>OGLE01000032.1_pt1 | contig 102800 bp, 83 predicted proteins | sample 1572671 | NCBI WGS metagenome assembly OGLE01 (sample SAMEA2581923, study PRJEB24529) | metagenome | biome: Human gut stool | place: China | collected 2011 | reverse complement strand
GAAGAGAAAATAGCCCGCAAAATGGAGAAGCTGAAAGAAAAGCAGAACCGGAAAAAGGAAAGAAAAGCAGGAAAGAGCCAGGAAGAAGCCTTGTCGGCTCAAGCCCAGGCAGAATTGCAGGCACGGAAAGAGGCCGAACGTCTGGCTGCCATCGTGCCCGGCTGTAATGTCCGGATCAAAGGGCAAACTTCTGTCGGTGAAGTAATGGAAATAAACGGCAAGAATGCCATGGTCGCTTTCGGAAGTATCAAGACCACCGTCAAACTGGATAAACTGGAACGTACCAACGCCCAGCCCAAACAAGCTGACGTATCTACCAAAAGTACATACATCAGCGCCCAGACGCAGGACAGCATGTATGAAAAAAAGCTGAACTTCAAACAAGACATTGATGTCCGCGGCATGCGCGGGGATGAAGCACTGCAAGCCATTACCTATTTTATTGACGATGCCATCCTCGTGGGAATGTCCCGGGTGCGCATCCTGCACGGCACCGGTACAGGTATCCTGCGTACCCTGATCCGCCAATATCTGCAGACTACTCCCGGAGTGCGCCATTTTGCCGACGAGCACATCCAATTCGGCGGCGCAGGCATCACGGTAGTGGACCTGGAATAGCCGACAGCCGATAATAAAAATGAATAAAACAGTAATTTCAACCGTAAACAACAAATCTTTAAATCGTAAATATATTATATGAAATCAATCAAAGAACTTTACCGAATTGGCACAGGGCCGTCAAGCAGCCATACCATGGGGCCACGAAAAGCCGCTGAAATCTTTTTGGGACGACACCCTGAAGCTGCCGCATTCCAAGTAACCTTGTACGGTAGCCTCGCCGCCACCGGGAAAGGTCACATGACCAATGTAGCCATCACCGAAACACTGCAGCCTGCCGCACCTGTAGAAATCATATGGGAACCCAAGATTTTCCTCCCTTTCCACCCTAACGGCATGAAATTCGTTTCCTTGGACAGTGAAGGAAAAGAAACCGACCAATGGACGGTGTTCAGCGTGGGCGGAGGTGCCCTGGCGGAAGAAAATGACGGGGACACTTCCATCAATACTCCGGACGTGTATGAAATGAACCGCATGACGGAAATTCTGGAGTGGTGCGAACGTACCGGAAAAAGCTATTGGGAGTATGTCAAGGAACGTGAGGACAACGATATATGGGATTACCTGCAGGAAGTATGGAAAACCATGCAGGCTGCCGTAAAGCGCGGACTGGAACAGGAAGGCGTCTTGCCCGGCCCATTGAACCTGCGCCGTAAGGCCTCCACCTATTATATACGCGCCAGCGGATACAAACAGTCGCTTCAGTCCCGCGGATTAGTATTCTCGTACGCACTTGCCGTAAGTGAAGAGAACGCCTCGGGAGGTGTCATTGTCACCGCTCCCACTTGCGGATCATGCGGAGTGGTGCCGGCCGTGCTTTATCATTTGGCAAAAAGCCGCGACTTCAGTGACACACGTATTCTCCGCGCCCTCGCCACAGCCGGATTGGTAGGAAATATCGTCAAGAAGAATGCTTCTATTTCCGGTGCAGAAGCCGGATGCCAGGCAGAAGTCGGTGTAGCTTGCTCCATGGCTTCGGCCGCCGCCAACCAATTGTTCGGAGGCAGCCCCGCCCAAATTGAATATGCAGCGGAAATGGGATTGGAACATCATTTGGGCATGACCTGCGACCCCGTATGCGGACTGGTACAGATTCCCTGTATCGAACGTAATGCCTATGCCGCCGCCCGCGCTCTGGATGCCAACCTCTACTCGTCGTTCACCGACGGCATGCACCGCGTATCCTTCGATAAAGTGGTCGAAGTAATGAAAGAGACCGGAAATGACTTGCCTTCACTCTATAAGGAAACCAGCGAAGGAGGGTTGGCAAAAGATTATAAACCGATGTAAGAACTGCTCAGAAGGCAACAGGCAGTGACAGAAAAATGATAAAGTGGTAAGCGGCAGCCCCCAACCGCCTCTCTACCACTTTATCATCTTATCACGGATTCAATGATTCCTATTCATTCGTTACCGGCCAATGCGTATCATCTTTTCCCGTAACATCCCTCGTCTGCATTAAATTACCTTCCTCAGAGTAGAACAACTGGTACTCGATCTTTCCCTTTTCCACTTCAATAACATATTGAAGTGGTTGCAACGGAGATTCAAGCAGGTCAATATCTTCCCGTTCCCAAGTGGCATACTCACTGCTATTGAAAGCAGTCTGCACAGTACCGGGAAGTCCGGTCCAGAGGATATCCGTTTCTGTCAATTGCCATTCGGCCTGTACATTGAACCATACATCCATCTCCCTGCCGTCCATTCTGCAATCGGCTACATAATAAGCGCCTTTTTGCTTCCACTCGATGTGGGTAGCAGCAGCATATTTTTCTTTCAAGGCTTGTGAGATATTCTCGGGAACGGTCATACGACCCTTGTCATCATCGTCACTGCAAGCACTGAATGCCAGTGCGGCAATGAACATCACAGCCAACATTTGAATGCCAACTTTCATATTTCTGTCTTTAAAGTTCAGGTTAAATAGTTACTGACGGCATGAGCTCAATCATCCATACTGACAAATTTTCCTTTTTTATTGAATTTCAAAGAATAATCATTGCTCAGTTCCACTTCCACACCGCTGCGCCCGCGTTCAATCTTGGTAATGATTTCTCCCGGGAAGTTCTTCTTTACATAGTCTTTTACGGGAACAGAGACCAATGCAGCAGGAACAGCAGATTTCTGGCAATCTACCTCTATCCAATTTCCCTTGCTGTCAAAATCGATCTCGGTACGGTCTGTCAATATCACCTCATACTTCTTGGTCTGCAGAATCTCACTTTCTATTTTAATATGGGAGATTTGCGGCTTGCTGAAATACTGGTTGATAAAATTGCGTGCCGTCAAAGGCAACTGTTTTGCATCCTGAGTGATTACATCACCCGCAAAAGCAAATTGTACGGCTACAAGAGCCAATAGCAGAACAGATAAAAATTTCTTCATCATCGTTATTGTTTTAAAGTGTCATTAAATAAATCTTATATCAATCACACTGCAAATAACGGTACAGAAACGGGAAAGATTTGGGAATAACAGGCGTTAACGATAGTTTTTGATTTCTTTAACAAGATAGAAACAATGCATACCGTCCTGCCAGCTGTAAGTCAGTCTTAAAGAGACGGAACATGCAATGGAACGTGCAATGGCAAGCCCCAAACCTGTAGAATCCTTCTTCCCGTCCATGCTATGATAGAAACGCCGGAACAGTTTCTCACCATCCAGCGGAGTGTCACCGGTATTTCTGATGGCCAGTGAAGCCGGAGTGGTAATAATCTGCAACTCTCCCCCTTCCCGGTTGTGGAGCAGAGAGTTTTTCACCAGATTGGAAATCAGTATCTGGGCCAACGAATGGTTGCAATGAATCATAAAAGGCTCCTCACCTTGCTTACGCACCAGATGCACCTGCTTATGCTCATAAATATCCATCAAGTCGGGCAACAGGCCATCCAATACCTCATCCACCGATACATCCTCCATCTCCGTATATTGGCCGTTTTCAATGCGGGACAGCAACAGCAACGACTTGTTCAGCTTCACGGCACGCCCCAGAGTAGAATAAATGGCATCCAGTTCCTTCATCTGCTGTTCCGTCAGTTCCTCATTCTCGGCCAGCAGTTCCACCTTGCCGCGGGCAATGGCAAGCGGTGTCTGCAACTCATGCGATGCATTTTCTATGAACTGCTTCTGCTCCACATACGCTTTATAACTGCGATTTCCCATATCCACCGCAGCCTCACTCAATTGGCGGAATTCACGTATCGCAGTCGGATTATCCAAAGGAGGTACCTCCTTGCCCGGCTGGATGCCGTGCAGCCAGTCCAGGAGTTTGTGCAACGGGCGGAACACCCCTTTCAACACCAGCCTGATGCCGATAGATGTACATATCAGAAAAAGCAGGAACAAAGCTCCCAAGTACCACAGCATGGCTTCCACCATATCATCCCGTTCCAGAATGGAAATCATCAACGTCAGTTCGTAATATTCTCCGCCGGGCATACGGAAAGCGGTCCGCATGACACGCACCGGTTCATCCTCATCTTCCATCTCTACATAAACGGTGGAATCATAAAACACATCCGCATAATGTTTTCCCACCTCTTCTGAAATAGGCCGGAATTTATAGAAAGACATCAACGTGCCTTCCGTATCAAGGACTGAAGGGTCATGCAAAGCGTTCTTTATCAATATCCGGGCATAATTCTCAAGGGTATCATCCGTTTCGTCCACCACCTCGTCAAGAATGGCATAATAAAACAACACGCCCCATACTGCCATCAGCAGAAAGAGCAACAATGAAAGTTTGCGGTAAGTATAGTGCAGCAGTTTCATACTTCAGACAGTTTGTAGCCGAAGCCATACACAGCCTTCAGTTCTACCGTGGCATCCGCCAGTTTCAGTTTCTTCCGCAGATTCTTCACCTGTGAATAGATAAAATCCAGCGAATCCGCCTGGTCGATGTTATCTCCCCATACAGACTCGGCAAGGCTCATCTTATTGATTACCCGGTCAGGATTCACCACAAAATAGTACAGCAGATCAAATTCCTTGCGGTTCAGCTGCAAAGGCGCACCGTTCACCTCCGCCTGCCGTTTATCAGGATACAGCAGCAGGTTTCCAATAGTAACAGATACATCCCCCTGGGTTTGCCGGCGGCGTATCAACGATTTTACACGGGCATTCAGTTCCGCCAAGTGGAATGGTTTGGTCAAGTAGTCATCGGCTCCCAACTCCAGCCCGTCCACCTTGTCATCCAAAGAGTCTTTGGCAGAGATGATAAGCACGCTATCACTCCGGTGAAGCCGTTTCAACTCACGCAACAGGTCCAGACCACTCCCGCCGGGCAGCATGATATCCAGCAGGATGCAGTCGTAATCGTAGTCATTTATCTTGTCCAACGCCGCAAAATAGTCAGCTGCGGTTTCTACGACAAACTTTTCTTTCAGCAGCGAAGTACGGATAGTCTCCCGTAAACCTTGCTCATCTTCTACAATCAGGATTTTCATAGCGGCAAAGATGGTTCATAAAACTGGAAACAATCTGGAAAGGAAAAAATAAATAAAACATCAACGGATGGAGTCAGGCTGATAATCTTCCATCAACTCTTCTTTTGCCATGGAAATATTGCCGTCGGCAGTGATAGTCAGCCGGATGGGAACATAAAGATCCGACTGCGGATAACACACACTGGCCGCATAAATCATTCCCCCGGGGGTTGTCTGGTCAAAAACCAGCCCTTCAAGAATGGCGTATTTCATAAATCGGGCGTCAACCAGAGAGGCGAAACTTTCCTTCGTGAACACCTTGTCCACCACCTGTTTGCCACCACTCGTTATACGCAGCGTAATACGGTTGTCTATGAATTTCCCTCCCTGTTCGTCTGTCACGACCGGAAGACTTTCATCCGGCTGACGCACAACGGATGACCTGTACTCTTTCCCTTTATATGTAAAAGTAGTTTTCACATCAGATACCTGCATACGTTGCGGACCGGCAACCTCTGTACTGTCCTGCATCAATACCTGCATATCACTTCCGTCTTTACTCTTCGACGAACAGGCGGAAAGAAAGAGAACCGACACACATGCCAACATATAGACTATATTCTTCATCATTTCGTTTTTGTAAGTTGAGTAGCGCAAAGAAACAAAAAGAGCGGCAAAAACACAAGGAAAAGGCTGAAAACAATAAAGAGACTGAACCGGAAACATGGTAATCCTTCTCTTTTACCATGTTCCCATCAGTCTCTTTTTATACTAACACCCTGAAAACTCAAGCCTTTGCGGCCTCTTTTCTCTTAGATTCCATTTTAGTTTTTCTCTCTTGCATCTTCTTGCTGTAGGCGGCATACTGCTCTTTGGTCATAATCTTCTGAAGCTGTGCATCATAATCAGTACGGGCCGCTTTCATTTCTTCATGCCTCTTTTCTATTTCAGCCTTTCTTTCAGCCCGTTGCTCATCAGTCAGCTGAGGTCTTTTCCCCTCTTTTTTAGCCACTCTGTTCTCTTTCCGGTGATGCTTGCCCGGCCGGTTCCCCATCTTCTCCACAAATGCCAGATTGGCTTCCAGCAACTGTTTCTTCTGGTTATCATCCAGGGAGTATTCCTTTGCCATCCGTTCCGTCATGCGTTCGGCACGAACTTTCGGATCGGGCATCTTATCACCACGGCGAGCATGCTGCGCCATTACCGCACCTCCCATAAAGAAGGCTGCCACCAACATCAAAACTATCTTTTTCATTATCATATTCCTTTTTTAATTAATACTTTATATAATTATACCTATTGTGTTGCAACGATTATAGGACAAAAATAAAAGCGGAAAGTTTAATGGCAACTTTCCGCTTTTAACATAAAAAAATGAGTTTGAAAACTTTATTAAGGTTCGTCCAGATACTGAACGATAAGACTTACTTGCTTCGGCATAAAGGTTCTTGTCCTGACATTATATCCCGTATTCACCAAAGCTCTATATAGTTCCGTGTTTCTTTTTATCCATCGGGTAAGCGTACGGATGGCGCATCGTGCGGTCGAGTCGGGGCAATACAGGCAAGCCAGCTCTTTCTTCTTATAAGTAGTGATTCGAAAGCCATTTTTTGTTTTCATAGTTGGTTTTATTTTTAATTTGTTGATGTAAAGATACTACATTCTGAAGGCGAAGTCAAGTAATTCAAGGAGAATATGAACCTTTTCTGAAAACAATTCATATTCTCCTTATTATCTGCAGATTTATCCTAACGGATTTTCATTTTCATCCCCATCGGAACCTCCACCGTCAGGGTTAGATCCTCCGCCGGAAACGGAACCCGCAAAATTCAATTTCTCAACACTGGCACGGGTCAACATATCCTTGAAATAAACTCCCGGAGTAAAGATAATCTTCCGGCGATAAATGGTACTGGCCGTCACTTCCTCCAGTTTTTCCTGACTCTTGGCATTAATGCCCGGACGAAAACAGCCAAATTCCCCCAACTGTACAGAGAATCCTTTGTTGAGATCCATATTCAATGTATCAATCAGGCCATCCAGCACCAATTTCACCACCCCTCGGGGAGCCATGCCTATTTTAGAAACCTCATCACATAAATCTTTAAACCCTACCACTCCCAAGGTTTTCATCTGGGCAACATACTTTTCTGTTTTTGTCTTGTCAAAACCGAACGCTCTCTTCTTTACTTCGTAATTTAAAGCCATAATTTTTTTAATTTTAAATGATTAATAAAAATCGGTCTTGTTCACTCGTCAGCCAGCAAAACCTGTTTGTTTGTGATCACGATGCAAAGATATAATGAGGGCGAACCGGGGGTGTGCTTTAACGGTAGATTAAGAGGATTTTCGCAGGATAAAAAAGGATATTGGAGGAAAAGAAAAGAACTGATAGACAGGAAGTAAAAAAATAGTTGAAAATAATCGAGACTGCAATTTGAGCCGTGCCGTCAAAGTTGATGATTTATATGACACAATTCAAATTACAGCCTCCTAAGGTTTATCTATACTTTATCACCATGATTACCGGATTGGATTCTTCATTCAGTCCGGCTGCGATTTCTTTCAAACGGCCTTTTAACTCACCATTCTGATAAGCATCCAGAAGCCGGTCAACCGATAAGTTCTGGAACGTGGCTACTTCGCCGTCTCCTGCTCTCGAAAACAAATCCACGTTCTTGCTGTTGTCTGCATTAAGAACTACGGGGTTGAAAACGGCATTTTCCTGCTTGTCATACATCAAGCCTATAGAAGCAAATCCCCTTCTTTTTTCAAAATTAAACTTTTTCTCTATGGCCTGCATAAAATAATAACGGTCGGTCACAACTCCCATGCTGAGAAACATTTCAGGATCTACCGTAGGCCTTTTGGCAAGGAATGGAATCGGTTCGCTATTATCCGGCGCATAGCGATACACCGTGTCGGAAGAAGTCTCTGTCAGGAACCAGCTATCCCGGCATGGAGTTATCGAACGTACCGATGCAACGGCTACCGCATCCCCATTTTGTATGAAAGGGGCTTTGACAACGTCAAAAGGAATCGGAATGTTACGGGTGACGCTTCCGTCTTTTTTCGAAATGAGTGCATGATACGATTGATCCCCTCTTTTTTCACCTTCCTTATAATATACGGACATGTCGTAGCGAATCAGATTGTCTTTGTCGTAATTGTACACCTCCATATATTCCGCACCTTCCGTATGATTGAAGCTTCGCTTGAAGTTGCCTTGCAGGTCATATACAAATATTTTTTTCATCGAGATGCTGTTGACGAACATTTCGTCGCGGTCTTCATCCAAGACAATACCGTTGATGAAAGCATATTCTTCGGCACCTTGCCCCATCCGGTTTATCTTTCGCAGGCCCTTGCCTGTTTTCCTATCAAAGATATAGATATTACCATCGTTAATATGGTTTTTCACTATGATGAATTCATTCCCGATTGCCATCACGCTTCCTTGGGTGATAAACTCTTCATTCGTCTCCAACGGGATATATTCCACATCCATAAAGTCTTGAAGAATCATTTCTTTTTCCGGATAATCGGCTTTTACGTCAATGGTTACCAGCGTGTCGGTTGTTCCAGAGGACTTGCATCCTGTCATCCCTGTCCCTAACATAAGAGACAGAGCAAGCACTCCGATAGTCTTTCTTTTTTTCATAATATAGAATTACATTATTAATTTTCAAGCTTTTGTACGGGAATGAGTCCAAGAACTATGCGGAAACCGCCATATTCATCACTGTAACCCCCCATATCGTAATCAACGTAGGACACACGGCATCCTTTGGCCGTTCCTCCCCAGCTTCCGCCACGCAGCACACGGCGGAAATAAAGGTGCGTCCCCTTAAACGGCCATCCCGAATGGACGGACTTGCCATTCTGCTGGTACTCCTTGGTATATAAATCTTCACACCATTCCCACACATTCCCGCTCATGTCGTACAGCCCCAATTCATTGGGCTGCTTCATGCCCACCGGATGTGTAGTACCCTTGTCTCCTGATTTTTTTTTCTGATAATTGTCAACATACCAGGCAACCTTGTCTATGTCATGGCTGCCACTGTATTTATATCCCTTGCTCCGCTTGCCGCCACGGGCGGCATATTCCCATTCCGTTTCGGTGGGCAGACGGAAAGGCAGTTTCGTGAGGATACTCAATTTGGTGACAAATACCTGTGCATCGTTCCAACTTACACCTTCCACCGGACAATCATCGCATCCGGTATTAAAGGAAGGGTTGTGTTCGCTACCGATTACGGCATTCCACAATCTTTGAGTCACTTCATACTTTCCTATATAGAAAGAATCCACTTTCTCTTCATGTACCGTTTTTTCATTCTCTTCGCAATCCTTTCCCTGCTCCTTTGTGCCTCCCATCATGAAGGTTCCGCCTTCCACCAGAACCATTTCAAAGTTTTCACCGTTTACGGTAAAAGTTTTGGTCAGATTTGGTTCTTGTTCGGATTTGTCGGGGGTACATGCCATTGCACAACTCAGCACAAAAAGAAGTATCAGACAGTTTATTCGGTTGGTATTTGAAATATTTTCGTGCATACATTTTTACTATTTTTACGGTTCAAATATACCTTTTTTCTCTGATATACAAAAAGAATATTTCAAAATCATGTTAGGAAAATTTTACTTTCGCCTTGCATACACCACACTCGGCCCCATCCCATGCCTCATCAGCATTCCTGCCTCTATAAAGCGGTTCAAATCGACAACAGCCTGCTTATAGCTGCGCCCTGCCAGCCGTGCATACTGGGCACGATTGATGCAGGGATACTGCTGCAAATACTCATCCAGCAACTGCCACCGCTGCTCCACACCCAACGCCTCATCGGCAGATGAAGCAGGCGCCGATGCCGATCGCGGACAGCGCTCCAACTGCATCTTTCCTTTCAAATCTTTATAGAACTCCCTGCCCAGACGGAAATTCAAACCACGCAAAGCAATGGAAGCGGCACGAAGCTCTTTCTTGTCCGTAGCCTGGCGGGTGCAACTCAAAGAGGGGGTGAAGTAACCCAGTTCGCCAAGCTCTACCGTCCAGCCATTGGCCAGGCAGTCGCGCAACTCGTCCATAAAGCCTGCCATCGCTCCTTCCAGCAGGCTGCGGCTGAGGCCGGTGAAAAGATGCACACGCTCGATAAATTCCTTGCGGTCAATGGTGCCCTTGGGTACAAAACGGGCATAAAGGGATTGTTGCTCTCCGGTCTGGCGGACGTCGGGTTTCTCAAAAAGGTCGTAATACGCACTCATATATATTCTGTCTTTAAAGGGTTCTGCCATTCCGTTTTTTCTTCTTCCCCGGCATTAAGGAGAAGAAATGCTATTCTTTAATCGTTCCACCATGGAGAAAATATCATTCCACCACGGAAGAAAAATCGTTCCACCATGGTGGAACGATTTTTCCCACACGATGGAACGATTTAATCTTAGGATACAAAGATACTCATCCAAGGGAGGGAAAGCAAGAAAACATTCTTTTTTATTCACTATTTTGTGAACAAAAAAAAGAATCCCCATATTTAATAGCCAAAGCCGATAAATCGTTTTGGAAAGACTGGCTAATATCAGAAAAATTGCAGCTATGCTATAAATACGGGCTCGATATACTTTAAAGTAATGAAAAGAATATACCTCAAGGGATGGCTCAAACTCCATCCCTACAAAAACATCCATTCCCTCTTACAGCGCCTTCCAGAACTTCCGGAAGTCCCGGTAGCGTCCGTAGCACACTAACTGGTCACCTGCCTGTATCTGGTCGTTCTCCGTAAACTCATTGACGACATTGTGCTCTGTAAAGGAGATGCCAAGGCAATTCTTCAGTACTTCGGCACGCTTCAAGGCAAGCATTTTCAGTCCGAACTCCTTATCCAGATTCAATTCGTTGACATAATAACCCACAAATTTTTCAGGAACCGTGAACTTGACGACATAATAATCCGGAGCAATGCGGAAAGTTTCCATATCGGCCCCGAACTCCAGCCGGCGGACCAGACCACGTGCCGCATCCTCCTCCGGGGTAAGAATGCGCTCCAGTTCGAATGCCTCGAGCACGGAACGGTGAACCGCATCAATGGCACGGGCGTAGATGTGCTTCACCTTATACTGCTTCAGCAAGGCAACCACACGGATGGATGCGCCGAAATTCTCGCCGATGGCAACAATCACCACGTCTACCGTATTCAAAGGAAGAATGGCCAACGCATGCTCATCCGTCGCATTAATGACAAAAGCGGTAGCTATCTTATCCTTCAGACTATCTACACGCGCCGGGCTGATATCCGCCCCTATCACTTCGTGCCCCAAAGCAGAAAGCTCTTCTGCAAGCACATGACCGTAATTTCCTAAACCGATAATAATATACTTCATGTTTTTTTAATTGATTATAATCTGCCCACTCGGATACTGGTATTTCGTATGTTTCTTCTGCTTGATTATGCCAAGCATCAACGTTATCAACCCTACACGGCCTATGAACATCAGCAAGGCAACCAGCAGCTTGCTGTCACTGCCCAGTGAAGGGGTAAGATTCAGGCTGGACCCTACCGTACTCAGTGCCGAAACACACTCGAAGGTGATTGCCATCAGTGAAACTCCCGGCTCCAAGATACTGATGACAAAAACAAACAGGAACAAGGTTCCGAACGACATCACCACCGTGGCATTGGAACGGCGGATAGAATCGTACGACAACTCACGGCCGAATACCTCCACACGGTCCGTACCCCGCAACACAGCCACCAGGTTCAACACGACCACAGCAAAGGCATTGACCTTGATACCGCCCGCCGTGGATTGGGAACCACCGCCCACCCACATCAGGAAGAGATAGACCAGCAATGTCTGCACACCTAAACCTGCCAGATCCACACTGGAAAAGCCGGCCGTACGGGGACATGCCGCATTGAAGAAAGCCTGTGTCCACTTGTCGGCAACCGACATTCCCGCAAAGGAGGCGTTCCATTCAAACAGGGCAATCCCTGCCGTACCGAACAATAAAAGCAGGAAAGTGACAATCAGGACAATACGGGTATTCAAATCGTACAGATGATAAAAACGGCGTCCGTCCCAGTTCCACGTACGGAGAAAATTCCATACGCGGCGCAGATGATAGACGGCAATATCCTTGAAATTCACCAGGATGGGGAATCCGATACCGCCCAGAATAATCAGCAGAGAGATATAGATATAGAACGGATTATGCCCGGTCATCACCAACGGGTTACCCAAGTTGCCGGGCAGCGTGGAAAAACCCGCATTACAGAATGCCGAAATGGCATGAAAAGCGGAAAAAGCCAGCTCCTCCTGCAAATCCATACCCATCGTGCCGTGAATATCGCTCCAGATGGCAAGCATGCCTGCCCCCTCGATCGCCAACGTGAAAACAAGAATATAGACCAAAGTGCTCAACAGTGAATTCAGAGAATTGGAACTGACCATGTCACGCACCACCAGCTGGTTGTATAAAGAAGTGTTCCCCATAAAGAACATCGCAAAAAAACTGGTCAGCGTCATCACTCCCAAACCTCCTATCTGGATAAGGAGGATAATCACCACAAAGCCTGCCGGAGTAAACGTAGATGCCACATCTACCGAAGTCAGCCCTGTGACACACACCGCACTGGTAGATATAAACAAGGAATCCACCCAAGAGATTCCGTTCACGGTGCAGCGCGGAAGCATCAGCAGCCCCGTACCGACAAGTATGATGATCAGGAAGCTGACAGCCAGGATGAGTGAAGGATTCGTGCGCCGCCCCAACAGCCTCACCAGTCCGTTGGATATATTCAGAAAAGAGAATAACAGCAATAGAACCACCTGGTAAGTCTTGCCGTGCAGGAAATCCCAAAACTGCAGGATAGCCCCTTCTTCTTCCGGACGATGGAAAATGACCGGCACCAGCGTAAGATAAAGCAATACGGTCAATATCCAGGTCAGTTTGCTGAAGGTGCGGCGGGTATCTTTATATTCAAGCAGGATACGCAACGTCACATCTGCCATGAATACCGTCCAGACCCCGCGATAAAGCAGGTGGAGTTGCCGGAGTTCCTCCGCCGAGATAGTAAATCCATGTTCGTAAACCACCCCCACAATCAAAAGGAGGGAAGCCAGATAAGTAAGGGAAGTCATGATCCCCAATATCATCCTGACGTAGGGATGAATCCATTTATTTTGATAGAGCAGGAATTTATGATAAATCTTCATAAAAACATCAATTAACGAGACGCGGCAAACTTACCCAAAAATGCTTTCATGTACAAAAAACAACTGCAAAAAGAAATTGGTTTAAAAATTATGGCTACATTTGGGCATTGAATCATTAATTTTTTTAACCACTATGAGCAACAAGACAAAAAGATTTATCCTCCTTGAAGAGGAAATTCCGCATTACTGGTACAACATACAGGCCGATATGGTGAACAAGCCCATGCCGCCGCTTCACCCCGGCACCAAGCAACCGCTGAAAGCAGAAGATTTATATCCCATCTTTGCCGAGGAGCTCTGCCGGCAGGAATTAAACCAGACAGATGCCTGGATTGAAATACCCGAGGAAGTACGAGAAATGTACAAATACTACCGCAGCACTCCTTTGGTGCGCGCTTACGGACTGGAAAAAGCGCTCGGCACACCGGCGCATATCTACTTCAAGAACGAAAGCGTCAGTCCGATGGGATCGCATAAGCTGAATTCAGCCATTCCGCAGGCTTATTATTGCAAGAAAGAAGGGGTTACCAACGTGACCACCGAAACCGGTGCCGGACAATGGGGGGCTTCACTTGCATACGCCGCACGTCTTTTCGGGCTGGAGGCTGCCGTTTACCAGGTGAAAATCAGCTATGAGCAGAAGCCCTACCGCCGCAGTGTGATGCAGACATTCGGTGCGCAGGTCACTCCCTCCCCTTCCATGTCCACCCGTGCCGGAAAGGATATCCTCACGGCACATCCCAACCACCAGGGTTCGCTCGGCACGGCTATTTCCGAAGCAATCGAACTGGCGCAGAACACACCGAACTGTAAATATACCCTCGGCTCCGTGTTGAGCCACGTCACTTTGCACCAGACCGTCATAGGCCTGGAAGCGGAAAAGCAGATGGCTATGGCAGGCGAATACCCCGATGTCGTGATAGGCTGCTTCGGTGGAGGTTCCAACTTTGGCGGTATCTCTTTCCCGTTCATGCGCCACAATATCCTTGAAGGGAAGAAAACCCGTTTCGTGGCAGCCGAACCCGCCTCCTGCCCCAAACTGACACGCGGCAAGTTCCAGTATGACTTTGGTGACGAGGCCGGTTACACCCCCTTGCTTCCCATGTTCACACTGGGGCATAACTTCGCTCCCGCCAATATTCATGCGGGCGGACTGCGCTATCACGGTGCCGGCGTCATTGTTTCACAACTGCTGAAGGACGGGTTGATGGAAGCCATGGACATCAAACAGCTGGAATCTTTTGACGCAGGAGTCCTGTTCGCACGGGCCGAAGGCATCATTCCCGCACCGGAATCATGCCACGCCATTGCAGCCGCCGTACGCGAAGCAAACAAATGCAAGGAAACGGGTGAGGAAAAGGTTATCCTGTTCAATCTCTCCGGCCACGGACTGATCGACATGGCATCTTACGACAAGTACCTCTCCGGTGACTTGGTGAACTATGAACTGACCGACGACGACATCCAAAAGAATTTAGACGAAATCGGCAGCCTGGCCTAATAGATGTTGGCCATGCTGACAAGCGGTTCGTAGAGCTTCTCTATATCTTGCGAATCCATTTCAATCTGTACCTGGTCTCCCGGAATCAAACGTGTTCCTTGGGGGACCAGATTCTTTCCATCCCTGTGCACATTGATTATCAGGCAACGTTCCGGCAACAATAATTCGTCAACCAGTTTGCCGTCCAGATACGAATCGGTCATAATCTCCACCGAAAGCGTATAGCGCTTTTCCTCCTCAAAGCCGGAAGCATGTATCATGTCTTCATACAAAATGACGTTGAACGGCTTCATCTGAAGAAGTTCCGTAAAATAGTACGTCAGTCCGCCTACCACCACCGAAGGATAGAAAACTTCAAAATGCCCCGTAATCTCAGTAATCAGCACGATGGCAGTGAGCGGTGTACGCTCAATGGCCACTAAGAAGGCCGACATGGAAATCAACATCACATAACTTACATTTTCGTGTTGGATAATGCCATAACGCACTCCAAGCAAACCCACGACCTGTCCCAGCAAGCCTCCCGTGACCAAAGTAGGGATGAAATTTCCGCCCGGCAATCCCGATGACTCCGAAAATACCGAAAAGCCGAAATGAAGAAGCATGACGGCCGCCACCCAAGCCACGTCCGTGCTGCCACCCCGAGCCTGCCCCAAAAGAAACTGCTCACCGCCTCCCGTCAGATTCACCTGCATCAGCGTGATGGTATAGGCCACCAGCATCAGATAAAACAACTTGACGTGTCCGGGAGTATCTGCTTGGGCATAAGCCCGCTTAAAGGCAATCATGATGGACGAATAAATCTTTCCGCAGACGGAAATGATGACTGCCAGAATCAGAAAATATTTCATCTGGATGAAAAAGGCGAAGGCAGGTTCGGCAACCTGTATCAGATGATAGGGATTGACTGTAAAGACCAGACTTGCCACAGCACCCGCCACCACGCCCGCCAACAAAGTGGTAATGGCTGTTTTGGGGGCATCAAAGCGTTCGATAGACTCGATGACGATAAGCGAGGATGCCAAAGGCGCGGAAAAAGCGGCCGCAATCCCTGCTCCCGCCCCTGCTGCCAGCAATTGCTTCCGTTCGCCCTGCAGGACATGCGTCCACCGGGAAACCAAGTTGCCCACATACGAACCTATCTGCACGGAAGGCCCCTCACGCCCCAACGAAAGTCCCGCCGAAACGGCAAGAATACCTCCGGTGAACTTGGATGCCAGTTCCAGAAAAGGATGCCTGTAAGTGATGCGCCCATTGATGACGCCACGTGTCTGGGGAATTCCGCCACCACCGATAAGAGGTATCTTTTTAACCATCCATGACACAAAAACCAGTATCCCCCAAAACAACAGGAATAACGGAACATGCCAGTACCACGCCGGACGGGAAGCATAAAATTCACCACGGACGTGCAACAGATAATATAGCAGGTAGTGATAAGGCACAGCGACCAGCCCCGTCAACAGCCCTACGATCATACTGACAAAATATAACCTCGCATCCACCAGCTTCAGCTTCCAGATGTGCCAGTCACGGACTGTCTTCCAATTCTTTATCCTCGTCCAAATCCTTTTTGCCTTATCCCGTACTTCCATAAAAAAACAACTCCCGTTACTTGCGCTTTACAACAACAAGCAACGGGAGTTGTTTTATGTAGAAACATTAATTTACCAAAATCTGTTTTTAGCCGGATTATACTCAAATCCCACTGTTTTCAGTTTTCGTACAATGTCTTCCTTTTCTACATCCATATCCTCGCAAAGGGCATCCAAAGAAGGATAAAAATCACGCAGTTTCATATTGATGAAGCTATACAGCATCACCGGATCTTCAGGTAATTTCATAGTTACAGCCTTTTTAAATTAAAACTAATACCGGCGCAAAATTACTATAAAAAATGAAATATTGAACCGGACTACACTAAATTAAACTAAATCACATCCGGCATCGTTTGCATTAAAAATCTGTTCTATCTTCGACCATTAATTGAAATGCTGCGGTTTTCTCTGACTCAAGATCACATAAATAATGACCGGCGCCCCAATAACAGGTGTAACTGCATTCAGAGGAATGATGCCTGCCTCGCCCGGCAAAACACAGATTAAATTGCACAGCAATGCCACCGCACCGCCGCTCAGTATGGTCACCGGCAACAAAGAGTTATGATTGGATGTCCCCAAAATCATCCGCGCTACATGCGGTACAGCCAAGCCGATAAAAGCTACCGGGCCGCAAAACGCTGTTGTAATGGCTGTCAGCAGTCCTGTTATCACCAAAAGCCAATTACGCACACGACGGATGTTCACCCCTAAGTTCTCGGCATAACGTTCGCCCAACAACAAAGCATTCAAAGGCTTTATCAACAGCAGAGAGCCGAAAAGTCCTATGATGGTAACTACTGCAAAAGCGGGCATCTGCTGCAAGGAAACACCTCCAAAGTTACCCATTCCCCAAATCATATAAGACTGCACCCCTTCGGCAGTAGCAAAGAAATTGAGCAACGCAATGGCGGAAGAGGCTATATATCCAATCATAATGCCTGTTATCAGCAACATGACATTACTTTTTATCAATGTGGAAAAGAAAAGAATGAGTGTCATTATCAGCATGGCTCCAATAAAAGCGCCTGCCAATATGGAGAAGAAACCGGACAGACTGAAAGTGCCTGCCGTAATGCTACCTCCAAACAGCAACATAACGAAAGCCACTCCCAGGCTTGCCCCGGAATTTATGCCCAGGATGGACGGCCCCGCCAACGGGTTCTTGAATGCCGTCTGCAACATCAAGCCGCAAACCGCCAATGCTCCGCCACAAAGCAGAGCAGTCAATGCCTGTGGAAACCGGGATTCCCAAATAATAAAATTCCAACTGGACTTTCCTCCTTCTCCTCCCAAAAGAATATCAAAGACATCTGCCGGCGGAATCGCAACCGACCCCACCAACAAATTTGCCATGAAGAGCAACAAGATTACCGCTCCTAAGCCCATGCCATATTTCCAGCCTTTACACACGTTCAATAAAAATGAGTGGTTAAGAATTCTCATTTCAGCTTGCAAAAATAACGCAAACCACCCAAATCTCCCATTTCGGGATGCAAAATCTGTATGAGATCGGACAACAAATAGTCGGGACGGAAAGGTGTCTCTTCATAAAAAGGTACTTTTGCCGTATTACAACCATATATGTTACGTTCTTTAAAGGCCTTGAAACCCGTATAGCCTGTATAGTCCGCCTGTAAGTCCGAATAAGTCATATCGTGGTCACGATTATACTTGATAGTCCATACATCCGAATCGCCTGCTTTGTCGAAAACGGTTTCAAAGGAAAGAGGAATGGAACCGCTATGAGCATCATCTGCAAAGGCATAACGTCCGCAGGCATCCCGAAAAAGCTTGCCTATGGTACTGCGCCCTCCCGGGACGTACCACGCCGAACTACTTTTCAGTTCACTGACAATTGACAAAGAAACCGATGAAAGCGCAGCACGCCTTTTAAGCTGCTGATAGCAACTGTCCACCTCCGCAAAAAGGCTATCGGCTTGTGACGCGGCGCCGAAAAGCATTCCATAAAAACGCATCCACTCGGCACGTCCCAAAGCGGAAGTTTCCATATAGTCGGCACACTCGATGATGGGGATATTCAGTTTCCCGATACGGCCATAACCACCGCTGTTCTCGAACGGAGACAGAAGGATGGCATCGGGATGCAGGTCGATGATACGTTCCATATCGGGATTCATACCGTCACCGCAATCGGCGATCACTCCGTTTTTACAGGCTTCCTGCACTGAAGGCAGTTTGATATACTTCAAGTCACACACACCGCCGATACTCTTGAAAGCACCCAGTTTATCAATCAGACTGCAATGGACGGAAGAGTAGATGACCGATTTGGAAAGCGGGGTACGAACGACAGTGCCTTCGGGAAGTTGCTCCGGCAAAGGTTTCTCTTTGGGCACTAATATATAGGTATGCAGAGTCTTCAAGGTATCCCAAGGATTGCGCAGGGTGGCAATGGTATAATCGGGATAGGTTACTAATGTCAGATTCTCGGCATAATGCAGAGAAAGGGTGTCTCCCGTTTCCGAAGACACCATTCCCTGCTTCCCCCCCTGGCAGGCAGAGAGGAAAAGGAGGGCCAAGCAAAGCAATGAAAGAGGTTTCATTCTGATTCGTCGTTTGAATAAAGCTTGCCGTTCATCCTATTTATTTAAGAAATGCCATATAGACAGCCCCTACACCTACATCGAATTTCTTGATGAAGGTTCCGTCAGCCGAATACTCGTTTACATAGCCCGGGGTATCGGCAGAAGCAAAACCGCCTACCAAATTGTAAGAAGTGATAAAGATATGCTCAGTAACAGGATCAATTGCCAAGCCAACAGCTGCATCGGCCGGAGTGGAAACAAAGTTATCCTTAACCATTTCGCCTGTCAAGGTATTATATACCACATACTTCATGGCAGTAGCTGTAGCTCCCCAGGGAGAATCAATTACGTAGATAGAATTGCCTTTTGTCGCCATCAAGGTACCGGTAACCTTCCACTCTTCAGCCTCATCTTTACTGTTTATCTTCCAAAGTGAAGAGGGAACAGCACCGTAATCACCCATACACAGTGCAAAAACATTTCCTGAGGCATCTGCAGCTATCTTGGTAGGATTCATTCCTACTGCTATTTTCTTTTCTTCCGTGAAAGTAGATAACGCAATCTTCGAAACGCTTTTGCCATTGGCATAGCCGGCGTTATAATTCATTCCGTCAGAGTTCACTACATATAAAAAGCCATTCGCAACTACCATCTCCTCCGGATTAGGGCCTACTTGGATAGTTTTATCGATTGTATTGGTTGACGGGTCAATGCGCAGTACATGTCCCGAAAACATGGAAACATAGATGTTCTTCCCGTCTGTCACGATGTCACGAGGACCTTTACCTTGTGCAGCCGTCGGTCTTATCTGAGCTATGCTCACTAAAGTATTCTTGTTTACAACTTCAATGGTATTAGATTCATATACAGCAACAAACAAGTTATTACCCAATACTACACCATCTTGAACCGTAGAGCCCAAACTACGGTTATTGGCAATTTTGAACACATCATTCGTCACCGTTTCCGTTTTCTCATCAATAAAGGACAAAGACCCTTCTATGCTTTTTCCTTGGTTACCGGAGTTAAATACATATACTCCTTTCTCAACGAAAATGGGGTATTCCTCTTGATAATCATTACTATCACAAGCCACAAAGGCCATCGGCAGTGCCAGCACAAAGGCTAACAGTCTCAATTGTTCTTTCAGTTTCATTTCTTGTTAATTTTTAAATGGATATTTTAAGTGTCAGTTTATACGAGCGCCCCGGCATGGGATAACTCTTCACTATACTATATTGCTTATTGCCTATATTCTGTATATCACCTCGCAACGAACAGTCTATTCCTTTCAGACGGAAAGAGCGGTAGAGAGATACGCCACACTCCATGTAGCCTTCCAGTTCATTCTCTACTATATTCTGCACCGATGAATAACGCTTGCTGACGCCTGTAGCATGAAAAGATGCATTGCAATAAGGATTCTCCCAAGCCAAAGAAAATGCCCCCGAATGGGCGGGTGTATATGGAATCTGGTCTTTATAATACACAGAAGAGGGATCGGTCTTATCTACCGCATATTGATAGGTATAGGATGCCGACGCCAGCAACTGATGGCGGGAAGCAAGGCGGAAAGTAATATCCGCATTGGCATCTACACCAAAGATATCTACATGCCCCAAATTGAGCATGGTCCAGAAAAACATATTATAAGGTACGGCTACAATCTTATTCTTTACATAATTATAGTAACCATCTACCGAGAAATGCGCAGCAGTGAGCCAGGAAGAGGCAGCTGTATGTCCCAAGGTGATACCGACATTATATTGTCGTGCCACTTCCGGCTTCAAATCACGGCTACCCCAACGATCGAAGTAGTTCTCGGTAAAGGTTGCCACACGGAAAATATCCTTATAGGAAGCACGCAAATACAAGTCTTTACTCCCCCAAGGTTTCCATGACAAAGAAACGGAAGGAGACAACCGCCGGGCATCACCGGCACTTTCTCCGATTTTCGCACCGTTCATATAGATAGAACCCAACATCAAGGCAGTAACCGTAATTTGTGGAGTGCGGTAGCGTGCAGTCAAGGTTTGTAGTACCGTATGACGATAAGGTTTTACACCCGAAGCGGCATTTGTACTTAGATTATTGTAAGAATAATCGGCAGCATACGAGAAAGCCCAAGCATCCCACGGAGTACACAGCAAGGCAGCAGACCCATAATATTCGCGCTGATGGTAGATGTTGTTCATCTCTCCGCCAGGAAACTCAGTTCCTTCATCGTGATAGCGCGAGTAGGCCCAATTGAACTTTCCGTTCACTTGCAAAGAGAAATTGTTTTCCCAGTAAGTCATGTAGTGCAGTTGAGAGAAGAAGTTTCGTTCATTCAACTCCTCTTCCGAAGTATTATTATATAGGATTACCGGTCCGGGCAGTTCTCTGAAAGAGTCATAATAATAGACCTTACCATTGAGCACGGAGTGTTCGCCGGGCTTTGCATAGATATTCCATTCGCCCCGGTAGGTCTCGATATAGTTATTGTCGCGGCGTTCTTCGGTTACATACTTTCCGTTTACCAATGTAAAAGGATAAAGATTATCGGCACGCATAAAGTCACCGGAAACTGACATAGACACTTTCTCTGCCAAACGCCGGTCATAGCGCAAGAAAGGATTTACCAGTCCGAATGAACCGGTTTTGAGTTCCGCCTGCAGCCGGGCACTCTTCTCCGAGAAGTCGGGCATAAGGGTCTGCAATCGAAGCGAAGCAGCAGACGCAACCGTACGGGCAGGCAGAAAAATATCATCATTATCACCAATAGCCAAAGAGAGGGAGCGGATATTATCCAACGAAAAGCGGGAAAGATCGACCTGCCCGCTCTGGCAGTCAGTCACGGTAATCCCATCATAAGCCACCGCCGTATGCTGTGAACCCAGGCTTCGCACAGAAACAGTTTTCATACCTCCTGCCCCGCCGTAATCTTTCACGTTCACCCCCGAAAAGCGACGCAAGGCATCGGCAAGATCCGTCACTCCCTGCTGCTCCAGTTGCTTGCGCGAGAGCATCTGTACCGGTGCCGTACTCGTTACATTCCTCACCGGAGAAGAAGCACTGACCGTTACCTCATCCAGCCTATGTACCTTACTGACAATGGTATCATTACTAACCGTCTGAGCAGAAAGCCGGAATACCCCCACGCCAAAGAAACCGATACAGCCCAGCCATACCTTAATTCTTCCCATCATAGAAACAAGTAAAGATTATCGTAAAATCACATTGCGCACTACCCACTTTCCTCGAATGGATAATTTTTCGACTTTGTTTTGCAGGTCTTCTGACTCGTTTCCGGTACATCGCCTTCCCGTTCTTCTTAATGAACAGTGGCATAAAGATACAGGATGCACCCAATTTTGAAACTCACAGCAGCGGGACTGTCCGGGACTTTCACCCGATTCCCTTTTCATCCAACCCCTCCGAACAGAAGGATGCGGAACAAAACATCGGCAAAGATAGGGAAAATAGATAAAAAATGAATAGTTTTTCATACTATATCCTCAAAATAAAGTAACTTGCAGACAATTTCAACAGGAAGTGTAAACAAATCAGTATAACCATGAAATATAAACTATTAGTTCTTGACGTAGATGGAACTCTACTCAACGAAGCAAAAGAAATCAGCAAACGCACTCTGGCTGCCTTATTAAAGGTACAACACATGGGGGTGCGCATCGTTTTAGCATCCGGCAGACCAACCTACGGCCTCTTGTCGATAGCCAAAACTCTTGAATTAGGCAACTTTGGCGGTTTTATCGTTTCTTATAACGGTTGCCAGATTATCAATGCACAGGACGGAAAAATCCTCTTTGAACGACGCATCAATCCAGAAATGCTGCCTTACCTGGAAAAGAAAGCTCAAAAAAACGGATTCGACCTGGTCACCTATCAGGATAATACGCTCATCACCAATGCTCCCGAAAATGATTTTATCCGGAAGGAAGCCAAGTTGAACGATTTGATAATCATTGACGAAGAAGAATTCTCGACTTCCATTGACTTTGCGCCTTGCAAATGCGTGCTTGTCAGTGATGACGAGGAAGCCTTGATAGATCTGGAAAATCACTGGAAGAAACGTTTGGATGGTACTTTGGATGCATTCCGCTCCGAGTCTTATTTTTTGGAAGTAGTCCCTCCCGGAGTTGACAAAGCCAATACCTTGGGGGTCTTGATGGAGCAACTGGGTGTGGCACGCGAGGAAGTCATCGCCATCGGAGACGGCGTCTGCGATGTGACCATGCTCCAGCTGGCCGGTTTAGGGATAGCCATGGGACATTCACAAGACTCCGTAAAAGTCTGCGCGGACTATGTGACAGCCTCAAACGAAGAAGACGGCGTTGCCCAGGCTGTCGAGAAAATGATTCTGGCTGAAGTTCACGCCGCCGAAATTCCCCTTGACCTACTGAATGAACGGGCACGTCATGCCTTGATGGGAAACTTGGGTATCCAGTACACTTATGCATCCAAGGAGCGCATAGAGGCAACCATGCCCGTAGATTACCGGACCCGCCAACCTTTCGGCATATTACATGGCGGCGCCACCCTCGCCTTGGCAGAAACCGTTGCCGGGCTCGGCTCCATGATCATCTGCCAACCGGACGAGATTGTCGTAGGAATGCAGGTCAGTGGAAATCATATTTCCTCTGCACACGAAGGTGACACGGTACGTGCAGTCGGTACCATTGTGCATAAAGGGCATTCATCCCATGTATGGAATGTAGATGTATTTACTTCAACCAACAAATTAGTGTCTTCCGTACGGGTAGTAAATAGTGTGATGAAAAAAAGATAAAACGCATAGCAACCATGAACCCCATAAACGCATAATAATCAAAAGTCTGTGGCAATTTTAACAGATTCTTCAGTTTTATCCTTACCTTTGTGTATGACATTGGGGTGTTATACCCAAACAACAATAAGGGAACTATGCAGATACATAACAATACATTGATAGCGGAATGCTCGACTTACGATTTCAAGGAAATGTTGGAACGCAAGAAAGTGAAGTCATGGCTTAAATCGGTGTCGGCTTTTGCCAATACCGATGGTGGCAGTTTGTTCTATGGAGTGAACGATGAAGGAGTGATTGTGGGGTTAGAAAATCCGCAAGCCGATGCCGACTTTATCAGTGAAACGATAAAGGCACGACTTGACCCAGTGCCGGAAGTTCAACTTATTCCGATAGAACACGAAAGGCATACCCTGCTTGAAGTGAAAGTAAAGGCAGGAACGCTTACACCTTATTATTACTATCAGGATGGAACACGTACTGCATATATGCGAATTGGCAATGAAAGCGTGGAGTGTAATTCGCAACAACTTCTTTCATTGGTGTTGAAAGGTACACACATGACATGGGATTCTCTTCCTACCCAAGTGGATGCCAGCAAGCACTCTTTCATCATCCTTGCCAATACCTTCCGTGAGCAAACCCATCAGGAATGGAACGATAAGTATTTGGAATCATTCGGACTGGTTACTCCTGATGGAAAACTGACCAATGCCGGATTGCTGTTTGTTGATAATTGCACGGTATTTCAATCGCGTATTTTCTGCACCCGTTGGACTGGACTCTATAAGGATGATGCCATCAGTTCCGTAGAACATCGGGCTAACCTTGTGCTGCTCTTAAAATATGGTATGGATTTCATCAAAAACTATACCATGAGCGGCTGGGTGAAGATGCCAAACTATCGCCTTAACCTCCCCGACTATTCCGACCGTGCTATCTTCGAAGGATTGGTAAACCACCTTATCCATAGAGATTATACTGTGATGGGCGGTGAAGTGCATATTGACATTTACGATGACCGTGTAGAATTGGTATCACCGGGTGCAATGCTTGACGGAACACGGATTCAAGACCGAGACATATACAAAGTTCCATCCATGCGCCGCAATCCCGTCATTGCGGACGTGTTCACACAGTTGGACTATATGGAGAAACGTGGTTCCGGTTTACGTAAAATGCGAGAGCTTACAGAGAAGTTACCTAATTTCTTGCAAGGAAAAGAGCCGCAATATCAAACGGAAGCGACTTCTTTCTACACCACATTCTATAATCTGAACTGGAGTGAGCACGGCAGAATACCTGTTGAAGAAGTAGCCAACAGGGTAAATAGTACCCTCGAAAAGTATCCTGTAAACAAAGAAAGTTCGGTCGAAAAGTTCGGTGTAAATGCGGATAAGTTCAGAGATACATCGGAAACACAGAAGAAAGTCAGTAAAACTGCACAAAAGATAATCGACCTCGTTATTTCAGATCCTTCAATCACAGCTGATAATATGGCCAACAAGATTGGTGTAACTAAACGCGCTATAGAAAAAAATATCAAGAGCCCTAGGGGTATGGGAATTTTGGTTCACGAAGGTTCAGACAAGGCTGGTTATTGGCGCATTATTGTTAAACCATAAACAGAACAACAAACCTATGGAGACCTCTTTCATACCACTCTTTGCAATCATAGCCGTTTTGATTATCGCCTTTTTGCTTGCCTCTTTGCCACAGGTAAACCATAAAACGCGATACCGAGTGCTTTATGCAATAGCCATTATCATGCTATTAGCTGTTATCCCTATTAATGAATATATGGCTGGTGGCATACAAAACTCAAGTAACAATTATCTGCTTGTCCTAATATTCGATATTGCAGTAGGATATTTCTGTATGTACATTGCTGCTTTGCTAAAATTCAATGTTCTTAAACGAAAGAACCAAGCATTGGAAAACGCCTTGACAGAAAAGCAACAAGAAAATGTGGCAATCCTATTGGAACATCAAAACGAAAAGCAACAAGCACTTCAGCAAGGAGAGCTTGAATGGTTAACAGAAAAAATCAAGGTATTTACTGAAGAAGAACAGGAAGCTATACTTGCCAGTGCTCTATCATTTGCTGAACATGACTTGATAGTTGCTCCCTCAATAAACATACAGCCCAAAGAAACATGTAGTCAGCAAGAACTAATGTACTTTGTCTGCTCTGCTTTTTACAATATGGATAAAAGCCGTAGTAAAATTGTGAGTTTTTTATATAAAATTTTTCCGCTCTATTTTCCTGCTGGAGAAAGTGCATTGGCTAAAAAAATGCCGGGATTAGAAAAGGTTAGGGAGAGAAGAGAAAAAGAAACAACAGCGCTAGTGTCACATTAAAACCGGAACACTAGCGTTTGGCAATTAATTTAATTTCCCCATTCAAGGCATATGTTTACTCAATTGGATTATATGGAGAAACGTGGTTCTCCGTCAGGTACGACTTTTTGCCGTCAGCTATTTTGAATCAGGAGGACAGTTGGTAGAAAAATCTTAAGTCTATTCAAGAGATGAGTAGAAAGAGGCAACATCACCATCCTTCATTATATAAGAAATCTGCTTATTCTTCTCCGCTATAATCTTTAATTGCTTCTTTTCTTCTAAAGTCCAGTTCTTGATTTTCTTAAGTTCTGAAATTATTGAATGAGTTTGTTTAAAACTGTTGCTATTTTCCAAATCCATAATAAGTTTCTCTTTTTCTTTGTCTTCCTTATTATCTATCTGTTCATTATGGCTTACCTGCTCTTGCTTATTTATGTAATGGACAGCCATCAATTTTTCATTCGATGCAGTTGTATCAATAATGGTTTTGACTAATTTGTCCAATTCAGATCCTTCTGTATAGTCTGCAGGAGTATAATATTTTATGCGCTTATCCTCCATCATTTTATAGACTTTTCGTTTATCTTTTGTTTTGGGATTATAAACTCCAATAGAATGACCTGAATAAGAATTAATGAGTTTCATACAAGGTATATCCGTATCACTATCACCTATATATACCATATTTCTGAAAGGAATACGAATGTCCTCTGGTTTAAAATAGTCATTGACACCTGAATCATTCACATCTAATGTCCCTTTTTCTATTCTAAAAAGGAATTGAGTCTTGCTCGTGTAATTAATAACTTGTGCTGGCCATTGAGCAACACCATCTTTATCATAATAGAAGGAACTGGCATAAATTTTTTCAAATTCATTAGCGACTTTTGTACCTTCTATCATTTCTTTAAGACCTGATGAAATGATATAATGCTCTACAATAACTCCTCTTTCCATGCCATAGTCTCTAATGCGCTTAAACCAAGTCTCAACACCGGGGAATAATTGTACTTTCGCCCCATAATCCATTAATGCCTTTTTATTAAATATGACTTTTCCATGCGCTTTCTGAATCATGGTAAACATGTAAGCCAAATTTTGATCCATGTCATTCTCTTCAGCTAACCCATTGGACTCTTTCCAAAAAGATTCGACTTCATCCCCAACAGATTGTATATACCCTTGCGCTTGCATGTCATCTGGTGATAATGTCTTATCAAAGTCATAACATATTGCAACAACTGGTTTACTTTCCTTTGTTTTTCTAATAAATTCTTTATTCATATACTACAATAAAAAAATGAGACACAATTACTATTAATTATGCCTCATTTATGATTTATCTATTCAGTAATTTCTTACTTTACTACTTTGAATTACTTATTATTTGACTTCCTCGAAGTCAGCATCCTGAATATCTTCTTTATTATTAGAAGAACCCTGATTAGCCTGTTGTCCTGCACCTGCACCCGGACCGGCCTGAGCGCCACCTTGTGCACCACTCTGAGCATACATTTCAGCGCTGGCAGCCTGGAATGCTGTATTCAGTTCAGCCATGGCAGTATCAATAGCAGACAAATCCTGTGCTTTATGAGCATCTTTCAGTTTCTGAAGAGCAGCTTCAATCGGAGCTTTCTTATCAGCCGGCAACTTGTCGCCTAATTCCTTCAACTGATTTTCAGTAGAGAAAATCATGGAGTCAGCTTGATTCAATTTGTCAATCTTTTCACGTTCCTTCTTGTCTGCTTCTGCATTAGCTTCAGCTTCGGCTTTCATCTTTTCGATTTCTTCCTTGCTCAAACCAGAGGAGGCTTCGATACGGATAGCTTGTTCCTTGCCGGTAGCTTTATCCTTGGCAGATACTTTCAAGATACCGTTGGCATCGATATCGAATGTCACCTCAATCTGAGGAACACCACGACGAGCCGGAGCAATACCAGTCAAATTGAACTGACCGATTGACTTGTTTTGTGCAGCCATCGGACGTTCACCTTGAAGTACGTGGATAGTCACTTCAGTCTGGTTATCGGCAGCTGTAGAGAAGGTCTCACTCTTGCGGGCCGGGATAGTAGTGTTTGCATCAATCAACTTAGTCATTACACCACCCAATGTTTCGATACCCATTGACAACGGAGTAACATCCAGCAATACCACACCTTTGATTTCATCTGTCAAAACAGCACCCTGAACGGCAGCACCTACAGCAACCACTTCGTCAGGATTAACACCCTTGGAAGGAGTCTTACCGAAGAATTTTTCTACCAATTCCTGAACAGCCGGAATACGTGAAGAACCACCAACAAGGATTACCTCATCGATATCAGAGTTGCTCAAGCCTGCATCGCTCATAGCCTTCTTGCAAGGTTCAAGACAAGCCTGAATCAAATTGTGAGCTAAAGCTTCAAATTTAGCACGTGTCAAAGTCTTAACCAAGTGCTTAGGCATACCGTCTACGGGCATGATGTATGGCAGGTTGATTTCTGTTGAAGTAGAAGAAGACAATTCAATCTTAGCTTTTTCAGCAGCTTCTTTCAGACGTTGCATAGCCATCGGATCTTTTGTCAAATCGGCACCTTCGTCATTCTTGAATTCCTGTACCAACCAGTCAATGATTACCTGATCGAAGTCATCACCGCCCAAGTGAGTATCACCGTTAGTAGAAAGTACTTCGAATACACCACCACCAAACTCAAGGATAGAGATATCGAAAGTACCACCACCAAGGTCGAATACAGCAATCTTCATATCTTTGTGAGCCTTATCAAGACCATAAGCCAAAGCAGCAGCTGTCGGTTCGTTCACAATACGTTTCACTTCCAGACCTGCAATCTGACCAGCTTCTTTAGTAGCCTGACGTTGTGAGTCCGAGAAGTATGCCGGAACGGTGATAACGGCTTCTGTAACTTCTTGTCCCAGATAATCCTCAGCAGTTTTCTTCATCTTCTGCAGAATCATAGCTGAAATTTCCTGCGGAGTATAAAGACGTCCGTCAATATCTACACGCGGAGTATTATTGTCACCTTTCACTACTTTATAAGGAACACGAGCAGTTTCCTTCTGTACCTGATCCCATGTTTCACCCATGAAACGTTTAATTGAGAAGATAGTACGCTGCGGATTAGTGATAGCCTGACGCTTTGCAGGGTCACCTACCTTACGTTCACCGCCATCGACAAATGCCACGATAGACGGGGTAGTACGTTTACCTTCGCTGTTAGCGATAACTACCGGTTCATTACCTTCAAATACTGAAACACATGAGTTTGTTGTTCCTAAGTCAATTCCAATAATCTTTCCCATAATTGTATATTTTTTATTTATTTGTTTTCAATTAAACTGATTTCCCGGCGAATGGTTCACAGAAATTTTTCTTTTTCTTTTCGTGCACCAATCGCACGTCTTTTATCAAGCAAACAGTATGCCAAGGCAGGGATGTTAGGAACAACTGACAAAATGGCGTATCCTTTTTCGCTACCGACCGACAGAAAAGGCAGAATCGTAGAAACACTGTCAGCTTTTGAATGGAAAAAATCTCAAGAGGTGTATGAAAAACGATAGAAACAATGGTTGGCCTTGGGTTTACCGCTTAAAAAAAGCTCCTTGTGTGGGAATTTTCTCTTTGTTTTCTGAATACAATAAAGAAGGAATGTCCGAATGAATGTTTGACTGTTGTTTATCAGTAGGCTGTATGTGTTGATTTATGTCCGAATGAATGTCTACTGAGATACGGGTGACCGCTTGTTTGTATAGTAAAAAAGGAGGTGTGCAATTTGACACATCTCCTTCGTTTATTTCAATGATATCTACAGTAGTCTGTTTATTGTTTCTTCAAGACTAACAGTTCATTACCGTTTTCTCCGAGCAGATATACTTGACCGTTTTTTATTGAGAAACTTCTTGTTTCATTCAGCGCGTTCAGTACAGTGGTTTCCGTTTCCATGTCGGGACACATCATCATGGTGGTGGCGATATTTTCAAACTTCAGTGAATTGGCTGTTTTTTCATTCTGAAGCAAAGCACCGTTGATGGTATTGCAACCCACATTACCGTAAATGCGGTTCTCGTCGGTATTAAAACCAATAAACGGAGTGACTTCGGTAGTGCCCACTATTTTTTTGCCGTTTACCAACTCAATGGCCCATTCGCCTGAAAGGTCTGTCAGTGAAACCTGCGATTCGTCTTTTTTCTGCAACGTCAGCATCTTTTTGCCGTCTTCGCTGCACAATGCAATGATTTCAGGCTGGTCTGATACGGTTTCATAGGACTTCACCTTGTTCAGTGCGTTCAGTACCATTTGTTCAGTCTGCATATCGGGACAAGCCATACGCGTACTTCCGATAGGACCGAAAGATAATGCTCCGGGGGTCAGCGAATCAGCTTCAAAAGTGCCCATCATACGGTTGCAACCACTGTTCCCATAGATACGTTTTTGAGCTACATCAAAGCCAATAAAAGGCATTTTTTTATCCGTGATTTTCTGTCCGTCCACTTCGGTGATATTCCATTCACCGTTCAAGGAAGAGAGTGTTAACATATTCTTACTGCCACCGCATGAAGCTAAGATTAGTGCACTGGCGCAAACTGCCGTCATTTTAAAAATTACTTTTTTCATCATACTTTTTTCGTTAAATCATTTAGTTTAGTCTGCAAAGCTATATATAATTCTTTATTTGCAGTAATAATAAACAATTTTTTTGTACCTTTGCCATACTTTATAAATTAACAAAAAATGATATGAAAATGTTTTTAAGTGTGCTATTGGGGGTGGTAGGATGCTATATAAGTTATGCACAGAGCGGCTATATAGTCTCCACTGCGTCCCGACAGGCAAATACTTTCGTAGAATCACCGGAAAAACAGTTTATCGATGACCATTTTAAATATTACAGTCTGTGCGACTGGACACCGGGAATGAAGTTTATGGTCATTCCGGAACGTAAAGACCTTGTCATCCCGGTCTTTAAATCGGCAGAGAACGGTAAGGATGTGAATTCCGGAGAGCTGAAGAATAAGATTATGGAATTTTTGGGTACTGAAGTGACTGACCGAGGATTCGTGCATTTCAATTTTGACTGTGAGGGTAAGCTTTACTACCATGAGGTGAAGAATATCACGTTAGAGCAATATTGCATGAAGCCCAAAGCCGGTATTCCTACTCTTGCTTATTTGGGTGATGTGGATATTGCCAAGGATTTGTTGGAAGGTGAAACGCTGTATATGCGCACCGACAAAGTGCGTATAGACGACCCCAACAGTACCTCTGGCTATAAGGAAGTGTACATCGGGATGAATGAAAAAGTGACAGTGATTGCCGTAGGAGTGGGCAGCCGTGCCTTCCCGGTGAAGATTGTATTCTCCGATGTCAAAGGAAACACGTATTATCAGCCGGTAGCTGTTTCAAAGACCAATTGTGGGATGCTTGACAATGATTTCATCATGGAAAAGAAAAATAAATATTTTCCCAATGCATTCGGTTTCAGTGATGCCAACGCCAAAAAGTCTCAAACATTGATGGAAAAATATGGTAAAAAGGCTATCTATCTGAAAGCAGAAACAGAATGTATCGACGATGCCGGCATGACAGTCAAATTGCCCAAATACACGCAGTTTGTCATTAAAAACATTATTGTAGAAAACGGAAGTCAGTCCGTGACGCTTGATTTGACTGCCACAGACGGAAAGCTTTACCGGATAAAGACGACTTTCGTACATGCAAGTGTCACCAATCTGGCCTTGCGTAATGATGGCTATTTTGCCGATGTGTTCGGCATTGGCGACCTGCGTGCCAAATATCCCGATACGACCGAAGAAACCTGGGATCTAATCAGCCACGGTGAAGTGCGCAAGGGCATGACAACAGACGAATGTCGCTTGTCTTTGGGATACCCCATCCGCGTGCATAAGGTAACGGGAGGATATGAAACTTGGTACTATCAAAGAAAATCCTTGGATTTTACTTATAAGAAACTGGAACGTATCAACTAATACCCAAAATATTTTGTTATCTTTGCCCGGTGAACGGTATGTTTTGCCGGGCAATTTATTTTTAATTAAAGAGAAGAAATGGGTAAAGTATTAATTATCGGTGCAGGCGGTGTAGGTACTGTCGTGGCACACAAAGTGGCTCAGAATCCGGATGTTTTTACAGACATTATGATTGCCAGCCGCACTAAATCAAAATGTGATGCAATCGTTAAAGCAATCGGTAATCCTGCTATTAAAACAGCTCAGGTTGATGCAGACAATGTAGATGAACTGGTAGAGCTTTTTAATAGTTTCAAACCCGAAATCGTTATTAATGTAGCCCTGCCTTATCAGGATCTTACCATCATGGAAGCCTGCCTGAAAGCCGGAGTGAATTATCTGGATACTGCCAATTATGAACCGAAAGATGAAGCTCACTTCGAATACAGTTGGCAATGGGCTTACAAGCAACGTTTTGAAGAAGCCGGCCTGACAGCTATTCTCGGTTGCGGTTTCGATCCGGGTGTAAGCGGCATCTATACGGCGTATGCTGCTAAACACCACTTTGATGAAATGCATTATTTGGATATTGTGGATTGCAATGCCGGTAACCATCATAAGGCATTTGCTACCAACTTCAATCCCGAAATCAATATCCGTGAAATCACTCAAAACGGACGTTATTATGAAGACGGCAAATGGGTGACCACCAAGCCGTTGGAATTTCATAAGGACCTGACTTATCCCAATATCGGTCCTCGTGATTCATATTTGTTGTATCACGAAGAACTGGAGTCGTTGGTCAAGAATTTCCCCACTATCAAGCGCGCTCGCTTCTGGATGACTTTCGGACAGGAATATCTGACTCATTTGCGTGTAATTCAGAATATCGGTATGGCACGTATCGATGAAATAGATTATAACGGTGTGAAAATAGTTCCTTTGCAATTCCTGAAAGCCGTATTGCCCAATCCGCAGGATTTGGGTGAGAACTACGAAGGTGAAACCTCTATCGGTTGCCGTATCCGTGGTGTCAAAGATGGTAAAGAACGTACTTACTATGTATACAATAACTGTAGCCATCAGGAAGCCTACAAGGAAACCGGCATGCAGGGTGTCAGCTATACTACCGGTGTACCTGCCATGATAGGTGCCATGATGTTCTTGAAAGGACTTTGGAAGAGACCGGGAGTATGGAATGTAGAAGAGTTTGATCCGGACCCGTTCATGGAACAGCTCAATAAGCAGGGTTTGCCTTGGCACGAAGTGTTGGACGGAGACTTGGAACTTTAAAAACAGGAATGGAATATGAACGTAGGAGACAAAGCCCCCGAAATATTGGGTCTGAATGAAAAGGGAGAAGAAATTCGTTTGAGCAATTACAAAGGAAAGAAAATAGTACTCTATTTTTATCCCAAAGACATGACTTCTGGTTGCACTGCACAGGCGTGCAACTTGCGTGACAATTATTCTGAACTGTGTGCTAAAGGTTATGAGGTAATCGGAGTGAGTGTAAACGATGCCAAATCGCATCAGAAGTTTATCGAGAAAAACGAACTGCCTTTTACTTTAATCGCAGATACCGACAAGAAATTGGTGGAGCAGTTTGGCGTATGGGGAGAGAAGAGTATGTACGGACGCAAATATATGGGTACTTTTCGTACTACTTTTATTATTAACGAAGAGGGTGTAATCGAGCGCGTCATTTCTCCCAAAGAGGTGAAGACAAAAGAACATGCCCAACAAATTTTATAATTTACTTAACAGACCAAAAAGAAATCTTATGGCTAAAAAAGATAACGAAGAAATTCCATTCACAGCAGGACCGGGTTCCGGAGCTAGCGAAAAATTGAAAGCGTTGCAAGCTGCAATGGATAAGATAGAGAAGAACTTCGGTAAAGGCTCTATCATGAAATTAGGAGATGAAAACGTTCAGCAGGTAGAGGTTATCCCGACCGGTTCCATCGCCTTGAACGCTGCACTCGGTGTAGGCGGTTATCCGAAGGGAAGAATCATCGAGATATACGGCCCTGAATCATCCGGTAAAACAACATTGGCTATCCATGCTATTGCCGAAGCTCAAAAAGCGGGAGGAATCGCTGCTTTTATTGATGCGGAACATGCATTCGATCGTTTCTATGCTTCCAAACTAGGAGTGGATGTAGATAACCTGTGGATCTCACAGCCGGACAATGGTGAGCAGGCATTGGAAATTGCGGAACAATTGATTCGCTCTTCAGCCATTGATATTATTGTTATTGACTCTGTTGCAGCATTGACACCGAAAGCTGAAATCGAAGGTGATATGGGTGATAATAAAGTGGGACTTCAGGCACGTTTGATGTCACAGGCACTGCGCAAGCTCACCTCTGCCATCAGTAAGACCAACACAACTTGTATCTTTATCAACCAGTTGCGTGAGAAAATCGGTGTAATGTTCGGTAATCCCGAAACAACTACCGGTGGTAATGCCTTGAAGTTCTATGCTTCGGTACGTTTGGATATCCGTCGCGCCACACAGTTGAAAGATGGCGAGGAAGTTATCGGAAATCAGACACGTGTAAAGGTGGTGAAGAATAAAGTGGCTCCTCCTTTCCGCAAAGCTGAATTCGATATTATGTTTGGCGAAGGTATTTCTAGAGCCGGAGAAATTATCGATTTGGGAGCCGAACTCGGCATTATTAAGAAAAGCGGTTCGTGGTACAGCTATAATGATACCAAACTGGGACAAGGTCGTGATGCTTCCAAACAGGTGATTCAGGACAATCCGGAATTGGCGGAAGAACTGGAAGGACTTATCTTTGCCGCACTGAAGGATAAAGAATAAAGTACTTTGTTATATGTTTAGGCATGAATTTTATGGAACTAATCTTCCGTGGAATCCATGCCTAAACTATAAATGCCTTCATGGTTTATTTCTTCAGCTCAAAGCCTAGCATCAGACCGTCATAAGCTTCCGCCACACTGTTGATGGTAGCTGCGGTGGAGTTCACTTTCGATGCTGCTCCGGTAATGGTCTTTAGAATGGACATTAACTTGTCTGCTTTGAATACCATACTCATGTCATTCCCTGTTACCGTAACATAAGCCACTGTCTTCAGTCCCAGCTTGCCTGTCATGGTGATTGTCTTCGCGGCGTCATCAAATACATAACTCCCCGTGACCGTACGTTTTTTCATCTGATACGAGTAGGTTCCGTCTTCATTGAAGGTGTACCGGATATTATTCATACCCACTTTGTTATATACGGCTATCATTTTCTCTTCCACTTCCTTGGCAGCCATTTCACCACCGGCTTTTGCCAACAGGTTTTCACTTTCGAACTGACATTCAGGACCGGAGTATGTCCATGTGCCGATAATGGAAGAAGCTGTTGTAGCCTTATTTCCGACAACAGCTTTCGCCACTCCCGACAATATAGATTTCAAATCCTGAGCTCCGGCATTGGCAGACACCCCACACATCACCAATAAAATCCAAATACTTTTCAGTAAAGTTTTCTTTTTCATCTTTTTATAGGTTTATTAAACGGTTACAAAGATACGATAAAGCTTTCTATAAAACAATTTGATGCATATCAAACCTTTTCCGTTCTAATTTGTAGCTCAATGTATCTGATAATTTATTATCTTTGCTGCATAACACCATGAAAAACCAAAATAAATATGAGTATTGTAACCAATTTGAAATGTACATTGGCTGTCACAGCCGGACTATGTTCTTCGTTTGCTTACGCGCAAAAACATCCGCATGTTATCTTGATAATGACTGACCAACAACGGGGCGACGCCTTGGGCTGTATGGGTAATGAAGCTGTCATCTCTCCCAATCTGGACCGGTTGGCCGGCGAGGGAACACTGTTTATGAATGGGTATTCTTCTTGCCCCAGCAGTACTCCTGCCCGTGCGGGAATGCTCACCGGACTTTCTCCCTGGCATCACGGCTTGTTGGGGTATGGAGAAGTATCTCCCGAATATAAATATGAGATGCCCCAGATGATGAAAGATGCCGGTTATTACACTTTCGGTATTGGAAAGATGCATTGGCATCCGCAGCGCATCAAACACGGTTTTGAAGGAACCCTGTTGGATGAAAGTGGACGTATAGAAGACCCTAACTTTACCAGTGACTATCGCCAATGGTTCCAAATACAGGCTCCCGGAAAGAATCCCGATGAGACCGGTATCGGCTGGAACGACCACAGTGCTTCCAACTATAAGTTGCCGGAAAACCTTCATCCCACCTATTGGACGGGAGAGATGGCTTGCCAACTTATCCAAAACTACGACAATAGTGAGAAACCATTATTCTTGAAGGTATCTTTTGCACGTCCTCATAGTCCGTATGATCCGCCGCAGCGATATATAGATATGTATAAAGATGCTCAGGTGCCCGATCCGTTTATCGGTGATTGGTGTGGTAAATGGGCAAAGGAACTTGCTCCTGAAAAGGCTGCTAAAGATGCTCCTTACGGCAACTTCGGTAACGAATATGCGCGTAATTCAAAACGTTATTATTATGCCAATATCACGTTTATAGACGAGCAGATAGGCCGCGTGATTAAGGCTTTGAAAGAAAAAGGTATGTATGACAATGCCTTGATAATCTTTGTCTCCGATCATGGTGACATGATGGGAGACCATTATCATTGGAGAAAGACATATCCGTATGAAGGCTCTACACATATTCCTTATATCGTGAAATGGCCTGCAGCAGAGAAGGTACTTCCGGGAAAGGTGGATGCTCCTGTAGAACTTCGCGACCTTCTTCCTACTTTCCTCGAAACAGCCGGGGTAACTGTTCCCACTGATATGGACGGACGTCCGTTGCTGGCATTGGCCAAAGGTACAGCAACCAACTGGCGCAAATATATCGATTTGGAACATGCTACATGTTATAGTGCCGATAATTATTGGTGTGCCCTGACAGACGGTAAGATTAAATACGTTTGGTATTTCCATACCGGGGAAGAACAACTGTTCGATATGGTAAAAGACCCGAAAGAACTGCATAATGCTGTCAATGACAAAAAATATAAAAAACGATTGGCAGAGATGCGTTCTGAAATGGTGCGCCATCTGAGCGAACGTGGCGAGGAGTTTGTGAAAGACGGACAATTGGTGGTGCGTGAAAAGACCATGCTCTACGGACCTAACTATCCGAAAAAGAAATGATACTCACATAATTATGGAGTTGTGTCAAAACGTGGATAGCCCGGTTTAGTTTTGACACACTTCCATACGATTCTTCCTTGCAATTTTCATAACTGATAGAAAGAGTCTTGCAATGTTTTCTTAAACTTCTTTGAAACAATCAGCTCTGTTATCTTCTCGAAAGGAGGGTACATGACGCAACGATTCTCCTTTATCATTATCAGATAATTAATATTGATGATATAAGATTGATGTATCTGCACAAAGCAGGGAGCGTACTCTGTTATCTGATGTGCTGTGGTGTTCTTTTTCAGTAGCAGGGGAACCTGATTGTTCAATACTACTTCCCATAATTTACGGTCGGAGTTATAGCGGAAGAATCCGATATCAATAGAACGGAGAACACGCAGATCATTGGTGGGAGTGGAAATCATAAATGTATGTTCGCCGGTAGAATATACTTGGGGTGGAATAGCCATCGGCGTAGCCGGTTCGTCCATCTTTTTCAGAAACCGGGTAATAATGCATTCCAGTTCCTTACGGTCTATCGGCTTCAATAAATAATCGAAAGCAGATTCACGGATGGCATTAATCATATATTTGTCGTAGGCAGTATAAAAAATCACTTGCATATTCCACGTGACACAACTGTTGATTTGCTCTAACAGTTCTATTCCTTTCATGTCGGGCAACTCTACATCCAGAAATAAGATATCGGGACGAAGCTTATCTATCATTTTCTTTCCGTTAGAACCATTACGGGCAATTCCCTCTACCACCAACTGACCGTAACGTTTTAGCTCCAAACAAAGGTTATCCGCCGAATACTCATCATCATCTATAATCAATATTTTATAAAGCCTGTCCATATAATTTGTTTGCTATTATTAATAAAACAAAAGTAGAGAAACATCTGTTAAGATACAAACCGACAATTCTGTATTTATGGATATTAGGCGTCAAACAGGAACTATTCGTGTGAAAATAGCTATTAAACAGCTTTTAAAAAGTTGTAATCGTAGCCTTGGGGAAGTATCACAACAAATTCGCACCCTGTTTCTCCTTCTTCCAATGGCACATTATTGATAGAGATATCTATATGCTTTTTGTTATTGTTGTTGAGCATCTGAACTGTTTGAAGAATCACTTTCATACCGGTTCCCGTACCCCGGTTATGGCTGTTTGCCTTATATCCTCCTCCGTTGTCTCTTATCTTGATGCAGATAGCTCCTGTCGGTTCACGCCTGATGTCAATCCACAGGTTCTTTTTCCCCTGTTTCTCCCTCAGTGCATGCTTAATAGCATTCTCTACCGGAATCTGGATCATCATGGAAGGAAGAATCTCGCGAGTGAGGTCGATTGTTTTATCTACATGGAGAGAAAGTGCGAAGGTATCTCCCATTGATTTACGTTCTAAATCAATGTAAGTATGTACAAAGTCTAGTTCTTCATCCAATGTGACACAGAGATGTTCGGTCAGCTCAAGGTTGCGGCGCATCAACTTCACCAACTGCCGCATATTTTCGCTGTATCCGTTGCTATGGCTGTTTATTTCCCTGCTCAGCACATTGAAGATGAAGTGAGGCGAAACACGGTTGCGGATATTTTCCATGCGCAGCGTGTTAATCATATGTTGGCTGCGCATTCTAAACAGGTGGCGTTGCTTCTTATTATAAAGATAGATAAAGACGGCCAATATTAATATCAGGAAACAGACGGACATCCACACATACATACGCTGGTGAAGTCCCAATACCTCGTTCTCTTTCTGCTGGATGAATATCTTTTGCTTCATCAGCGTAGTGTCCTGCCGGTATTTCAAGTCGATTTCGGCGGTACGCATCTTGATGCGTTCATTACGGGTGGAGTCGTCAATGCGCTGGTTTTCCCGCTGATAATAATAAGCTTTCTTATAATCTCCCGTTTCCTCGTAATAATGCTGTAAATACCGGTTACGGATGTGAAGCATGTTGGGTTCCACATAATCGGGTTTCACGGCTTCGGCAAGACGTTTGCGCGCCAATGCGAGATTATTCTGTTTCAGTGCCAGTTCTATCAGTTGTGTATCCAGATAATAGAGCGCACTGATGTTTCCGATAGACCGGAAGAAATCTTCACACTTAGCCAGATAGAAAGCAGCGGAATCTGTCTGATTCATCAGTAGGAATGTTTCTCCCAAATTCATCTCACTCAGATGAACTTCGAAAGCCATATCGGGATAACTGCGGGCAAACGCGAGTTCTTTTCTGAACATTTCGAGTGCATGCGGATAATCCTTGCGGAAGTAATAGGAGTTTCCACGATTGTTGAGGTAAATACATTTTTCGTAAGGCATCATTTCGCTATACCATTGGGCAGCCATGTCGTAATAATAATCGCATAATTCGAAGTCGCGCAGTTCCATATATACTTGTGCCAATCCGTAGTATGCCGGAAAACGTTTGGCTTCGGGAGTGCCCAGCGAGTCAAAAAAAGACAAGGATTTCCGATACCACAGAGCGCCTTTATCATATTGTCCTGTGCGCACGTAAGCATCGGCCAGGTTTATCGAAATGTCGGGCAGTACTTCTTTCCTGTCTCCGTTCAATCGATAGTTGAGTGCCTTGCTGAAACAAATGACCGCAGAGTCTACCAATGCCTGACGTGCGAGTACGTTTCCGCGCATATTATAGATATCGGCATACAAATCGGATATTTGAGGCGTGGGTGCGTTGCGGTGGCAATAAGCTTCTGCCTGATTCATGCATACAGCAGCGGAGTCCATATCCGACCGAAACATATAGGCTTTGGCCAGCAACATCACATAGTGATAATAAGTGGTACTGTCGGTTGTGGCAGTCATACGCTTCTGTGCCTCGGCACAAACATATCGGGGATTCTTGGACAAAGAATCGTTGACTTCTTGATAGAATTGGAGATATGTGTCAAAAGCATTGAATGATCTTTTCTGTTTTTCACCACAAGAAATGACACACATAGCTCCCAGTATTACACTCCAAAAGCCAATCGGCATCTTTATTCGTGTTTTCATAGTAGGTGTGCTAATAGTTTGTTTACAAACATACATAAAAAGAAAGAAATTGAAGCACAAATGTCCTACTTTTAAGTTTCTACCATTGATATTGGATGGAAAGAAGATATTCGCGTGGGCGGAGTTTTATCCATGAGGTAGAGCTTTGTACAGCCGAATAGAGGGTATAACTATATTCTTTCTTGTTTAATAAATTGGTGACGGAAGCTGTGAAGCACCATTTTCCCACACGCTGTACCAGTGAAGCGTCTGCCAACCATGTGTTGAGATGCTTTGTGCGGTCGATATCGTTATAAAAATGTTCTCCCGAAAGCCGTAAATCAGTATCGCCCCATCCTATGCTCAGGATCAGGCGCTGTGACAGATTCCACAGAGCATCCAGCTGTCTGTCGTTGCCTATTTTTGAACTCCCGCAACTCAATTTGGCTTGATACGCAGCTTCAAACAGTCGGGAAGGTGCCCATATTATCTTGGGTTCAACCGACAGATAGTCATAACGGTAGTCTTGAACCACTCCGTCATTGCATTGTTTTCCTTTTGTACGGCTCATGGTCAGTTCGACGGACGATTTCAGATTCCAGTCATATACTCCTTTGGACAGGACAGAATGTAGCGTGTAATTTTCGTCAGAGTTGCTTTTTTTATAAGGAGAAAGATAGAAGATGCCATCTTTATAATCACTCCGTGTCATTAAGTTATGGTCTGTGTGAAGATAGGCGAACGATGCTGTCCAAAAGAATTCCTTGACGGCATTTTTATATTCCAGATAGAAAGAGTAGAGTTGGCGTGTGTTTTCGGGGACATTGCCCGGATTGGTTATGATAGTCCTGTAGTTTCTTCGATACGAAACCGGATATATTTCATCCAATCTTCCGGTAGAACGGGTGATATTGCCTGACAGATACATTTTCCAGCGGGGAGTGAGTGTGTAGCGGAAGAACACGGAAGGATTCAGGAACAGATAATGACAGGACTGTTCAGGCAGATGGCTCCATTGGGCAGACAGTGCGGCTGTCAGAAGTATATTTTCCCGGTTCCACTCCAGATGGGGAGTGGCGTAGAACATATAGCGGTTGGCGGAATATGGGCCGGTCACGGAAGAAAGTTCACCCCGAAAACCTCCCGTGAGTTGGTAATTCACTCCGTTTTTCTTTCTCATCCAGTACAGGGAGTTGTCGGTATAGGCATTGCTGACATTCATTTCTTGATATTCCCGAAGAGGGGTGGAACTTTGCCGGTCGTCATCAAATGTCAGTTTCAGTGATGAGGGAAGATAGCTATAACGGAAAAAAGAGCGGATTCCCCATGTATATTTATCCCGGGTATGGAGTTGACTGAAGTAGTTTTTCATATCTAGTCCTGAATGCTTTATCTGTTGTGTGACACTTTTGTCACCTGAAATGGCTGACAAGCCGTTTTGCCAATCGCCTGTGAAAGAAAAGTTTTCGCGTGTGTAACGGTTGTCGGCATTATTTTCGTAATTCAGTTCACCGTTCAGACAGTCTGTGAGCAGTCGGTAGTTCTGATTGTGGAGTGTGCGGACGGTGTCTTGAGCGAAATAGTAAGTCTCGTCACTGCCTTGTTGCTGGGTAGTACGGTCGTGGGTGTAATTGAAGAGCAGGCGCAGTTGCTTGTCTTCCGTCAGTCGGTAAAGTCGGTTGGCAGAGGTCGTATGGGTGTCGTTGAACAACAACCGTTGGCGGGATAGAGGCATTGTGATGCCGGGTAGTGGAAGAAAGGAGGGAGCTCCATCGTCTGTGATACGATCAAAACTGTTGCCTGCCGCCAACACTTCTTGTTCGGACTGCATATCGCGTCCTGTGTTGTTGGTCTTGTAATTATAAATAGTCTGCTGTTTACGATTCAGTTGCAGGGCGCTGAGTGAGGCGTCGTATAGTACCTCTTCGCCGTACCCCCCGCTTCCGTTGGCTGTATAAATCCATTGCGAGCGCGCTTCCGGTTTCAACTTCAGATTGAGTGCAACGTCATCTGTAAAGGTCTTTCCCCGCAAGGACTTGATGGGCTGGTGTCCTTCTATCACTTCGGCAGACTGCACGGCATCTGCTTTCAAATTATTGTTTATCTGATTATAACGTCCTCCACTCACGTCCATTCCTTCGACATAGAAATTGCTGATTTCCTTTCCGTTATACTTGATGGTTCCGTTCTCTTCGACATTGATGCCGGGCAGTTTTTTAAGTACATCGCCTACGTTTCGGTCTTGAGAAGAGGTAAAGCGTGTGAGGTCATATTTCAGCGTATCCTGTCGGCCCCATATACGCCCGGGGCGGATTTGAACCTCTTTCAGCAAAATGGTTTCGGGTTCGAGCGCTATCTCCATCCGGTGAGTTGGGTCGATGGGCAGGAGTACTTTTTTGTAGCCCATATAGAGCACACCCAGCTTGACACTTTGGGGCGACGAAACCGTAAGGCGGAATCGTCCGTCGGTATCCGTCAAGGTATAATTGATGACCGTTGCATCGGCAGTATGTTGAATGATGACAGTAGCCGATTCGAGAGGTTGGCGGGTTTCCTTATCGGTCACCCGCCCCTCAATCGTGTTTTGTGCGTTTGTGTCGATGTTGCACATCAGTGCCAGCATAGAGAGAATGATTGCTGTTTTCATGGTGGAGCGCATGTGTTGGAATTTTATTTATCGGGGAGTTCTATCGGATTGTAAGGTATCGTGTAATTCTTGATTGGATTTCCATGTTCATCCTTGACAGTGACTTTCACGTTGGGAGCTGTGCTGGCAACATATCCCACCGGGTCTTTGAAGTAACGTTCGTAGATTTTATCCAAATCTTTGCGACTTATGGATTCATAGCCTTTGGCATTGAAAAGAAGCGGTTTGGACTCTTTGAACTGTTGCAGGCCGGTGCAGAGAAACGAATAATGTCCCCGGCTGTCCTCTGCTTTGAGAATCAGTCCCGGTAGTCCGCACAGTTTCCAAGGGCCTTCACTGACGGGGATTTCCGTCGTGTACCATGCTGTGTAGTTGCGCCCGCGGAAACGGCAGGAGGCTTTCTGGCACCGATAAGTCAGGATAGTGGCGGTATCGGGCAGGAGAGTCCATTGCGGCTTGTCGTTTTTTTCCTCGCAGCGGAAGTTGGTAGTCACGATACGGTCGAGCGTTGTTACTTTTCCGGCAGGATGGTTTTTGTAGATGCGATAGGTGATGCGGGCATTGCCGTATGCGGAGGTATGTTCGGCCATGAGTTCCTGAGACACGTTGTTCTTCACGTCCTCCATAAGGACAGAGTCGCGGAGATAGGTGGTATAGCCGTAAAAAAGAGATGATTTCTTTCCCACTTCAAGCATCATGGTTTCCGAATTGGGTTTGCTGTCTGACCGGGTGGTGTCTTCAAGCATTTTCAATTCATACTGGGCGCGGAAGACAAGTTCGTCTATCGGTTCGCTCTTCTTGATATTGTCACCGGTGACGACTGTGATTTGTGCAACGGCAGCCGTGGCACAGACTCCGAAAACTAGCATCAGGGTCAGGATTTTCTTGTTCAGTTTCATCATATTACAAAAGTTTGAGGTTTATGATTCTCATGCTGCAAAGCTATCCTTTTCCTTTCTTTTGGCAGGTCGGAAGTTATTACTGAAATATTACGCAGTCTAAAAAAACTCCTCGCGTACATTGTACATCCGCCGATACCGTTTACCTTTGCCGAAAAGAAAAGAATATGGAAAAGCAAATAAAAACGGTCTGGATACTTACCATTATCACGGCTTTGCTGATTATAGGCGGACAGGCATACTGGCTTTACAATCAATATGGATATTCGGCGGACGAACACATGCGTAATCTTCATGCAGAAATTCTGAAACTGGAGAATGCCGAGTTTGAGGCACGTTACAAGCAGCGTACCGTCAATACTCCGATGACTTTGAGTTACAGTATCGAAATGCCCGACTTGACCAACAGTAAAGGAAATTCACGGTGTGTCATTACCCTTTACGAGAAATTTACGCAGAGTCAGGGTGATTCGCTGGCGGCGGGAGCTGTTGATGCCTTTAAGGAAAAAGAGATACGTCGCGATACATTCAGTGTGCCGACCTACAATATTCCCAGCGAACTTATTTTTGAGGCGACGAGCCGTTTCTCTACAGAACTGAGCTTTCCCCTCACCGTTACAAGGCTCGATTCTCTTTTTGAAGCCAATCATATCACGGCTACCGATATACGGCAGGTGAACATTGATTCCACCCTGTGGCGCGGCACTTACCATTCGCTGGAGAACTTGTTTCCTCCTCGTATGCTTGTTACTTATCCTTACAATCCCTTGGTGAAGCAGGCAATGACGGCTATTGTTACCGTACCTGTCAATCCGTTACTTAAGCAAATGATGTGGCAACTCACCGGAGGCATCTTGCTGGTGCTGGTGCTCGTCTGCTGCCTTGTCTACCAAATCAAGACGATACTGAAACAGCGGAAGATAGATGAAATGAGGAAGAGTTTTGTGAACACGATGATACATGAGTTGAAACGTCCTGTGCAGACACTGAAAATGTGTGTTGCCTTCCTCAACAATAAATCCATGCGCACAGATGAGGCCGCTATGGACGAAGTGCTGAAGGACTCCATGTTTGAGATTGACAACCTGTCTGCTTATCTGGCGAAAGTAAGAGATATGACGCGTGCCGATTATGAACATACACCACTCAATATCCGTACTTTCGATGTGTGTGAAACGATACAAAAACTGATTCGTCTCTGCAACATTCCCGCAGGAAAGAATGTCGTGATTACTCCGCATTTTGACATGACCACTCAGCTGGTTACGGCAGACCCCGTACATTTGGCAAACATCATCAGCAATCTGTTGGAGAATGCCATTAAATATTCGGGCAGTGAAGTCGCTATCAGCATTTCGTGCACCTTGCAGGCACACACACTGACCCTTGCCATATCCGACAATGGAATAGGTATCCCTGCTTCGGAGCAGAGTAAAATATTTGATAAATTCTATCGCGGGAATAATATTCCCGACCGTAATATTCCGGGTATCGGACTGGGCTTGAGCTATGTCAGACTGCTGACCGAAGCTCACCACGGAACGATAACCCTGACCAGCCAACCGGGGAAAGGCACTACTTTTGTGCTTTGCTTTCCTCAATAACTACTGTTTCACCCCATAACCCTGACACTAATGAAAGCATTAAAAATACTTTTTGCCGATGACGACTTGAAATACTCCATGCTCCTGAAACGTTTTCTAGAAGCCGAAGGGTATGAAGTGACATATGCCGGAAACGGTCGCATCGCTCTTGAACAGTTTCCTGCCGTGAAGCCCGACCTTGTTTTGCTGGATATCAATATGCCCGAACTGAACGGTTTTGAAGTGGCTGAACACATTCGTGCCCTAGACCGTAATGTGTTGCTTTTTTTTCTTTCCGACCGCAGTGATAAAGCTGACCGACTGAAAGGATTCGACCTTCGTGCCAATGATTACCTCGCCAAGCCGTTCTATCCTGAGGAACTGCTTGCCCGCATCCGCGAGCGTTTTCAGTGCGGCGATGATGTGGTGCAGACGGAAATGTATAGTTTCGGGAATACAGTGTTTAATTATACTACTAACGAAATACGCACCGGCAATAACAAGACTCTTATCACTTCGCGTCAGGCAGAGATACTCCGGATGCTTGCCAAAAACGTGAATGTATCTGTCGACCGTGACAGTCTGCTTAACAAAGTATGGGGTGCATCCTCGTATGCCAACTCTCTTGCGTTGAACGTGCAGATTAGTTATCTGCGGAGGGCACTTCGCAATGACAATACAGTCAAGATAGACTCACTGATGAGAAAAGGTTATATGTTGCGCGAAGACTCCTGAAAATAATCCTTCCATATTCGTTTTGTCATATCATGAAACATCCTTACCTTTACCCGAAAATAAACATCTAAGTAAAAAAAAGAATAAAATGGAAACAATATCTAATTCTGTCCTTACCGTCGGTGTCAGTGAGCACGGAGCTGAATTACAAAGTATTCAGAAAAATGGAAAAGAATACTTGTGGCAGGGAGACACCCGTTTTTGGGGACGCCGTTCACCTGTTCTCTTTCCCATCGTGGGGCGTGTGTGGGAAGACACTTACCGCTATGCGGGCAATTCTTACCGGATGGGGCAGCACGGCTTTGCCCGTGATATGGATTTCAAAGTGACATACAAAGGAGAGGACGGAATAGTTTACTGGTTGGAGTCGACTCCGGAAACGCTTGGAAAATATCCTTTTCCCTTCCGTTTGATGATTGGCTACCTGCTGGAAGGCAATCGGATTACAGTCAAATGGCGTGTAGAGAACCTTGGGCAGTTGGATATGTATTTCCAAATCGGTGCTCATCCTGCCTTTAACTTCCCCGGTTTTGATGCATCGGTAGACGAACGTGGATTCTTTGCTTTCGACAGTAAAGAGGAACTGCGGTATATCGTTCCGGTGGAGAAGGGGTGCGTGTCACCGGAGCTTCATACATTGGAACGGGATGTGGACGGACTGATGAAAATAGATACACATACGTTTGACTGTGATACATATATCTTTCAGGATGCGCAACTCAAGAAAGTGACCTTGCTGGACAGGAAGAAGCAACCTCATATCAGTCTGGAGTTTGACACTCCGCTAGTGGCGTTGTGGTCGCCTGCCAAAGCTCATCCTGATTGTCCGTTTGTCTGCATTGAACCGTGGTATGGTCGTTGTGATGCCGTCGGGTTTGATGGAGAGCTGAAAGACAGGGAATGGATTCAGAAATTGGGAAGCAAAGAGGTGTTTGATGTGAGTTACAGCATCATTATAGAGAAGTAGCCGGAATAATTACCATGATAACAGTGTGTGGGTGTGTCAAAACGTGGATAATGCTGTCGTTTCGTTCGTAGGGGCGAGGTTCGCTCGCCCGAAAACAGTTTGCTTTGTGTCTTCGGGCAGGCAAACCCTGCCCCTACGACTGACGATGGGATAGGTCGGTTTAGTTTTGACACACTCCCACAGTTTTAATTTGGTATCTGTAAATTTACTTACTTAACTCTTCCAATATTTGATGCCGGATGTTGCGGAAATGGTCGCTCTCGGTATCATACAGTGTCCAGTGGAATACAACCAGCCGGCAGAGTTCCCGTGCCAGTTCGGGATTCTTCTTTTCCAACATTTTCAGAAGCGTATAGTCGGCAATACCGTCGCGCATAGCTTCCAGACGGATGGAACCATACAGTTTTCCGTTGTTAGGGTAGACTATCCAGCTGTCTCCTCCGGGTAGTGTATTGCCTCCTTCCTCATTCATGCGGGTTGTTTCCTTGTAAGGATCATTGCCGGTAAACCATTGGTTGAATCCCCAATGCAGATACCCTGTTGCCCCATATTTGAAGTTGAGCCAGTGAATGAGGCGGGTCTTGATGAGCGGTTGCTCCAAGAAACGGTTGGCAAAGTCGCCTTGAGGAGCAAGGCAGGTGTAGAACCACGTTTCGTCTCCCTGTTTTTGTCTTTCGCGATAGAAGTCATATCCCTCCTTGTAGAAGTTGAGTTGCGGCACCCAGATGTCGAGAATATTCTCAAGATCATGAGTATGGCAAGCTTCTATGATTTTGATGTCCGGACACTGCTGTTTCACAAATCGGGCGATAGCTACATAACTTTTTATATTGTCGCTTGTAGGCTCGTCGGCAATGTGTTGTGCATACAGTACTTTCGGATATGCTTCTTTCAGATGGGCGGCAAGCGAGGGAATAAACTGGCGATAGAAGTTGACAGCCTGTTCCGATTCCATAGGATATTGCACCAATTTCTTCTTGCCGTTCTCATACCGAGGGACATAGGGTGCGAATTGGCTGCTCCAATCTCCCGTACGTCCGGCGATATGTCCGCCTTCGAGCATTTTCAATACACCGGCCCGGTGGAAGATGTCTATCATTTTGTCGAATCGCGAGTAGTCGAAAGTATAGGTTCCGTCTTTTTCTTCAAACTCGATATGTTCCAGCGGTGAGAGCAGGATAACGTTGGAATAGCATTCTTTCATTTTGTCGGCCAGTTCTTGTACCATTTCCCAGTAAACGTCCGAGTAAGGTTCCACCTCTTTCCCGCCATTGAATATTTTCATTTTGTCGGGTGATGTGCCAAACCAATTGGTTACCCATAAATCCGGTTGGGGCATTACGATGGGGTAAACTTTTACGCTGATTTCTTTTTTCAACTCAAAGGTTTGGTTGCCCATTTTTCCTTTGAGGCTGAATGTGGCTTTATAGGTTCCGGCTTCCGCATTGGTGGGAACGGGAACGGAAATCCAGATGGGTTGCGCCACATCACGTGTCACGGATTGTCCGTTTTGCTCGATAATGGGGTCGGGATAGTAGTGTGAGAGAGAGGTGATGGCGTCTTTGGCACGGTCGGGTGTCTGCCGACCCACCCGCACATAATCTACAAAACCCGTACGCGGGCTACTTTGTAACTGTGTTCCTTTTTCGTTGGTGAACGCCGTGACCTGTGCCGACAATTCCTTCAATGGCAGTGCGGCTCTCACTGCAAACTGGAAGGTGGCGTGCTCGCCTGCAGCCACTTCTTCTGTCTCGTTATACTCGGGGAAGAAGTTTGATTCTCTGAATACTTTCAGAAAGGGGTCTACTTGTGAAAATGTAATCCGATCTTCTGTGGTAGGTGTTCCACAGGCGGAAATGATAAATAAAAGGCAAATTAAATAAAGGTTTTTCATAAATCGATACTATTTAAATGATTATAATATTTTGTTTGCTGTTATCAGTTTCCCATTGGCGGATATGCCCTGTATCACCATTAACAGGGGGGGCTTGCGGAGGAGCCGTAAAGATAATATCTGCTTTTCCCTTTTTTATCTTTATGTCGGGTTGCCAATAGACCGTTCTTCTTCTCATCTCTTTTTCTGTCCTCTCCGTTGAATCCGATTTTTTTAAGGTAAATGAGTCGGTCTTTGAAAAAGAATAAAGAAAAGGGTATTCTCTCGAACCCCCTTTCCCATCACAGTTATGTTAAGACGATTATTCTGTTTTCAGAATGATTATCATTAACATTTTCTTATCGTTATACCTATTTACCAACTTATTCCAATGCACGTCCGGCTGTCATAGGCCAATATGGATTTTGATACATGGTTGAAGTTTTGACATCATTGGGGTCACTGGCGCTCAATGTGAAGTCTTGTACACCGAAAGGTTCCAGATAGAATGCCTTTTTCCATGTATATCCGTTGAACAATTGGTTGTTTATTTCGGTACGTCCCATTGGGCGGACATACTTGCTGACAGAAGCGGCTGAAATGTTAGCATTACTTGTTCCATCGGCTATCAAAGTTGATTTGCCGGTGGCATCTACATATTTTTTGTAAGCTTCGTCCCATAAGTTCATACCTTCCAGCATATAGTGTCCGGTAATGGCAGGATCCCATGAACGCCATCTTTTCAGGTCGTCCCAACGCATACCTTCCGAGATAAATTCGCAACGGCGTTCGCGACGGATGTTGTAGAGTGTTGCGTCTACTTTTTGGTCGCCGGAGAAGACTGCCAAATCACCATATACGGTACCGCTCACTACATTAGCTTCTTTGTCTAAGTTGGTGTTGGCTATGGTCAGTTCATAATCTTCGCTCACACCTGCACGGCGGCGGATAGCTTTCCAATAACCGGCGGCATCATTATCCAATGAACCGTTCTTTTCGTAGCATGCTTCGATATAGTTCAGGTAGGCTTCGGCAGCACGGAACACTACGGCTCCTGTCGTACAGATGATGGTATTACTCTTGTACTGGTCGTAATCATAGTTGTAGTATTTACGAGGGCGGTATCCTGTAAAGTCTTGCAATTCTACGCTGCTTGTTACCAATGGAATGGTATCCAGAATCACAACTTCATTATTTTTGGCAACAGCAGGGTCGGCAGGATCGGAACGAACAATGTCTTCTTCACCGAATACAAAGAGTTGCAGACGTTCGTCACGTCCTTCTTTTTCCATTGATACGCTCAGGTCGCCTTTGTAACCCGAACCGTCGGCATAGTAGGGAAGTCCGTTTTTCATCAGGAAAGAAGTGATGTAGCTGCGTGAAAGTCCCAATTGGTCACCACCGGCAGATAGGATGTAAGCTGCATCGTGGGTATAACCGATGCTCAGGTTATATTGTTTCCAAAGCAATACTTCGGAAATGCTGCTTAAATCTTCTTGGCTGAACATATCGAAGTAGGGATTCCATCCGCTGGTTTGTCCCAAAACGGGATTCATCTGATGAGAGTTGCCTGTCAGTGTGCAATGGTCGGCAACGGCTTTGGCAGCACTCATGGCTTCAGTCAGGAAAAAGTTTATTTCTCCTGCAATGTCGAATGTTTTTCCCTGATTGTATTCCATGTCTTTTCCCGGCCATGTATCATCGCCCGGAACACGTCCGGTGCCTTTGTGATATTTTTCGAAGGTGGCTTCAAACAAGGCCACACGTGACTTGAGTAGCTGTGCAGTTTGTTTGTTGATGCGTTGGTTGTTCTGGAAACCTTGGTCTTTCAGGCGTGAGATGGCTGTATCAAGGTCTTTCAGGATGAAGCGTGCCACTTCATTACGCGGAGCACGCTGACTCAGTTCCTTCAGGATGGCTTGATCGTCGGGTAGCACTTCGTCGATAATGGGAAAATCGCCATAGCGGACCAATGCCTGATAGTATGCCAATGCACGGAAGAAATAAGCTTCGCCGATGTAGTGGCTCAGAATAGACTTGTCACCTTGTATGCTTCCCGCTTCTTCTTTTGGTAGAATTTGCTCAAGAAGCCAGTTCCATACACGGGCACGGGAAGTGTAAGTTTGAAAGTTCTTGCCCGAAGGTACTTGTTTTTCTCCTGCAAAATAGTCCAAGTCACCTGTTTGTGAAAACAGGTTGTCGGTATTATTGTCATTGAGTGTCATACCGCTGCGCCAGTTCTTGTCATGGTAAAGAGACTGCTGGCGAGAGTTTTGCAGATAAGAGTAGTAGTTGATAACGTATGCACCCACTTGATCTACGGTAGTGAAATAGGCTTCGGGGGTTACATTGGTTATCGGCTCACGATCCAAAAAGTCATTGCAGGAAGCCAATGTGGATGCTCCCAGACCGATAAGTGAGCAGATGTAGATATGTTTTAAACTTAATTTCATATTCGTATTTTTTTAGAAGTTAACATTTACACCGACAGATAAGGTTCTTTGCAACGGATATAGTTTACCCGGTCCCCAGTCGCCGCCCAATGTTTCGGGGTCGAATATGGAGCTGATACCTGTCCAAGTGAGCAGATTGTCACCGGAAACATAGAAACGTACAGATTCCATGGCAGCCTTTTTAGTCCAGCTTTTGGGTAAAGTATAACCTACTTGTACATTCTTTACGCGCAGGTATGCTGCATTCTGTAAATATCCGCTTTGAACTTCCTGATTCTTCTTGATATTTCCGAAGTATGGTTTCGGATAATAAGCATTGGTGTGTTCGGGTGTCCAATAATCCAAGTGCTCGGTGAAGCAAGCTGACTGCCATTCGTCACCGCTGGCTCCCCAGAAGTACGGACCGTCCAGCCAATAATCACGTTTCATGGTACCTTGCAGGAAGATAGAGAAGTCTAATCCTCTCCACGAGCCATCTACTGTGAAACCGAAATTGTAACGTGCATAACTGTTACCGATGATTTTCAGGTCGCCATGGTCGTTAAGGGTTTTGGAACCGGAAGTCACTTCTCCGTCTCCGTTCAAGTCGGCATACATAATGTCGCCGGCGCCCCAATTTGAACCCCAGTTGGGTTTGTTGTTGGCTAAATGGGCATTCATCTCTTCTTGAGTCTGTGCGATACCTACTGTGGTGTATCCCCAGATGGTTCCGTCCAGCTTGTTGTTGTACCAACTGTAGATATCACCGCTTTCATTCGGATATTTCAGTACCTTACGTTGTCCGTCGGCCAAAGTGAAGCGTACTCCGTAGTTGAAGTCTTCGATACGGTCTCTCCATGATAATTCCATTTCCCAACCATAAGATTTCATGTCGGCATTGTTTATTTTCGGAGCAGATGCACCCAAAATACCGGGAAGGGTGGGAGCGGGACCTACCATGTCGTAAGTATAGCGTTGGTAGTAGTCAAATGAACCGGTCAGTCGGTTATCAAAAAGTCCGAAGTCTACACCGACGTTCCATGATTCTACGGTTTCCCATGTCAGTACACTGCTGACAATGCCCGGAAGTCCGGCTGTGTTTTGGCGTACTCCATTGATCAGCCATCCCGAGTTGGTGGTTCCGGTAGGCATACTTTGGAAGAATGGATACCAGGCTTCGGTTTCATTGTTTCCTAATTGACCCCATGAGCCTCTCAGCTTCAGAGTACCAATTATGTTTGACAGCGGCTTGAAGAACTCTTCACGTGAAATGTTCCATCCTACAGAGAACGATGGAAACAGTCCCCAGCGCTTGTCACCGATGAAGCGTGAAGAACCATCGTAGCGAAGGTTGGCTTCCAACAAATAGCGTTCTTTGTAATTGTAGTTGATACGTCCGAAGAAACCGGCAATGGCCAGTTCGGATGCACTGTTGTAAGCGTTTTTATTATCCTGTGTGGTATTCAGTTCAGGCACGCTGGGAGTGATAAGGTCTGTACCGAAGCCGGTCAGACCGCCTTTCTTGTAAAGCTCGGCATTGAAACCTGCCATTACTTTAAAATAATGGTCGCCTATGGTCTTTGAATAATCACTGAAAATATTGGTTGAGAAGTAGTCTTCGCTGGCACGATAGTCTTGTACTTCCGAATAACCGGCAGCGCCTCCGTTCCAAGACAACGGATACGGGTTGTTGTCGGTATCATAACCGTAGATGGGCAGTACAGCCCAATGGTATTTTTCATTGTATTGGCGCAAGCTGCCTTCTACATTGATGTGCCAGTCCTTGATAGGTTCGAATACAAATTGAATCTGATTGGTTATCCAGTTCTTTTCACTGGTTTGTTTTCCACCCTCTTCCATTTGTATAATTTCCATATCGGCAGACCAGTGTCCGTTGGGATCGACAACCGGACAAGTCGGCCAGCGGCGTGCGATATTGTGGAAGAACAGTCCTGTCATATAAGTCGGACGGTCATAGTTTTCGCGTGTCCATTTGTTGTTATAGTTCATGGTAACCCAATCGGCAAGTTTCACCGAAATCTTTCCATTCAGTGTGTAACGCTGGAACTTGTCGCTACCATGACGTAACAGACCTTTTTGGTCAAGGAAGCTGCCACTTAACAAATAGGTAATCTTTTCATTACCACCATTGATGCTTAAATTATGTTCTTGTGAAGGTACCCAACTTTCATAGAATTCATCAAACCAGTTGGTATTGGCAAATGCGCCTCCATAGTTCTGCCAACGTCCGTTGCTACCGGCTACCGTACCGTAATACTCCGGTTTGGTGGGGTCGGTGTAACCTCCGCTCATGTATGTCTTGATGCGGTTCATATCGTCTTCATCGAAGATGACTGTTCCGTATGCATTGCGCTGAGCTTCATTGAAATAGGTGGCAAAATCCCATGAGTTGGTCATATTAGGTTTTTGGATGGCATCCGAAAAACGGAGATTACCTGAATAGTTGACTCTTGTTTTCCCACTGATACCGTTTTTGGTGGTAATTAAAATAACACCGAATGCAGCACGCGCACCATAAATAGAAGAAGAGGCGGCATCTTTCAGTACTGACACATTGGCAATATCGTTAGGGTTTACCGTATTCATGTCACCTTCGATTCCGTCAATCAAAATCAAGGGGTTACCACTGGAACCGTCACCGATGGTACCTGCACCACGGATGTTGATATTAAGAGAAGCATCCAATGCACCACCACTGTTTCCCACTGACATATTTAATCCCGGAATCTGACCTTGCAAGGCTTGTGCCACATTCTGTACGGGGCGTGATTCCAACACTTTGGAGTCGACCATACTCACGGCACCGGTTACATTTACTTTTTTCTGTGTACCATAACCCACTACAACGACTTCATCCAACATTTGTGTGTCGTCTTTCAAGATGATGTTCAAGGGAGTTCCTGTCCACTTTACTTCCATCGTTTCATATCCCACAAAAGAAATCACCAATGTACTTCCTTTGGGAACGTTGTTCAAGGTAAAGTCTCCATCTATACCTGTAATGGTACCGTTGGTACTTCCTTTTACTACCACAGATGCACCGATAACGGTTTCACCTGTTCCATCTTTTACGACTCCGGTACATGTGCCGTTTTGCTGGACAGCGTCAATACCCGTCACTCTTTCCCCGGATGATGCGTAAACTGCTCCTCCACTGATAGTTGAGAGGAATAGTAACATACCGACTGATTTGAGATGTTTTAACATATTACTATTATTTAATTGTTTGTGAAAAACATGTGAATCCATGAGCGGAATAAGTTCCAATAGAACTATGTTTTTAAGAATAATGGGAAAAAATAGTATGATAAACAGACTGTTTGAGCAGAAAAAGGAGTAGAATGTTTTAACTGAGACCCTTATATTCTACCCAATTTAATAGTAGTTTACCTTAGAATAAGGATGAAATTGGGATATAAAAGGTTATTCAGGTATGCTGAATAGCATTCTATTGCTTATATTTGTTATTTGATATTTTATAAAAATGATATTTTTTTAGAAAAACGAAGTGCTTCTTCTTTGTTTTCTTAAAAATATTGTATATTTGCGGTGTTAATCTAAAATTTATTGAAAAACATAGTTCTATTGGAACTTATCCGCTTGTTCTTGTTTTCGGTTTTCAAGCTTCATTAAGAAATACTTATGTATGTTCATTCCTTCCGGCAGGGTAGAAATAAAATGGAACCGTATGAATATTTGCAGAATATCTATCGCTGCCGAACCTGTTTGGGGAATAGGTACAGACTTTATTAAATAAATGAAATAATCGATTATCAGTATAGATATTCATCCGGATATACCTCTTAAAAAATGGGTATCGGATATCGCTGTCTTGATTGAATGAATGTGGCTGATTATCAGTATAATATATTTTATTTTAGGACCACTGGGACCAAGGACCACCTATGTGTGATTCCGGTCTTAAAATACAGGGTATAACAACTTGATAATGAAAGACTTTAGGCGTACAAGCCTTCCGGTCGTTTTTCTGCCTTTCGGAATCGGTTTATAAAGGCTTTATTTTTTATTTATAGTAGAACACGGCTCCGTTAAAATTCTCTCTTGATATTCTCCAATTTGCTGTCTTTATAAAAATCTTTTTTTTCATGAAAATCATTTTAAACAAGGATAAACATAGGCTACTTTCTCATCGCTTCTTCCTTCTCTTGCTGTTGCAGTCCTCCCACCAGTTTCACAAAGGCGTGGCTGGCTTCATAATATTGCCCGTTGTAAGACAACAGGTATTTTTCTTTCTGTACCAAAGAAGAAAACTGGTAATGGATGGTGATTTCGCTGTAAGGGCTCATTTCTTTATTCCGCTTTTAATATTGCGCTGTTAATGCTTCTATCCACACTATTGAACTCACGAGAGGTTTTCTTGCCGAAGTCGAAAGTATAAGCCAGTTTCACATAAGCGGTTTGCTGGTATATACGACTGGTTCTTGATTGCTCATACTGATAAGCATTTGTACAAGAGTATTCACGATAATTATTTTTATGAGTAAACGGATTCTCTGTTCCCATTTCTGCCATCCAGTTAGCTTTATTATAACGTAATGAGACCCCATATAGAGCCGGAGATTTCATGACTGCCAACTTCCTGCTATCCAATGTCTTTTCCGTGCTTTTGCTCCATGCGCTCAATGTAAATGATTTTATAAAATAATTAGCCTGCAAAGATGCCATAAAATTATCAGTTGACAATCCTTGCCCACCGGCAACTTTAAATTTCTCGTACTTTAAGGTTGAATTGATTCTCAGCTTGTCGGATATACGGCACGAAGCTATCAACTCTAGTTTCCATTTATCGTATGTGGTATTAGACAAATAACTGCTTATCAGCTTTTCTCCTTCTGAATAATAATCTACAGATACATTATTTTTAATTCGGGTGTGCCAAGAGTTTATTTGCAGATTTACAGGATTAAGCGTTGCGTCATAAGTAAAAAAGTACTCCTGAATAGTTGGGTTGGCAAGATTCGGATTACCACGCTGAATACGCAAAAAATCAATAGTCTGATCGGCAGTATTCACATAACTGATATCGGGCTGGAAATTTCCCATAGCAAATCCCAAGGAAAACTGATGGTTGGAATGCAACTGATACCGAATCCAAGAATTTGTGCGGAATGTCCAATCCTGACATTTAGGCTGAGTATGTAATTTATAATTTAATAAAGACAATCCGGGATTAATCATCAAAGTTATCTTATTGTCGAACAGATGCTGCATATAGCTTAAATTAAGCAGAGACTCCCCTCTCCACAAATGTTGCCATGAGCGGTAGTCACCCTCATATAAAGATGAGGATATATGGTGGTCATGCAAAAAACTGACTCCTAACGAACTGTTTTTCCATGTCATATTATATACTCCCAGTGCCCTGAAAGAGTATAAGTCTTCATCGGCATGAGTAAAAGACTTCAGTTTGTTTTCCGTATAAATTCTACTATACGTATTGTGTGCATAATTTCCCGTTATGTTTATATGAATACGCTGCCGGGAAGTGGGATAGAATATGCCATCCACACACACAGAAGGTTTCAGGTTCTTTTCTGTTGTCGAACTCAAAGACAAGACATCCTCATACGTATTGTTTTCATAATGCAGCAGATTACTTTGATTATTCTCAGGAGTAGATTTGCCCACCAGTCCTGCAAGAGCATAGATATTATACTTCTCCGCTTTATAATTTACCTTAAACTGTGCATATTGCTGATTATCGCGCAAAAGAGCGTTTTGATTGACTAATGTTCTATGGATATAGGAATCTGATATATTCATCTTTTCCGTTTTGTTTTCCTGAATGCCATTATATTTATTCATGCCATATCCACCAAAAAAGGTATAGCTCCATTTGTTGCGATCCAGTTTCGCTCCCAAATTGTAATTACCGGAAAGATAGCCAATATTCTGCCATCCGTCCAATGAGACATACCCGCCCAGTTGATATGTCTTCGTTACATAATTAATGGAAGCTATATCCCCGATATAAATGCCCGAAGGGATATCATAATATTCTACTTTCTCAATATCTTTCGGGCGTAGGTTTTGTATTTCACGCAATTCTGCCTTAACACCATTTATATAAAGAGTTGCCTCTCCTCTTGCCGTTTTAACAACTCCTTTGTTGGCATTTACATTAAGTCCCGGAATCATTAAGTTATAAAGCAAATCATAGCCGGAATAAGCATGTTTCTTTTGTATTTTATCCGGAATAACCACAACATGATCTTTTTTACGTATTAAAGAATTTCCTCTTATAATAACTTCATCCAGCAAGACATCATCGCCGTCCAACACAAAAGAAGCTAAAGTATTGTCAGAATCCGACACTTGTATGTCTTTATACAAAGTGGAATAGCCAACGTTGCTGATTCTTACAATATATTTTCCGGATTGTACATTAGGAAATGTAAAAATGCCCAAGCTATCAGAAATGCATCCCTTTACCAAAACAGAATCCGTACCCAACAACTGAATGGTAGAAAAAGGCACTTCCTCCTTATTTATATCAACTATCTTACCTTTCACAACATATTGAGCTTGCAATGGCAGAACTATATATAAAATCAATAACCCAAAGAAGATTTTTTTATGCATATACAACAGCCTGTTAAATTTTAAATAAAAAGTAGGTCAAGTCCTCCCGATTCATTATATTAAAGGTTTCCTACATCTATAATAATGAATAGAAACGAACTTGACTAATATATGCGATAATTAACGCTGCTCTGTCTGATTAAATGGCAAAGATAAACAAATGGCGTGAGAAGTTCATGCTTGAAGTGCTACTTTTTTCTATGATGTCGGTAAAAGTGTTGTGCCACAACATTTTTCTTATGCGACGATTTATTTCCATTTTAGGAATTGAGCCTGACAAGGAAATAAATCGAAAGCTATGGGAAGAAGGGATTAGATTTGCAGCCATTGCAGCATAAATGTTAATTCAAAAATTAACGGACTATTATACTATGAATACCTACTTCTAATTCTTTTTCTAATCTTACCCAAAAGCCTTGTCCGTTTTTTTAAGATGTAAATTGTTGAATGATAGGTGAATATACGTTGCAATTTCTATAAATGCAGGTTCAAAAACTCATAAAGGTGGGCCCTGGTCCTAGTGGTCCTAAAAATAGAGCTATATATTTAAAAATCAGATGGTTAATTTGTTTGTTCCGATGGGCGGTTTCGCATGTTTGACCGAGAGTGGTGTTTGCTTTCGGTACGTTGCGAAAAAGACCTTGGAGTTTTTTTTAAAGACCTTGAACTTTAACAAAAACTCCAAGGTCTTTTTGTAAAACACTTTAGTGTTTTTTGCAGAATCTTTTCCGAGTTGTCTTAATGGCAATGTCCACATTCACAACCTTCGTCATGGCTGCCGCAACCGTTTCCGCAGTCTCCGCAACTACATCCGCAACCTTCACCACTCATTGCATTCAGCATTTCCTGAATTTCTTCATTTGTGGCCGGACGTGATTCTGTTACTTCACCCACAAATGTCAGGTCTTTACCTGCATGGGGATGATTCAGGTCTACAGTCACTGTGTCGGCAGTCACTTCGCCCACAGTGGCATAGAAATGATGTCCTTCATTGTCTTGCAAAGGAATAACGGCTCCTTCGAAGATACGTTCTGCATCAAAGACACCATCGATGGTGAACATATCTTTGGATACAGTGCGTACACCTTCGGGCATATATTCTCCGTAAGCTTCTGCGCTTGGAATGACGAAATCGAATTTATCGCCTTTGTTCAGGGCGGCAACTTCGCTTTCAAAACGTTCAAGCGTGGTTCCCAATCCCGAAATGAATTGGAAAGGGTGCTCTGCGGTTGCTTCTTCTACTAATGTTTTTTGACCGTCTTGCATAACGTACAGTTTGTATGCTACGGTGATGTACTTATTTTCCATGTTTTTTATATTATAAATGTACTGAATTATGTGCGGGAATTGCTTTCCCGACGTGCAAAGATACAAATTAATTCATATCCCGACGGGTTATTCTATTTATATTAATAGACTTTGGTATATGTTTTTCTATGGCCGGTGTAACTTGTGTGATTTTCAGGTTTGCCTTTTTATATATAATAATCATGTTCTTGTTGGTATTGAAATATGATGGTGATAATTCAGAAGCTAAAATTGGATATGCAATGATGGCTTTGGAAGCTTATGGCTGTAAAGTTAATCATAAGAGCAATTATGATTTTTATCGCATTAAACAAAAGATTGATAGAAAGCAGCCTGTATACAGTATATGTTTCTTTTGAAAATTCAGGAGGTCTTAATAAGAAAACGCACGGCTTTGTGATAAAATGATTATTTAAAAGCCTGTTTGGTTACGAATAATAATTTATAAGAAAAAAAATCTTCATTTTATTTGTTTGTTACGAAAAACGCTTTACCTTTGCACTCATCAAAGCAACAAAGAAAAAAGATATATGAACGTTACTACTCTAAATAACCTGGCAGTCCTGCATATTATTCGCTTCGTGGTGATTACACCGGGAGAGTGAGAAAGGTTGTGTATGTGTAGTTGTACATATAAAGATATATTTGAAGGCCTTTCTCACATGAATGAGAAAGGCTTTTTTAGTAAAAGAAAGTTAGGATGTTTTAGACAATAGAATAAAATGAAAAATCAGTTACGAAGCTCTTATAGCACACAAGGTCGCCGAATGGCTGGGGCAAGGGCCCTTTGGGTGGCAAATGGCATGAAGAAAGAAATGATGGGAAAACCCATTATTGCAATAGTAAACTCGTTTACGCAATTTGTCCCCGGACATACGCACTTGCACGAGATAGGTCAGCAGGTGAAGGCTGAAATTGAGAAGTTGGGATGCTTTGCTGCCGAATTTAATACCATTGCCATCGATGACGGTATCGCGATGGGGCACGATGGGATGCTTTATTCACTGCCGAGCCGGGATATCATTGCCGACAGCGTGGAATATATGGTCAATGCCCATAAAGCGGATGCGATGGTATGCATCAGTAACTGTGACAAAATTACTCCGGGTATGCTTATGGCGGCCATGCGGCTGAATATTCCCACTGTGTTTGTATCGGGAGGACCGATGGAAGCAGGAGAATGGAACAACCGGCATCTCGATTTGATTGACGCGATGATTAAATCGGCAGATTCATCGGTCAGTGATGAAGAGGTGGCTCAAATAGAGAATAATGCTTGTCCCGGTTGCGGCTGTTGCTCGGGAATGTTTACCGCCAATTCTATGAATTGTCTGAATGAGGCTATCGGATTGGGACTGCCGGGAAACGGAACGATTCTGGCTACTCATGCCAACCGTACCCGGCTGTTTAAAGATGCGGCCGCATTAATTGTGAAGAATGCATATAAATATTATGAAGAAGGGGATGACAGCGTGTTGCCGCGAAGCATTGCCACGCGTGATGCTTTCCTCAATGCCATGACGCTGGATATAGCTATGGGAGGGTCTACCAATACGGTTCTTCACCTGTTGGCTATTGCCCACGAAGGCGGAGTGGACTTTAAAATGGATGACATCGATATGCTTTCACGTCGTGTACCTTGTCTTTGCAAGGTAGCTCCCAATACACAGAAATACCACATTCAGGATGTAAATCGTGCGGGAGGTATCCTTAATATATTAGGTGAACTGGCCAAAGGCGGTCTGTTGAAAACGGATGTGAACCGTGTGGATGGTATGACACTGGCCGATGCTATCAGAAAATACAGTGTGACCGTAGATGAACCGGATGCTGAGGCTAAACGTATTTACTCTAGTGCACCGGGTAATAAGTTCAATATTACTTTGGGCTCTCAGAATGCTGCTTACAAAGAACTCGACACCGATCGTGCCAATGGTTGTATCCGTGACTTGGAACACGCTTACAGCAAGGACGGTGGGTTGGCTGTACTGAAGGGAAATATCGCTCAGGACGGTTGTGTGGTGAAAACAGCCGGAGTGGACGAAAGTATCTGGAAGTTTTCGGGTCCGGCCAAGGTGTTTGATTCACAGGATGCTGCTTGCGAGGGTATCTTGGGAGGAAAGGTGGTCAGTGGTGATGTCGTAGTAATTACCCACGAAGGGCCGAAAGGTGGTCCCGGTATGCAGGAAATGCTTTATCCTACTTCTTATATCAAATCAAAACATCTTGGAAAGGAGTGTGCTTTGATTACTGACGGACGTTTCAGCGGAGGTACATCAGGATTGAGTATCGGACATATTTCTCCTGAAGCTGCCGCAGGCGGCAACATCGGAAAGATAGTGGATGGCGATATTATCGAAATCGATATTCCGAACCGCAGTATCAATGTGAAACTGAGTGATGAAGAGCTTGCGGCGCGTCCCATGACTCCGGTGACCCGCAACCGCTATGTACCGAAGAGTCTGAAAGCCTATGCTGCCATGGTGAGTTCGGCAGACAAGGGCGGTGTGAGAATCATTGACTAATAAAAAAGAATAGATATTATATGGCAAAAGAACAAATAACAGGAGCAGAGGCCTTGATGCGTTCCTTGGAGTATCAGGGAGTAAAGACTCTTTTCGGATATCCGGGAGGCTCCATCATGCCTACTTTTGATGCTTTATATCATCATCGAGATACATTAAATCATATATTGGTTCGTCACGAACAAGGAGCTGCTCATGCGGCACAAGGTTTTGCCCGTGTGTCGGGTGAAGTGGGAGTCTGTCTGGTTACCAGCGGTCCCGGTGCCACGAATACTATCACCGGCATTGCTGATGCCATGATTGACAGTACGCCTATTGTGGTGATTGCCGGACAGGTGGGGGCTTCGTTCTTGGGAACAGATGCGTTTCAGGAGGTTGATTTGGTGGGTATCACTCAACCTATCTCCAAATGGAGCTATCAGATTCGTCGGGCAGAGGATGTGGCTTGGGCAGTGGCACGCGCTTTTTATATTGCCAGAAGCGGACGTCCCGGTCCTGTTGTGCTGGACTTTGCCAAGAATGCTCAGGTAGAAATGGTGGACTATGAACCGATGAGGCTTGATTTTATCCGTAGTTATGATCCTGAGCCCAACCCGGATAAAGAGTGTCTTCAGGAAGCTGCCGAACTGATAAACGGTGCTCGTAAACCATTGGTTTTGGTCGGTCAGGGAGTGGAGCTTGGTAATGCACAAGATGAATTGCGTGCCTTTGTCGAGAAAGCCGATATGCCTTGCGGATGCACTTTGCTGGGACTTTCTGCCTTGCCTACCGACCACAGGCTCAATAAAGGTATGCTGGGTATGCACGGTAATCTCGGTCCGAATGTCAAGACCAATGAATGTGATGTGTTGATAGCCGTGGGAATGCGTTTTGATGACCGTGTGACCGGCAAACTTGATACATACGCCCGACAAGCAAAGATCATTCATCTGGATATCGATTCATCGGAAATAGATAAGAATGTAAAGGTGGATGTGCCTGTCTTGGGTAATTGCAAGCAGACACTTGCCATATTGACGCAACTTATCGGCGAAAATGAACATACCGAATGGATTGATAGCTTTGCCGAATATGAAAAGACGGAATATGAACAGGTAATCAGGAAGGAGATTCATCCTTGTGAAGGTGCGCTGAATATGGGCGAGGTGGTTCGTGCTGTGAGCGAGGCTTCGCATCACGAAGCTATTTTGGTGACCGATGTAGGACAAAACCAGATGATGGCGGCACGTTACTTTAAGTATAGCAAGAATCGTAGTATTGTTACTTCCGGCGGATTGGGAACCATGGGCTTTGGTCTTCCTGCTGCAATCGGTGCCACTTTCGGTCGTCCTGACCGCACTGTGTGCGTGTTTATGGGTGACGGAGGATTGCAGATGAATCTTCAGGAACTGGGGACCATTATGGAACAGAAAGCTCCGGTAAAGATTATTTTGCTGAACAATAATTATCTGGGCAATGTTCGTCAGTGGCAGGCGATGTTCTTCGGCCGCCGCTACTCGTTTACACCGATGTTGAATCCGGATTACATGAAAATAGCCGAAGCCTACGAGATTCCTTCCCGGCGTGTGATGAAGCGGGAAGAGTTGCAGGATGCCATCCATGAAATGCTGACCACCGAAGGTCCGTTCCTTTTGGAAGCTTGTGTGATAGAGGAAGGTAATGTGTTGCCGATGACACCTCCGGGAAGTTCGGTAAACCAGATGTTGTTAGAATGTTAAAAGAGTAAGCTTATGGATAAGACATTATATACATTAATCGTTCATTCGGAAAATATTGCCGGTTTGCTGAACCAGATTACTGCTGTGTTTACCCGCCGGCAGATTAATATAGAAAGTCTCAATGTTTCGGCTTCTTCTATCAAAGGAGTACATAAATACACTATTACAGTGTGGACTACCAAGGATATTATTGAAAAGGTGGTGAAGCAGATAGAAAAGAAAATCGATGTATTGCAGGCGCATTATTTCACTGATGACGAAATCTTTCTGCATGAGATAGCACTCTATAAGGTGTCCATACCTGAGTTTCAGTCCAATCCCATCGCATCGAAAGTAATCCGCCGTTACAATGCACGCATTGTGGAAGTGAACCCTGTCTTTGCTATTGTCGAGAAGGCAGGAATGACAGAGGAAATCACTTCTCTGTATGAGGAGTTGCAGGCATTGGGTTGCGTATTGCAGTTTGTCCGTTCGGGGCGTGTGGCTATCACTACCAGCTGCTTTGAGCGTGTCAATGAGTATCTTACACAGCGTGAGGAAAAATATCGTCAACAGAAGGAAAGAAAGGAGCTGTAATGAGTGACAATAAAGTTGGAACGTACAAGTTTGTGGCAGAGCCTTTTCATTGCGATTTCACCGGAAAACTGACAATGAGTGTATTGGGGAATCATCTGTTGAATTGTGCCGGATTTCATGCCGCCGACCGTGGATTCGGTATTGCCACATTGAATGAGAACCATTATACATGGGTACTTTCCCGTTTGGCTATTGAGTTGGAGGAGATGCCTCGCGAGTATGAGTCTTTCAGTATTCAGACGTGGGTGGAGAATGTTTATCGCCTTTTTACCGACCGTAACTTTGCCATTCTTGACCACGAGGGGAATGCAGTGGGCTATGCCCGTTCGGTGTGGGCGATGATAAGTATGGAAACTCGTAAACCTGCCGATCTGCTGACTCTTCACGGAGGGAGCATCACCGACTATGTGTGTGATAAAGATTGCCCTATCTCCAAGCCCGGTCGCATCAAAGTGACCGAGAAGACGCCTCTTGTGGAGTATCGGACAAAATACAGTGATATCGACATCAACGGGCATGTAAACAGTATTAAGTATATCGAACACATCCTCGATTTGTTTCCCATCGAAGTATTCAAGGAAAAGCGGGTAAAGCGTTTTGAAATGGCATACGTGGCCGAAAGTTATTATGGCGATACTTTGAGTTTCTATCGTGAGGAAGTGGGAGAGGGAGAGTATGACATAGAAGTAAGAAAGAACGGTACGGAAGTAGTCGTTCGCAGTAAAGTGATATTGATTTAATTTAATAATAATAGGATGGCGTAGTGCTGTCCGTAAAAATTAGTTTTAAAAATGGCACAATTGAATTTTGGCGGTGTTACAGAAACTGTAGTTATCCGCGATGAATTTCCTTTGGAAAAAGCACGTGAAGTATTGAAAGATGAAACAATCGCTGTAATCGGTTATGGTGTACAGGGTCCGGGGCAGTCTTTGAACCTGCGTGACAATGGTTTTAATGTAATCGTTGGTCAGCGTCCGGGAAAAACATATGAAAAAGCGGTTGCTGACGGATGGGTTCCGGGAGAAACTCTGTTCGGCATTGAAGAAGCCTGCCAGAAAGCAAGCATTATTATGTGTCTGTTGTCTGATGCAGCTGTTATGTCTGTATGGCCCACTATTAAACCTTGTCTTACTCCGGGTAAGGCTCTTTATTTCTCTCATGGTTTTGCCATTACTTGGAGCGACCGTACAGGTGTGGTTCCTCCTGCCGATGTTGACGTAATCATGGTTGCCCCCAAAGGTTCGGGTACTTCATTGCGTACCATGTTCCTCGAAGGTCGCGGCTTGAACTCTTCATACGCCATCTATCAGGATGTAACCGGTAAGGCTTACGAACGTACTATCGCTTTGGGTATCGGTATCGGTTCCGGCTATTTGTTTGAGACTACTTTCCAGCGTGAAGCTACTTCGGATTTGACAGGTGAACGCGGTTCATTGATGGGTGCTATTCAGGGATTGTTGCTGGCACAGTATGAAGTGTTGCGTGAAAACGGACATACTCCTTCTGAAGCATTCAACGAAACTGTGGAAGAACTGACTCAGTCATTGATGCCGCTGTTTGCAAAGAATGGTATGGACTGGATGTATGCTAACTGTTCTACTACTGCCCAGCGCGGTGCATTGGACTGGATGACTCCGTTCCACGATGCTATCAAGCCTGTGGTTGAAAAACTGTATCACAGCGTGAAGACCGGTAACGAAGCTCAGATTTCTATCGACTCTAACTCTAAACCCGATTATCGCGAAAAGTTGGAAGAAGAGTTGAAAGCATTGCGCGAAAGTGAAATGTGGCAGACTGCCGTTACAGTTCGTAAACTTCGCCCTGAGAATAATTAATATATTCCGCCTTAAGTGGAAAAGGGGATGTGTCAAACGACCTTGACACATCCCCTTTTATATTATAATAGTGTGATGATTGTGTTTCTTGTAAACTCAAAAAAGGAGGGTATGTCGAAGCTCTCATAAACTAAAAATCACCCTCGCCACAACGACCTGTGGCGAGGGTGATTTCGATAAAAAGGGAGTTTTGACACACTTCCCTTTCCATTTATGATTTAGACGAGGATAGACTTAGAAATATAAGTAGCGGTCATCTTTTACTTCTGCTTTCTTATATAAGTCGCTGATGAAGCTGTTTGAATAGCGTGCTGCCATATTTTCCAAATTGCTTTCTTCTGTTTTAGCATCGAATGTTTCGGCACTCTTGTCTTTATTGATAATCTGCATTACATACACGCCTGCATTACCCTTGATGGGAGCAGTAGTCTTGTTTACCTCAGTTTTACTAGCAAAAGCACCTAATACAGGTTCGCTGGCACGAGTAATAGAAACATAAGCGGGTGCTGCAAAAGTGATGTGTTTTACAGTATCGCTTACTGCATTTGCAGCACTCTTGGCTTTATTAATGTCTGCACCGTTCAATTCTGCCATAATCTTTTCAGCTTTCTTATCTTTGATAATTTCGGCTTTCAGCATATCTGCCACCAAATTGATGTTACGGTAGCCGGCAGGATTTATCTTTTCAAGTGCAACTACCATCAAGTGGTCGTTTTCACCACATTCATACAAGGGAGATACTTCACCTTCTTTAGCAGCAAAGATCCATTTCAATGCGTCGCGAGTACCTTTCACACCACCTACATAGTGTTCACCGCTACGGAAATCAGCACGTTCTAACAAACGATAACCGTTGTCTTCTGCATTGGCTACAATCTTATCCATAGTAGTGTTCTGTGCTACGAACTGGCTGAAATCATTGTATGCCTTATTGTAAGTTTCTTTGCTGAATTCTACCGGACGTTTGATGATTGCTACCTGATATTTATCTTTCATGGCTTTCTTGTCCATTACCTGAAGGATGACGTTAGCCTGACCGACTTGCAAATTGTTCAGTTCTTTAATACCGCTGTTAATCAAGGTATTGATAAATTTAGCGTTTTCAGCATCAAGAGCAGCACCTTCATAATTGCGTGCTGTTAACCAACTTGCTTCACCTGTCTGACCATATTTTTGAGCAAGCTCGGCAAAATCCGCACCACCTTTCAGAGCTGTGAAAATACTGTCTGCCAAGGTCTTAGTCTTTGCTTCTGTATCGGCATATACCTGAATCTGACGGAATTGGATTGAGTCAGGAGCTGTTTGTTTTGCTAAGATTCTGAAAGCGTTGTATGAGTCGTCAGCTTGGTTGTAGTAAGGACCGTAAACTTCACCGAGCTTCACTGAGTCCAAACGGGCTACGATGTCGTTGGGAAGTACTGTCTTGTTTACAACCACTTCAGAGAAAGGTACTACAGAGTTGGTAGAACGAACGAATGTGCTCATATCAGCAACATTAGCCAACTGAGTAGAATATTCTGTAACTTCGTCTAAAACTTCTTTACGGTCTTCGTCAGAAGGAGTAACCAAAACATCGATATATTTGATGTTGCGAGTTTCTACCGGTTGTTCGAAAGTTTCTTTTTTCTTATTGTAAAGCGCTTTGATTTCTTCGTTTGAAACAGTGATTGTAGAATCGTTGATAGAAGAATAAGGAACAGCAGCCAGCAATACATCAGTCTGATTTGTGCGTGAAGCAAATGCGTCTTCGGCAGAAACAGGATTTGAAATTAATGATTTAGCCAGCAAGTTCTGATATTTTTCAGCTAAAGCAGTTTGTCTCAAAGTCTTTTCAATGAAGTTCCAAAAAGCACCCATTTTCTGATAGTATTCTACATACTGTGCAGGCATTTGGCTTTTGCCCAAGTTGGCATAGTCTACCAAAAACTTTTTCAGCATGTCTTTGTCGAAAGCACCGGTTTGCGGGTTGCGGAATGGAGTCTGCATTAACAACGGGTGAGTGCCTTCTTCGATAATTGCTTGGATTTCAGCATCGCTTACAGTCAGACCTAACTTTTTGGCTTCTGCTGCAATTAATTGATTGTTTACGTAAGATTGCCAAACTTGGTCTTTCACTTGAGTCAGTTGGTCGTCGTTAAGAGAGTTCAAGCCTTGAGTGAGCTTAATAACTTCTGCGTATTCATCAACCATTTTCTGATACTCTTGTGCGGTGAGTGTTTTTCCATTGATTTCACCTACGTCTTGTTTTCCCTGATGTGGCTGGAGTACTTTCCATGCGTCACCCGCAATAAATGCGAAAAGGGCAAGACCGATTACAACGACCAACAGAGGGCCTTTACTTCTAATTGTTTGTAATGTTGCCATTTCTAAATTATACTATTTTGTTTATTGTTTTTCTATACTTTATAGATTTAGCGCACGAAGATACAAAAAATGCGGTTTACAATCTATTTTATTGTGAAAAAAATCTGTTATTCGGTCACTTTCAGCTTCACAAGCTCAATTTTAGTAGCCGTAACTTTAATTATTTTGAACTGGAAATTGTCGAATTTTATCACTTCATGCATTTTGGGAAAGCTTTGGTAATGGTGCAGGATGAGACCGCCGACAGTTTGATATTCATCGCTTTCGGGCAAATCGAGTGAGAAAAGTTCATTCGCTTTCTCTATTTCCAGACGTCCTGAAAGGATGTATTCATTGTCGCCGATTTCTTTGGCTATGTAAGATGTGGTATCATGTTCGTCTTCTATTTCGCCAAAAATTTCTTCTACTAAATCTTCCAGTGCCACAATGCCCGAAGTGCCGCCAAATTCATCGACTACCACTGCCAATGATTTCTTTTGCTGCATGAATAGCTTCATCAGCTTATGTGCGCCCATCGTTTCGGGAACAATGGGAAGCTGGCGGATATGTTCAGCCCAATCTGTTACTTCGCGGAACATTTCTGATGAATGGATGTAACCGACAATATTGTCTATATTTTCCTTGTATACAATAATTTTGCTGATTCCACTTTCTATGAAACGTGCTTTTAATTCTTCGAGTGAAGTGCCGTATTCGATGGATACTATTTCGGTACGAGGAACCATGCAGTCACGGATTTTTATATTGGAAAAGTCAAGTGCATTTTGGAATATTTTGATTTCGGTGTCAATTTCTTTTCCATTGTCAGTGTCTTGGATGCTACTTTGAATGAAATAGTCCAAATCTACTTTTGTAAATGCTTTGTCACTTGCTTCTTTATTCACTTTTATGCCGAAAATGCGTAATATCAGGTTGGATGAACTTGATGCAAATTTGCTGATAGGGTAGAGGACTATGTAACAAATGAATGCAGGAACAGCCAATATATTCAATGTTAAGTTGGGATTGATTTTGAATAGTGTTTTAGGTAGAAATTCACCGGTTACCAAGATGATTAATGTCGAGATGATGGTTTGAATCAGTACCAGAAGGAACTCGTTTTCGATGAGGCCTGCCAAGATATTTTGTTCGATGACCTGAGCCATCAATATACCGTAAATAACAAGGGCTATATTGTTTCCTACCAGCATGGTAGAAATGAAATTGTTCGGGTCATGAAAGAAGATGGAAAGGATTCGAGAGGTAAGGCTCTGGCTGTTACGATCCATCTCAAAGCGTAGTTTATTTGAGGAAACAAAGGCTATTTCCATACCTGAAAAGAATGCGGAAAAAGCCATTGTGATAAGTATTTCTATGATGATGCCCATAATGATAAATTGATTAATGTACCGAGTCGGTCTTGATACTGTCCGAAGCAGCAACTTTTGTACTGTCTGCCGGGGGTGTGTCTTTTACAATAAACTCACCGCCACTGTTGTATATTTCGTATTCGGTCAGTTGTTGGTTCGACTTGAATCCATATTGTCCATTTATAATGCTTTTGTCCGCTTGTTCGATACGGATAGGCTTGTCAGAGTAAATTTGTTCTTTTGCTTCGTCCCAAAACAGAAGTTGTGTATCAAATTTGTCCCCTTGAAGGTTGCGGATGTGCACATTGCTTCTCAGTTCCCAAAGTTTCTTTTTCTCGTAATAATAAGCTGTATCGGCTTTGATGCTGGCATCGATGTGAAACAGAGAATCGAATTTCTCCAAATAGACTCCTTTTTCAAAAGCCCAATAAGGTGGGTTCTTTTTATCGTATATTTCCCACTCTTCGGTAATAATTTTGTAGCGTGTGATGCCCGAATCGGATATTAAGGTAGTCACTCCCAGCGTTTTCATGGTAGGGAGAGAATCACGTTCGGTTATGGCTTCTGCCAAGTTCTTATTGTCTCCCGAACATGCGGGGAATAAAACAAACATAACAGTTGTCCAAACGACAACTGTTATGTTCATAAATATAAGGTGTGAATTTCGTTTTTTTACAACTGACATAATTATCTGATAGTAGTTGTTTCACCAATCCATCCGCCGATTGTTACACTGTCACCTTTCTTCAATCCGAGGAAGAATAAGTCTTCATCTTTCGGAGTATAGCGTGAGTAAGTGCCAATCAACTTGTTTGCTTCTTCTTCTACGCTTGAATCTACACTCTTAGCTCTCTGTAATTTGTCAATAACGGCAAAGTATGTACATTTGTTCAATGCATTTTCATCGCTCCAGTTGGGGCTTGATGCATACATATTAGCTATCAGGATATAGGGTTTACCGTTGCTTCCATCCAATGAGATAGATTTCAGTGCATATTGTTTAGCTTTGCTCAATTGTTTTTTATTAAACAGGATGGCAGCAGTCTTATAGCAATAATCTGCTTTTTTCACAGGGTCTTGTTCCAGTTCGATTGCCTGGTCAAAGTATGTGATACATTTGTCCAAGTCGCCTTTCTTGAAATACATATATCCGCAACCGATAGCTGTTTCTGAAGTCGGTTCAATAGCATGTGCATGTTCGGATGCAGCAAAGTATGCTTCCTGTTCTGTGCATCCTAACATTTGCATTACGCTGATTACTTGTTTTAAATAATCCAGATTAGTCTTGTTCTGTTCAACTTTCGGAGCGTAAATAGATTGCAAATTATCGCAAGTAGCCACACCACTGTTAATGAAAAATGCATCGATGTTGTCTTTGGCAACTTTCAAGAGTTCTTTAGTCTTTGCTTTAGTCTCTTTTTTGAATGCTGCGTCTGCATAACCGGCAGCAGCGATATAGTCTTGAATGAACTGTTCTTTGTGTGTTTCATCAGCCTTAACCTTACGTCCGGAAACATCGGTAAATTCTTGAAGTACAAAGTAATCGGCGTTATCTTTTTCTAATTCAACGGCTTCTTTGAACAAATTATATGCAGTATTCAGGTCAGGACATCCCATTGTGAAATAGTCGTGAGCTTTCATTCCGATAATAGAACCTTTAGTTACAGGAGTTTTAACGTAGCTGTTCAAAATGTCCAGGTATTTAATACGTTGATCGTGTACTTTCATCAGTTCTTCAAAATATTGCTTTTGCTTAGCTGCATCTTTTTCATTGGCAATGAACCAACGAAGAATCTTTGCACCGTTTGTGTAAGTACCTGCCTGAGCAATAGGAGCTTCATTGAATACACTCTTCCACGGGGTATAAGCATCCTTGAAGTTGTTTGTTTTTACGTACTCAGAATAGATACTGATGTTTTGCAGACAGTTAATACTGTCTTGACCATGACCATACCTTGAACCGTCTGACGCTCCGGTTTGAGCGAAAGAAGCTGTTGCACTTAAAGAAAGAGCGAACAGCGCTGTTACCATCTTCATTTTCATCGTATATAAATTTAGTTATTATTATTAAAACTCTATCTTGTTGTTTGTTAATCTACTTTCCACTTCATAAACCAACGTTCGTTGAAGGTCAGTCCGATGTTGATTTTTAAATAGTTTTCTTCCAGCATTCCTTTTACTTTCGGACTTACTCTTACATATTGTCCCGAGATATTCAGGATGGACTTGCTTTGGAACAGCGGGAAGCCGAAACCGGCACTTACTCCATATTCACGAGTACCGTCCTGACCGTCTACTTTGGTGTATGGATCTGAATAATATCCACCAACACGGTAGCGGACACGTTTCAGATAATTGCGGCTGTAGGGGTTGGGAACAAACTCAGCACCTGCGGCTATTTTTGTACGGTTGCTGAAATAGCTTTTCTCATTATAGAATTTTGCATCCTCCCATTGTTGATAGGTAAAATCGGCCCCTATAGTCAGTCGGTTGTCATATACATAAGTCAAACCGGCTCCAAAGGTATGTGGCAAACTGAATGCGTTGGTAATCGTATCACCTGTCTGGGTAGAAGGATAATCAGCTCCGTTCAACCACTTCTGATTGTATTTATATCCTTTGCCATTCACTGAATGTCCCAGTGAATATACGGCACCAAAGTTCAAAACGTGTTTTTTATTGAATTTATAACTATATTGCAAGCCAAAGTCCAGTTTATAATCATTGATGGATATCTTGTCCAATCTGACACTGCTAAATGAACTTGAGTTGCTGAAAGCAGTTGTTACAGAATGTGTGATATCACCATATATATAAGAGATGTTTGCACCGATTGACAAGTTGTCGAGGACTTTGAAACCTACACCTGCAAATACTTGCTGCAAACCTCCGTCACCAGCGTAAGAAGCAGTCTTGTTGATAACGGTTCCGTCTTCGTCCTTAGTCAATTCGGAAGTGTTGCTCAGACTGTATCCTACTGTAGAGAAAGGGAGAAATCCCACAGCCATTCCCATACGTTTCCATAAACGGAATTGCATGGCCAGATAATCAAAACTTGAATTTTTAGCGTTAGTCTTTATATTGCCTTCCTTAAAGTTGGCATTTTGCAAAGTCATGCCGGCATCAAACAAGAACGTCAAAGAATCAACTGCCGTATATGACGCCGGATTAGATGCGTTGATTTGATAACCGTTTCTTAATCCATAGGCTATTCCACCCATCGCTTTGCTATTACCGAAGCCTTGATCGGCCAATGAACCAAATCCATAGCGCGTATAAGGTGAGTTTGTGCTTGTTTGGGCTATGGTCAGCCCAGTGAATGTGAGTATAATTAACGCACTAATCAGTCTTTTATAATTTATCATTATAGCTTAATATTCTGTTTAAACCTTTCAATACTAAAAATCTATCTGCAAAGATGATACTTTTTAAGTTTGTATCAAAAGAAAAATCATCTCCGCCTGTTAAAAAAACCAAAACTCCGGGGTAATTCTTTTGAATAAGGGAGATGTATCCGCTCATTTCAAGTTCCATACCTCTGATAACTCCGGCACGGATAGCAGTTTCTGTCGTTTGTCCATAAAGGGGGATGTCTCCTTTGGCACTGACTTTAGGCAGCTTGTCCGTAAATATATTGAGTGCTTTGAAGCGCATGCGCATTCCGGGAGATATATTGCCACCGTGGTATTGGTGTTGTGCATCGATGAAATCGTATGTGACACATGTTCCGGCGTCAATAACCAGTATATCATTATTGGGTTTCAGCCATGTGGCGGCTACAACGGCGGCAAGTCGGTCCATTCCCAGTGTTTGAGGTGTCTTGTACAGATTGGTGATGGGAACCGGAGTTTCGTGACTTAGCTCTATGATTTTAAAGGGCAACTTGTCCAGTTGTCGGCGGATCGTGTTGCTTAATGTGATGACAGAGGCTATGATACCTCGTTCCAAGGGGTATCGGGAGCAAAGCATCGGCAGGCTGTCCAATGAATGATTGGAGCCACGGAATACTTCTACCAACTCGTCTTTGTCAAAGATAGCCAGCTTGGCTACTGAATTTCCTATATCAATTATTAAATTCACAACTTTGCTTTTATGGCTGCAAAGTAACGCAAAAAATAAATAGGAATTGCAATAAAAAACGGTATTTGTGAGGTATTAATTAATATTTAGGTGTACTTTTGCAGCGTAAATTGTAATTTTGATACGGATAAACAATGATTCAGTGGTATCAAAACATTGATTAATATGAAGAAACTGCTTGTTCTACTTTATTTAATATTGGCTTCCTGGAGTGTTCGTGCTCAGCAGGATAGTGTAAGGGTGAGTTTGCTGACTTGTGCGCCGGGAACCGAGATATATGAATTGTTCGGTCATACGGCTATTCGTTACGAAAATCCGGCAGAGGGGAAGGACTTGGTTTTTAATTATGGTATCTTCAGTTTCAATACTCCTAATTTTGTGCTGCGCTTTGTGAAAGGTGAAACTGATTATCGGTTGGGAGTGGTGCCTTATTCTTATTTTGAAGGAGAATATGCCGTGCGCGGCTCTTCGGTCTATCAGCAAACACTGAATCTTACCGACGAAGAAAAACAAAAGATATGGGATTTGCTTGAAGAAAATTATCGTCCAGGGAACCGGATTTATCGTTATAATTACTTTTATGATAATTGTACTACGCGTGCGCGTGACAAGATAGAAGATTGTATCGATGGAAAAGTAGTTTACCCGCAGGCGGAAGAAGGGGTCACTTTCAGGGATATTGTTCACCGGTGCACGAAAGGGAATGAATGGGATGAGTTAGGAATTGATCTTTGTCTTGGCAGCGAGGCGGATGTTCCCATTGACGGACGAAAGCAAATGTTTGCTCCTTTTAATATGTTGGAAGCGGCAAGGGGCGCGGTCATTATGCAAGGAGACAGTGTTCGTCCGTTGGTACTCAGTGAGTCGAAAGTGGTGGATGTAGAGCCGGAAGAAGCAGAACCGGGTTTCCCATTGTCTCCTCTGTCGTGTGTATGCATATTGTTGGTTGTGACTTGCATTATTGTATGGCTTCAATTGAAATGGAAGAAGGTGATTTGGACTTGGGATTTGCTCTTGTTCGGAGCGCAGGGGGTAGCCGGATGTATCATTGCTTTTTTGTTTTTCTTTTCCATTCATCCGACAGTCGGCTCCAATTGGCTGATTGTTTTGTTCAATCCCATCCCCCTTATTTACTTGCCGGTGATGATTTATAAGGCGATAAAAGGTCGAAAAGACCTCTATCATCTAATAAATATGGCTTATTTAACGTTTTTTATAATGATAATGCCATTTATACAGCAAGAATTCAACGTAACGGTATTACCTTTGGCACTGTGTTTGCTTGTATGCTCTACAGGCCACGTATTTTTATATTACAGACAAAACAGTAAATGAAAGGACGCATCTTAACTTCTCTTCTGACCGTTATAGTATTAACGGGGCTTCAGGCACAAAATGTTCCTGCGGTTCCTAAGTTGGTGGTAGGGCTTACCATCGACCAACTGCGGACAGACTACATTGAAGCTTTCTCGGCTTTGTATGGAGAACGGGGCTTCAAACGGTTGTGGAAGGAAGGCAGAATATACCTGAATGCAGAATATGATTTTATCAATGTTGATAAATCATCGTCTGTGGCCGCTATTTATTCGGGAACTACTCCTTATACCAATGGTATTGTAGGGGATAACTGGATGGATCGTGCAACTCTGCGCGTTATCAATTGTGTGGACGACAATAACTTTATGGGGATTTATACTTCCGAGTCCACCTCTCCTGCCAAATTGAAAGTATCAAACCTGTCAGATGAGCTGGCAGTGGCCACACAAGGCGTAGCAGAAGTTTATTCCATTGCTCCTACCCGGGAAATGGCAGTGTTGGCTGCCGGTCATGCAGCCAAAGGTGCTTTCTGGATTAATGATGAAACAGGAAAATGGAGTGGAAGTACATATTATGGCACTTTTCCTTCCTGGATTTCTACTTATAACGATTATCAGGGACTTGATTTTCGCATCAGTGATATGGTGTGGGGACCTTATCTGCCTGTTACCGCTTATAAATATCTGACTACAGAAACCAAGCAGCTGACTTTCAAACATAATTTTGATGATGAAAGGAAGCAGAAATACAGAAGGCTGAAAACCAGTCCTTATGCCAATGACGAGGTGAATCGTTTGGTAAATGCTTGCCTCAATTCTACTTCCATCGGTAAGGATAATGTGCCGGATTTATTGTCTTTGGCTTATTATGCCGGAAATTATGATCACAAATCTCCGTCTGAATTACCTTTGGAGATGCAGGATACCTATGTCCGTTTAGATAATAGTATTGCCGAGTTGTTGGATATGATTGATAGAAAAGTAGGTTTACATAACACTCTTTTCTTCATTACCTCCTCCGGATATACAGATCCCGAACCGGCTGATCCTCCTCAATATAAGATTCCCAGTGGAGAATTCTATATTCAGCGTTGTTCTGCATTGTTGAATCTTTATCTGGCTGCGATCTATGGCGAAGGCCAGTATGTGGAAGCTCATCACGAACAGGAAATTTATTTGAATCATAAGCTTATTGAGCAGAAACAACTTAACTATACCGAGATTTTGGCTCGTTCGTCGGAATTCCTGGTGCAGTTTAGCGGTGTGAAGGACGTCTATTCTTCACAACGCTTGCAGTTGGGCTCTTGGACTCCTACTATCGATAAAATAAAGAACAGTTATAATCCGGCGTGTTCCGGTGACTTGTGGATAGAGGTTTTGCCCGGCTGGTCGGTTGTCCGTGAACATTCTTTAGATAAAAGAGTAGTGCGTGAAGCTTATGCTTCTTCACCCCTCGTTTTAGTGGGATGGAATATGAAGCCCGAAATTATTCACACCCCTGTGAAGATTGGCAATATTGCACCTACTGTAGCCCATTTCATGCGCATTCGGGCGCCCAATGCCTCTACTTTGGCTCCGATGACTGACATCCGCAAATAATATTTAGAGAGAGAAGTGCAAATAAATCAGCATTTTATTTTAACTTTGCACTTTCAAAATTAATCAAATTAGAAAATAATAAAAACAAAAATACAATGGGATTTAATGAATTTATCGGCAAATTGTTTGGAAACAAGGCCACCCGTGACATGAAAGAAATAAAGCCGTGGGTAGACAAAATCAAGGCTGTATATCCGGAAATTGCCAAACTGAGCAATGATGAACTTCGTGCCAAAACAGAGGAACTGAAAAAGTATATCCACGATTCGGCTACGGAAGAACAAAAAAAGATAGAAGAGCTGAAAGCTACTATCGAAACTACTGAGTTAGAAGATCGTGAAGGCATCTTTACGCAGATTGACAAGTTGGAAAAAGAAGTGCTTGAAAAGTATGAAAAAGCATTGGATGATGTGCTTCCTCAAGCTTTTGCCATCGTAAAAGATACAGCCCGCCGATTCTCTGAGAATCCTGAAATCGAAGTGACTGCTACTGAGTTCGACCGTAACTTGGCTGCGCAGGGAAAAGACTTTGTGCGTATCGAAGGCGATAAAGCTATCTGGCAGAGCCATTGGCTTGCCGGTGGTAACGATATGACATGGGGAATGGTGCACTATGATGTGCAGCTGTTTGGTGGTGTCGTTTTGCATAAGGGTAAGATTGCAGAAATGGCAACCGGTGAGGGTAAGACGTTGGTGGCTACTCTGCCGGTATTCCTGAATGCTTTGACCGGTAACGGTGTGCACGTGGTGACAGTCAATGATTATTTGTCAAAACGTGACTCGGAATGGATGGGACCACTTTATCAGTTCCACGGATTGAGTGTCGATTGTATCGATAAGCATCAGCCTAATTCTGACGCACGCCGCAGAGCATATATGGCCGATATTACCTTCGGTACGAACAATGAGTTTGGTTTTGACTATTTGCGTGACAATATGGCTGTCAGCCCGAAGGATTTGGTGCAGCGTAAACATAATTATGCTATTGTCGATGAGGTCGACTCAGTTTTGATTGACGATGCGCGTACTCCGTTGATTATCTCCGGTCCTGTTCCAAAAGGTGAGGATCAATTGTTTGAACAACTCCGTCCATTGGTTGAACGTCTGTTTGAAGCTCAGAGAAAGCTGGCTACCCAATACCTTGCCGATGCCAAACGCTTGATTGCATCCGATGACAAGAAAGATCAGGAAGAAGGGTTCCTTGCTTTGTTCCGCAGTCATAAAGCGTTGCCTAAGAACAAGCCGTTGATTAAATTCTTGAGTGAACCGGGCATTAAGGCCGGTATGCTGAAGACCGAAGAAATCTATATGGAGCAGAACAACAAGCGTATGCCTGAAGCTACCGATCCTTTGTTCTTCGTAATCGATGAAAAGCAGAACAGTGTGGATTTGACAGACAAAGGTATTGATTTGATTACCGGAAATGCTGAAGATCCTACATTGTTTGTGTTGCCTGATATCACTTCTCAGTTGTCGGCTTTAGAAAACCAGACCGAACTGTCGGAAGAAGAGAAATTGGCCAAGAAGGATGAGTTGATGACTAATTATGCTATCAAATCGGAACGTGTACACACCATCAACCAGCTTTTGAAAGCATACGCCATGTTCGAAAAGGATGATGAGTATGTGGTGATTGACGGACAGGTGAAGATTGTAGACGAACAGACCGGTCGTATTATGGAAGGTCGTCGTTACTCAGATGGTTTGCATCAGGCTATCGAGGCTAAGGAAAGGGTGAAAGTGGAAGCGGCAACCCAGACTTTTGCCACTATTACTTTGCAGAACTATTTCCGTATGTACCACAAACTCTCGGGTATGACCGGTACAGCCGAAACGGAAGCTGGCGAATTTTGGGATATCTATAAATTGGATGTTGTTGTCATCCCGACCAATCGTCCGATAGCACGTAAAGATATGAACGACCGCGTTTACAAGACTAAGCGTGAAAAATATAAAGCTGTGATCGAAGAGATTGAAGAAATGGTAAAGGCAGGACGTCCTGTTCTGGTAGGTACTACTTCTGTAGAAATCTCTGAAATGCTGAGCAAGATGCTTTCAATGCGTAAGATTGAGCACAATGTATTGAATGCAAAGTTGCACCAGAAGGAAGCCGACATCGTTGCTCAGGCAGGTCAGAAGAGTATCGTGACCATTGCAACCAATATGGCGGGTCGTGGTACCGATATTAAGCTTAGTCCTGAAGTGAAAGCTGCGGGAGGTTTGGCTATTATCGGTACGGAACGTCACGAGAGCCGTCGTGTAGACCGCCAGTTGCGTGGTCGTGCAGGTCGTCAGGGAGACCCGGGATCTTCTGTATTCTTTGTCTCATTGGAAGACGACCTGATGCGTTTGTTCTCGTCAGACCGTATTGCCGGTGTCATGGACAGACTTGGATTCAAGGAAGGTGAAATGATTGAACACAAGATGATTTCCAATTCCATCGAGCGTGCTCAGAAGAAAGTAGAAGAAAACAACTTCGGTATCCGTAAACGTTTGCTTGAATATGATGACGTGATGAACAAGCAGCGTGTCGCTGTCTATACGAAGCGCCGCCATGCCTTGATGGGTGAACGTATCGGTATGGATATTGTGAATATGATTTGGGATCGTTGTGTGTATGCAGTCGAATTGGGCGATTATGATAATGTGAAGATGGAAATGTTGCAGATTTTGGCAATGGAGCCTCCTTTCACAGAAGAAGAATTCAATGCGAAGAAGCAGGAAGATTTGGCAGAACTGACTTTCGAGGCAGCAATGGCCAACTTCAAACGCAAGACAGAACGTATGGCACAGATTGCCAACCCTGTTATCAAACAAGTATTCGAATTGCAAGGACACATGTATGAAAATATTATGATTCCTATTACAGACGGTAAACGTTTGTATAATATTTCTGTTAACCTGAAAGCTGCTTATGAAACAGAAGGTAAGGAAATTGTGAAGTCATTCGAGAAAGCCATCCTGCTGCATACCATCGATGATGCCTGGAAGGAAAACTTGCGCGAACTTGACGAGTTGAAACATTCTGTGCAAAATGCAAGCTATGAGCAGAAAGATCCGTTGTTAATCTTTAAATTGGAATCAGTGAACCTGTTTGATAATATGGTCAATAAGATTAATAACAATACCATTTCCGTATTGACTCGCGGACAGATACCTGTACAGGAGCCTGAGCAAGTGCGTGAAGCAGCTCCCGAACCGGCAGCTCCCCGTCAGCAATATAGAGAGGAAAAGCGTGACTTAAGTGACCCCGATCAGCAGGCAGCAGCCGGTCACGATACTCGTGAAGTAAAGCGTGAGCCGGTACGTGCAGAAAAGACAGTAGGCCGTAATGACCTGTGTCCGTGCGGAAGTGGTAAGAAGTATAAGAACTGCCACGGAAAAAATGACTGATAAATAGACAATTTCATAGAAACGTCTGAGCAGAATTTTCTGCTTAGACGTTTTTTTATTCCTTTTAACTAATAAGTTCCTGCAAATAGCTTATTTTTGTCCTAACAAGTAATATTGGTCAGATATGAATAAAACGATTTCATTAATAGCGATAGTAACCGGTTTGGTTTTGACTTCATGCGGAAGTTTGCAAACGATTTCTTTTGAACAGTTGCAGGCTGCCGATGTCAGTTTTCCTAATGCAGTGCGGAATGTGGCTGTGGTGAACAACATGCCTGCCTATAAAGTGGGAGACAGTCATGATGTGATTAGTATGGAACTGAAAGGAGATGGCAAAACAGCTGCCGAAGCTTTGGCGGAGGAAATAGCGAATGCTAATTACTTTGAGCAAGTCATTATTTGCGACTCTGCTTTGCGCGGGCAGGATACCGAACTTCGTGAAGATGTGATGCTGACTCAGGATGAGGTACAGAAATTGGCTGCCGATTTGGGCGTTGATTTAATATTCTCTTTCGACAGATTGGATATTCACACCAAACGGGGAGCTTTATTCATAGATACATTTGACGGAGGTTTTTCGGTAGATGCTGTGGATGGCATTGTGGCTCCCGTTATCAGAATATATATACCTTCTCGGGAGCGTCCTATGCTCAGTTTTAGTAAGCAAGATACTATTTCATGGGAAATTGAGCCTACTTTATCAGATAAAAAAATCGTAAAGGAGGCTTCGGAATACGCTGCTACCATGCCTGTCAATTATCTTCTTCCGCATTGGAGGGAGGTATCCCGTTTTTATTTTGACGGAGGCAATGTGAGGATGCGCGATGCCGGAGTGTATGTACGCGAGAATAATTGGGATAGTGCATTTGAGTTGTGGAAGCAGATATACGATAAGGGTAAAGGGCGCCAAAAAATGCGTGCAGCCTTTAATATAGGGCTATATTATGAAATGAAAGACAATCCTGCAACTGCTATAGAATGGGTGGAAAAAGCAGATAAACTGGCAAAAGCCGGTACGACAGAAGCTACTGTTATTGCTTTCTATTTATTGAAATTGAAGGAGCGTCAGGTCCAATTGCCTCAGTTAAACATACAAATGAATCGTTTCAAGGATAATTTTTAAGGAATAAATGTTGCAGGAAAGATTTTTTTTGTACTTTTGAATATAAATAATTAAATAAAATTGATTTTGGTATGAAACTCAGTGCACAGTCACATGCTTCTATTGTATCATCCCTTCAGGAAGCAATCGATAAATTTATTGCTGACGGAGAGAAAACAGTAGTTACCGATATTCATTTGCAGCCTAAACAGGATAGCGGTGAACTAGTATTATTTAATGATGATGACGAGGAATTGTCGCGTACCATAATCGAAGAGTGGGTGGATTATGATGGAGATGATTTTTATGCCATTGCCGAACGGATTCTGAGAGGAGAGCTCAATTGCTTGCAGGAATCCGGAAAGTTGGATAATCTTTGTATCATGAAGCCGTATTCTTTTGTGTTGGTAGATGAAGATAGAGAAACGGTAGCCGAACTTTTATTGGTGGATGATGAAGACACATTGTTATTAAACGATGAACTGCTTAAAGGATTAGACGAAGAACTGGATGCCTTTTTGAAAGATTTACTTGAGAAATAACCGATTATAAATGACGGGCATTCCTACTGACTGGTAATGAGAAAGTATGTTTCACACTTATCGGGAAGGTAATAATATGTATTACAATAGCTTGGTGTGAAACGTAGGATGTGAATCTTACTTATCATAAGGAATAGTCATAAAAAACTCTTTCATCTTTTTCCTGTATAAAGAAATTCTTTCAGGAAGAATGCCGTTTGAAATACTGCTTCCTCATCCATCTGTCGAATAACAGAAATAAGAAAATAGTTATGGCAAACAAGAAGTAGAAAAAAGGAATCTGTATGTCGTGAGTTACCGAAGGAAGCATTGCTTGGATAAACTCTGTCAGGCTATCGCCCAAATAATAAATCACTCCTGCGATGCCACTGGCCAGTAAGAGCAAGGAGGCGATAATAGTTGCCCATAATGTTCTTTGTTCTATTTTCTTTTCATGAAGTCGAGCGGCTTCTTCTACTTTCTGCATGGTGCGGAAAGTAAAGTTGGTGGACAGCCGAAACTGAGGTTGTTCCTTTATTGCCCTTTTCAATCCTTTATCTTTTAGTCCTTCGTTCATAGTTTTTCATTGGTTATAAGTACATACAATTTTTTGCGTATACGGTGCAATTTCACTTTTGTGTTGCTTTCTGTCATTCCCAGTATGAGAGCAATTTCGCTGACAGGCTTGTCCTCCATATAAAATAAAGTAATGACGGCCCGTTCGTCTGCATCAAGCTTTTTCATGGCTTTGTTCAGTTTGGCTATCTGTTCCTCGCTCTCATCATTCAGCGTATCATCTATTTGTTCGTCCGAAATATTGGCAAGCAGCGTATCATCCATGTCAAATAAGTCGTATTTTTTCTTTCGTACGGCCGAAATTGCAGTATTGTAAGCGATGCGGTATATCCACGTCGAAAAGTTGCTTTCCGCTTTGAATGAAGATAAGTGCCGGAAGGCTTTGAGGAAGGTATCTTGTGTAAGCTCTTCTGCATCTTCCTGGCTGGCAACGATACGAACAATCAGGGTAAATACCTGCTGACCGTATTTGTCCAGAAAATATTCATAGCGGGAAGTTTTTCCTTCCAATACATCTTGAATGATATGTGCTTCGTCGTATTCCATTTCACTTCTTTAGACGCATGCATATAGATAAGGTTACACTTTTGAAATAAAAAATATTTTTTGCCATAAAGTTGTAACCTGACCGGAGATGCGGCGTCTAAAGGGTACAAAGGAACAAAATTAATAACTTAAATAGAAACGATTATGATGGATTTTATTATGGTGCCTACTATTCTGGCCATTATCACTTTGGGAATTTACAAGCTGTTTGAACTGTTTGTCTGCAAAAAGGAACGTTTGACTATTATTGAAAAGATGGGAGAGAAGTTTACTCCCGATATGCTGGAGCATAAGATTAACTTTTCTTCGACTGGAAACTTCTCTTTTTCGGCTTTGAAGTTGGGATGTTTGCTTACAGGAATGGGACTGGGACTACTGGTCGGTTATGTGATTTGTGCCGCTACTATAAACGGTTATACCGGAACTGTAGATATTGGTTACAGAATGAATGATGTCGCTTCACTTATTTATGGAGCCTGTGTCCTTTTGTTGGGAGGTGTAGGTTTATTGGTGGCTTTTGTCGTCGAAATGAACATGAATAAGAAATAAGAGCTAGGAACAGCACAACACAACACATTAAAAAAGGGAGTGTGTCAAAACCAAACCGACCTATCCCATCGTCAGCTGTAGGGGCAGGGTTTGCCTGCCCGAAGACACAAAGCAAACTGTTTTCGGGCGAGCGAACCTCGCCCCTACGAACTAAACGACAGCATCATCAACGTTTTGACACAACCCCTTTTTTAAAGGTTATTCTTTAACTCCTCGTTTTTAGACCGGAACAGAGTTACCTTGGGTTAGTATCCGAAAATCTCTTCCTGAGTAAGTTCCTCAATTGGAGCTATGGTTTTCAGTGCTTCCATGTCCAGCTCTTTCTTGTCACCCAATATGCAATAAGTATAGGTGCGGTCTTTCATCCATTTCTTTTGGAAACCGATAACGTCTTGCAGAGTCATTTTCTGTACATCATTGTACTGTTTGATGCGTTTGTCGACGTTCATACCCATATCTTGAGCATAAATGTATGACCAAAGGATATTATCCTTGATAATGCGGTCGGTGCGCAGACGGGAAATGATACCTTCTTTTGCCAGTTTGAAAGCAGCTTCCGATTCCGGCATATTATTGATGATATCATTGAAAGTCTTGATGGCATCCATCATCTTGTCATTTTGGGTAGCTATCTGGGTTTGCACGGTATATGGATAGATGACTTTGCCACCTGTCACGATTCCTGCCCATGCCGAATAAGCCAAACCGCGTGATTCGCGCATCTCCTGGAAGACAATGGAGTTCATGCCGCCACCGAAGTATTCATTGTACAAACTACGGATAGGTTCAACTTCCGGGTTAAATTTTTCCCCGCGATTGGAATACTGTACCATATAAATCTGTTTTGCTTCGTATGGAGCAATCAACACCTTATTGGAAGGAGTGGGTTGCATCACAAATTTCTTGCCGGCAGGAATATCTTGTAGCTGTGCAGGAACTTTATGATATTTATTCAATACGTCGGTCAACTCTTGTTCTGAACTGGGCCCATAATACATGATGCGATGTTTGAACGAAGTCAGTTTATGGATGCGGTCGGTCAGTTCCGATGGATTCATATTTTGCAATTCTTCTGTAGACAACAAATTGCGTGTGGCTGATTCTTTACCATAAACAGCGTATGTCAGCAGGCGTATGAAGTTTTGCATTTGGTTTAATTTGGCATCCGTGCGTGACTTCAGGATGTTCTTCACCATATTGTCGTAAGCCGTCTTGTCGGGTTGTGCGTCAGCCAATATCTTCTCGAATAATTCGATAGCCTGAGGAAGATTTTCGTTCAATCCTGAAAGAGTGATATAAGTGCGGTCGTCACCCGGAGACACATTGAATGAACAAGCCAAGCCATAGAACTTACTGTTTAATTGTTCCAGTGTCATATCCGAAGTGCCGAGGAATCTCAGATATTGTGCTGCTGTTCCCAGTTTCTTATCATTATTGTTACCCATTTCGAATATATAGCGCAGATAGAATAAGTCATTGGTGGTGTTCTGTTTGTAAAGAACAGGAACATCCTTGTTCCACGCGAACTGATCCATATCTTTGTTGTAATCGATAAACACAGGTTCTATCGGTTGCACTTTGCTTCCTTGCACTTCTTTCAGGAAATTGCTGGCAGCATCGCGGTTCATGACAATAGGAGTGATTTCCGGCTTAGAGATTTTCTTTTCGTTCGGGTCTTTTCCTGTTTTTTTATAGATAATGGCATAATTACTGTCTGTGAAGTACTTGTTGGCAAAGGCAACAATGTCGGCTTTGGTCAGTTTTGACATGCGTTCCAGTGCGGTCACTTCGTCTGCCCAGTCGGTTCCGTTCACAAAGGATTGAACAAACATATCGGCACGAATGCTATTGTATTCCAGTTGCTGTATCTGGTATTTCTTGAAGTTATTGATGTTGGCTTGCAACATATTTTCATCAAAGTCACCGGATTTCAGTTTGGCTATTTCGCCCAAGAACAAATCCTTCACTTCGTCCAGGGTCTGTCCTTCTTTGGTACGTCCCTGCATGATGAAAGCACAGTAGTCCGACAAATTATAAACATAAGCATAGGCTCCCAATACTTTTTGTTGCTGGTTGAGGTTGATGTCCATCAGACCGGCTTTGCCGTTGTTCATAATCTGGCTGACAATTTGCAGCGTTTCATATTCTTTGCTTGCCGAACCGGGGAATCTCCATGCCAATGTCACAGATTCGGCATCGGGACCGAGCACTTCGCGTACTATGGGCTCGGTAATCGGTGTTTCCGGTTTGACGGTCAGCTTCGGCAGATTGGGGTTAGGCTTCATATCGCCGAAGTACTTGTCGATGGTGGCAATCATTTCATCAGGATTGAAATCACCCGACAGACAGATGGCCATATTGTTGGGCACATACCAAGTTTTATAATAATTCTTGATGTTGGTGATGGAAGGATTCTTTAAGTCGTCCTGTGTACCTAGCACGGTCTGTGTGCCATATGGATGGTGTGGGAAGAGTGCTGCCAACATGGTTTCGCTCACCTTGCGGGGATCTTGTGTGAGAGACATGTTCTTTTCTTCGTAAACTGTTTCAAGCTCGGTATGGAAACCGCGTATAATGCTGTTCTTGAAACGGTCAGCCTGTATCTTTGCCCAATTCTCTACCTGATTGGAAGGAATGTCTTCGGTGTAGCAAGTTACATCGAAGCTGGTATATGCATTGGTTCCGTTGGCTCCGATGGCTGCCATCAGTTTGTCATATTCATTGGGAATGGCATATTTTGAAGCTTCGTATGACAGACTGTCGATAACATGATAGATGGCTTTGCGCTGAGCTTCATCCGTTGTTTTGCGATACACTTCAAATTGTTGTTCAATCCGGTCGAGTAACGGACGTTCTGCTTCATAGTTCTGTGTACCGAAGTGTGTGGTTCCTTTAAACATCAGGTGTTCAAAGTAGTGTGCCAAACCGGTGGTTTCTGCCGGGTCATTCTTTCCGCCCACGCGTACGGCAATGTAGGTTTGGATACGCGGAGTCTCTTTGTTTACGGTCATATAGACCTTCAGTCCATTATCCAATGTGTAGATACGTGCTTTTAACGGGTCATTGGGGACTGTGGTGTAGCGATAGTCCTTGGGAGCGGCGCTACTGATACTTGCCGAAAACAGAAGAAACAACGACAAGCATGCAAGTTTTGTCAGTTTGTTCATAAGTATTTAATTTAAAGTGATTGTAACAAAGGTAAGAATAAGTTTGTGATATTTTCTTTTTGAAATGATTTATTAACAGATAAATTAAAAAAAGAGAGGTGCGACTCCGAAGAGTGCACCTCCCTATTTTAAACAGTTTGCTCTGCCGTTTATTTTTTCAGAGCGGCTATGCTTTCCTTCAATGAAGCAATCTTGCTTTCGGCATCAGCCTGCTTTTTGCGTTCCATGTCGATGACATTTGCCGGAGCCTTGCTGACGAACTTTTCGTTGCTCAGCTTCTTCAATACGCTTTGCAGGAAACCTTCCTGATATTTAAGGTCGGCTTCCAGTTTGGCCAATTCTTCTTCTACATTAATCATGCCTCCCAGCGGAATGAAGTATTCTGTGGTTCCCACCATGAATGAAGCAGCGCCTTCGGGCTTCTCATTGACAATGCTGACGGTGGTCAGGTTACCCATTTTCTTCACGACTTCGGCATAAGACATAAGGAATGTATTTTCACCCATTACCTGCATTTCCAATGCTTCTTTTTGAGCAATGTTCTTTTGCAGGCGGATGTTACGGATGCCTGAGATGACTTCCTTTAACTGGTCGAATGTATTGCATAATTGAATGCTCTGCTCCGGATTTCTGTCTGCGTATGATTCCATTTGTGCAGTCATGATGCTTTCACCTTCCTTGCGGTCGTAAATATGTTGCCACAACTCTTCGGTGATGAACGGCATGAACGGATGAAGTTGTCTCAACAATACATCGAAGAAGTGTAACGTCGCTTCATAGGTCTTTTTGTCAATCGGTTGTCCGTAAGCCGGCTTAATCATTTCGAGATACCAGCTTGAGAATTCGTCCCAGAACAGTTTGTACACCGCCATCAGTGCTTCGCTCAGACGGTATTTACTGAACAAATCGTCTATTTCGGCAGATACCTTGACGAGCAGACTGTCGAACCATTTGGTTGCCAGTTGTGCATATTCGGGCTGCTCGATATCGGCTACTTCCCATCCTTTTACCAAGCGGAATGCATTCCATATTTTATTGTTGAAGTTACGTCCCTGTTCGCAAAGTGTATCATCAAATAAAATATCATTTCCGGCAGGAGCAGACAACATCATACCCATACGCACACCGTCGGCACCATATCTTTCAATTAAGTCCAACGGGTCGGGTGAGTTACCCAATGACTTGGACATCTTGCGTCCCAGCTTGTCACGAACGATACCGGTGAAGTAAACATTCTTAAACGGCATGTCGCCTTTGTATTCGTAGCCTGCCATAATCATTCGGGCTACCCAGAAGAAGATAATATCCGGACCGGTCACCAAATCGCTGGTGGGATAGTAGTAGTTGATTTCTTCGTTGTTCGGATCATTGATGCCGTTAAACAGCGAGATAGGCCACAACCATGAAGAGAACCAAGTGTCCAGACAATCTTCATCCTGACGTAGGTCTTCCGCTTTCAGGTTGGCGTCGCCGGTTTTTTCCTGAGCCAGTTTCACGGCTTCTTCGGTCGTTTCGGCTACCACATAGCCGCCTTGAGGCAGGAAGTAGGCCGGGATGCGGTGTCCCCACCACAATTGGCGGCTGATACACCAGTCCTTGATGTTTTCCAACCAGTTCTTGTATGTGTTTTTATACTTGGCAGGATAGAATTTCAGTTCATCGTTCATCACCGGCGGCAATGCCATATCAGCAAAGTGCTGCATCTTGAGGAACCATTGCATAGACAGTTTCGGCTCGATGGCTACATTGGTGCGCTCGGAGAATCCTACCTTATTGGTATAAGCTTCTACCTTTTCCATCAGACCGGCTTCCTGCAAGTCCTTTTCGATTTGAGCGCGGACATCAAAACGGTCCATGCCTACATATAGTCCGGCAGCTTCGCTCAGCGTTCCGTTATCATTGAAGATATCGATACTGGGCAGGTTGTACTTTTCTCCCAGCATATAGTCGTTCACATCGTGTGCGGGAGTAACTTTCAAGCATCCTGTACCAAACTCAATGTCTACATAATCGTCTTCAATGACCGGAATTACACGGCCTACCAACGGAACAATCACTTTTTTGCCGCTCAGCCAACGGTTCTTCACGTCGTTGGGGTTGATACACATGGCGGTATCTCCCATGATGGTTTCGGGACGGGTGGTTGCTACTACGGCATATCGTCTGCCTTGTTCGTCACGGTGAACAACTTCGCCTTCGGCTCCGGTTTCGCCCGACATATCGTCATCGGCTACATAATATCTCAGGTAATACAGTTTGCTGTGCTCTTCCTTATATATCACTTCTTCATCGCTGAGGGCGGTCAGTGCCTTCGGGTCCCAGTTTACCATACGCACGCCGCGATAAATCAACCCTTTGTTGTAAAGGTCGACAAACACCTTGATAACGCTTTTGCTGCGTTCTTCGTCCATGGTGAAGGCTGTGCGATCCCAGTCACACGATGCACCCAGCTTGCGGAGCTGTTTCAGGATGATGCCTCCGTGCTCGTCAGTCCAGTCCCAAGCGTGTTTCAGAAACTCATCGCGGGTGAGGTCGGTTTTTTTAATGCCTTGTTGAGCCAGTTTGTTCACCACTTTGGCTTCGGTGGCGATGGAAGCATGGTCTGTTCCCGGCACCCAGCAGGCATTCTTTCCTTCCATGCGTGCACGGCGTACCAATATATCCTGAATGGTATTGTTTAGCATGTGTCCCATGTGGAGCACTCCCGTTACGTTAGGGGGCGGAATGACGACTGTGTAAGGTTCACGTCCGTCGGGTTTTGAACTAAAGAGTTTGTTGTCCAGCCAATACTGATACCATTTTCCTTCCACGTCAGCGGGATTGTACTTACTTGCTAATTCCATTTTATATTTTATTTATTTAATTGATTATCGCATAATTGAGTGCAAAATTAATAAAAGTCGTTGGATTATTATGTACTTTTGCACTACAAAATGATATTAATAAACTGATTATGCATACAAGAAAAGAACAAATGGAAGCATTTGGCCGCTTCCTCGATATTTTAGACGAGTTGCGAGAGAAGTGTCCTTGGGATCGGAAACAGACGAATGAAAGTCTGCGTCCTAATACGATTGAAGAAACTTACGAACTTTGTGATGCTTTGATGAAGGATGACAAGAAGGATATCTGTAAAGAGTTGGGTGATGTGTTGTTGCATGTGGCCTTTTATGCAAAGATAGGTAGTGAAACAGGAGATTTTGATATCAAGGATGTGTGTGACTGTCTTTGTGAGAAGCTGATTTTCCGTCATCCTCATGTTTTTGGCGAAGTGAAAGCCGAGACTGCCGAGAAGGTGACTGAAAATTGGGAACAGTTGAAGATGAAGGAAAAGGATGGTAACAAAATGGTTTTGAGTGGAGTACCTTCTGCTTTGCCTTCGCTAATCAAGGCATACCGCATTCAGGACAAGGCCCGCAACGTGGGATTTGATTGGGAGGAGCGTTCGCAGGTTTGGACTAAAGTAAAAGAGGAGATCGGCGAGTTTGAAGCTGAGGTGGAGAACATGGATAAGGAGAAGGCGGAAGCGGAATTCGGTGATGTAATGTTCAGTCTTATAAACGCGGCCCGCCTTTACAGGATTAATCCGGATAATGCATTGGAACTCACTAACCAGAAGTTTATCCGTCGTTTCAATTACTTAGAGGAACACACCATCAAACAGGGAAAGAACTTGAAGGATATGACTTTGGAAGAAATGGATGCTATATGGAATGAGGCTAAAAAGGAAGAAAAATAGTAGGGTTGGAATTGTTTTTTATGATGTGTGCTATTTTTGTCTTGCTTGTTTTTCTGTTTTAATCAATAAAGGGTATTGTATTTATTCTAGGTAATTTAATGTATGGTGATATCAAATTGTGTTCTATAAGAATGAGGGGCTGTCTTTTTTATGACAGCTCCCCATTCTTTATGAAATAAGTTTTATATGAATTTTATTCTACCCATTCTTTGATGGCTTGTGAAGGATCAGGATTTAAAACAGCACCTTTGTTGAATACATTTTCATAAAGACTGATAAAGATATTCATCCAGGGCGCACAGTAGCCTTCTATTGAATTAAATCGATATCCGATAGGAGCATTAGTACCCGGATAACCACGAACAACTTGTAACTCTAACCGTTTGTAATCCCAAAAGATGATCCCTTCACCCCAGAATTCAATACGTTTCTGTTCAACAACCTTCTTTTGAAACTCTTTTAGATCATTTACTTTACATGTATAGCTACCCACAGAAGTATTATAACGAAATGTGTTTACGAAATCTTCTAATTTAGAAATACCGGCTGCTAATCCTTGGCTCATTCCTATTGCTTCGGCTTCGATTAAATACATTTCCTCTATACGCATTAACGGATAGTCAACGGCAGCTCCGATTGTATAATCGTTCATTTCTCCATTTTTAGGTCGGAATTTGATACCTGTATATGGAGGCATATCAGCGAAATCATCATCGGTCAACAAAGTTCTATATTTAGTTCCGGGAGCTTTGTGTGCATCTTCAGGAGCAATCCAAGTTGTTTTTCGCCAGTCTGCATTTGGTATTTGATCGAACAATTTTCTGCCGATAAGCTTGTATCCTTGCCATTTTCGGTTACCGTAACCGAAAGTTTGTTCAGGACACATGCTTCCGGCAAAGTTGAGCCAATAGCTATGTACATCCTCGGTAGTCATGATGGATCCCCATACCCATGAATTGGTTAGTACACTGTTGAAGCCGGTAGTATAGCTGTCTCCACCAAACCATTCCTTTTCGGTCAGAGGCATTGCTCCGCTTTCGTTAATGACTTTGCGTGCGTATTCGGCTGCTTTAGTGAAACAAGTTTCTTTTGATGCAATGTTTAAATCTGTATTGTTGTTTAGGGTGTTGAGATCTTCAGGGTAAAGTTCGAAACGAGATCCCATTTCCAGCCACATACGTGCCATCAGACCATGGACAACTGGGGTACAGGGCAAGTTTTTGGTTGGGCGTTGATAATCACTCAAAAGCTCCTCAGCTGAGGCTAGGTCATCTAATATGAATTTGTATACGGCATAGAAGGGAGCACGTGGATTATTACGCCCTTCTTCTTCTGTGGTTTCAGCGGTAATAATAGGTACGGTTATGCCATATAAATTTTTACTGGCTGCTTCTGCATCTAATTTCTCTACTCCTGTTTTTTTATATTCATACATTCGGACTAAGTCCATGTATATCATGGCTCTATAAGATAGGCATATACCTTTATAATACTTGTTTTCGGGTGCATCATCTGCTTTTTCTAAAGCACTCAGTGCATTATTTACATTATTCAGAAACTTGTAGTTATAATACCAAATGGTATTGACAACATCGGCATCACCCAAATCATTACATACTCCATAAGTATCAAAAAAGTCAAATTTGGGTTCGTGGCAGAAGAAGTCTTCGCATGCACTTTCTCTGATTAAATTATATCCACTATATCCAAAATCATGATAAAATTGTGGACCGTAACTTCTAAATGCATTAATAAATGCGACTACTGAATTTACCATTGCGCTGATAGCTTGGTCAGATTTTCCTATTTGGTCTATGGTAGCTGTGCTACTTTCTGGAAATACCTCTTCGATACAACTGTTTAAGCTTAATGCTGATGACAGACATACAGCAATCATTAGTTTGGTAATATATTTCTTTTTCATATTCTTGATTGTTTATGTGTTGATTAGAATTGTAAACTTAGACCGGCGGAGAATGCGCGTACGGCTGAATATTCTCCGGATGAATCTTTATTTCCGTTCCATGTTACGCGTGAATCGAAACCTTTTCTTTTTGACCAATAATAAACATTGTCACAGGCCACATAAATGCGCAGATTAGTTAGATATAGACTTCTAAGTGTTTTTTTGCTGAAAGTATATCCTAATTGAATGTTTTGAATACTTATGGAAGATGCATTAGTTAGAAACCTGTCGGATGTTTTTACACTGTACAGGTCATTGAATTGCCATTGTGGAATATCACTTTGAGTATTCTCCGGGCTCCATGCTTTATAAATATCTTTGTGAACATTGTATCCTAAATGAGTTGAAGTAGGAGGTGACATTAATGCTTGGTAACCATAGTCGTATGCCTGACCTCCTATACTGTAGTTTATTTGTGCAGAGAAATCAAAACCATAAAATGAAAGAGAGGTATTGATACCACCGTATAGGTCTGGAACAGCGTCACCACATAAGTATAGATCAGCTTGAGAATAGGTTGTTGTTGTTTTCATTTCACCGGTTTGCTTATCTGTATAATACCATTGTGGTTTGCCTTCTTCGGACACACCTGCATATTTTTGAACATAGTTAGTATACATTGGAAGTCCTTCTCCGTAATAATACAGACCGTTTACATAACCGGCATGTCCATCTATAATGTCTGTTTTTTTACTTTCTGCAAGACGGCTGATCTTATTTCTATAATGTGTTGCATTAAAGCCAATATTCCATGTTACGTTTCTAGTCTTGACTGGTATATATTTTAAATCAATTTCAACACCTTTGTTATTCATGTCACCAATATTGTCATAATAGCCTGAGTACCCTAATGATAAAGGTACAGAAAAACGGTTAAGCATATCAGTTGTTCTGCGATTGAAATATTCTATGCTGCCACTTAATCTGCCTTTTAATAGTTCGAATTCTATACCTAAATTTATATTTGTATTGGTTTCCCAGGTAATATTTTTATTTCCTTTTCTGGAAAAACCTAATGATAACTCATTATTGCTGTTATTGATATTGTAAGTATCTACATATAAGAAATCGTCTATTCTGTCATTACCCTGTTGACCTACAGAAAACTTTAGTTTTAATAAATCGAGCCATTTAATGTCATCCAACCATTTTTCTTTGGTAAGAATCCAAGCAGTTCCCACAGAGTAGAAATTACCCCAGCGATTATCCGGGTGAAAGCGGGAAGAGGCATCGCGCCGGTAAGAAAGTTGGAAAAAATATTTGCCGTCATAGTCGTACATACCTCGGAATAAATATCCTTCAGTATTGTATTTACTCTTATAGGATGACTCATCGTTGGTACCACTGATGGCACCGTTTAATTCTTGATTCTGAAAAAAAGAGAACATACTGTTTTTGGCTGCGTATAATTCTTCATAAACGTTATTAAAGCTTTCATGACCTGCCATCAATGAAACGTTATGTAATCCGAAGCTATGATTATAATTTAATATTTGTTGTAGGTTGAGGGTTGTTCGACGCCAATGCTGGACATTGATGCTTCCATTCAAAGAATTTGCTGTTCCATAAAAAGGATTTAAAGCATTTTTGTACCGGCTGTCACGTATCGAAGTGCCTGCATTGAATGTGAATTTGAAGTCTTTCAGGAAATTAACATCTATAAATGCGTCTCCATTCAAAGTATTTGCAGAGGTGTTATATGTATCGAGCTGACTTAATTTTATTCCGTTAGAGTTCGGGTTGATAGGACGGTTTAGAGGACCTTGGTTGGATACTCCGAAATCGTACATGTCACCATTTTTATCCTGCATGATCTTACCATTTGTATCACGTAGGTAAAGTGGATATATGGGAGCTGTATTGAAAGCTTGGCTAAAACCGCCAGCGGCTGAATTCTGTATTGAATGTGTATAACTGATGTTGGCGCCAAATCTCATCCACGGTTTAGCCTGATATGTGGTTTTCAAACGACCGGTGATACGGCTATAATCAGACCCTTCTGCTATACCGTCTTCATCTAAATATCCAAAAGAAGCATAGATTTGTGCTTTATCACTTCCGCCTGAAATATTGACGTTGTATTCTTGGCGTAATGCTGTATGATATACAGCATCGACCCAATTGTCGGGAGTGAGATAATAACCGTTTACTATCCGTCCTAATTTTGCATTAGGATTAAGAAGACCGTTTTTACCAATCGGATATTCTCCTTCAGGATATGAATATACGTTGTAGGATAAACCACCGGTTTGACTGTTGGTTCCTATCATATTAGTATTTGCGCTGACATATGCTTGGTCAGGAGTTTGTCCTTGGGCATTTAAATAATAATTGTATAATGCTTTATAGTGTGCTTGATAATATTCTCCTGGATCTTTTATGTAGTCATATTCTATTTCACCACGGGTATTGGCACTCCATTTAGCGTCTACTGTGATTTTTGCATCGCCTGCTTTGGCTGATTTTGTTGTTATAATTATGACACCGTTAGCACCTCGAGCACCATAAAGAGCTGTGGATGCTGCATCTTTTAGTACAGAAATAGATTCTACATCTGCTGGATTGATGTTATTCCATCCTCCTTCGTATGGCATACCGTCTAATACGATGAGGGGATCTGTTTTTGCGCTCATTGAACTGATGCCACGTATCAGAATGCTTGGAGTTTCTCCAGGCTGCCCATTTGTCATTGTCATTTGTAGGCCTGCCACTTGTCCAGATAAACTTTCTATGACATTAGTAACCGGACGTTTAGTTATTTGTTCTGTATGAATCATTTTGGCAGATCCTGTAAAAGCTGATTTTTTTGCAGTACCATAAGCAACTACCAAAACTTCTTCCATCACTTCTGTTGTTGAAGTCATAACAATTTTCATTTCCGGCTTGATGGTTACTTCTTGGGTTTCCATTCCAATGAAAGAAACAATAATTGTTTTGTTGGTAGGTGAGATGTTTGTAAGTGTAAACTTACCATTGATGTCGGTGATTGTTCCATTGGTTGTTCCTTTTACCAATACAGAAGCTCCGATTACCGGTTCGTTGTTTTCGCTTGAGATAACGGTTCCTTTCACTGTTACCTGTGCTTGTGCATGGCTTATTCCTACGAATAAGCATACGAATAGTAGTAATAGTGTCTTTTTCATAATGTTTGTAATAGATTTGTGAGTTTATGGTTTGTACAAACCTAGGAATAAAATCTAATAAATCAAAATATTTTCGATGGTAAATGTTTAAAAATAAAAGTATATTCTAATAAATGTAATAAAAACTTAAACAAGCAAGAAAATTAACTTGTTTTTATAAAAGAAACATCTTAATCATTTTGTCGTTCCGCTGAACTTTTTAAATACAAAAATCCCCAAATCTAAGTTGATTGATAGATTTGGGGAAAAGTTGGAAATATCTCTTGTTGCTTTTATTTTTTTTGAGATTGGTGCATAATTTTTAAGATATCACGGTGGAATTTAATCTCTGCACGTTGTAACTTATATATTTTCTTGGGAGATAAGATTTTTTTAAAGCGCTGTAGATATTCCAAATCCAATTTATCGGCTTCAATCCTTGCTTTGACAATACCTTCTATAATTTGTTCGTATTCGGCATCGGTTGTTTTAGGATTTTTGCCTTTGCGTGCTTGCTCCCATGCTTTATCATTTACTGTTTTTTTACGGTCTTGTAATTCGAAGTAGATAGGGAAGAATTTAGTGGCCTCTTCTTGCGTTATTTCTGCTTTTTGCGTGAGATATGCTTCTTGTCTAGCTCTGAATTCTTCTTTGGTGAAACCAGGTTTCTTTTTGTCTTGCGCCTGTAGCGAAATGCTTATATATAAAGTGATAAGCAAGGTTGCCAGTCTTTGTATCATGTGGTTATTATTTAATTATACATATCTGAATTTGCATCTGTCAAGTATTGATAGAGCGTATAATCATCCATCATGGAATGATCTAAAATCGTTTCAATATATTCGTCTGAGAATTGTTCAGTTTCCGCTGCTGTAAAAATAGGAGTGTCTTGTTTAGGGGGACCTACAACAACTCTGACGCTGAACATCAATCCACAAAACATAGCTGCCATATATATCCAAGGCTTGATACGTTGCCAAGTAGTTATTGTTTCTTGCGGAGCAGAAGTTTGTTCCTTCTCCGGCAATTTATTCATCAACTCTTTTGAGAAGTTGTCGAAATAACCTTCGGGTACCATGAATGGATTTTTTGTCCCGCATTTTTTTAATAGTTCATCTTCTTCCTTCATAGTGATTCTCCTTTCTTTGTTAGATACATTTCTTTTAAAAAGGTTTAAAGGCATTCTTTTAAAAAGTTCTCTATTTTTTTCACTGCATGGTGGTAGGAGGCTTTCAGTGCCCCTATACTTGTTCCTAATATTTCAGACATGTCTTCATATTTCATTTCTTGAAAGTATTTTAAATTGAATACTATACGCTGCTTTTCAGGGAGCGTCAGTAATGCTTTTTGAAATAATATTTGAGTTTCATCTCCATTAAAATATGTATCACTTTCCAGTTTGTTCACCATATCTGCATCAGCGTCGTCTATGGATAATTGGTTGGTGGCACGTTGTTTATTTAAAAAGGTTAAGCATTCATTCAAAGCTATGCGGTAAAGCCAGGTCGACATTTTGGCTTCGGCACGAAAATACTCTAGATTAGTCCATGCTTTGATAAATGTATTCTGTAACAGATCATTGGCATCTTCATGAGAAAGTACCATCCGGCGTATCTGCCAATATAGCTGTTCGCTGTATTCGTTGACAATACATTCGAAGGCTTCTTTTTGTCGTGCCGGGTCCTGTAATAACGCTATTATTTCTTTCTCATTATAAGTGTTCATGTTCCTATTTTTAAATTAGATATCCGGTTTATGTTATGGTTTAATGGATTCTATTGAAATTTTTAATGTTTCCCGTGCAAGTAGAGTGTTAGGAAAAATATCCGATGCTTCCTGTAACAATATGCTTTCATCTTCGTAGCGGGCTGAAAAATGTCCTATAAGAAGTTGTTTTACTTTTGCGGTACGGGCGATTTCTCCAGCTTGCGAAGCAGTTGTGTGAAAGGTTTCTTTCGCACGGGCTTGTTCGCTTTGTGCAAAGGTGGCTTCATGAAATAACAGGTCCACTCCGTATATTTGTTCTATGATATGTGGCAAATAAATAGTATCTGAACAATAGGCATATCGGCGGGGAAGGGCAGAAGGGATAGTCAATTTGTTGTTTGGTACTATTTTTCCGTCCGGTAATGTGTAATCGGCGCCATTCTTTATCCGGTTGAGTTCGTATACGGGGATTTCATAAAAGTCAATCATGTCGCGACGAATATGGGCGGGGATCTGTTTCTCTGAAAAGAGGAATCCGCATGTTGGTATCCGATGACGTAAGGGAATTGTTTCTATGGTTAGCGAACGGTCATCATAAATTATTTCAGCTTTGCCCGGATCAAAAGTTTGGAAAACGACTTTGTAACTCATACCTTTGCAAAAAAAGTCGAGTTGTGGAGTAAGAAGACGTTCTAATTCTGCGTGACAGTGAATATAGAGTGTGGCTGTCCTTCCCAGCATACCGAAAGTTGATATCAGTCCCATTAGTCCGAAACAATGATCACCGTGCAAATGTGAAATGAATATATGGTTTAGCCGGGTGAATTTCAGTTTTGATTTGCGTAATTGCATCTGTGCTCCTTCACCACAGTCTATCATAAATAGTTTTTCACGGATATTTACGACTTGTGATGTTGCAAAATGCCGTGTGGTCGGCAATGCTGACCCGCATCCTAATATATGTACTTCAAATTTCTCCATCGTTACAAAGATACTATCTTTTTTGAATGGAAAATAAAAAATGCCGTAAAAACGGCATTATAGGATTGAACTATTTCTTAAGTTTTATTTTCACAGCATTCATGCCACGTGACCCTTTTTCTAGTTCAAAAGTCACGATGTTATTTTCTATGATATTGTCTATCAGTCCACTAATATGAAAGAAGTATTTCTCTGCATTCTTCAAATCTTTTACAAATCCATATCCTTTGGATACATTGAAGTGTTCTATTCTTCCTTCATGTACTAGTTCTATCGGTTCTTCAGTTCTACGAGGAGTTGAAACTTCAATGGTGGACATATCCACTTCTTGTGGTTTATTATTAGGAGTGGGAGGAGTATCGGTTATCATACCGTTCTCGTCTACATAGGCAATCATATCTTCAAAGGAAGATGTGCCGTTACTTTTTCTTTCTTCTTTTTTTTGCTGTTTTGCTAAACGCTTTTCTTGTTTTTTCTTTTCTAGATCTCGTTTGGTAAATGAAATAGGTTTCGCCATTTGATTCTTTTTAAATTAGTAATATACAGTTCGGCCTGCTACGGGGAAGTGTATGGAATTAATAGTGAGGTAATAAGAAAACGGGGGAGAAGTCGTTATGAAATACTAACTCGAAATTTTATTACTCTATAAAGATACGGTTTTATTACGGATATCCCATAGAATATTTTCCTTTTTAAGAAATAATGGCATAAAAAAAGGATGCATTTTAATAAATGCATCCTTTTGGCTTATCTTAAAGTAAACTGATTACTTCTTTTTGTTTTCCAACTGTTCTTTCAAAGCAGCCAAAGCATCGATATCGCCTAAAGTGGTAGAGGCTGCCTGATTTTGGATAGCAGGAGCTTCTTCTCTCTTAGTTGTTTTCTTTGCATTAGAAGCTGCTTTCTTTTCAGCTCTTTCTTCTGCCTTGGCAGCATCTTCGAAAATGCGGCTGTGAGACAGGATGATTCTCTTGGCATCCTTGTTGAATTCAATTACTTTGAATGACAGTTTTTCATCCAATTGGGCTTGAGAGCCATCTTCTTTTACCAAGTGTTTCGGAGTTGCAAAACCTTCTACACCATAAGGAAGAGCTACAAAAAACCACTTGTCTGGCCCCATTGACCAAGGTCATCCATGAACATTTCGGTATCGTAGAAGGATTGATGACTACCGTACATGCTACGACAGCCAGTCAGCGTACGGTCGATGCTCACTCGAAAAAAGATTGGCGGTTAGGACGTGCCTCAGCCGGCAACATAATCCCTTCCACAACGGGAGCAGCAAAAGCTGTCGGCAAAATCATCCCTGAATTGAACGGCAAACTGACAGGTATGTCTTTCCGCATCCCGACATTGGATATATCTGTCGTAGATGTGACCTTCCGTTTAGCCCAAGAGACGACCTATGAGGAGATCAAAGCGGCAGTAAGAGAGGCCTCCGAAGGAGAACTGAAAGGAATTTTAGGTTATACAGAAGAAGAAGTCGTTTCTTCCGATTTCATAGGAGATGCCCGAACCTGTATATTCGATGCAAAAGCAGGGATCGCCCTTAATAATAAATTTGTAAAACTGATTGCCTGGTATGACAATGAGTGGGGATATTCCAATAAAATGTTAGACCTGATCGCACATATGGCCACTGTAAAAGAAATCAAAAAGGTGAAACATTTGACTTACTGCAATTAGTATTCCTTTCAAATCCTGATTAGCGCCACACTGATCGGCCCAGCTGAGATTCCTGTCCCCATTCATCGGTCAGAACCGAAAGTTCGCCAATCAGAGTTCACAACGAACTCGCTAATCAGGTATTCTGTCCCAACATTACACGTATTCGTAAATCCTTTCAGGATAATGCGTTTCCAACTGAAAATTGAAATCGTTTGAGTTGTTTTTTTCATTTTTTTTCGATATTTACTGAACCATATCAGGAATTTTTTCCGTACTTTTGAAAGGAAATGATAATTTTATAACACTTAAAAACAATAAAAATGGCAAAGATTAAAGTTGGTATCAACGGATTCGGTCGTATCGGCCGTTTGGTTTTCCGCGCAGCTATGACTCGTAACGATATCGAAATCGTAGGAATCAATGACCTGATCGATGTAGACTACATGGTATACATGCTGAAATATGACACGATGCATGGTCGTTTCAACGGAACTGCAGAAGCAAAAGACGGTAAATTGGTTGTCAATGGTCAGGCTATTCGTGTAACTGCTGAAAAAGATCCTGCAAACCTGAAATGGGATGAAGTAGGCGCTGAGTATGTGGTTGAATCAACCGGTCTTTTCCTGACAAAAGAAAAAGCTGAAGCTCACATCAAAGCCGGTGCAAAACGGGTAGTGATGTCTGCACCTTCCAAAGACGATACCCCGATGTTCGTTATGGGTGTCAACAACAAGAAATATGCCGGCGAAACGATCGTTTCAAACGCTTCTTGTACAACCAACTGTCTGGCTCCGCTGACCAAAGTAATCAACGATAAATTCGGTGTTATCGAAGGTTTGATGACCACAGTACACTCAACTACCGCTACTCAGAAAACTGTCGACGGTCCTTCCATGAAAGACTGGAGAGGTGGCCGTGCTGCTGCAGGTAATATTATCCCTTCTTCTACCGGTGCTGCTAAAGCTGTAGGTAAAGTTATTCCCGAACTGAACGGAAAATTGACCGGTATGTCATTCCGTGTTCCGACTCTGGACGTTTCTGTAGTAGACGTGACTTTCCGTTTAGCTAAAGAAGCTTCTTACGATGAAATCAAAGCTGCTATCAAAGAAGCTTCAGAAGGCGAAATGAAAGGTATCCTGGGATACACCGACGAAGATGTCGTTTCTTCTGATTTCTTAGGAGATGCCCGTACTTCTATCTTCGATGCAAAAGCAGGTATTGCTTTGAACAAGAGCTTTGTGAAACTCGTTTCCTGGTATGACAACGAATGGGGGTATTCAAACAAAGTATTGGAATTGATCGCTCATATGGCAACTGTGAAATAATCAGTTTTACTGAAACTAAAAAGCGTCTCGGAAAACGGGACGCTTTTTTATTTTCTCAAAGGAAGTAAAAAACGAAATACCCCTCCCTGGTCTTCCGATAAAAGCGGAGGCAATATTTTCAACTTGCTGAAACAGAAAAAAAGGTTTAAGATGAAGAGTTATTCTTCCATCCTAAACCTTTTTCCACAATTGGGACGAATAAATAATAATCTAAAGTTTCACAAAAAAAGTGACCAGAAAAGGCACACTGAAATCCACTACAAACCCATGGAATATCGCAATAATCACATACTCTTTACCTGAAAATCGGGTAATAACCGGCAAGGTAGTATCCATCGTAGTAGCACCACCGGAACAGATCGGAGCCAATTTTCCGAAGCAACGGACCAGAACAGCAGCTCCCAACAAAGTAATGATCTCACGTATAATATTAGTAGTCAAAGCGATTGTGCCCAATTCCGCCCCTCTATATTCTGTGATAAAAATACTCGACAAGGAATAATAACCGAAACCCGAACCGATAGCCAGACAATCCGTTAAACGGATATCGGTCAAAAGAAAGCTAACCCCTATACTTCCTGCCAACGTGCCGACAATCGTCGCCAAAGGCACCAGTACAATCCGTAGCTGCTGACCTTTCAACGCCGCCCAGGCTTTCCGGTCACTCCCTATACTTATACCCACCAGGAACATCAACCCGTATAAAACATACATACTAAAATCCTGCTGAAGCAATTCCTGAGGCAGAACGCCCCAGCGGGCCAGAATCACTCCAGCCACAAAAAAAGCAACAATAATCAAACTTCCTTTCATTTATTCTGAATCAAAATAACGACTTAGAAATACTCAGGAAACAGAAGACTCGTCTCTCCTCATGAAAAAAAAGCGATATACCACCCAAGCCAGGATCACACTTCCCGATACTCCTCCCAGGGCCAGGATCAAACCTTTCAAACCGATCGTATCCAGATTATTCATAATCTCTCCGTTCGTACCGACAGCAATACCTAATAAGAATAACAATAACCAAATGGCCAGCATAATCCATTTTTGTACCCACCGGAGCTGATAATTTTTCAATAAATACCCGGTGAATACGCCCAGCAACATAATTCCGACAATCTTCAACATAATCCTTTTCTTATAAAACTATCTTTTCATTCGGTTTATAAACTTTACAAACTTTTTCAAATACGTTTCGGGCTACAAAGTTAATACAGAAATTTTCAGTTCCAGCTGTATTCCGGTTTTGTCTCTCTCTTTTTTCCGCTATTTTGCAGGGCAGTGCTGTGGGGAGATAAAGTATATTGATTATTTTTGCCAGTCGTTTTATAGCTTTAAAATCATGAATCATTCTGTTCGAAGTCTTTTACCCTCTTTACTACTGATAGGGATCTATTTCATAGCCGATGAATTTTTCGGAACAGTTACCGGAGTATGGGTCGCCTTTCTTTTAGGAGGAGCCGAGTTTATCTATACCCGAATCCGGGAAAAAGTATATGACAAAATGATCCTCCTCACTACTTTGTTTTTTTGTATCCCGGGTCTGATTTCCATTTGGGCAAACGGTTCGGTACTTTCACAGCTACAACCGGCTATTATTGAAACGGCTTTATGTTTATTGCTAGGATTTTTCGCCTTCTCACATACCGACTTTACCCATACTCTACCTGCCGGTTACCGCAAAAATATCCACCTTTCGGGACCACAACTTCAAAGTATGCGAAAAATGTTGCGGATACTTTTTATCCTCGTCGCCCTACATACCCTACTTGCCTATACAGCCATTCTATTTTTGCCGGAGGACACGGCAAAATTCATCACTACCCCACTCTTATACATTATTTTA
>OGLE01000031.1_pt1 | contig 102864 bp, 74 predicted proteins | sample 1572671 | NCBI WGS metagenome assembly OGLE01 (sample SAMEA2581923, study PRJEB24529) | metagenome | biome: Human gut stool | place: China | collected 2011 | reverse complement strand
CCACGATATTAAAAGAAAGGAAAGTGTGGTAATTAACTTCCTAATTATCATACAAGATTATCATGAAAAATTTACAAACACTTATTACAAATTACTTAGAATTCTGCAAAACACAGAAATGTCTTGACGAAAAAACCATAAAAGCCTATCAAATTGATCTTCAACAGTTCGAATCCAAAATTTCTTTTTCCGAAATATCTGATATAACTATCGCATCTATTGAAAAATATATTGCAAATCTACATCAACAATATAAACCAAAATCCGTAAAAAGGAAAATCGCATCTATTAAAGCTTTTTATCATTATCTTGAATATAAAGACATAATCACTACCAATCCCTTCAACAAAATTCAGGTTCATTTCCGCGAACCGGTCATATTGCCTAAAACCATCCCATTACATACTGTAGAAATTTTTCTATCCACTATCTATCAGCAACGAGCTAATGCAAAAACCACTTATCAAAAGAAAAATGCTTTGCGTGATGCAGCTGTTGCCGAACTGTTATTCTCCACTGGTATGAGGATTTCTGAATTATGCTCTCTAAAATGTAATGATGTTAATTTATATGACGGAGTTATTCTAATATACGGGAAGGGCGGCAAAGAAAGATGTATACAAATTGGAAATAATACTGTTCTAAATATATTAAAAGAATATAAGCAAGAATTTAATCAAGAAATAAAAGCATGTAATCATTTTTTTGCCAATCAATCATGTAAAGTTCTATCTGCTCAGGCTGTTCGCCGGATGTTAAACAAGTATACTTCCATTGCCGCTATAGATTTACATATAACGCCCCATATGTTCAGGCACACTTTCGCCACAAGCCTGTTAGAAGCTGATGTTGATATAAGATATATTCAGGAAATGCTAGGACACAGCTCGATTCACGTTACTGAGATTTACACCCATGTTACTATGTCGAAACAACGTGATATTCTGGCAACCAAACATCCGCGAAAAGATTTTAAAATATAGATTTTTAAAGTCATCTTCAAACCTAGTACTTTTATTGATAATTTTTAGTTATCCGACAGTTATATTTGGAAGAAGAGTTTGGCAGGAGGATTGTATTATGTATAATGATAAAATATTAGTTTTTTTAAGTAGACCCAACCCATTTCTTGATGTTCATCAATATTTTATATCGAAATTACAAGAGCAATTTGACAAATATAACATTCAAACAGTAACATTACAAGCTGATAATTATGATTTAACAGACTCAATAAATTATCTAAAGGGTATGATTAAGCAATGTTACGGAATTGCAATTATTGGTTTTAAGCAAATTTTTATAGAAACGGGCAGTAAAAAGAAAGGTGGAAGGGAAAATCCCACCTTTTACTATCCAAATGAAATTGATATATCAGGTCAAGCACTGACAAGTCCTTTTTGCCATATTGAAGGAACCATTGGCTTGCTTAATGATCTTCCGTTATTAGTAATAAATGAAGAAGGTATACGTGAGGAAGGGATAATTAAAGGTGGCAAGTTCTGTGTCAAAACAAATAAATTCAATTTATCCTCTATTGACTCTTTCTTCGATGATAAAACTGTAGAGCAACAAATTGCTGTATGGGCAGGAAAAGTAACCGAGTATTATCTATTTTTAAATTTAAAAAAAGTGTAAATATTTTACAACATATATTTGTTGATGTTCTCTATACTTTGTTTGAGAATATTGATTCCCTCTATTATTGTGCTTTTTTGTCGCTTTGAAATATCTTTGTCGTTTTGAATACGATTAACTATTTTTTCGGCGTCAATATACTTATCATCGATAATCGCTTTAAGATCAATTACATTATATGTATAATAAATGCGCTCGTCATAGTTGCCATTGTTCTTAACATTTACATTTATATTTAAATATAGTTTTGCAAAATGTTTGGCTGTATAATAATATTCTCTTATTACATTTTTATCTTCCGTAATTTCATATATTCTTAATAACAATGCACAATAGTTGCGAGGGCAATATAAATTTTTTTTACAAAAGCATGCACCAATTCTGTAATATTTTAAAGCAGAGTAGTAGTATTCAGGGTCGTTAGACAAATTATAAACTCGTAAACAAATTGCCGCCAATCTACCAAATAAATATTCAGATGTAGAATTTTCTATATCTGTATTTTGTTTAATCAAGTTAATACATTCTATCAAATCTTTACAACTATTGTTTTTTTCAGCAATTTTATATCTTGCTAAAACTAAAAGAAGAAGATTTTCTTCTGAGGGGTCATTGGTATATAATTCATCCAGTATTACTAATGCATCCCGAAAATTATTATCATCTAATAAATTACGTGCTTTTTTATACATTTCATATATTGTATTATTCGACGATTTATCATGATCATAGACATGATTTTCATTTAGTGCACGATATATAGGGTTATCCGGAACATTGGTAGAAGTGTTAATGGCAAAATCAAGCAAGCTATTTAATTGATTTTTAGTTTGAGAAATAATATCTTCTCTTAAAAAGGTTCCATTATGTTCATAAAAAATAATTGGAACATATGTTATATCAAAAAATTTAAACTCTTTTTCTTTCTCTTTTGCACATAATAATATTGTTGATCTTGGTTTTAATGCGTGCCTTGCACCTAATTCATATATTGCATTTACATTCATTGTACTGATATCTGCGATTACAATATCTGCCCCATTTAGACAAGTTACAAATTTGTAATCAATAGATATTGTCCCCGAAATTTCATCACATCTATAAGCATTATACGAACTTTCTTTATAAAGAGGAAACGGAATTAGCTGATTTTCTATTATGCATGGTTTAATAATTTCTTCATAGGCTAAATCTAAATTTAAATTGTTTTTTATACCATATCCCATTATAACAAAACATGTTTTATTCATTAGTGCGCTCCTAATCTATATTAAAATATAATAAATGCAAATTTTCGTAATGCAGAATAAACTCTTCTTCCAAATATAACTGTCGGATAACTAAAAATTATCCATCACTTATATTATAATACATCTTATCACAACTTCAATACTATTAAACCCAAAGCAGAAAATTTTTGCCCTTACATCTACGAATATTGTTCTACCACAAATCCTGTATCTCTTAACTTTCTGCACAATTTGTCTTCAAAACCAACTACATCCTTTTTGTTAATTATGACAAGCAGGTTCCTTCTTGCCCTGGAACAACCTACATAAAATAATCTATAAGCACAAAGAGGACCATACACAGTTCCATCTTTCAAGCACTCTTTCACATTTGTAAATTTTTTTTTGCCAAAATATCTATCAAATGCAGCCTGTAGCAGATGAATATAATATTGATTTGTTTCATTTTTATCCCTAAATAGCTGAAGCTCCCCATCTATCATACTCGAATTATTGTTATATGCATCAGCTTTCCACTTGGAGATTTTTTTACCCACTTGTGATTCAATTCTTTTAAGCATCCTATTATAATCATAATAGAAGCTATCAAATTCTGATAGATTAATGTCCATCTCACTCCAAATTTCAAAAAAACTTGATATATTAACTATAGGATTTGATTTGCTGTTTTCAGCCACAAAAACTACAGTATTGTGACTCTCACCTTTAACTCCATGTTGGGTCGATATATCAGGTCTTTTTAAATAATTTGCAAGATTTTTTATCTCCTGTATCATAACGTTTTTTACATGCTCATAATCATCACCAACAATAGAATTGTAAAATTCTTTTCTTATATAATTGTTGCCCAAACAAATCGATAAAAAATGATCCACTGTCATTGATGTATTATTATATGCACCTAAAAGCTCTTCACAATGTTTCTTTACTATACGCTTATCCGCGTGTTTTCTTATTGTAAAATTTTTTGTTTCTAAATAATTATCATAACCACGAGCATTCCTGATAATATTTCCATAATCCCCACCGGCAAAACTTTCATTTATCTCGTTAACAATAAATAAAAAATATAACAATGCATCGTTTATTCTTGCTTCATCTTTTGTCAGAATGTCAACTGCATTATATTTTTTCCCGAAAGCATATTTGTTCATATTATAATATGCAAGATATAAATTACCTGCACCAATATTATAAAAACGTTTCTTATTAGTCAGATATAAAATAAGTGCATCTTTATAGTTTGCTCTGAAATCATTTATTGCGTTTTCTGCGTCCGTAGTAATTAATACCTTGGGCGAAAAATCCATATCATCATTACTGTTTTTATCACATGGACATTGTTTGTATTCTTCGTCATTATAAATAGAATTTAAAATATCAACAATTTTAGGTGTTGTACGATAGTTAGTATCAAGCTTTATTGACGTATTAAATAATTTAAAGCATTCTTCAAATTCCCCATTATAATTATGGTAAATCTGTTGCATTTTGTCCCCTAACAAATATAATCTGCTATTTTCCCCAATAACTGATGAACAAAAAATATTTAAAACATCGGCAGCTGTATCCTGATACTCATCGATAAATATGACTTGATATTTATCGGCAATTTTTTTCCGTACAACCGGGAATTTATCAACTATAGCCCTTGCGAAAGAAATTAAGTCATCATGTCCCAAAGAACCTCTATATAGTGAATTAAATGCGGTCTGATTATATGAGATTTTTTCTATATTTGATCGTATTGTATCCATATCCAGTTTTCCGTATTCTTCAATATATTTGTTATTTGTCTCTGTCCAATTATCTTTATGCTCTTTATTATTTATACGTTCCAAAATCCGATCTTCATATATTTCACAATACAAGTCAATTATCTCTTCATGAGCAAAAAAACTTTCCATAAAGGTGTTTATAAAACTATGTATGGTTCCAAAATATACATTATTCCCATCCATATCCCTACCTAATTCTTCAGCCGCTCTATTTGTATATGTGATACACAAAATATTATCATCAGGATTTTGTAACAGGTGTTCTTCCACATTTCTTCTAATCCAGGTAGTTTTTCCACTTCCTGCAGGAGCATTTACCAAAAATATGTTATTCGCTAATTCATTAACCATGTTAAACCTCCCTCTATATATTTTGGCATCATCTTTTCCTCATAACCATTCATAATAACAGAATACATAAAATCTGTCTTATTCCCTGAAGTAGATTTTAAAATATCACGAACAGAAATTATATCATTATCAGATAGCTTTTTCTTTTCTTTTTGGTTTGGAATTGAAAAATTCAGCTTTGAATCATCTTTCTTTTTCTGCCACTCACTCTTTTTATATGTTATAGAAACATCCATTGAAAAAAATTTATTAAGCATTGCCTCTTCTAAAGTTCTGGCATATCCATCCTCTTTTGTCTGAAAACATATATAAAATAAATCATCAAATATGTTTTTAGCTGCATTTTTCCAAGAATACAACTCTGATACTTTAGGCTTATCATTATGATCAGTCGTATTATAAAAGTGTTTTATTGTAGCATTAGTTATTGTTGATTTTTCAATTTCCGCCACATCTATTTTATCTTTTTCATAATCAATATCCGTAATAATCAGAGATTTTATTCCTAATAATCTAATCAGGTTTTCGTAATTCTTTGCATATGCCCCTCCAACCTGAATAAATGCAACATACTGCTGACTCAACTTCTTATATTTATCCAAGGTCATGGCTTTTCTAATAAACAGTCTTTCCGTATCGCCCTCGTAAAAAATAACTTTATCTGCAAAAACTATCTCAGAACATCCTATTTCAAAGAACCAGTCGTAAAAATTAGCCAATTCATTATCTGACACATTATTTGACAATACAGACAGATCATATAATTTACTTTTAAAATTTCCATCATGTCTAATAACTCTCAAATGAGAAATCCCAGCAGTACGAACCATCTCATTAGAATGTGTCGTAACCAATCCCTGTAATTTACTCTGGTAATTAACAAACAGATACTTGATAAACACTTGCTGCATTTGAGGATGCATATGAGATTCTGGCTCTTCCAAAAAGAACATATTTACTTTAAGCGGATTTATCCCCTTTTCATATTCTTTCAATTGTAAATGGATATATATCATATTGCTGTATCCCAAACCTTGTGATGCCTCTCCTAAATAATATCCATCGACATTATACGTAGCAGATGTTATTCTTTGCAGTAATTCACTTATATCATCTTCTGTAACCTGCATATCGAGCATTAACTCTCCCGATTTTCCTCCATTTGTCTGTTCCAATGCATTAATAGTGTCATTAAGTGATTTTAACGATGTATCTCTTACGGTCTTGTCGATTTCCATCTCTTGAATAGGCTCAAGAAGCTTATCCGGAAGCCTTTCTATCAGTTTATTCCATTCATCATCCAATTTTACCATTTTGATCATTTGTTTGCTTAACATATGCGAATGATCTGATTCATCATCATCCAGAGGGCGACTTGCCTTTATAAAGCAAAAGTTAAATAACTTTCTAAAATCTTTAATATCACCAAATTTATTAAGATACTTATAATCACTATCACAGAAATAAGGCTTTGCAACAATTGATTGAACATATAAATCAACAATAAACTGTCTCATATATCTTTCTTTTATCTCAAGATTGCGTCTGCCTTTTTCGTCTAATTCTCCGTTTACCGATTTATTTTCAAGATTCTCTATTTCTTTAAATCTTCCCTTTATTTTAGAAAAATTACTTTTAATAATTCTTAAAAATTTCATTCTTACAAGCTGATATTCATATATAAAATAAAAATCATGCTTATCTACATCCAGATCCATTATATAATCTGCAAATAGTTTTATATCATCATCACAAGGATTATACGAAACATGAATTTTAACTTTTGTTGTATTCATCATATGAGACGGCATCAAATCATCCTCAGGAACTATCAGGTCGATCAGACTCTTCTCTAAATCATCTTCTGTTTTACCAGTTATAAAAAAGTCATGGAACACGGGATATCCCCAGTCTGCCCATTCTTTCATATTACTTGCCGGAATATCTGATACATTATAGTTTTGTTTCTCATCATTGAAAACATTTTTTATCAAATTAATAAGCGATGTCTTGCCACAATTATTTGCTCCTGCAAGAACAGTTATTCCTGAATCAAACTTTAAATCCGCAGTCTCGAACTGTCGATAATTCTCTATCGTAATACTCTCCAGCTTCATAATTCCACCTCTTTTTAACCTTTCTCCCTTACACTTACTATATCGGTACTATTATACTACAATTTTATCACCTATTAGCTTATAAAGCGTTTGACAAATTTATTGTTTTTTGTTGGTATCTGTTGAATTTTATCACTTAGAATAGTAAAATAATTTTTATGTGGAGGTCAAATTTATATGGAATACCAACACCAATTAACGGTTTTACTTATTGAAGATGATAAATTTGCATGTGAAGAAATTCATGACTATATAGACCAATTTGATGACATATGTCTTGTAAACATAACAGATGATGCCAATGAAGCTTTGGATATGGTAAAGTATTATGTTCCTGACGCAATTATTTTGGATTTAGAACTCCACGAAGGTGGGGGAAATGGATTGCTGTTTCTATCAAAAATACATAATATAGAGTTGGATAAGCTACCTTATATTCTTATCACTACGCAGAACACGAGTAACGTAACTCTTGATGCAGCACGTCAATTAGGCGCAGATTTTATTCTTACTAAGTATGAGAAAGACTATTCCTGTCAAAAGCCGGTCGAGTTATTACGTCTGATGAAGAATGCCATACAGAGACATTCCTCACCAAACACTCCTTCTATAATTACTCCTGCTGAAAAGAATCGTCGACTTACCACCCATATTCATCATGAATTGGATACTATAGGTATCAGTCCCAAAGCAATTGGATATGAATACCTGACCGAAGCAATTATCCTCACTATAGATAAACCTACTCCGAATCTTGCTCGGCAAATTGCAAAAAAGCACAGCAAAACCCCAGCAAGCGTTGAGAGAGCCATGCAAAATGCAATAAACAGAGCCTGGTCAAATGGCAATCCTGAGGATCTGGCACGTAACTACACAGCAGTGATCAATTATGAACGAGGAGTTCCTACATTGACTGAATTTATTTACCATTACGCAAGTAAATTCAAAAATGAGTTACAAACTACTTTCTAACCAATGCAGACCAGAATTTAGTTATCCATTCTATCATATGTCTCACCTCCATAATCAGAGGTTATCCCATATGATAGCTAATTCTTAATTCATAATTAACATTATTTTTTATTAGGTTTCGTATATGATTATTACAATTATCAAATCATTTTTACTTTTTATATTTGCATTTTTTCTATTCACAAGGATATCAGATAGCGATAATACAATTATTATTCCATTTATACTAAAGTGTTTTATTTCGTCATTTGCATTATCTTTATTGACATTATTTTGCAAACATAATCTTGCCATTCTAAGCTATGTAGTCCCATTATTTTTCTTTTGGACGATTCTGTGCTGTATTACCACTTTTCAGCCTAAAATACTGCTTACATATTCGTTGGTTTGTTATTGTACCATGCTCATGCTCTATAGTATATCTGCTGCCATTTGGGGACTTTTTACATTTTTTATTTTCGCAGAACTTTCCCAAATCATTATAAATATATTTACATTATTATCATGTGCCACAACTTTCATCTTTTTAAGACTCATTTTAAGATCAAAAAGATTTTGCAATGCTGTCAGATATTTAATTCACAATTCTATCTTTAACTACATTGTGATTCTATATATCTTAAGTATTCTAATACTCTCTTTCGAACAAGTATACAATGTCAAAACCATACGTGTATCATTTCTAAGCATGGTTTTAATAATTGTATTACTCTTCCTAATTAATATTTGGTGGCGTAATAAGCTTACAGAATTTTATATTGAAAAAATGCGGCTTCTTGAAGTAAAAAATCTTCGTGCCACATCTGCAGAATACAAATCTTATATCTCAGAACTCGTAAATGAAAATAAAAGGCTTGGTGCAATAATCCATAAAGACAACAGAATTGTAAATGCCATGGCAGACTCCGTATGCGACTACCTCTCCACATTTATCAATGATTCTGTCACTGATTTAGAAAATCTTCATGCAAAAGGAATATCTCTTTCTAACGAAATAGACTCAATTAAAACATACCGACAAGAACTTCTCGGAAATGGATTGCTATCTATATCTGCCATTCCGCTTACAAAGCATTCCGGTATAGATGCAATTATTTCTTTTATGACAAAGGAAGCTCGTAGCTACGGTATTGCTTTAAAATTTCATTTCGATGCTGATTTTTTTACTGTTAAAGATACTGAAATTTCGGAGTTAGATCTTGTCCATCTTCTCTCAGATTTGATTGAAAATGCCATCATTGCAACTAAAAACGCTGACGAGAAATGCATAGAATTATCATTTCTACTACTAAAAGGAACCCCAGCTATCTCTATATCCGATAGCGGAGTCCCTTTCGAAATCGAAACATTTATGAAATTAGGAATTACAGAAGCCTCTACACATACTTCTGAAGGTGGTACCGGAATAGGACTTATTGATATATGGTCTTTCAAGAAAAAATATCATGCCTCTCTCGTGATAGAAGAACTTAATACTGATACTTCAATATATAGTAAACGTTTATCGATTCAATTTGATAACAAATGCAACTATCTGATTATAACCGACAGATTTAAGGAAATTATATCTCATCAAACCAGATCAGACTTAATTGTCACAAAACAAATTCATCTCATGCGGATTTAACTTATTATCCAATGCCCTCTATAACTAGTTTTACTTAAATTTCTGCATCACTTCCTACATCATATAATTCTCCGATAAAATCAATATAACCTGCCCTAATCTGCTCCTGTGTATATGATTTTTCATTAACCGGATGATCCGATACATGTTTAATCAAATTATCAAACTCAATACTTGAAACTATAGCATTCACAAATTCCTTCTTATCAAGATGCTTGTACTTTTGCCATTGAGCTGTTGTGACCGGAGAAATTACATTCCCTTTTTTGCCAAAATATTCGATTCTTATTCCAAATGGTATCATACTAGTGCTTATAGTGTCATATCCTTTTAAGGCAGGAATACATCCACGCAATGTACCATCGTGATAATGATATCCATCATCGCTCTTTAACAAAGCCTCTAACAAATACCTCTTAGTGCTTTGTCCAGCATCTGTTGGCAGCTCATCCGTATTGGTTCTGTAAGAAATTAAATACATGAATTTATTATTACTTGAATCATTTGGAATCAGCATAATTCTATCTTCCATTGATTTGATTAGCACTTCTCTAAATGCCTTGTCTATTATAACAATTTCAAAAGGAATATCATTTGCATGTGTATTCAATAAATCTATAATATTTTCAATCTCTAATTTCTCCTGCATACCATTATGATCTGTATAATCATCTATATTATCTACTACTGCTGTTTTATCAAGATTATGAATAATATCTTTATAATCTATTTCTGTATGCTGAAAACTATTACCTGCTTTTTTCATCACTTCTACACTAACATTAATAAGGCTAAATATATCACTATATCTACTCAGCAAATCCATTTTATCTTCCAACGATGCAATGCACCAAAAAGTATATATCTGCCCACATTCTTTATCTGACTTCTCCGTTTTTGACGAAAAAACAGCCTCTTTGATAATACTGAAATAAAACTGAACAGCATCATCCAATATTTCATCAACTATTTTCATTTGCCCTTTTCGGAGGTTCTTCCTATCCAGCGTTAAAGTCTTTTTGGTATCTAAACCATATAAGTCCATGGCATACCATATTCCTTTACTAACCATATATGGTGCATTTTTTAGCTGCATCCCCTTAAAATAAAGCTGATTATTATATCTCTCGTATCTCTCCCGCAAATAAATACTCATACTCGAATTTGTCTTGCAATCCCAAATACTCATTTGATAATCATCGCCCATATTATAATAATAGCGTCCATCATCTGAACATTTTTCCAATTTATCAAATTTCTGAGACTTTATTATATCCATCTGTTTATCTTCAAAGAATAGCTTGATCGGAAATAACGTATTTTCTATAGTACCACATAATACATCCCATATTTTCATATAATACAGCATCTGCTTTTCGCCTGAAAAAGGATCAAACTGCTCTGATATAAACTCTGCTGTATTGCCTGAAAATCCATATGAAAAAGTCATATCACTCGGAAGAACAACATGTATCTCTGTTCCCTGTTCATTACGTACATCCGATTTTGATATCTGCACATAGCCGTTTTTTCTTCGCGAAGTTACCTTTGCATATATGCCATCATTGCCGGCTGCCTTTGAATATATTTCAAACTCATCGGCTATCAAAAAAATAGATTGCAGACCTATTCCAAATCCAGCTGTCGGTCTAAGCCATAATGGCATATTTTCTACTTCCTCGCTACGCTTCTTATCACCTGAATAACTCACTCCAACATTACAGATCTTCTTAAATTGCTCTGCAGAAATTCCTATCCCATTATCACTGATAATAACTTTAAAATGATTCTCATCATATTTACGCAATATTACGTCAACACCATAATTTTCAAACACATCATTTTTTATCTGAAATGGCTGCAGATTGTTAACAGACTCCTTCGCTATCCAACTTCTATATCTGTTTTCGGAGATATCTCTCCACATTTGGATTTTACATGCATCCAATGCATTTTGAATAACTTCTCTTAAAAACACAAATTTGTCTTCATAAATATTGGCACCTTCGATTACTTCAAAAGCTTTTTCTGTAGAAATTGAAAACTGTAAATCGGAGAGTCCTTGTATGTCAGGAACTCCATCAAGGAGTAATTCACACTTTCCCAGCTTAGGAGCACTTCCCTTTATATTTTCCGGCATGATATTCTTCCAATTTAGCGCCCAAAATTCCACCTCTGTCTTAAGCCATGACAGGAAATTTCTGGTCTCTCTGTATACCTCCGGTTTACTACAATCTGCTCTATATTCTATAATATCGGGTGTGATCAAAATATGTCTCGCCGACATATGCTTTTCCCAATGATTTCTTGACGATTCCGGTATCTCTCCAAACACTATCTCATTACTTGCATTAAATCTATTATTATCTGCGTCAAGTAAATCTCCCATACGAAGCATCTGTGCCAAGAATCTGGGATGTGCATAATCTGCATTGAATCCATTTGTCCTATAGTCCAGCTCAAGGAGCTTATCATTCGATTCTGTATGTAAATAAGCAACATCTGCCAAAAGATTTATCAGTCTCTGTTGTATCAATCCGTTATATCCTAAATCAATGTGAAAAGCATTCCCCATGTCTTCCAGATATGAACGTGAATCTACAGCATGCTCTTTTCTATAATAATCTGCAATTAACAGAGTTACCGCGTATCTTACTCTTACAGGCCATGCCAAAACAGATTTTCCTTTATCCCTTTTCTCTCCAAATGAATTGATCAACTTTGCATTTTCAGCCAAACTATCATCTAATGAATTCTCTGCTGCATGAAGATAATCCTGAAACTCTTTTGATTCCCAGTTATCCTCTATACGCTTACACTCTATGACCATACCAATATCGTGCAAATATGCCGCATGCAATAAGAGCCATGTATCAGTAGGCGATAATAGACGAATAGCCTCCTCTCCCAAAAGCATTTCAATATTTGTAATAATAGCCTCACAATGTGATACATCATGTCTGGTATAATGAGGATAATTTATAACTACCGTTGATAAGGCATCCTGACACATCTTCTTATTAATGTTCCAAACTGATAACAAATTAATATACGTTGGATTTTCCTTGCATATCTCAGTTAAATGCTGTTCCAATTTGTATGGTAATACTATATTATCTTTCGTCATGATGTTCCCCTCAAAAAATCAGCTACTTCTTCTTTACCATGCAACGCTTCTTGAAAAAAGATATACCATAGCAAAGAATCTGGTCATAATCGTCCTCATACTCTTTTGCATACATCCTATCGTCAATCTGCTGCAGAGCATTATTACATTCACATTCCATGCGATTCCATTTTTTTGCACTATCATCAAACCACTTGATTACGGTAGATTCAAAAATCTCTTTAATCTCAGCATTTGGAATCATAAGAGCAAGTTCTCCGTTTTGGAGCTCCCCATCATAATAGTCATCACTTACCTTTGTCAGATACCCAGTCAGATAGAGCATGCTCCAAAGATTATCCTCCGACGAATGAAGATAATCATATGTCAGGCTCTCATCAATTCTCTGAATTATGCAGCCACCAGCCATTAAAGTTTCCAGCTTCTTAGTAATATTGTTTCCTGCGTAATCAATAAAAGAGCGAATGATTGCATTGTCGCTCGTATTCTTCCAATAACTTACAGGTTTTGCATTTGGATTTCGCTGTAATTCCAAAAGATAATTCATAACATCCCAGGGACAATAGACATCAAACTTACCGAAATGATATCCATCATACCATTCCTTGATACTTCCCGCTTTATCCTCTATAGCTGCATCTATGATAATACGATCAACTTCGCTCTGAACAAAGCCAAAATACTCATTCAGCCTTGAATCCGTAATAGAATCCGATACAAAATTGTTAGTTCCTGTAAAAATGCTTTCCTTGGCGATTTTTAAGCATCCTGTTATAACATCAAAACGAAGCGACTGGTTATCTTTCAATGCCTGCATCAAGCCTTTCATAACATCAAGCATCTCATTATAGTAACCATGACTATTTGCTTTTGCCACAGGAACATCATACTCATCAATGAGGAGAATTACCGGCTTGCCATAATGTTGCTGCATTATCGAAGTCAGGAGAATAAGACTATTTATCTTTTTGTATGTCAAAGAAATTCTCAAGCATGCTCATCGCGAGTGTTTTTCCAAATCGTCTTGGACGGTTAATCAGAGTCACTTTTGTGCCTGTTGACTCAAGAAGTTCCTCAATAAGTCCTGACTTATCTATATAATAGTAATTATTATTTCTGATTTCTGCAAAATCAGAAACACCTACCGGAAGGTTTAGCAGATTCATTTTGTAATACTCCTTCTGTTTTTATAACTACAAAATATTATATCTAATATATTAACATCCGTCTTCTTATGCAAGCTAACACAATTAGAATTTGCCATTTTATTTTTCTTCTACTTTCTCAGCGATTTTAGTAATTTCTTTAAATCTATTCCCATGCCATTAAAATTGGGCTCTAGTAATATTGATTCTTTCAAATTTTTCCAAAACGATTTCTTTATACCTTCATCAAAATAGAATGTTTGAATTTCCTCATCTAAACATATTCTTTGTTCTTTATAATCTATAAACTTATTTTCGTCATCATCAATACTTGCCTTTCCCTTCAGAATAAAAGAAAAACTTCCTCTTGCCGAACGTAACTGCATTTGTACAATCTGAATATGACTTTCACCATCATAAAAAACATCATATTTAAAGTGCTTTTTATCTTTTAGCTTTTTACCATTATCAAAAGGATCTACAATGTGTAATTCCGTCAATCTATAATTTACAGGCAGAATAAAATTATAAATGCCGCAACTTCCATATCTAGAACTCTCTACGGGGATAAACATATGCTCGAAGCTAAAGCTAATCTTACTATCCTCACATTTAAAATCTTTTATTTTACAGGTAGTAGAAATCAGTTGACATTTATCAGAATTATATATTCTTAGTAGTCCTATGTCCCTATCTGTATTTTCCTTTACATCTGTGCAAATATCGGATAATCTATCAACCACGATTCTATTATTTAGGTTGATTGGTATAAACCTATATGTTTTGAGTACCCCTTTAGTATCAATAAAATCAGATAATAAAATACTTAAATTCATATGTATTCCTGCATGACAATTTAATTATCATGCTTTCCTTAATGTTATTTGCTATCATCTTTTGTCTAAGTATGCTGTAATTTCTAAAGTTCATTTTCCAATTTCTCTTTTCAGATAATTAACTCTACAGACGAAATGCCTTTGCGTATGCCAAGTGAAACGAATATTTTCCACCTTTTTTTACCTCTGGTTGCATATTTGCATAATTACGTTCCTTATACGACCAAAACATTTTTGTTTCTTTTTTCCCTTTTATGACTTCCTCTGTTTGATAACAAATAATATTTGTATCGTACAATAATTGTAAAGCCTCACTTGCCGTTTCCATAAAAGGAGGAATCTTACGTTCTAATAGTTTTAAGTACTGAACATACTCCAAATGTTTTGTCTCAAAAAAAGAATAATCAAAATGCTTGTGCCCCTGAAATTTATCAAAAAACAAAATGAAATTACTATAATCAGAATCTTCCATATAAATCAGCATATAATCTTTCAATTTGCCTTTAAGATACACAGAATAATTCACAAGCATATCTTCAAAATCTGTATGCTTAAAAGAATCTCCCTTACATGCATCAACCATTTCATTTAGCATAGTAAGTATATCTCTAGGTTTATATAAAGAATATCTCAAAAATTCTATAAATGGATTATCCGAACGTCTTCTCCGCACATTATTTTTGATCTTATAAGGAAAATAATGCTTCCAACATTCACCTAGTTTGTATAGATTATCCTGCTGCTTCATAAAATAATCATCTGCAATTTTGAATAATTTCGAATCAATATATTTGCGATAAGTAGTTACCCAATTTAATAAAACTGAATTATTGCGTAATTTTTGATTCATATTATGAATTGGCATCTTATACATTATATCTGGTCTAACTAATAGCATAACCTTAATATTTTTTTCCTTCAAGAAAGATTGATTAATCTCCAATACAGCATTTACCAATCCTGTCAAGCACTCAAAATATTGTGTATTATCAATTTCTCTTGGACGAGCATCAATTCCATCAATAAACAAAATTACAGGATTTTTTAGCTTAAGATTTTGAAAAGCTCTTTCAAATCCATCACGTATTTTCATAAGACTTATTTGATAGCTTTTCTCCTCATACTTCTGTGATTTCTCAGCCGCAGTAGTTGCTCCAGTTCCAAATACCCCCTGATCCATCATAGTATTAATAGATGCACAAGCTTTGTCTATAAACTCAAACGCATTAATAAATTCTGGTTTAAAAGCATCACTATAAAATGCAGAAATAGCCTTTGATAACTGTTTATACTTCAAATTACTAAAAAGGGTATCTCCATATTTTTTTCTAATATTCTCTGCTAATATCAAATAAATCAAATTAATCCATATATCTTTGTACCCTGACAATTCCAAAGACCTTTGATTCTTCATATTTAAAAATCTCTGATATAATGTATTTTCGACTAATGAAATTGTGCAAAAACTATCAATATTATCAGATTTGGACATATATACCGAATACGCCGTTTTTCCTGATCCTTTTTCTCCAATTAGAAAATATTTATCTGGTTTGAGAATTTCATCTACAATATCATCCACCAAAAATATTTTCTCAAATAAATCAACGTCTTCACCACCGGAAATATAATAGTCATAAGCATCACCTTTAATTTGCTTTAAATCATCAATTTTCTTCACAATTTTACGATCTCCCATCTTAAAAAATTCTAAACTCACAAATAATTCTATCACATTTTGGCAATATTATTTATAAATTTATATCTCTTATATTATATCCACGCATACTTAGAGCTTCTCTAATTCTTCGACATCTATCCCATGAATAGCAGGGCTCAACCTCTGGTAATAAATGTTGAAAATAATACCAATCAGACGTATCAATTCTATCTTCTAATGCTATATTATAAATTGGTCGTACTACTTTTTCCACAACTTCGTTTGAAAAATGATATTCTACGGAAAATATAATCACTACATACTGCAACAAGATTCTATTAATCCATAAATATTCACTTTCATCTTCCAAAAGCTTATGCAGTAATGGCTCCCACACCATTGTATTTACATTCTTTATCCAACGTGTCTTTCCGGTTTTGGGCATACTTCACCGCTGTCTTGAAACGGCTTCCCTTACGTGGCTTCTGTTCGTCAAGCCAGTCCCGGAACGCATTGAATATCGGTTTTTCTTTTTCAAGACGATAGACTTTTCTCTGCTCAAATGTGTGCTTCTTGTTCTGTGATCTGCGCTCATACTCAAAAAGCTTTGAACAGAACTGGACTCCCTGTACTGCCGGATTGCTGTAATCATACTGCTTCCCTTTTGGAACCGCACCTTTAAAAAGCTCCTCAAGAGTACGTTTTTCTTGCGTGTATGCTCAGAAACCTTAATAACAGGTGCATTAAGATCAACATCAGCTTTGTCAAAAAGATTCAGCTGACCTTCCACATCTTTCATCTTTTCACTTGATGTTCCGAACAGTTTCTTTGTAAGATAATCGACCTGTACCAGAAGATTCTGTATCTGCTCAAGAAGTTTTGAATCTCTTGCACTTACTGCCATGTGTTTTCTGTTCCTTTTTCGATACTCTTATTATACCACAAAGAGCATTGAAAAAGAAGCAGAAATGCCAGTATTTTCAAAGCTTCACGGCGTTTTAAATGATTTGGGCTGTTCGATTTCAAGACCTGACATAAGCCAGTCGAACTGCTGCCATGTAAGCTGACGCACTTCCTGGCTTGAACATGGCCAGTGGAACCTGCCTTTTACTTCCATGCGTTTATACAGGAGTACAAAGCCATCATTTTCCCACAGAAGTGCCTTTGCCCTGTCACAGCGTTTTCCACAGAACAGGTAAAGAGCACTGCGTCTTGGATCCATGTGAAACTGGTCTTCAACGATTGCACAAAGTCCGTCGATTGACTTTCTCATATCGGTGTACCCAGTCACAATATAAAGCTCGCCGGCAGCTGTGATATCGCCTAGCATGAAAGCTCCGTAAGTATCTGGATTATTTTGGCAAGAAGCAATGGATCCGTTTTGTTTGAAATACGCAGATTCATGTTTCCAATCATTAACTCCATTGTGGCTGTATCAGTATTTTTATTCATTTCAGTGGGAACAGAAATGGAATTCATCTCAATTTTTACAACTTCCTGATGAGACTGTTCATAAGTTGACAGCTGATTTTTCTCAGGAATATCTCCGCAGCCATTATTGCGTAGCCGCTTAACCCAGTTGTAGAAGGTGCCTGGATTAATGTCATTGTTTAAACACCACTGATGATCAGAGAGTCCGCTTTTGTGGCATTACATGATCAGGCGGTATTGTTCTTCGACTGGTACTCTTGGTGCTCTCATAGCTTTTACCTCATAATAATTAGTGTAAAATGCTAGCATCTAGCAAACATAAGTATAGTAAAGCACAAGCATTTCCTGATACTTATTATGAGTTAATAATTAACTTGTTGCAATCCGTCGAATTATTTTTCGCTTACTATTATACAAAATTTTTCTTAATCAAAAGTATAATCAAGTATTCAATTCAAATGTCAAATCAATAAAAAAGCCAATTCTCTAAGTATAGAATGTGAACCAACCACCGCAGGAATTCAGCTTAGTTAAAGCGTTAAATTCTGCGGTGGTTTTAATTATGCAGTCTTTTTAATTTCTATATCCATAATACCAATACCAATATAGTGCGTTCACCAGATTTTTTAATTCAGCAGATGAATTTCCACTATTAATGACCTTCTGTGAATAGCTGAACGGACCATAGTCCAGCTCTAAAATACAGGCCTTATTCTTTTCGGTGACTTTGCATGCATAATTACTATTCAGGTTGCGTGCCATTATTCCGTTTATATCTACACAATACACCCCATCTGAAGCCTTTTTAGGTGTCAGACTGACTTCATTGCCATCTGCCTTAACATAGCTGAACTTGTAATTGTTTATATCACAGCCTTCGTTCACCATAAAATAATGTCTTACTGTCATCTCAGACTTACATATCAGAGAGCTTCCGTAATATGTCAGTCCATTACTCTGACTATTTGCACTATCTGTTTTAATAACAGCCTTATATGCAGCAAAATCAGCCGCTGCGACAATTTTATCGGTATCGCTTAAAATAGCGTTTGCCGGCTTGCCTGTGTTATATTTAAAGAAGTTCTGCGCTGCCGTTCCATAGTTTAAGAGTGCCTTCACCAGCTTAATTGTTTCTGCCGGATACTCGTTTGATTTTGACAGGAGCTCGGTGGCATATTCTTTTACACTGTAAGTGTATTCATTTCCACTATTACCATCCACCACCATTTTGGCTTTAACCGTATCTGACATCTGTGCAGCATTTAGCGGACATGCAAACTTATATATAACCTTTCCGTTTTTCTCAACAGGGATTGCATCGTTTACGCTGACCTTATATGGCTGGCTATTATTCACCGTAAACTCCATATATGCGTTGCTGTTTGATTTGATACTTTCAGGAAGCTCCATATAGTAGTTCATATCAATATTATCTTTTAAAGTAAGGCTTCTGCCAACAAGCTTCTCAGAATCTTTTTCTACATTATTGGCGGTAAATGCTTTAATACAGAAATTACCATACACATTCTTATAATTCCAACTGCGGGAATATGCCAACCCTATACCATAGAAATAATAGCTTGCCGTATTATCACTTGACGCATGATTCTCCCACACCATTTCATTATTATAATTTACATCACCGACCATCGCAGCCTCAAGGTCAATGGCAGGTATATCAGTAGTCACTACAACCGAATAGCTTGTCCCAGGCTTCAGATTAACCGCTGCTTTAAGTGGAATTGTATATACTCCGGCATAGGTTGTCTGCCCTGTAGTAGTAGCAGTCTCCTGCTTTGTTCCGCTAGTTGGCTTTGTCTTATCTTTTAAATCTGTATAAATCTCTATTGTATAATTCACATTCGTTTTATATGTAATAGACAGGGAAACTGCTTTCAAATCCTCAGAAGATACTCCCTGTTTTGTCTGAGTAGTAAAAACATTGGCCAATTTCCTATAACTTTCTTGACGAGCTACATTTAATCCTCCATCAACCTGATAGTTGTTATCATATCCATCATTAGCAGAAAAATCAAACACCCAAGCCGTATCGGATAAAGAAAACGTTTCATATGACATCCAGAAATAACTCTGATCATAATATGAACCGGTTCCGTCTCCCCAACTATTACGAATAAGCCATGCACCATCTTTTTCAGGTTTAACACCATCTCTGAAATTATCTTTAGAATAGTTATCATCCCATCCAACAGCCATTACCGCATGACCTGCTCTGTTATCTGTTTTATCATTATAACTGTTATTTATATAATGATATCCGGTATCATTATGACTATACATAATTCCCACTGCACCATATTTTTTTATGGCTTTTTTCACATCTGATGCATTTTCCTTGATATTAATCATGTATGTATTTTCCAGATGTGCCTTATCCTTTGAATAAGCATATTCATCCGATAACCCTGTATTAAGAAAAGTATCAATAGTGCTTGTTGTATATCCGTTGCTTGCCACCTTACTATATGGCACATCACTCTCGCTTACCGGACCACACCACTGTCCCATTCTGCGTGCCGCCATCAAATAGTTTCCACCACGATTGAGATAACCATACTGAACACTTGTATTATTCATATAGTACTTTGCATAGTCCCCCACTGTTCCACCAAGCGGATCTAACAGCGAATTATATGCATAATATGCCAGATGCAGTTCACTAAAATCTATATTTTTATCAAACGCACCATCATTAATCAGATCAAACTCTGCAAGGCCTATTGACGAAAATGTCCAGCATGTGCCAAGAGGATTTTGATTACGAACAGACGGATATTTCACCTTGATATCGCTGACTCCATTTGCCGGATACTTACTCTCTATAGTTTCATCTGCAGAATATCCCCAATCATCAGAATACGGCACCGCCTCATCCGGTTCATACACCGGTGTATTATAATCCAAATCACTCAGAATATATCCACTTGTAATGCTATTTTCTACAATTGGCTGTTGTTCTGCTTCAACGCCTTGCCCTGCTGACACCGGTTCTGCTGCGACCGGAACAGCCACACCTAATATCATAGCCGCACTTAACACCAATGATAAAAACTTTTTTGTCTTCATTCGACTTCCTCCATTGTATTAACTTCTCTTACGTTTCTTCTTCAAATATAGGTAAAACCACAACTGACGTCACATTAGTCAATCGGTATAATTGGAAGCTCTATCACTCCGTTATCAGATTTCGGTTCATTATTATTACTCATTCCTGAATTGTTTATTTCAGATTTTTTATCAATCTTATCACCTGTTTTATTCACATCGTCTGAAGTGTCTTCTGATTCATCATTTTTCATTATATCAGTCTCATACGAATCCCTGGAATCATTATTATCGGTGGTTTTTGATGAGCTCTTTGTATCTTTCAAGCTTTTGCCCGTTTCTTTTGTAGTTGTTGAACTTTCGTCAGAATTCTTTGTATCACCAGATTTGTCCTTATCATCGACTACTGTTGCTTTGTCTTTTGAGGAATCTGATGAATTCTTATCCATATTACTAGTCTCTGGATCTTCTGTATCCAATATCATCTCTGTAGCTGATACTGCCTCTGTGGCTATTTCTGAGCTTGTTTTATTTTCAAGCGCTATATTCTTTGCAGGCAGTGCTGCAACTGTAATTGCTACGCCAAAAATCAATATCACTATTGTGCTAACCATTTTTTTGTTAAAATTAAATTTCATTTTCTATATCCTTTTTATGTAATTCAATTTTTATGAAAGCTCAGCCTTCTCTTAATATATCACAGAAGGTTTTTATTAATATCCTCACCAGGACAAAAATGAGAGCTGAATCTGGACAAGTTAAGAAATCATAAACAATAATAGAAAATAGAATTAATCCGTCTTACAGCCAATCAATCCTTTTTTATTATATTACTAACGCACTATACCATTTATATCATTTTGTTAATGTTGTCCCGCTCACATTAACATATCCACTATATATTGCTGAATTACCATCAAAATTGAATGACTTTATACGGAATTTATAGTTTGTTCCTGATGATAACTTTTCTACTCTATATGTTGTAGTATTTTTATCAGCAATTCTTGCTATTCGTATCCATTTTCCATCCTTGTACTGCTCAATAATATATCCTGCTGCACTTTCATTCTTAGTCCAATTAATTCTTAGTGCATCGGTTGCTCTGCCTCCAATCACAACATTTCTGTTATTTATTGGCAATGTTGTTCCGTTTATGTATACGTAACTACTATATACCGGTATATTTCCATCAAAGTTAAATGACTCTATACGGAACTGATATTTTGTTCCTGCCGATAACTTCTCAACTCTGTAAGTTATTGTATTATTATCAGCAATTCTTGCTATTCGTATCCATTTTCCACCTTTGTATTGTTCAATAATATATCCTGATGCACTTTTGTTCTTAGCCCAGTTTATTCTCAGTGCATCCGTTGCTCGACCACCTATCACTACATTATTGTTATACATCGGAAGAGTCATTCCTTTAACAGTAACATATCCACTGTATATGGCAGTATTACCATCAAAGTTAAATGACATTATACGAAAATTGTAGCTTGTTCCTGCTGATAATTTTTCAACCCTGTATGTTGTGGTATTTTTATCAGCAATCCTTGCTATTCGTACCCACTTTCCTTCTTTTTGCTGCTCTATGATATATCCTGCTGCACTTTCATTTTTACTCCAATTAATTCTTAATGCATCAGTTGCCCTGCCACCAATCACAACATTAGTATTCTTGGTAGGCAAAGTAGTTCCACTTACCAGAACATAATCACTATATATCGGTAGCTTTCCCAAAAACATGAACGTTTTTATTCTAAATTGATATTTTTTGCCTGAAGTCAGTCCTTCAACCTTATAAGATATTGTTTTTCCATTCCCAATTCGTGCTATTCGCGTCCACTTCCCATCCTTAAGCTGTTCTATAATGTATCCATCTGCATTGTTCACCTTATTCCATTTTAATTGAAAAGTACTCTCTGTTGCATTTAAGCATAAGAATGAATCAACCTTATCAATAACACCTTCATCACCCGGCACTATCGGCAACTCCCACTCCTCAGTGGTTTGTGCTGCATAAACCATATTATAATCAAACCCATATATACATACCAAAAATAATAAAATAAATAATTTTTTTCTCATATTTTCTCCTTATCCCTTCCACATATTATCCTAGCTGCCATTTACCACAAGCTATTATAATGTATTACCTGTTACATATTGGGAACCACTATATAATGGTGTACTTCCATCAAAATCAAATGACCTGACTCTAAATACATATGCTGTATTACTTTTAAGTTTCTCAACCCTGTATGTCTGCGTATTTGCATCTGCTATTCTCGCTACCCTAATCCAATTTCCATTATCATACTTTTCTATTATGTAGCCTGATGCACCATTAACCTTATTCCAATTTACTCTCAGTGCATCCTTTGCAGTTCCACCTATACAAACACCTGTTGCAACAGCCGGATTGGTTCTTCCGTTAATATACGCATAAGTACTATACAATGGTGTTTTTCCGTTAAAACTAAATGCTTCTATTCTAAACTTATATGTTGTAGATGCCTTTAGTCCTTCAACACGATAAGTCTGTATATTTGCATCTGCTATTCTCGCTATTCGGTTCCACTTTCCGTTTTCATACTTCTCAATAATATATCCTGATGCGCCATTTACTTTATTCCAGTTAATCCTAAGTGCATCGGCTGCTCTTCCACCTATTTCTACCCCGGTTACATTAGATACTGTTGCGGATGTATTAGATACTGAATTTGTCTTTCCTGAAATATTCTGATACTCACTATATATCGGAACTGATCCATCAAAATCAAATGCTTTTATTCTAAAATTGTAAGTAGTTGCAGACTTTAAATTTTCCACCCTGTATGTAGTTGTATTTGCATCAGCTATTCTTACAATACGATTCCACTTTCCGTTTTCATATTTTTCTATGATATAACCGGAAGCCCCTATATTCTGACTCCAATTTATTCTTAATGCATCTTTTGCAGTTCCTCCAATCTTCACCCCTGTTACGGATTTCGGATTTGTTATCCCGGAAACATAAGCATAACTTCCGTATACTTCATCTCCATCATCTGTAGTGTATCCGCAGACTCTGAAATTATATTGCCTAGAACTTTCCAAATTTTCAATTCTATATGTATTCGCTCCAGATATTTTAGCAATTCTGCTCCAATTACCATCTTTATACTGCTCTATTATATAGCCTGATGCGCTACTGTTTGTATTCCAATTAATCCTAAGTGCATCTGACGCGCGTCCTGCCAGCTTTACACCACTCATAGCCGAAACAGTCTTTTGTTCTTTAGACACATTAACATATATCTTAATAGTCCCATATTTGACAGAATCATTTTTTCCATCCACAACAGACACTGTTATCACTCCGGAGCCAGAACTCTCCCCTGTAATAACCATATCATGTGACCAACCATTCCAATCGCCATCCCATTTTGCAGAAAATCCATTCCCAGATGATTCTTTCGACAATGCACAATTATCAGGTATCTCTCCCTCCATTGTTAATGTAACCCTTTGACTTGTATTTCCCGGTATATTAAGATTAACCGAATATGTAGACGCTTTTAATGTTACATTTCCGGAATACTCAGCATTCCAGCTAACCTCACACGAAACATTAAGATCACCTGTAACACTTACAATCCCTTTATACTGCCCGGTAGATCCCATATAGCTTCGATACCAATTATAGTCATTTCCATAAGTGCATGGATCAGACTTTGATCCATCAGGATATACAAAAACTTCACTTACACTATAATTAAGTCCACTATGATCTATATCTACTCTTTTTCCCGTATCTGTATCTAATATTTCATAGCATAAATAGTATGATTTTCCCTTATAAAAGTGCTCCGGTACACTGCCCATATCAGTATCAGATATCCATACATGTAATCGATAATTAAGTGTATTCTGCTGTCTTTGCAAATATTGCATAGACGCACACCCATTAATTCCATTATAAGAAACATGTGCCCATGTTCCATCTGCTTTTGAAACATATACTACTGCACCTGATGGTATTGAACCAATTACTGCTCCACCATGCCCATCTCTGATATTTAATGTGGTTCTTGATGTACAAATGTAGTTTCCTGCATACGAAGTACTGCATGTATCAACATACGGCTGAATTCCATTTGATACAAGCAAATAGCTAAACGCATATTTGCCCCATATCCTTGCCCCTTTTTGTATAGTGTTTCCCCATAATACACCATTCTTTCGTACCTTGGTACTTCCACTATAATTTCCATTTCCATTACAATCCACGAATGTTATTGTATTTCCTGAAACTGCAGTTACAAAAACCGTATGTCCCTGTCCACTAGTATTTCCATACTGTATCAGGTCACCGGGCTTTACACTGTAAATATCATAACCCCTTTGCCAGGTCGACGGCATTGTTCCAAACACATTATATCCCATCATATGTGCAAAACCAAAACACTGTGTTCCATTATCAAATCGTCCATTCCAAACACTATAATTAGGATATTGTGATTGTAATTGTGATAATTTTGCATCGAATTCTGACTGTGTTACTGCATATACTTTTTGAACATTGCTCAATTGTACCATCAATATGGAGATCATAATACATGCAATAATCTTAATCCACTTTTTTTCTCTTCTACACATTTGTTTCATAAAAAATACTCCTCCTATCACCTATTTGTACTACCATTTACATATTTCGAATCACTGTATAACGGTGTATTTCCATCAAAATCAAACGCTCTGATTCTAAATACATATGCTGTATTCTTTTTAAGTTTCTCCACTCTGTAAGTCTTTGCATTTCCATCTGCTATTCTGGCTACTCTGTTCCAATTGCCATTCTCATACTTTTCTATTATGTATCCTGATGCCCCACTAACTTTATTCCAGTTAACTCTTAATGCATCTTTTGCAGTTCCTCCTATACAAACACCTGTTACAGCCATCGGGTTCGTTCTTCCGTTAATGTACGTATAAGTACTGTATAATGGTGTACTTCCACTAAAACCAAATGCTTTTATTCTAAACTTGTAAGTTGTAGATGCCTTAAGCCCTTCCACTCTATATGTCCGTGTTTTTACATCTGCAATTCTTGCAATCCTATTCCACTTCCCATTTTCATATTTCTCAATGATATACCCGGAGGCACCGCTTACTTTATTCCAATTTAGTCTGAGCGCATCGACTGCTCTACCCCCAATCTTCACTCCTGCTGTTTTGGACGGATTTGTTTTTCCTGAAACATATGTATAACTTCCATATACAGGAGTTCCATTGTCGAAGTTAAATCCCTGAATTCTAAACTTATAATCTGTAGAATTAGTAAGTTTTTCTATTCTATATGTCTTTGTATTCTTATCAGCAATTCGTGCAATGCGACTCCAATTACCATTTTTGAATTGTTCTATTATATATCCCGATGCACTACTATTTGTATTCCAATTAATGCGCAATGCATCATCTGCCCGACCGGCTAATTTTACTCCACTCATCGCGGAAACAGTCTTTTGTTCTTTAGTCACATTAACATATATCTTAATAGTTCCATATTTGACAGAAGCATTTTTTCCATCCACAACAGACACTATTATCACTCCGGAGCCAGACCCCTCTCCGGTAATAACCATATCATGCGACCAACCATTCCAATCGCCATCCCATTTTGCAGAAAATCCATTCCCAGATGAATCTTTCGACAATGCACAATTATCAGGTATCTCTCCCTCCATTGTTAATGTAACCCTTTGACTTATGTTTCCCGGTATATTAAGATTAACCGAATATGTAGATGCTTTTAACGTTACATTACCTGAATACTCAACTTTCCAACCAATTTCACAGGAAGTATTTATATCACCTGTAACAGTTACAATTCCTTTATACTGACCTGTTGCCCCCATATAGCTTCTATACCAATTGTAATCATTTCCGTAAGTACATGGATCAGACTTTGTTCCATCAGGATACCCAAATACTTCACTTACACTATAATTAAGTCCATCATGATCTATATCTACTCTTTTTCCTGTATCCGTATCTAATATTTCATAGCATAAATAGTATGATTTTCCTTTATAAAAGTGCTCTGGTACACTTCCCATATCAGTATCGGATATCCATACATGTAACCGATAATTAAGAGTATCTTGTTTTTTCTTTAAGTACTGCATGGATGAGCATCCATTAATTCCATTATATGATACATGTGCCCATGTTCCATCCGCTTTTGAAACATATACAACCGCTCCTGATGGGATTGTTCCAATCACTGTACCACCATGTCCACTTCTTATATTTAAAGCTGATGACGCAGTACAAACATAATCTCCTGCATATGAATCTGAACACGAACAATCATTGGTATTTCCATTAAGAAACAGTGCTGCCTCTGCTTTTCTTCTTCTAGTCAGTCCATCCAACACTACGCCACCCGACTTGTTCCAATTTGTAAATGCAGTTGTTATCTGATCGCTGTTATAATTTGATACCCCATTTATCAAATATGTTTTCAACTGAAAAGTATTGTAACTAACCCAAACATTTCCAACATTATATGTAAAACTTACCAAGGCATCAAATTGATTCTGATTAATTGTAATATTATTTTTATTTAAAAATGTGTTTACATATCCTTCAAATCTTACAAGATCCGATTTAAGCATACTTTCAGCCTGTGCCTGAGTAATAGTCATCCCTGCATACACGTCAGCTCCATAATGACCATAGCCTATAGTATAATACTTTTCACTGCTTGTAACCTTATAAGCAGTCAATCTGCATCCCTCAAACTGTTTTATTAAATCCACTCCACTCTGACTTATTCCCATATTTGAAGTACGAAACAGATCTGTTCCATCAGCTTCTTTTAGATTATCTCCCTCGCTTTTTACAGCTTCATCGGAAGTAATATCCTTTCCCGAACCGTTTTCATACATATCATATTCACAAGAATTTTTTTGTTCATCCGCATAAATCAATGAATTATATCCTCCAATAGTCGCAAAAATTATCAAAAGCATTATTATAATCTTACTTTTTAGCTCACTCTTCATATTTTCCCTCCTATTTAAAAATAACGCATAGTTCTTTATACTCATTTATATTATGCAACTTTTTTCCCAATTTTACAAGTACATGTTATAGATTTCATATAATAAAACTGGATGCTACTTGTATAAATACAGGCAACACCCATAAAATTAATTTGTCACACCACTTATATAACTATAGTTTCCATAAATAGCTATTGAACCATCAAAGTCAAATGCTTTTATACGATACACATATGACGTCTTACTTTTCAATTTTTCTACACGATACGTAGTTGTCGAATTAGAGCCTATTCGAGCTATTCGTCCCCATTTACCCTCACTGTATTGTTCAATAATATATCCTGAAACCTTACTATTTTTATTCCAGTTTAAACGAAGAGCATCTTTTGCTGTTCCACCTATTTTAACCCCTGAAACAGCGGCAGGCAGTGTTGTGCCCGATATGTTTTTATAACCGCTATATAAAGCTGTATTTCCACTATACCCAAATGCCTTTATTCTAAACTGATAAGTTGTAGAATCTTTTAATCCCTCTACGCGATATGTGGTCGTAGAATTTGATGCAATACGAACTATGCGTGTCCATGAGCCATTCTTATTCTGTTCAATAATATAACCTGATGCCGAATTATTTTTAGTCCAATTTAATCTCAAAGCATCTGTTGCTCTTCCCCCAATCTTTAATCCGGAAACAACACTCGGATTTGTTTTTCCGTTAACATATGCATACTTACCATATACAGGAGTATTGCCTGAATATACAAATGTCCTTACTCTGAACTTATATGTAGTAGATGGCAATAATTTTTCAACACGTAAAGTAGTTGTTGCATTACTACCCATCCTTGCAATTCTCTTCCAACTACCTCCGGAATACTGCTCAACAATATATCCCGATGCCTTTAAATCCTTATCCCAGTTAAGGCGTAGTGCATCCACTGCCCGACCACCTATTTTCAATCCTTTCATATCATTTGCAGCCACAGTTCCAGCCGGATCTTTCTTTAAGTATAAGGTTGAATATGTAATCCCATCATTTGTAACTGTAGAAGGTGCAGAACCATACGTCGCTCCATTAAATGCATTAACCGGTGTTGCCAAATATCCTCCACTTAATGATGAATTGCTATTTACCATAAACCATGTATAATTTCCATTATTAAAATATGGGCTATAATAATATTCCCATGAATAATCTGAATCATACTTTGCTTCAGGCTGGTAATTATCCCACTGACTTTCTTTTACATGACTGGTTTCATATCCATTTTCTGAGATAGTTGCCTCACTTTTATTATAATAACTATAATCTATATTTCCAGTACTATCATTATCAGCCCAGGTAGCATCAACTTCATACCATACACCATGAACATTAGAAAGATTCCATGCATGATTATAACTTGTTACTTCTATAGTATCTATTCCAACAGCATTCATTAACAGCTGAAATGTTGCAGCATAGCCAGCACAAACTGTCTTACCTTCATATACCAGGCTAAACGCCGACTGATCATATGTCCCATCCTCATATGTTGTATTAGCACAAATTAAGTCAAATGCATATTTTTCACGTTCTTCTACCAATGATGACGATTTTTGCTTTATCTGCTCTACCCAGTTGTCTATCTTATTACAAAAATAGGTAGTATATGCCGCTCTCTGATGTCCACTATCAAATGGTGAATACACACCAATGCCTAACATATACCCTTGCGATGCATCACAATAGGAAACCGTGGATCTATTGGATAAAAAATAGAATTGTGGATGTGAAAGCTTAAACATATGTATAAAATTATATACTTTTTGAATATTCCAATTAGCAAAATACAAATTATCGGTTTGTATTTTACTATTACTTATATCTTTATCGTTCGTTGCATATGAAATACAAACCTGCTCCAGTTCATTCCAGGCACTCTTCTCTTGCGCAGTAAGCTTATTATAATAATAATTACTACTAAACTTCTTCCAGTAAGCCGAATCTGTTGAGCTGTAAGTTGTAATAGAATCCTCTTGTTTCTGTTCCAAGAGCTCATTAAACTCCTCTTGAGATAATTTTATCTCCTCAGTTTCCATTTTCTGATAACCGGTTCTATCAGAAGCCTTAGCATAATCTGTGTTTTCCAAACTGTGTTTAACAGAAATATCATTACCCTCAGCAAAAACACTGATATTGGAAGAAAAAAGCATCATAACCGATAAAGTAACCGCTATAAATCTTTTCTTCATTAGTACCTCTCCTTAAACATCTCTTCTAACTATAAATGCACTATTTATTCACTTAAAACACTATTAATCAGACCTTTAGCATGCTCCACCTCATCCATATTCGGCTGCATAACCCAAACCTTTGTCTTTGGTGTAGAGTAAGTAGTACATGAATCCCCTGTACCTGTTACCGAATATGAGTCAATAGTATATTTCGTATTATCAACCAACTGTTTCTTTACTAAGGTATATATATCATCTGAAGCCATGTCAGTCTGGAATGTTCCCGCAATTCCATCTAATACATTTGAATAGTTATATAAAACATCCTTTGATGAAAGCTTATTGATCATAGCAATAATCACCTTCATCTGGTTCTGCCCACGTTGTATATCACCAGCAGCAAAAGCATGTCTCTCTCTTGCAAAAGCCAGAGCCTCAATGCCTGATAAGTGGTTTACACCTACGGTATAATGTTTAACCGGTTCAACTGTAAAATCTTTGTCTGAATAAACATCAATTCCACCCATAGCATCTATGATATCTTCAAATCCACTAAAATTCATGCGTACATAGTAATTAATCTTCACACCATACAGATTTTCAAGTGCTCCAATCGAATTTTCTACTCCATAAAGTCCGGCATGTGTAAGCTTATCCTTCACACCATTGCTCTTTGGATGCTCTATATAATAATCTCTAGGAGTATTGATCAACTGAATATGCTTAGTCTTTGTATTCACAACCGCAAGAATATTTACATCACTTCTACTTCTGACAGATACATCTCCAAAAGTATCTATACCACTGATATATACTACAAACTGATTCAGATTTGTATTTTGTTCTTTATCTACTATTTCAATATAATTTGTTATTTCTGAAGAATAAATAATCTTAACTTTGTCCTCAAAATCCTCGTATCCTTCACCACCTTTGATAACATCAATATTGGCTTTATTTAAGATCATTGCCTTGATAGTCTGATTATATAAGGCATCAACCATGGCGAATTTATCATCAAAAGCATTATAATTTGCCGATCCACCCACGCTTTTATCAATCTCATCCATTACCTTTTTAGACGAATTAACATCATAATCATCAAGATATCCTATCAAAAGCTCTGAAAGATCTGTTATTTTTTCCACATCAGAATCAGCCAGAACTGCTATAACCATCTCCGTCTTTTCTTCTGTGCCCTTGTCTGTGACTATATCCACAGTCTTATCCACTTTATTTATGGCGATAATTCCTATTATCATGGCTGCAATCAAAGCAATTGAAATAATGCTAGTAAGTATACCGGGCCACAGTTTTCTTGCTGCTAATAAATCGAATACAATAATAAGCACAACTACCCCTATTGCAACTGCAAGAAACTTTGTCGGCAAAATATTCATTTTTACTACTTTAGTCAACACAACAACCGATGTGACAAGAAAAGCCATGGCAATCAGCCACACTATATACTTAAATGAAAACTTCTTATCACTTTTTTCTTTCTTTACTTCTCTGATATTATTCTCTCTCATGGTGCCTCCTTCTAGTTCACATTAACCTGTAGATCAAATAACGAATTGATCATCTTAAGATAACATTCATCATGCTCTGCTGCAACAAGCATCGGGGCATACGCGTCACTACCTGATATATTATACATATATGAAAATTTTTCATTCTCGGCATTTCCAAAATGACATTGATACTGTTCAACAAAATCCAGTATTCCTTTTTGAATCTCCATGATTCCTGATTGATTTGCATCTAACCTGCCAAACCGGAATCCATATTTACCATCATCCATGCTAAAACCCGTAAATTGTGGTGTTGGTGACGATAACAGCAGCTCCCAATATACATTGTAATCCTTATTGAGATCATGTTGCTTCATAAGATTCCTGTTATGAGCAAATGAATACAAATATGATACAAGCTCTCCGCTCTGTAAAAATGAATCACTAGCATCAGCCTCCGCATTGTGTACAGTATTAGTTCCGGCTATCACACCAATAACCTCACAATTTATATTCCACTCTTTTTCGAATAAATATCTCAAAGACATTGCACCGCTTCCTGCCCAGCCAATATCAATGACCGCAATTTTTTTCGAATCACCGATGAGCTTACCATAATACAACTTAGCTGCCTTGTGCTCATTTTCATAATGATGTAATACTCTTTCCCAATTACTTACAAGAAAACTCTTAATAACAGTCGCATTATCATTCGTAAGGTAATCGTTACCATTAACTTCATGACATTCTGCCAACATATCAGCAAGTTCCATCGAATCAAAAATCTTTTTAACAGTTATTTTCTGATTCACCTTATGGTAGAGAAATCTTCTAAAGAAATCATACCTATTTCCATTTGCCATGAGCTTTGTAGCTGCTTTCCTTGACCAATATGCATACTCCACAGTATCATTAGGAAATAGCTTTTCATATACCTGTTTCAGTATATCCCCATCTCTAGAAAGAAACAATACTCTATCTATACAATTTTTTCTCACATAATCATGAATAAAACAGCAATATCCCATGGCAAAAATTCCACCATAAATATATCCATATTCATATTCACGAGAATATCCTGAAATACCATTATAAATATGGTTATTAACAATTCCCCTATAGGCTCCACCGATAATACTGCTTATCTCACTTGCTCTATAGTCTATCGAATGCTTATTTACATTCGGATAATAGCAGCTTGATATACCACGTCGCTTTGGGATCTTCACATCACTGTGTTCATTATCCCCTACATGAATCATCTGCTCAGGTGCAATCTGCATTTCACTCAATACAACATCATAAAGTCTGCCATCCGATTTACTCTTATCATATTCGCATGACACATAAAGTCTTTCAAATCCGGTATATCCATTACAATGAAGAAGCTCCTCCAGAAAAGCTTTCGACAGATACATATCAGAAGTAATCACAACTCGCTTTCCTGATTTTATAAGTTTATCAAATACCTTCTTCATAAACGGATTTGCATAGCAAAACTGAAGCTCATAATTATGCTCTAATGCTATTCCATCATCCACTGATATATCTATCTTTTCACTTAGCTTAAGCCATATATCCCTAAAATTAACCTCATAAGTACCGGATTCTGCATATTTTTCAATTCTGGCTGTATACTCGGCTTCTTCTCTCATACGCTTAAAATCAAGAAGCCCGATTTCATTTCCTATGAGATAAAATAAATCCGTAGGTGCTGAAAAAGGTCTGAATATCAAGGTATCAAATATATCAAATGAAACAACATCATACTTCATTAATTCGCCAACTAAATCATCCACACATTTTCCCTGTCTGAATCTGACCATTGATTCGGATTCAGTGAGAGGGAGTTTCTTGTGTTTACCCGAATTGCTTGCATTAGCCTGCTTAGGATAATGTCCTATAGTAAAGAAGCATATTAAATTAAGCAATATAAGATAGAACCATGATAATATATTCTTATATCCATGCGCTCTGTCATGATAATTATGATATTTTTGTCTTATTCCCGGATGTCGATTCACCAGAAAATTATATACAGCTAATCTCATACGTCACTGCTCCCACGTAATATAGTTGGAATTGTCATAAGCAAAATCTTCAAATCCAAAATGATTGAATAATTCTCTATATATATCATATCCCATCTCAATTTCTCCAAAAAATCAGTATGGTAATCACCATGAACCTGCGCATATCCTGTAAGTCCGGCTTTCACAGTAGTTCTAAAATTATACTCAGGTATTTCTTTTAAAATATCTGCTATAAGTTCCGGTCTTTCCGGTCTCGGACCTACCAGACTCATATCACCTTTTAATATATTGACCAATTGCGGTAATTCATCAATCTTTGTTTTTCTTATGATATATCCAACTTTTGTTATACGATTATCCTTGTGCTTTGTTATGTATATTTTTCCCCCTTCAATATGTTCTATCATACTCCTGAATTTCAGAATAGAAAAAATCTTTCCATCCTTGGTGCATCTGTCCTGCCTGTAAAAAACACTTCCTCCATCCTCTATTTTTATTGCAATAGCAACAATAAGAAACAACCAGGATGTAAGAATCAATCCAATAATGGATATTACTATATCGAAAAAACGTTTCACTACAGCAGCCTTTTTAGATATAGCAGGTCTTGGGCAATAAAAGCAAGGCTGATCACTATCCTGTGTCAAATATGATGCTCTAAGCTGTATATCAGAAATCTTTGTAGACAAATATACATCTTTTCCCGCCTCAAAACAAGTCTTTAAAATATCGTTACGTTTTTCTGCCGTAACGTCATATATATATATAATTTCATTGCTCATTATCTCAGCAATCAATTTTTTTTCTGTTTCATCAATAGATATACAGCCATCAATAATCCGCATATCCTTTGGAGTTTCCTTTTCATATATATAAAGTATCCTTCCCTTATTTCCGGGATAAATACACTTATTCCAAAAAATACATAATGCCAAAATTGAAATCAGATGCATAACCAACATAATAATGTATCCTATCCACCATTTTTCTTCAGCAAAAAGGATTCCAATTCCACGAGTTTTACCATGATCCGAATAATATGTATACAGAAAAACCCCCATCACAAAATCCGTTGCAATACACTTAAACAAGAGACTTAACTCTCTCTCATAATATAGATGTACATTCCTGCCGTGATTATTACATGTAATAATGTAAGTTAGAAAAAAATATCCAAGCATCATAAGAAAGCTTACTTTGTCGAACGGCACTTCAAGGAAAAATAATCCATATTCTATTACTAATACTATAAGGATAAGCAGGCTTGAAACCTGACATCCCGCTGAAATTTTAGATTTCATATTTTCTCTTATATTTTCTCTCTACTATTCTCCAGGCAACTGCATTTTTCAGCTTATTGCCTTTCATCTTACTCAATCGTCTATGATATTTCTCCGGATCAATTCTCTTTAACCAATCCATACCTTTTAAAAAATCCGCCATTGCCCGAATCACATAATATTCTGTAACATAATCGTTTTTAATATGATGTGACGTAATAGCATCCTTCCATCTAATAAAAACTGATTTAGGATTATCATTCAAAGAATGTAGTGAATTAACAAATAACGGATTTCTTGTGTCATAATAATGAATTATTGGAGTCATGCGCTTTTCAAATGTCTCATGCCACACATGTACTCCTTCAATTATGATTGGTGGCTTTCCACATCGAAGTCCATACTCGACATCATCACAATGGATAAAAAATGGAATGATATCATTGTCCTTCACAAAACTCATCGGAAAACAGCAAAACCACCAACCACCATACTCTGCTCCGGAACTATAATTAACTCTTCCGGGCATATAATTTTCTGAAGTAATCTGTTTCATGTACTCCACATGTTTCAGATTACCTCTATTCCATATTTCTGCAGCCGTATATTGAATATCCGGCCTGTCCATACAAAACATACGTCCTGCGACCGGATTATCAATATACTTTTCAGAAACCTTACTCAGGTAATCAAAGAGAATATAAAACGCTTCAATATCAAATTCCACATCATCATCCATAAATATAACATGTGAAAATGTACTGCTGTTTTTTCTGATTTCTTCCAATCCACGCTGAAAACCGCCTGATCCTCCTGTATTTCTGTTATGAAATATATGTAAAAAAGTATCATTATGCTGTTTCAGCTCACAGCCATTGTCAACAACAAAAATCTGAAGCCTTCCGTAATACTTTTTTTCATTTTCTTCGAAGAACTTTGACTTTAAAAGCTTTGATATATTCTTCTCTACAAATTCATTTCTATGATATGTACATATATTAACAGCTATATTTATATCTCTCAAATTATACTCCTAAGCTAACTCTTTCTCACACATATCAAGTGCCGATGCAATAACCGCATCCATATCGTAATACTTGTACTCTCCGAGACGTCCACCAAAGATAACCTTCTCTTCTTTATCAGCCAAAGCCTTGTAATCAGCATATAGCTTACCATTTTTCTCATCATTTACAGGATAGTATGGCTCATCTCCCGGTTTCCACTCTGAGCTGTATTCCTTACTGATTATAGTCTTTGGAAGATCATTTCCATTCTCATCTTTTCCGAACTCAAACCATTTATGCTCGATAATACGTGTCCATGGAGTCTCTCTATCTGTATAGTTAACAGCAGCATTTCCCTGGAAGTTAGGCTTGTCAAGAATCTCATTCTCAAATCTCACTGATCTGTACTCAAGATTTCCAAGAGAATAATTAAAGTATGCATCAATTGCACCTGTATATATTACCTTATCTGCCATAGCATCATACTCAGCCTTCTTTTCCAGATAATCCTCATTGAGACGTACCTCAATACCATCAAGAAGATTTTCTACCATCTTGGTATATCCACCTACCGGAATTCCCTGATAAAGAGCATTGAAATAGTTATTGTCAAAAGTAAGACGAACCGGAAGCCTCTTAATGATAAATGCAGGAAGCTCCTTGCAATCACGTCCCCACTGCTTCTCAGTATAACCCTTTACAAGCTTCTCATAGATATCTCTTCCTACAAGTGATATAGCCTGCTCCTCGAGGTTCTGTGGCTCTCCTTTTATCTCTGCCTTCTGCTCCTCAATCTTTGCAGCTGCTTCCTCCGGAGTTACAACACCCCACATTTTATTAAAAGTATACATATTAAAAGGCATTGAATAAAGCTCACCTTTATAATTTGCAACCGGTGAATTGGTGAATCTGTTGAAATTTGCAAACTGTGTAATGTAGTTCCATACCTTTGTGTTGTTTGTATGGAAAATATGAGCTCCATACTTGTGGAAATTGATTCCCTCAACCTTCTCTGTATAAACATTTCCGGCAATATTCGGACGCTTGTCTATAACAAGCACACTCTTTCCTTTTTCCTTTGCCTCGTGTGCAAAAACTGCTCCGTATAAACCAGAGCCTACTACTAAATAATCGTACTTCATAATATAATTCTCCTTTTTATTTTGTTGTTCCGGGTATCATAGCGAATCCACCGTATATGGCTGTTTTTCCATCATAACCGAATGCCTGTACCCTGAAAATATATGTTGACCCAGATTTTAAGCCGGATACACGATAAGTTGTAGTATTGTTATTACCAATTCTGGCAATTCTCACCCATGTACCATTCTTATACTGCTGGACAATATAACCACTTGCTTTGCTGTCCCTGTTCCAATTAACTCTCAGGGCATCCTTTGCTGTACCGCCAATTCTTATGCCGGTTACTGTAGCTGGACTTGTCTTTCCGTTAATATACACATAATTACCATATAATGCAGTTTTTCCATCAAATCCAAATGCCTGTACTCGGAACTTATAAGTTGTGGATGCACTTAACTTCTCAACACGATATGTAGTTGTGCTATTCTCGCTAATCCTTGTTATACGTGTCCACTTTCCACCTTTATACTGCTCTACAATATATCCTGATGCCTTACGGTTCTTCGTCCAGTTTAAACGAAGTGCATCTGCTGCATGACCGCCAATTTTCAATCCTGATATTGTAGCAGGATTTGTAATTCCACTAATATTCTTATAAGAACTGTATGTGGCAACATTGCCATTCAGCCTAAATGCCTTAACTCTGAAATCATACTTTGTAGAAGGAGTTAATTTTCCAACCCTGTATGTTACAGTATTGTTGCTTCCTATTCTTGCAATTCGAGTCCAGCTTCCACTCTTATACTGCTCCACTATATATCCATCTGCTGATGTATTTTTGTTCCAGTTTAATCTAAGAGCATCACCAGCCCTGCCACCAATTTTTAATCCAGTCACTGCCGAAACAGTTGTGTTGGAAGGTGTCGGCTCATTTTTTGCAGTTACCTTTATATTGTATACCACTTCACTAACACCGTAAGCTTTAGGTGATACCTTTAAGTAATATGCTCCAGCCACTAAATCCGTTGAAATAACTGATTTAATGTTAGTATCCCCACAATACACATCACCTTTGCTAACCTCTTCACGATCTGTATTGTATAATCTTACCTCCCATCCGTGAGATGTGTCCTTATCATACGCTTTACCAAAGTCTATACTAACAGTTCCATTCTTTTTTAAGGTAAACTTATAACAATCTTCATTCCTACTAGTTGTTGTGCCATAATATGTTGTGTTAACATTCATTAGATTTGGTGTAGCCAAATCATCATTCAATTCCTTTTCCCACACCGCACTGGATGAAAAATTAATATTAAAATTATATGTTACACTAGTGTCAGCATAGTTTTTCGGTTTTATTAAAATATAATATGTACCTTTAGGTAAACCATATTCACATGTAGAATCAGTCTTTGTATTTCCGCAATTAAAAGTCCATTCTATATATTTTTCCTGCTCAGAATTATAAAGAATAACATTCCAACCATGGTACTCATTACTATCATATTCTTTTCCAAAATCTATACGAATATGTCCAGCATCTGATAATGAAAACTTGTAATAATCATTATCTGTTGATTCACTATTAGAAATAGATCCATAATATACACTGTTCGTATTAACAATACTAGCTGTTGAAAACGAATTATTAGTTTCTTTTTCCCAGGCATTACTAGCAGAATACACCAGTGTAAAATTATACTTTTTATCCGTCCAATCATAGCTTATCGCCTTTATCCTTAAATAATATGTTCCGGATGCCAATCCCAATACACTTGAGCTATCAGTTTTTGAATTTCCGCAGCGGAATTCATCTCTCTTAATAATTTCCCAGTTACTATTATAAACTTCAACCGTCCAGCCTCGATTACTATCTTCATATTCTTTTCCAAAATCTATGCGAACTGAACCAGCATTGCTTAATGTAAATTTATAATTATCCACTTCATCACTTTTAGATAACTCGCCATAATTTTTTTTATTTACAAAAATACTCTGACTAGCTGATTCAGAATCACTAGCATATGTTTTTACAGATGATTCTGTATTAATTTCTTCATCTTCAACACTATTTGATGGCATAATGTCTACTGAATTACCATCATCTAATTGTCCTTCTACCTCTTTAGCTTCACCATTATTCTCCACATCTAGCTGATTAGATGCTGTGTCCTTAATTTCAGAATCATCAATTGTGTTATCCTGACTAATTGTTTCATCTGATATCAATTCTTCTGCGGATTTGTTTGATTCACTACTTTCTTCCGTGGATGTCACAGAATCTACTTCTGTAGATTCTGAATTTCCACTAAAATCTGCAGCAAATGCTGAAAAGCTCCCTGACATTACTATTGTCAGGCTTAAAAGCATTGCTATAATTTTTTTCTTCATAATACTTTACCTCCAACAAATTAATATAAAACAATTACTGAATTGATATTTTCAAAGTTTTATAATCACTGTACAATACAGCACTACCATCAAAATAAAATGTTTTAGCTCTAAAATCATGTCCAAACTGTTCTTTTTTATTTTCAATTTTACAATTTCTTACTTTTTCATTACCAACTCTTGCAACTCTAATCCAATTAGCATCTATAAGTTCTTCTATAATTAATCCACTATAATGTATATTATCTTTTACACTCCATGAAAAAACTATATCCTTTTTATTCATTGATTCAACTTCAAATTTTTCAAGCCCACTAACCTTCAAAGATAATGCATTCTTTGCTGCTAATGAAAATTCCATTTTTTTAACATCGTCCATAAAATGCTCTCTTCTTAGAGAAGATTTCCAATCACGTTTATCTAAGAATGCTAGAACATTATATTTTTTAACATCTTCCAGTGATATTTCTTTTAAAGTATTGATTTTATCATTATCTATATTATTAACCAGTTCCTGACCTTTTTCATTATTAACAATAATTGCAGAAACCCCATACTTGTGTTCAACAGTAGAATCAAATCTATCTATTCCCCAACAATCGCCTATTGTTATATCTCCGTACCTTCTGTTTCCCTGATATTTGCACTGCATACATTGAGACGATAATCCAAGCGAACATGTATGATATACTTTTAAATACGAATCAGAATCAATACTTTCAACTAATTTGCTACCATCCTTCATCTCCATCAAAATAGATTTTGCATCCCAAACAGAATTCGTATCTTTCTTATATCTAAAATTATAATTTTTTATATTTCCTGAGGCATTCTTCTCGATAATATACTTATTGAATATATCAGCACTCGGACAGTTTGCACATAACAAATCTACCAGTATTAGATTAGAATATGGAATCTTTAAATATTTTTTTAACCCTACTACCTGACAAGGAGTTCCTGTAAACAATACTTTGGTTCCATTATTCAATTTTTCTTTAATTGTTTTATAAATATTTCCCATATAACTTTGGAAATATTTTGATTTTTGAAGTTTATACAAATCAGCTTTATTATCAATAATTATATGTTCTACTCTAAAATCATTTTTCCATGCAGCCCCCACTACTATGCCACCACTCTCTAACACAGTTTCTGCTAATGCAGTAAAGGCACCACCTGATGAACTTTCTTTTACAGTATTAAGATTTTTATGAATAAATGCATAGGCAACAGGCTCATTACTGTTAAAATTTTTAGGTCTTGCTAATGCTGGACACACATCTATACATTTGCCACATTTTATACATTTATCTTCTGATACATATGACCTATATATTCCATCTTCATCGCCTTTAAGTTCAATAACACTTACAGGGCATTCAGAAACACATGCTCCACAGCCAACACATTTGTCATATGATAAAACATCGTTTATAGATACTGATGCCTTTCCTTTTTTATTTGCAAATTCATTCTTTGGTCTTTTTACATTATCCTCTAGCCATTTTTTACCTTCACTTGCATTCTTGTCAATTACTGAATTAACATATCCATAATCAACTCGCTCTAAAAAAGCTTCATATGACAAATTATCTATATCTTTGATATCTATCAGTCGATTTTCTAATCCACACATACCTAAAATTGACTTAAATCGTTCAATTCCTCTTCCATAATTTGCCACAACAATAAATGGTTTATTAAAAATCAGTGCAAAACACATTCCATGAAAACTATCTGTAATAACATATTCCGCCTCTTTAAAACCTTTTAATAAATCTGCCGCCCATATATTCGGCAGTGTATTATCCAAATTAAGTTTAGCTTTATTAACTTCATAATTTGCTGAGAAACCATCTAACGCGTTAATGGATTTAAGCTCTGTCTTTTCCGAAAAACTTTTAATCAATTTTCTCTTTTCAGCAGTAGGATCCAATATATAAGAGAATATATAATTTTCATTAAAATTCAATTTCGATTTTTCAGCTAAATCTTCCCAGAGTTTTTTAGGTGCAATTAAAACGGGTTCTAGCACATGTGTCGCGTTAATCCCATAATTTTTTTTCAGATAATCTATAGCACTTTTTTCTCTAAGAGATATCGCATCATACCTATTCAGTAATTTCCTAATTTGAGCATAATACTCATCTTTCTCTTGTATAAGATTTCCAAAAGATGTCGAAAAACTAATTCTCTTTTTCTCATCTCTTGTGAATCCCAAATGAAAGAAATAATCATATCTTCTATCCTTTTTATTTGGATCATTATGCCAAATTTGATCCGACCCGGTCAAAAATGAATCACACATATCATTATATTCATTAACCCTTTCAAATGGCAAGCACTCTGAAAGTTCACTATCCTCATATACTGCTTCAAAAAACTTCTTCGCGTGAGGTTCAAAACCATTATTTGGTGTAACAATATTTAAAGGCTTTAATCCCATATTTTTAAGCAACGAAAATGTCGCATACCCATTCAATAATGAACCATAATTTCCCCAATACCAACATCCAACTATACCTACATCATATTTTGCCATTCTACTTACCTCTTATTTTTTATTTTTCGTGGAATACTCGTTAATTTCAAAGCTAATTTGTATGACTTTGATTTTCTTGTTTCTGACAATCTCCATGCAAAATCATCTCTCTCTGTTCTAAGCCTTTCTATTTCTTTTTGCATATTCTCGATTCTATCATTATATGTACGCACATCATCTATCACAAAATGATCATATAAAAATGTGTTTTCTTCTACTAATTCTGAAACATCCTTACCTGTTAGTACAACATTTTCAATCTGACCCAAATTATAAATTTGCTCAATTTGCTCATAATGCATCTGATTAGTGCATAATCCATTATGATTATCCCAAAACTCAGTTAAATCAGTTTTTCCTTCATAAATATCATAAAATTTGTTCAAGAAATCGTCTATACTACCAGCTTTAAACTTAAAATTATCAGAATCTGTTAATTCCGATGCTCCACCGGCATCACTAGACAAAATCGGAACACCGAATGATACCATTTCAATCGCTACTTGTGGTAAATTATCCTCCCATAAAACAGGTATAATTCCTAAATTTGCTCCTGTTAGAATTCGATTTAAATCACCATGGCTATATCCATGAATAATTTCTATGTTATGAAATGATTTTAATTTTTCTCGGATCATTTCATCTTTACCTTGTGTTGTAGTAGTTAACACCAAATCAATATTCATGGCATACTCTTTTTTTACTTTTGCCAAAGAATCTAATAAAAATGGATATCCTTTTTCTTCGTAATCTAAATTAGATCCCAAATAAGCAACTTTCAAGTATTTGTCTCTATCGCAGTTCGATCTTCCCATTTGAAATTCTGCAACTCTAGTTCCAATATAACTAAGTACTAATTTTTTCTTATCAAATCCATTGTCTATTGCAATCTCCATAACTTTTTTAGATACACAAAGAATACTATCCATATTCTCATTCAATGTTTTTGTGGCACGTTTTTTAAATTCTATAAATTTTGAGGCATCTTTTTTTATATTAAGCCTATCAAAAGAAAAATAATCACTCCATTCATAGCGTCTTTCAACATCGAAATTACCATCATTATTTACTAATCCTCTGTCGATCATTTCCTGTGAATAATTTCTCATATTCGAACGATCTATACACTTATCACAATCATCAGCCGTACAATCCGGAACACAATTCACATGCTTATCTCTATTGAAATAAAATCCAGTCATACACATAGGAACATAATTATGTATAGAGAATATAAATTTTGTATTATTAAACTCTTTCTTTAATTCCAAAATATCCAAAGACAAACCTTCTATATTATTAAAATGTATTGCCTCAAACTTACCATATTTTGTTATAAATTTTCTAATTGTATCTTTTAATATTTCACTCTCAAATGCCACCTCTGGATTTCCAAATAACATATCCTGTGGTGCCGGAACTGGTGAATTAACAACTTCAAAAGTTTTACATCTATCACCAAATATATTTTTTATTTTACGAACATAACATTCTTTTTTGGAAATATCATATGCCCAGCCACTACTCAAAAAATAGACATCAACATCCGGTCTATTCTGTATAATTGTTTGAATTAAATTTCTACAATATACAGTAACTCCGCCACCTGCTCTATTTGGATTGTCAAATGGCACCCAATTATATATTAATACTTTTTTTCTATCGCTATATAAATTTTTTATAGGTGACCTGAATTTTAAAAACGTTTTCTTATCATAATCATTAAAATCATCTCTAATTACCATTGGATTTATTTTTTCCAACATTTCTCGTGCTTTACTATAAAAAAGTTGTTCTTTACCCTCATAATCTGATTCATCAATAGCCCCACATAAATACATCAAGGCTCTTGCATACGCTAATTTAAGCGTTTCCTCATCCTGACAATTATATCTTTTTAAAACATCTAAATTGTCCTGCATTCTATCAAACGGAATATTAAAATCATAACCTTTAGATGAAGACCCTTCCACCTCTGTTCTATAGTTATAAAACGGACGTTTAGTCCAATATATACTCTTAGCACAACACATTGTTTCAAAGAAGAATGGATTATCTACCCATCCACCCCCTTTGGCTTCCTTAAATTTTATATTATTATCTTCAATTAAGCTACGTTTATAAATAGCAGACCAAATTGATGGATGTCCCCATAAAATCTGCGGATACTCTTTGATAGTAAATGGCATGGCAAGTTCTGGCATATTATTTCTTTCCTCATTTACTACCTTAGTTATTTTTCCTGATTCATCTTCATAGCAATTCCAAAAATTACTTTTCACAATATCTATACTGCCATCATTACTATATAAATATAGTTTTTCAAACATATTTTTTTCTATGTAATCATCCGCTTCAACACATCCTATATATTCTCCTGTCGCAACAGAAAGTCCGGCATTCATAGAATGTCCATTTCCGCCATTAGGTTTATGTACAACTTTAAATCTGCTGTCCTTCTCTGCAAATTTATCCATAATTTCTGGTGAACTATCTGTAGATCCATCATCTACACATATAATCTCTATATCTCTTAAAGTTTGACTTTGGATACTTTCTAAACACTGTTTTAAGTATTTTTCCGCATTATAGATAGGCACAATTATTGATACCTTAACGTTTTGATTACTCATTTCTTTTTTCACTTCATTCTTCATCTCTTTTTCTCCTTAAACTTAATCTTATATTTTTTCAATTATATTTTGAACATTTTTTTTATAAATATAGGTTCCCAATGAATAACAAAAAACTGAACAAAAAAACAGTTTTGCCCACAGAGTTCCATTTGCTACCATTCCATCAATAACACATATTCTTGCTAGTGCTATTGATACATATACTGGATTTAGTGAAATCAGCTGTTGCATTAATGGCGATAATCTTGAAGTATCATAAAATATTGCTGATGCATAAAATACAAATAACGTAAATATTTTGTAAAAATATGTAATATCAGCAAACGTCACATTAATTATAGCAAGAATTTTTCCTATACCTAAAATCATAACTATAAACATAATGATATTGGGCACAACTAAAAGCCATTCCCATTTAGGTTTCAACCCATAATACAATGCAACAATAACAAAAATTATAATAGAAAAACAAAAGTTAACAAATGCAACATATACTCTTTCTACAGGATATAAACTTCTCGAGATTGCTGAATTTATCAAAAAATTCTTATTGCCAGATAATGCAGTCAAACAACTTGTTGTACCCTCTCCAAATAAGGAATTAATCATTGTTCCAATTAATATATATATTGGGAAATACACAAAATCTTCATTTCCAAACATCTTTGTAAAAAGTAATGCCATTACCACCATATATATAAAAGGATTTATAATCTGCCATAGTTGTCCTAAAAATGCAGACGAATTATTTCTTTGCCTATCCCTTTTTGCCAGTAGCCTAACTACATAAACATTATGCTTAAGCTGTTCAAAATCTATTCTTCGGATATTCATTTTACAACCTCACCATAATTTTATTTATAAATAGTTTAAAAATAACCTTTCCCAACAAATACATTGCAACACTCCATATCAAAATCTCAATAACAAAATACATCTCTGGTTTATTGCCATATACCATACAATCTCTTGTAATCTTTATAAATGCGTATAAAGGATTATGAACTATGAAATTCTGTATTCCTTCTGATACCCAATCTATTGAGTAAAACATTGCGACAAAAAATCTTAAAATAAACACAATATTAGCATGTATATTCCTGATATCTGGAAATATTGTAAAAATAATAGCTAATACGTATGATGTTCCAGCTATAAATAAAAGAAAAAGTAAAAATACGACTGGCATATAAAATATATTAATCGTTAATCTTGCTCGATATACTAAAAGAACCAATATAAATGGTATAAACCCCAATAACGTATTAAAGAAAGCTGTCAGCACTCTTGATAATACTAATAATTCTCTTGGAAGTTTTGTTTTATATATAAAATCACGATTATCCTTTAGGCAAGTAAGTGATGTAGTCGTTGCTGTACTAAAACATTCGAACAATAAGAATCCAGCAAAATAATATGCCGGATACTTGTCTATACCCTTACTAAATACAAAAGAAAACATAAATACAACCAAAATCATTCTCAAAAGCGGATAAAAAATGCTCCAAAGTATTCCCATATAGCTTCTGGCGTATTTACGTTTAAGCTCACGCTTTGTAAGCTCCCATAATGCAAACTTATATTCACTTATATATTCTTTTAATGATCTTCTATACATTTTGCTGTTTCCTATATGCTGTACAAACGGTCTTCGGATCTCCTACCATCTGAAGCTTTCCTTTCTCTATCCATACAACCTTTGAACAGTTTTCAAGAATTGTTCCCATGCCATGACTTACCATCAGTACAGTTGAGCCTCCATGTATCATTTCCTTAACTCGTGCAAGACTCTTCTTTCTGAAAAATTCATCTCCTACCGAAAGTACCTCATCCAGTATAAGGATTTCAGCCGCATCACCTGCTGTTGCTATTGCAAATCCAAGTCTGCTGACCATACCACTTGAGAAGTTCTTCACTTTCTCATCTACGAAATCCTGCAATTCTGCAAAATCTATAATTTCATCAAAATGCTCATCTATAAATTTTTTACTGTATCCAATGATTGCACCATTGAGATATATATTTTCTCTGGCTGTAAGCTCCATATCAAATCCGGTTCCAAGTGTAAGAAGCTGAACTTTTCTTCTATCAACCACTACTTTACCACCTGATGGATTAAGAGCACCTGATACTATCCTGAGCATCGTACTCTTTCCCGAACCATTAGTTCCAATTATACCAACAACCTCGCCTTTATATACATCAAAACTAACATGATCCAAAGCATACAGCTCACGATAATTTATCTGATGCTTTAATTTCTGAATAAGGAAATCCTTCATTCCTGAAGCACTACTGTTAGAAATTTTAAACTTCATAGTTACATCCTGAACTGATATTATAGGTTCCTCGCCTTTTTCATTCAAGTGATTCTCTGTTTTCTCTACATCATCATTCTTGATATGCTTTATATCATTACTTACAATGACCCTTTTCTTCTTAGAATTTTTCTTTTTGCGTCTTGCTCTGCCAACTTCACGTCCCAAAAAATAAACTAACACAATGAGTGCCAATCCCGTAACAATTGCAATTATCATTATGAATATCAATTTCCCGGTCATAGGCTTTGCGTCTGCAATATTTTCATCTGCATTCCACAGTGTAAGCTTGTCTGCTTCAACCGTATAAAAACCACTCTCTCCATCACTTCTAAGGGCATAGCATATATTCTGCTTTTTGATAACATCTTCTGTCAAGCCTTCCGGCCAGCTATCGCTGGCATATGGAGATGTATAATAATAAATAGTATTTCCTGTATTATAGAAATCGCACTCATACAACTGTTTCTGTAAGTTACTGTAGCTATATAAATGCGTCTCACCATTAGAATCCACTAACGAAAGGAAAAATATATCTTGTGCTTCATTTGAATAAAACGTCACATCCATATCCCCAAGTTTTCCAGGAACAAGCACATATTTCCAGCTAACACTCTCAGGAACATACTGATTTGAGTCAACAACATAATAATCTGTATCATTAAGTTTAATTGAAGGTTCAAGATGTGGAATATCAGTCTCGAATGGTCCAACATATTCAGTCGGTTCTTCTGCTCGTGGTGTACCTGTATCCTCTCCTTCTATTGCGATTCCTGCCTCATCCAGTTCAGTCATGTCAAACTGTTCTGTACTATTGGCATCGGAGGTATATATATATGCATTCTTTACCTTTATATAGGCATCACCACCGCTTATCGTTTTGAATGAAAGCATATATTTTATCTGATTAGATACTCCAATACCCTCAAGTGTTATCACACCATTAGCTTCTGATTCAGCACCTCCGGTATACTCCATACGTGATTTATCATATTCTACTTCAACATGATAAGATCCCATTTTTGATTCTGTTTTCAGATATACACCTACCTGAAATTGTGAATTATTCTGTGCCTCGTAACTCTCTGAACCAAATGTAACACTGCCTGTTGCAGCATAAACATCTGTAGGGCAATATAATATTGTGATTACCATGCACAAAACTGCAACTGCGTATAATATCTTGTTTAATACTATCTTTCTCATCTCATCCTCATTTGAATTCTTTTTCTTATATATACAAATTTCTTATATCGCTCTGCTGAACGCAAGCTTCTATCCACACTTTCCCCCAAGCGCACAATGCTTCCCTCTATCCACGCACTTTCATGGATCTCTTTTTTTGATATGCCAAGCATTATAAGCATTTTAGGTATAAACCTCTGATTTGCTATTTCTTCATGACTCAGCTCTGCTGCTACCTTTTTCAGATTTCCTTCCAGTACATCATCCGAAAACAGCAGATTTCCAAACTCTTCCACTTCGGTTTTTGTTGGGTGTGCCATAAGCGGTTTCAAAAGCTTTTCCACAAACTGAACATCACTTTGCTTATCATAGACACTTATTTGATTCAAATAATTCAATAACAGTCTTATGTTATCATGTATTATCTCCTTATTTGGATTCTGCTCCATATCCATCTGTGGGATATATCTGTCAGCTTCTTTACTGTACCCAATAGTCATCCCCTCCGGAGATGTAAATACAGCTTCAAATAAGCAATTGCTAAAATAGGATTTTCTGTCCAATCCTGTTTTCGGATTAAAGTAGAAACCATGATACATATCCGAATCTTCATCATTCGGTATTTCATATAGTCCAAAGTAAAATCCGTCTATCCTGTCCTTTTGTACCAGATGCTTTATTGTCTGCTGTAAAGTACCAACCCATCCGCTGTCAACCAGACCATACTTTATATCATCTAATAACCCTTCCTGCCTTAAATACCCAATAGCATCAGGATATGCTTTTTTTGAATGCTTTTGTATGCAAGCAAGAAGTTTACGATTATCTGCAAATTTGCTTTTTAAAATCATGATCTCCTGATAGTTTAACATTCTATCTAGCTCATTGTCCATCTCACATTCTTTTGCCACATCATGGATTTCTTCATCTGTCAACGCTGCCCTCTTCATGATACGTCTAAATGTCACATCTATTCCGCCTATAAAAATTCTGTCCAGGCACTTTTCGCCCATCATGGCATACTCCGGCACTCTCATAGAATACCTCGACACATTAAGATATCGTATCTCTATATCTATATTCATTTTTCGACACAAGTCTTTAGCCACTAGAAACATCTGATAGCCATCTCTTGACAGGAAATACAGTCTTTTTATGCTTTGCTGTTGAGCCTGCCCGATAACCCATGTCACAAACTCTATCATTACAGGTATCATTGCTGTATTATACAGGCTATTCTCTTTTTGTTTCTGAAACGCATCTCTGTATATAGACCTGCTATTTATTATTTTCCTGTAATAATCAATTCGCTCTCTAATTCTTTCTTCCATGGTTTCTTTCGTGTTTTCATTCTTTTTAATATGTAAATCATTTCTCTGGGTACCAGACATGCTATAATCGGTCTGAACACATATACCCATCCGGTCGGAAACAGAACATGGAGCTTATTAAAGTTCTCAAATCTGACCTTTGCCTCATTTATACCGCGTTTAAAATCACGTCTTCTATATGAATCACTATCCTCGCGATATGTAAAAAGTGTTTCCTGTATATTGTATCCTCTTTTTCCCATCTGCCTGAGTCTCATAAATATCTCATAGTCCTCACACAATAATGTTTCTTCAGATACCTTATATCCATCAGTTTCTTCAAATAGAGAAGCTCTGTACATAACGGTAGGATGTATATATGGTGAATACTTCAGGTAATCTTTCTCTGCCGGTGCCTCCGGCATTTCTCTTGTTCCCCATATTCCATTTTCATCCAGAAGTCTTGCATTACATCCACACCAGCTATACTGTGGATTCTTTTCTAGGAAATCGTACTGCACTTTCAATCTGTTTGGATCTGATATATCATCGGCATCCATCCTGGCTATATACTTGCCTCTTGCCTGCTCTATACACGCATTAAGTGAAAATGCAAGCCCATGATTCTTTTCCTGCCCGATTAATACTATTCTTGGATCTATTTTTTTGATTTTTTCTAAGATTAAAGCGGCATCCGGCTGTGATCCATCATCATATATTATGAATTCAAAATCCTTAAAGGTCTGATTAAGTATAGAGTCAACAGCTTCTCTCAGGACTTTCTCATCATTTTGATTGTACACACCCATTATCACCGATATAGACACATCATATTTACTCATAAACCAATTTCCCTATACACCTGATTCATTATCAGGTTAGTGCGCTCTTTAGAAAACCATTGTACCTTTTTTATTCCCTTTTCAACCATAATTTCAGCCAAATCAGGATTATCTTTTATCTTTTTGATATAATAGGCAAAGCTGTCTATATCATCAGGGTCGCATGCAAATGCATTGTCCCCATGATTGACATATTCTCTTGTTCCTCTGTTGTCACCTACTATAAGAGGTACTCCACATGCCATAGCTTCAAGAGCCGCCATCCCAAGTCCCTCTCTTACCGAAGGGAAAACAAAGCAATCTGCATCCTTCAGCACTTCACGTGTGTCATTAACATATCCACACAAGTGAACCTGATTCTCTAATTGATTTTCAGTAATCAGATTTTCCAGCTCCGCTTTTGCTTTGCCTTTTCCATATATGTAATATTGAATATTATTATCATTCAATTGCTTAATGGCTTTTATAACTACTCTATGATTCTTATTCCGATTAAGTTCACCTACTGAAACTATTCTGAAACAATCATCATCTCTCTTATAGCCTTCCCGAGGAGCAAATTTCTTAAGATCAATTCCCACTCCCGGGATTCGAGCGTAGTCTTTCACATGCATTTTCTTTGCCATTTCAAAATCTGCATGATTTATTGTAATCAGACAATCTGTATATCTTGCCAGAACCTTCTCTACCGGATAATATATTAACCAATTCTTAATAGGTGCTCCTGTATAAAAATGAAATCCATGTGCTGTGTAAATCACCTTGCAACCTGTTTTCTTTCCTGCCAATCGGCCAAGAACTCCACCTACCGGTGTATGACAATGAATAAGCTCTATTTTCTCTTCTTTTATAATTCTTATTATATCCCTAAGGCTTTTGTTTAAAGCCACGATATTATAAGGATTTTTGTCTATTTCAACCTGATGAAGCCTGATTCCATTATCGATGTATTCCTTCTTATCAAACTCATAAATCCTATTTTCAAAATTTGATGCGTAATGCACTTCAAAACCAAGCTGCTGCATGATGTGAACATCATCCATCTCAAATCTGGACACAAACCCACCTATCGTTGTGATTATAAGTGATTTTTTCATTATAACTATTCTCCATCTAACGACTCTTCACTCTCCGAGGAATTATCAGACTCTGTCGGTGGAGTAACCGGATTGTCCGGCTCTGTTGGTGTAACAGAGGTATCCGGCTCTGATGGTGTTATAGGGGTATCCGGCTCTGTCGGTGTAACAGGGGCATCCGGCTCTGTTGGTGTTATAGGGGTATCCGGCTTCGTTGGTGTAACAGGGGTATCCGGCTTCGTTGGTGTTATTGTCCCATTTCCACTATTTGTATTCGAAGGTTTTTTCATGGTACTGCCTGTCCCACCACTATTTGTATTCGAGTTATTGCCATTGGCTGTACCACGATGTCCTCTTGAATCGCTACCATCTTCTTCTACTGTTTCTTCTACAGAAGAGAGTTCATCTCGGTCTATACTATTAGATTTTATGTATGCAACCCTTCCGTTGTAATTAACCATTAGCCATTCATCTTTTTCAGTTTTTCCGACAGCTTTTACCTTAGTTCCCTTTTCTAAAGACCCCAACTGTGCTGAGTTCTTATCCGGCTTAACGTAAACCACTGTGTTTTTTATTAATTTAACCGACTGCTCTGTCAAATTTCCAAGCACCTTATTTGAAAAGCTAAAAGCTTCCTCTGCCTCTGTCTGCTGTGTTCCGGTAGTTCCTGATTCAACAGAATATCCCTTCGAAACATACTCAGTAACTGTCTCAGTTGTATCCTCTACGGCTCCACATGCTCCTGTTATAAGTGCAATTCCAAGCATATGTAACAGAAAAAAACATTTTTTATTCATTTACACCTCTCTATCAACCTTACCAATTGCTTATTGTTGCATAGAAATCCTTTTACATTTATATCTTTAAAAATGATACATCATATCTACAAAAAAGTCTACCCCCACCCGATTTTTTCAACGTTTTTCATATTTTTCAACATTTTCTGCCACTATTTTGTGCATAATAACACTTCAAACATATAATTGCATTATCTTCCTCTATATTTCCATTAACTTTGCCAATTAAATACACCCACAGACTAAATAAATACATAATCTGTGGGTGTTCATGCTTCTGCCTATTGTCATAATCATGATTATAATTTGTTTTACCTGACTATTTTAATTTTTCAACTACCATATCCACATATTTCTGGCAGATTTCCTCACTCTCTGCTTCAACCATAACACGGATAACAGGCTCTGTACCCGACTCACGCACAAGTATACGTCCCGTATCACCTAGCTCTGCAGTAACCTGTTCGATGGCTGCCTGAACATCAGGGTTGGCAAGTGCCTCAGCCTTGTCAGCCACACGCACATTCTGAAGTACCTGTGGGTAGATGTTAAGCCCCTCGCAGAGCTGGCTCATCTTCTGTTTTCTCGCCATCATGACCTCCATCATCTTAAGGCTGGTAAGGATACCGTCACCTGTTGATGCATACTTAGAGAAGATGATATGTCCTGACTGTTCTCCGCCGATGCGGCAGCCATTCTGCTGCATATACTCATATACATATTTGTCACCTACTGCAGTCTTTGCGTAACCGATTCCTATCTCATCAAAGGCCTTGTAGAGTCCAAAGTTTGACATAACAGTTGTGACAACAGTATTGTTATCAAGCTTTCCTCTCTCTTTCATGTACTTTCCATATATGTAGAGAATATGGTCTCCTGTGATTATATTGCCCAGTTCATCTACACAGAGACATCTGTCTGCATCTCCATCGTATGCAAAGCCTACATCAAGCCCATTGTCCACCACGTACTTCTGTAAGCCCTCGATATGTGTAGAGCCTGCATTATTATTGATGTTTAGACCATTTGGCTCATTGTTGATGACATAGCACTTTGCTCCGAGTGCCTCAAAAATAGACTTTGCCATGTTCCATGAGCTTCCGTTGGCACAGTCAAGACCAACCTTCATGCCCTTGAATGAGTAGACACCAAGTGATATGAGGTATCCCATGTAACGGTTACGGCCTGCTACATAGTCAACTGTGCATCCGATAGCATCCTTATGTGCATAAGGCAATTCCTTCCACTCCTGACCAAACAGGCGGAGCTTGCCGTCTATATAGTCTTCGACAAGGAGAATTGTCTCCTCATCCATCTTCTCTCCATTGCTGTTGATAAGCTTGATTCCATTGTCATAGTATGGATTATGGCTTGCCGAAATCATGATACCACAGTCAAAATCATCGGTTCTGGCTACATATGCCACTGATGGAGTTGTGGTAACGTGTAATAGATATGCATCCGCTCCCGATGCTGTAAGTCCTGATACAAGAGAATACTCAAACATGTAGCTTGAACGTCTTGTATCCTTTCCTATTACTATCTTTGCCGGCTCGTCGAGCTGCTTCTGCTTCTTAAGCTCTCCATAATACCAGCCTAAAAATCTACCAATCTGATATGCGTGCTCTGCTGTTAAATTGACATTAGCTTCTCCACGGAAGCCGTCTGTTCCAAAGTATTTTCCCATTGTCGTCCCCTTATGAATTTATTTTTATTTCATTATACACTTTTCGAATAAATTTGTGTAGAAATTTTTGCAATAACTCCTCCTAAAAATGCCCCAATCACGTTGGTAATAACATCCTCCACATCCATCACCCCACGCATCGTAATGTACTGCGCGATTTCTACTGACAGGGAGAGTACAAGTCCTATAAAAATCACCTCACATATGCTGCATTTATTTCTTCTGATGACCGGCCAAAGTACACCAAACGGCATAAATAATATAATATTCAGTATAACCTGATCCCACTCACTTTGTACTCCTGCTAAAAAGAGCCTTAAATCAAGTCCCAGCCTGCACCTGAACTCGTGACTTCCGAAAGGTGCCCGCGTAAATATCGTAGTCGCATATAAAAAGCATATACAGACCACATAGCCTATAATAGCTATAGCCTGATACAATTTCAATTTTTTCTTAATAATTCCATATATACAAAAAACCACGGTCAGACAAAGAATAATTATAAAAACACTTTTCTCAAAATCTGACCATGGTCTATTATGCATTTTGATTATATTAATGTAGTGTTCTATTTTTTCCATGATTATATTATATCATAAATATAGAGATACTACACCTAATTTATAATTCCGGATACTCAATTAATCAATCCTCAAAATCAGTATTTGTAAAATCATTGTTTGGCTCGCTTACTTTTTCAGAGAGTGCATTGCTGTACTCATTCACTGCATCACTGGGTGTATAGCCTGCCTCACCATATAGGAATTGATGTACTCCCTTTGCCATATCCGCAAGAGTGCAAGGCACCTCTACCCAGGCCCCGTCAACTTTGCCACCATAAAACACCTGCGGATATGCTGTTGTATCGCTTATATTGTACTCTGAAAGGTTCTTGAATATGGTCAGGGCATCGTTAGCATCATAGTCTGTATTAATACTACCTATCATATCTGATATGAATTTGACCTTTTCAGCAGTGTCCAGTTTCTTTGCTGCCTCAAATACCTTAAATAATACTGTCCTCTGTCTCTCAGTTCTCTTATAGTCACCACCTGTTGTGTAGCGAATTCTCGTAAATGCGACTGTTTGTGTACCATCAAGTGTATATGTGCCGGGCTCTGTTATGTGTTCCGATTTAGTTCCTCTGACCCCATTGATTTCATCTATATATTCGTTGATAACATTGACCTCTGATGCATCAAGATCCTGACTTATTCCGCCAATCTCATCAACTATATCGCCAACTGAGTTAAAATTCAAAGTAACATAATGTTTGATATCAAGATCCAGATTCTTGTTTAGTGTATCTACAGCAAGCTCCGGACCGCCAAATGCATGTGCATGTGTAACTTTCTGATAGCCATGTCCCTCTATATTCATCATTGTATCTCTGAATACAGAGAGTATCCTGACCGTCTTAGCATCATGATCCACCCTGACTACCATGATAGAATCTGATCTGGTTCCTTTTCCAAGCTGATTCGAACGACTATCCACGCCAAAGATCGCGAAGTCCTCCGCGCCACCGGTCAGCGTCTCATCATCTTTCCGTTCCTCACTATTATCCTGTTTTGTGACATTCTCAGTGCCAACTTTCACAGTACCTAAGCCTTTTTTGTCCCCCGTACCCACAGTTATCTTTATCAATATCGCAACTATGAGCACTATAAGTGCTATGAACATTATAAATACTATTGCTGTGATTACGTTCCTTTTCCTTTTCATCTGTACTATTCTCTGTCCGCATCTGCTCCGCTATCATCCGGTTCCGTCGGTTCTGCCGGTTTTGAAACTTTAATTGTAACATATGATACATTGCTTGCATTATAGCTTCCTGTGGCCTTGGTGTATACTTTGTATGTCACCTGTCCCTCATTCTTTGCAACAATGTTACCATTGCTGTCAAGTGTTGCTACTGATGCATCTCCTGATTCCACCTCTACTGTTGCACCTGTATCACTGCTTACTGATATGTTTATCTTCCTTGTACCATTTATCTCCAATGATACGTCTGACTCACTCACATTGACAGAAGCATCTTTCTTTGCTGCCGGTTTTTGTGGTTGTTGCTGCTGCGCCGGCTTTTGTGGCTGTTGCTGCGTCGGCTTTTGTGGCTGAGCTTTAGCATTAACTGTGACAGTAATGGTCTTGGTTCCTGCCCTATAGCCCGCTGTTGCCTCAGACTTTACTGTAATGGTGGCTGTTCCAACTCCAACAGGTGTCACATTTCCACTCTCATCAACTTTTGCCACCCACTCATTGTCACTGACATATGTGAGCTTGGCATTATCCTGTGCTGTCACTCCAAGATTAAAGCTGGCATCCCCCTCTGTCACACTGTAAGCATCCTGTCCTGTAAATAACTGTTCTTTGCCATCAACAGATGTTGCTCCTCCATATACTATAACAGTCTCGCCCATTGACACATTAGCAAACAGCTTTTTCACCTCTGCATATGGCATATTGATACATCCATGGCTTCCGCTATACAGGTATATATTTCCTCCAAATGTGCTCCTCCACGAAGCATCATGAAAACCTATACCTCCGTTAAACGGAACAAAGAAATTTACCCACGACTTGTATCCATCTCCCCTTAAGTATCTATCCTTGTCCATTGAGAATATGGAGTATACTCCTGTAGGTGTACCATGTCCTTTTGCTATACAACCGGTAACACACTGGCTTGACACCACCTGCTTGCCATCCTTGTATACATATACCATCTGATTTGTTAAATCAACCTCACAGTAGTTGCCACCATATGTGACAAATTCACCTGTCTCTTCGACCTTCGCATCACTATATACAGCCTCGACCGTTGTTGATTTTTTTCCATCTATAGCTTTGTAAATTGATTCATAAAGCTTATTTCCATCTACAGTCTGACCAGCTGCCGCCACCGGTACATCTATTGTACTTCCAGCTGTTGTCTTGAACTTACCTGTTTTCTTCTTTGAAACATCATGCTTTTGTGCCAATTGTGTACAATATGTAGCCATATTTTCACCATCAAGCGACACTGTAAGACCATCATTACCCACTATAAGCCACTGTGCTATCTGTTCTTTAGCTACAGTCTCCGTAGCAGGCTCACCTGTAGCCGGATTAAAGTTGCATGTTACCGTGACATCAAGGTATGCATCAGCTTCCTTGAGTGCTTTCTTGACTGCATCACTATCCGCTACCTTTTCGCCTTCTACGTAGCCTGTAGATGATTCAAGCTCTGCTTTCTTCTTCATTTCCTTTACAGCACTTGAAAGTTTGGTAGCTGCTTTATCATATATCGGAGCGTCTCCTGATACTCCATCTACACCTTCAAACTGACCTGCATCAGCATTATAGGTGATGGTAGCACGATAAGGCACCACTGTCTTTATATCAAATATTTCAGTATCTGATTTATCTGCCTGCTTTGTACCATCAGTATCATTATCTGTATTAGAAGTACTATCTGTCTGTGACTCTGTTCTGGCAGTGATATATGAATCAACGAGTGCATTTTCCAGTTCATCACCCTTTTTCATAATAAGCAGCTTAACCTGCTTGTCCGGCTCTTTATTTTTATTTGCTGCATTGATGAGAGTCTGCATATCCGCCTTTTCATTATACTCAAGTCCGAGATCCTCTGCATTCATTTCAAACTCTGCATCATCAAGCTTTACTTTAATCTGGTATTTATCTATTGCCTTCTTGATAGCCTTCTTTGCTTCTTTCGCTGTCATGCCGCCTACATCCACTGATGAAAGCGTGTACTTATCCGGAAAGGTCTTATAATCCTTCTTGCCACAGCCTGCAAGCCCTAATGTTGTCAGCACCAAGGTAAATATAACAAGAAGCTTTACTTTTTTCTCTTTCATATTCATCCTCTTCTCTACTATATTATTTCTCACAGCAAATTATTGTACCACTTTATTTATACACACTCAAGTGGCAGTTTATTCTCACGCTTCATCCTGCTGCGAAGCTCAGTAAGACTGCCTATAGTCACTGTATACATATGCTCGCTCATATGCAAATGACTGCACACATCAAATATCATGTATTTCGCATGGCACATATCATACAGCCATGGATACTCTCCACGCAGCTTTCTATTCAGTTCTTTCACTCTTTTCCGGCCTGCTCTCTTATCAGAATTGATTATAAGAGCCACATGATAGTAGTCTGTGACACACTTTGTGAGCTTTTTAAGCCAATATCGCTCACCGCCCGCTGCAAATTTTTCCTTCAGGCTACATCCCTGTGCCAGACGGATTATCACCTGTTCCAAATCCGGCAGACGTTTTATAAGGCTTTTGGTACTGACACTCTGATTGACATCTCCTATACGATAAACATATAGTTCTCCATCATATATCCTAATCTTTTGTGCAAATGCAAGCGGTATAGTCGAATACTCCTGATCCTCATAGTATACTCCCTCTATAAGGCTGTATCCAAGCTGTCTGTAGAACTCTGTATTGTACAATACTCCGTGGAATGTAAGGCCCCAGTATATATCATCCCAAAAGCTCATCATCTGCTCAAGATTGTATTGTTTAGACTCATCCGGACACCGCACATGCTTGTGTTCTATCTGTTCCGTGCTTATATCATATGTGCGATGTGCATGTATAAACGCATCTGCATCATTTTTTTCAAGCATTTCCACTGTATCTGACAATACGTCCGTATCTACCCAGTCATCCGCATCTACCACCTGAAAGTATTTTCCCTCCGCTACCTGTATACCGGCATTTATGGCAGAACCATGTCCTCCATTTTTCTTACTAAGTACCCTAAATGTTCCCGGATATCTGCTAATATACTTTTCAGCCACTTCAACACTATTATCAGGTGTTCCGTCGTCCACCACAATTACCTCGAGCTTGTCCATAAGCTCATCGTCAAGTATAAAGCTGCTCAAGCCTTTATCAAGAAACTGTTCTGCTTTGTATGTGGGTACAATTATTGATAATACTTTCGTTTTCATCTCTTCTCTGGTTTCTTTCATGATTATTTTCTGATTAAGTGCACCATTGGTATAAACACCTTCTGATAGACTTTTTCATTCATATGAAGCCTATTTAACAGCCTAAAAACCTTGTAGTTCTTTTCTATCAGACCATATATATATCCGTCAGCCGACTTTATCTCAGATGTAAATTTCTCCATCCTATCTCTCAGCATCTTTTTGTCCGGATTTTTTATAAGACACAGCTGATAGTAATCATCTATGAACTTTGCAGTCTTTATGCCCCATATTTGCTTACCTCCCGGTGCAAATTCTTCTGAATTACCCCCTTCAGCAATCAATGTTCTGATAACCGTCTCATAGTGAGACAGCCTCTTAAGCGAGCTTTCCATAGATATGCTCTGGCTTACATCGCCTATCCTATACTGATATAGTTGCTCATCATATACATATATGGTATCAGCATATGCCATCGGCACTGCAGCATATTCCTGATCCTCATAGAAAATGCCCTCTGCCAGTTTATGTGCAAGCCCTCTGTAAAATGCAGTGTTATATAATATGCCGTGAAATGTAAGTCCCCAGTATACATCATCAAAGTGTTTTGCTATCACCTGTGATGAATATGGTCCTCCCAGATTTTGAATATCCACACTCTTATCATGCTTTGTTCCCGGAACAACAAGATGCTCCTCGTAAGGTATATCTCCTTTGGCTGCTTTCTGCAGATCGTAGGTAGTATAGCTCATCAACATAGCATCCATGGCACGCGTATCCTGCTTTTCCTGCGCTGCCTCTAATGCCTGTAATGTAGCAATTAGTTTCTTCAACGCAAGCGTATCTACCCAGTCGTCAGCATCGACCACCTTGAAATACTTTCCGCTCACATGCTCCACACCTGTGTTGATTGCAGAACCGTGTCCACCATTTGTCTTATTTACTATGGCAAAGGTATCCGGATACCAGTCCACAAATTTCTGCGCCACTTCAACACTTCTGTCAGGTGTGCCGTCATTTACGACTATCACCTCAAGCTTATCGAGTATAGCCTTGTCAATATCTATTTCCTCAAAGCGGCCATCCGCTGCCATTTTACAGTTGTGCTGTGCTGTCTGTGCATCTGTATCCCTGCATACCAGAAATGACGACAGCCCCTTATTCAGAAACTTTTCTGCATTATATGTTGGTATTATGATTGATAATATTTTACTCATTAACTGTTCTATCCGTCCTGATTACTATTATTAAAAAGAGTATTGCATACTCATTAACGCCTATTCATGAAATTAATTACCACGCAGTCTGCTATAGACCCATGCTGCCATCGGAAATATCTTAAAACCTGTTTTTCTAAGCATCCAGACGCTCTTCCTGCTGCACGCCTGGTACACTCCCGGGTGCTCCTCACGCAGCATCTCGTCAAACTTCTTCATCTGCTCAACGTTCCTTGTACCATTGCCCTTTGCCAGAAATATCTGGTACTCATCATCGACTGCCTCGGCTATGCCGCGCTCAAGGTACTGCTTCTTGTAGGTCTGCAGATTGCCATGCACGTTGTTGTACTCAAACAGTGCATCAAGCACCTTAAGGTGCTGGTCATGACGCTTGATCATCATCTTTATGTCCACGCTCTGACCACTCCTTCCAAGTCTGTACTGATACAGTGGCAGAGGTGAAAACGTGATGCTTGTGCAGTATGGTATAGGGTAAAGTATATACTCCTGGTCCTCGTAGAAACAGTGCTCATCCACACGAATATCATTCTTCTGCAATACATCAGTACGGATGGTCATGGAATGTATAGTGATCAGAGGGTCCATGACTGCCTCAGCAAAGCCCCACTCCCTGTTGTAGTGATAAGAGTTGGACACTGCCTTTCTGCGCTTTGTGACCTTCTTTGTCCTATCATCGACCAGGTTGAAGTCATTTGATATGACATCCGAGTGCGTGTGCTTCAAAAGCTGTATAAACTGTGGCAGAAGGCTCTTGTCCAGCCAGTCATCACCATCCACCACCTTGAAATACTTTCCTGTTGCACGCGGTATCGCATAGTTGATGGTAGATCCATGGCCTCCGTTCTCCTTGGAGAGCACCTTGAAGCTGTATGGATATTTCTGCTCGTAGGTATGTGCCAGGCTGGCTGTGGAATCTGTGGAACCATCATCCACTATGAGTATCTCCAGACTTCTGAGCACAGACAAATCTATAAACGAGTCAAGACAGTTCTTTATATACTTTTCAACATTGTAAGCCGGAACGACTATGGTTAAAAGCTTCTCCATATATGTTTCTCCATGTATACCTGTTTCCTTGTGTACTACTACTCTCCGAGTCCATCCTTGATGTACTGTATAAGGTGTTCAAGCGCCTCACTCTCATCCTCGCCATTGCAGATAAGCTCTATCTCATCGCCTGACTTTATGCATGCTCCAAGCACTGAAAGTACACTCTTTGCATTAGCTACATTTTTCTCGTCATATATAAATGTTACCTTTGATTTAAATTTCATTGCCTCTTTGCAGAGATTGCCGGCCGGACGTAAATGTAATCCGGTAGGATTCTTGATTATTATTTTTTGTGCTACCACTTTTATTACCTCTTTTCGGTTATATATCTATCAATGTGATGAACTGTCAGAGCCGGTGTTTCCTGACGATGTGCTGCCCGATGACGTACCACCTGTGCCGGTGCTTCCTGATCCGGTGTCGCCTGTTGTTGAGCCCGAGGCTGTTCCTGTACCATCAGTTCCCGTTGTGCCGCCTCCGTCACCTTCCCTTCCGATAACTATCTGAACCTTTATCTCGCCCCATGTGTACTTGGTCTCATCCAGATTCGGCTTTACCGTCACTGTATGTGTACCTGTACCAAGGCCTGTCACATCAATTTTACCCTTCAGTGTAGTTCCCGAAAGTGTATCTATATCAGACTGGGTGCCGCTTACTATGACACTGCTCTTATCTGTTACAAATGTAAGCGTATATCCCTCTTCCAGTCCGTCATATGTGATATTGGAGCTGTTCAGCGTCATAGTTGAAGTCGCATTTGTTTCAATCTTTATATCTATACTGAGCTTTGCCTTGGATGAGTTCACTATAAAAACTCCATCCGGCAGATATCCTGTCAGGTCAACAGATGTACTTATATCGTCTGTTGCGCCCGATATATCGATTGGTCCCACATCTATAGATGTGATATTGTTCAATGCTTCTGCATTACCCTTGAGCATTACAGACTCCTCTGATAGTTCTACTCCGAGCACGCTCTTTCCACCTGCCGGTGAGCCTGTCGTAGTACACTTGATAGGTACCTCCTTGGTACTTAAGACATCAACTGTCACTGCTATAGACTGATACTGGCTATCCACATCAAGCTTTGATATATCTATCTCATCGCCATTATCATCAATCAGAGTGAGATCACCGCGATCAGTTATCTGATTATCTGATATTATGGTATTGTCATCGACCTTTATATTTACATTGGCCGATGCTATAGTTGAAACAATGGACTCAGGACCTCCGATCTTTACTACCTTTGGATTTGCCTGTGGCTTGTTTCCCAGTGCTTTCGCACCTGAGAGACTTCCATCCAATGATACCTTTACCTCAAACTGCTTCTGCATATATTTTTCAACCGAAAGCGGGAGCATATGGTCTCCACCGTTGAAGGTAATCGAATGTCTGTACTTGGTGCATCCAATATCTACCTTTACGCTTGCCTTATTCGTATCATCCTTATCTACTATGATATTTGCAAGGTCGACATTTGCGTAAAAATCAGAATCATCAAGCTCGTTCAGATAGCTTCTCTTGCCTGATACCGAAAAGCTGATGGTCTTTTCCGAATCCTTGATGGTAGGCCATAGCCCCTTGTCAACAACCGAATCACGGCCTGTGACGGTGACTGTTGTGGTAAATGTCTTTGTCTTGACCGGGTCATTGAGATTGTAGACCACAAGCCAGAGTATAAATGCAAATGCTATCGCAAGTATTTTAAAGCCTATATTATTTGTGAAGGTTTTTAGAAGCTTCTTTCCCATTCTTAAACCTCCTTTTAATTAATTCAAATTTACCCGGCTCCCTATGTCTGTTCTGCAGAAGCTTAAGCTGTGTGCGTAGATGATCGGCATCTATATCGTGCTCAATCTGCCCCTTGTATGCTGTAGAAACTGATCCTGTCTCCTCTGAAACTATGATAGTAAGCGAATCACTTACCTCGCTGACCCCGACCGCTGCACGGTGTCTGGTTCCCAAATCCTTCGAGAGTGACAGGCTGTCTGATAGCGGAAGGTAACATGTAGCTGACACCACACGGTTGCCACGCACGATAACCGCTCCGTCATGAAGCGGTGTGTTTTTCTCAAAAATATTGATGAGGAGCTGACTTGTAAGTATGGCATCCACATCTATTCCTGTTCTGATATACTCTCCCAGATTTATCTCATCCTCCATGACTATTAGCGCTCCTGTCTTTACTCTGCCCATCGCAAAGCATGCACGCACCAGCTCATCAATTGTCTTGTCGGAGAATTTCTCAATCTCGCCCCTGCCGGTATTGAAGAAATCACCCAAAAAGGTCTTTCCACCAATATTCTCCAAGGCATTTCGAAGCTCAGGCTGAAAAATAACAACAAGTGCCACGAGACCTATATTAAAGAGTTTCTCAGCAAGCCACAGTATCGTATCCATCTGGAACAATGCTGCAACAAGCACAAACAACAGTATGATAATAAGGCCCTTGAACAGATTCCATGCCCTCGTGGTCTTTATCCACAAAAGTATATGATAGAAGAGCACTGAAATAATAAGTATCTCTATAATGTCTATCACACCGATTTTGATGCCCGGCACATTTGTGAATGTAAGGAACTGGTCCTTGAAGCGTATCAATACACCACTCACATTATCCATAGCGCCCTCCTTTCTCTTATACTATGTAACTATTTGTCATCCTCAAATATATTTTCGTCTATTTCGAGATCTTTTGCAATAGCCTCTTTGCTGATATTTTCCTGATTATGTCTCGGAATCTTCTTTCCAAGGCTTCCTGTATTGCCAAAGTGCTTTACAACCTTTTCCTCCTTGGCAATCATCTTCTTTGGAACTGCCTTGACGTAATAGTAATATTCATCATCCTCAAATTGTACGTTTTCTGTACGTGCATAGTCAAGATTCATAAATATAAACTGTATGACAACACCTGCAAAAATAGCAACTACAGTGCTGAGCACAAGCCAGATTATCTTCTCCGGCAGTCCGAGCACCAGATAAGCAACAACAAGTGCAACCAACTGTATGAGCCCTCCTGCTATGGTAGCAACAGTCCATGAATTGTTGATTTTCAATCGTCTGACCTGATACACCACCAGTGTGGTGATAACAAAGATTGCCATAACTATAAACATCTCTTTGTTGTCAAGAAGCTGTCCCATTGTCACATTGAGCTTTGTAGTGCTCTGCCCCTTTTTATCTACCACCTCTGCAAGCGCTGATGCATTCTGTCTGATTCCATCAAAGAAATAGTACAGCAGTGTGCCACATATTATTGCAACAACCGAATAAGCTCTTCTTAAAAGACCTGCTGCAACCGGCATAACAGATGGTATGTGAAGCTGAAAGCATATAGGTGTGAGTATCACAAGCATGCCATCCTTCGGTGCAAAACGAAAATAGACAAAATACAGTACTAAAAAAAGTACAAATGTGATAGCAAAAACCTCTATGGACAGCGCATACATATCTAAAAGTATCATAATCGAAGCAATCCAGAGTATTGCATTCACCGGAAGCAGTGCACACACAAGCGCTAAAAGCAGTGCCACAAGCATCGAGCTTATTTTCGCCATATAGCCGATATTCAAATCTATTGTTATAAATGCGATAAATGCAACGGCAAATCTCACAACCGGAAGTATAAAGTGCTCATACTCACCGCAAAATTTGACTGCCTTATCCTTAATTTCCAGTAACTTGTTCATAAAGCCTCCCTAACGCTTAATCTTTTCCTCACGGGAATATATTCTGCCCACTGCCTTCAGGTGATTTGCGTATTTGCGCACTTCTCTTCTGCCGGCCTTATATCTTGCAGTATACACCACAATTGTGACAAAAATGTAAACCGCCATAAATGCAATATACAGTATGCCTATTGTGACACCCATTGCCTTAAAATCAAGCTTATTGATTCTGTCCAAAAGCTCTGCTGCATTGACAGCAACCCACATCACAACAAGCCCTGCAAATGCGAATGTACCTGTAAAGAAGCTTTTTAAGCCCTCTTTCCATATATAGTCCCATCCGTAGTAGCTTGCGGACTGCTTCTGCACACGGCTGTCATCGCTTTTGCTGTCACATAGAGCAATATTAAACAGTTCCCTTACTTTTTCTTCGTTTATCATAAATCATCCTCTTACCTGTTACCTGATATATCTCATACGGTTTTTGTCATCCTGCTGCCACAGCTGCTTATCCTGGCCCTTTGGTGTGTCAAGGGCACTGCGTAGTGTGTTTGTGAGCTTAGTCTTGCACTCATCACAAAATCTGCCTGTACGTATCATCCTTCCACAGTTCTCGCATGGTATACCATATGATGAATCAGGTGAAAACGAAAGCCTTTCCTCACGTATCCACCTATTTATCTGCTTCATGGATGTATCGGTCTCCTTGGCCACTGTCTCAACCGGCACATTTGGATTATCCTCAACGAATCTCTTTACTATATCAAATTTCTCATCCATTTTTTTCTGGCAGTTCGGGCAGTACTGCTCATCTGACAGTACATTAAATATTCTGCCACAGCCCTTGCAATTAGATATTCTCATCTGATAAAACCCTCCTAACTTCCCTGTCCTATGCAAATACACAGCACATATACACGGCCGGGACATTTCTTTGCTATCTCGTGCCCAATCGACTCCGCCGTACTGCCTGTAGTATATATATCATCTACTATTAGTATTTGGTCATATTGTACAATACTATCCGCCACTTGAAAAGCCCCCTCGAGACAATTTCTGCGTTCAACATACCCCATTGTCTTGAGTGGACTGGTATTTTTCACTCTGCGCACAAGCCCTTTTGCCATCCTTATGCCTGTTTTTTCAGACAATGCCCTTGCAAAACACTCTGCCTGATTGTAGCCTCTCTGGCGCATTTTTTTACGGTGCATCGGCACCGGAATAATAACATCTATCCCACAGCTTAGTATCCAGTCCGAATATCTTTCCACTGCTGTCTGTGCAAAATAAGCCGCATACTCACGTCTGTTTGAATACTTGAACCTGTACATGGTCTGCTTAATGCTGCCCTTGTATGCAAAAAGCGCCTTTCCCTGCCTGTAGCTGTCATCCTCCCGCATCTGTCTGTGATGCTCGAGTGCCCGTGCGCAGTCGTCACAATACTCTCTTCGCTCAGACAAAACCGGCTTCCCGCAGCGCATACACTGTGGCTGTTCAACCGGAAAGAGCTTTTCACAGCATCTGCTGTGTATATATCTCTCAACCGGACCAATTATACCATCACATACCGGACAGCGCGGTGGAAATACCAGATTGATTACGCCTCTCCCAATATCCTTTATTTTGTTCACTAATCCCCCCTGACTGTAATATTCCCATTTGTAACAATATTAACAAAAAAGCGACAATACATTCCTGCAATGCAGGGACATATCATCGCCCTCACGGCTGCCTGTTATAAAACGTATATTCTAGAATTCTTCATCTCTCTTGCCTGCAAGGAACTCTACATACTTTCCTGTACCGATAGCAACACATGTCATAGGCTGCTCTGCAGTCATTGTATTGATGCCGGTCTTTTCCTCGATAAGCTCCTCAAGACCTCTGAGCAGTGAACCGCCTCCTGTAAGCACGATTCCTCTGTCTGCGACATCGGCTGCAAGCTCCGGTGGAGTCTTTTCAAGCACTGAGTGCACTGCCTCAACTATCTGAAGAGTTGCCTCACGAAGTGCTTCCTCTGTCTCCTCTGAGCTGACTGTAATAGTCCTTGGAAGTCCTGTTACAAGGTTTCTTCCTCTTACCTCAATTGTCTCCGGCTGTGGGAGAGGGTAGCATGTACCAATCTTGATTTTGATATCCTCAGCTGTTCTCTCTCCGATGAGAAGGTTATGCTTCTTTCTCATGTATCTGACAATTGCCTCATCAAAATCATCTCCGGCTATCTTGATAGATGTGCTGACTACCGAACCACCGAGTGAGATAACTGCTATATCTGATGTACCGCCTCCGATATCTACTATCATATTTCCGCATGGCTTTGAAATATCAATACCTGCACCGATTGCAGCTGCGATTGGCTCCTCGATAATCTTAACATCTCTGGCTCCTGCTGCAAATGTAGCATCCTCAACGGCCTTCTTCTCAACCTCTGTAACACCACTTGGCACACATACGCTCACGAGCGGCTTTCTGAAGCTCTTCTTACCAAGCGCCTTCTGGATGAAGTGCTTGATCATCTTCTCTGTAACTGTATAATCTGAGATAACACCCTGACGCAGCGGTCTGACTGCAACGATATTACCCGGTGTCCTTCCGAGCATGAGGCGTGCTTCCTCTCCGATTGCCTTAATCTTGTTGGTGTCCCTGTCAAAGGCTACTACTGAAGGCTCCTTTAACACAACACCCTTTCCTTTTATATAAACAAGTATACTTGCTGTTCCTAAATCGATTCCGATATCTGATCCGACCATTTTAATAGCCCCTTTCCTGCCATATCTTTAAATTTACACATACACTCTCTTATTATATACAATAAATCCCATTTTTCAAACTTTTTTTTTGAAAAAGGTCATATTTAATAAAATTTTAAAGTTTATCCTTGTCTTTTTCCAGATATGGTTTCAAAAACCGGCCTGTATATGACTGTTTTACCTCGCATATCTCTTCAGGTGTGCCCTGCGCTATGACGGTTCCGCCGCCGTCTCCGCCCTCAGGTCCCATGTCTATGATATAGTCAGCTGTCTTTATCACATCGAGATTGTGCTCTATAACAACTACAGTATTGCCTCCGTCTGATAGCCTGCGCAGTATCTCCACAAGCTTGTGTACATCTGCAAAGTGCAATCCTGTGGTAGGCTCATCAAGTATATATATGGTCTTTCCGGTGCTCTTTCTGCTAAGCTCTGTGGCAAGCTTGATACGCTGCGCCTCACCACCCGAAAGCTCTGTGGACGGCTGTCCGAGCTTCACGTAGGATAGTCCGACATCATAGAGTGACTGGATTTTGTTCTGTATCTTTGGCACATTTTTGAAAAACTCAAGTGCCTCCTCCACTGTCATATCAAGAACATCGTATATACTCTTGCCCTTGTACTTTACATCGAGTGTCTCCCTGTTATATCGTTTGCCTCCACAGACCTCACACGGCACATATACATCAGGCAGGAAATGCATCTCTATCTTAAGGATTCCATCGCCGCCGCAGGCCTCACACCGACCGCCCTTTACATTGAAACTGAAACGGCCCTTTTTATAGCCCTTTGCCTTGGCATCAGGTGTTGATGCAAACAGGTCTCTTATCATGTCAAACACACCTGTATATGTGGCAGGATTAGAGCGGGGTGTACGGCCTATCGGTGACTGGTCGATGTCTATGACCTTATCAAGCTGTTCAAGACCATCTATACCGTCGTGATCACCCGCGATACACCTGGCTCTGTTTAAGGATTTGGCCAGATGCTTGTAGAGTATCTCATTGGTCAATGAGCTCTTTCCCGAGCCCGACACGCCTGTAACACAGGTCATGATACCAAGAGGTATCTGCACATCAATATTTTTCAGGTTATTCTCCCTGGCTCCTCTTATCGTGATGTATCCGCTTGGCTTACGCCTCTCCTGTGGCACCGGTATCTTTATTTTACCGCTCAGATATGCTCCTGTGAGTGATTTTTTGCACTTTATAATGTCCTTTAACGAACCTGCCGCCACTATCTCCCCGCCGTGCGAGCCGGCTCCAGGACCTACATCCACGATATAATCCGCTGCACGCATGGTATCCTCATCATGCTCCACAACTATGAGCGTATTTCCCAGATTCTTAAGATTCATAAGTGCACCAAGCAGCTTGTCATTGTCCCTCTGATGTAAGCCAATGCTTGGCTCATCAAGTATATATGCCACACCTACAAGTCCTGAGCCAATCTGCGTAGCAAGCCTGATTCGCTGTGCTTCCCCGCCTGAGAGACTTGCAGTCCCGCGGGTAAGGGTGAGGTAGTCCAGACCAACCTGCTGCAAAAAGCCGACCCTCGCACGGATTTCCTTTAGTATCTGGTCTCCGACAAAGCGCTGCTGCTCTGTAAGCTCTATATCAGCAAGGAACTTCACAAGCTCCTTCACAGACATGGAGGTCATCTCATATATGTTCTTGTCCGCAACCGTAACGGCAAGTGACGACGGCTTAAGCCTCTGCCCCTTACAGCTCGTACACGGGGTAATGCGCATAAACTGCTCATACTCTGCCTTTGCCGTATCAGAAAAGGTCTCCTTGTATCGGCGCTCAACATTGTCCACAAGGCCGTTCCATACAAGGTCATAGACGCCTTCGCCTCTCTGCCCCTTGTATCTGACCTTGAGCACTCTGCCGTCTCCACCGTAAAACAGCAGCTTTTTCATATCTGCAGATAAATCATCAACCGGTGTGTCTAGAGGAAGCCCATAACCCTCATGTAGCGCACGAAGTGTCGCATAGGTATAGCTCTTTGGGTCTGTACATGACTGCCAGCCCATCACCTGTATGGCACCCTCAGATATGGAAAGCGATGAGTCAGGCACCATAAGCTGCGGGTCAAACTCCATCTTGTAGCCGAGTCCGTAGCAGGTCGGACATGCTCCGAACGGATTGTTGAAGGAAAAGCTTCTCGGCTCCACCTCATCTATGCTTATGCCACAGTCAGGACATGCAAAGTTCTGGGAAAATGTCATCTGCTCGCCATCTACTATGTCAACTATGGCATTGCCCTCTGTCAGTTCAAATACATTTTCAAGTGAATCAGTAAGCCTCTTCTCTATGCCCGGCTTTACAACCAAACGGTCTACAACAATATCAATATTGTGCTTTATATTTTTCTCCATCGGGATATCCTCGGAGAGCTCATACATGCTGCCATCTACAATCACACGCACGTATCCGCTCTTTTTGGCTCTCTCGAACAGCTTCTGGTGCTCACCCTTGCGGCCTCTGACCACCGGTGCAAGAAGCTGGATACGGGTGCGCTCAGGCAGCGCCATAACAGTATCCACCATCTGGTCTATCGTCTGCTTTGTAATGGCACGCCCGCACTTCGGACAGTGTGGTATTCCAATTCTGGCATAAAGCAGTCTGAAGTAATCATATATCTCTGTGACCGTTCCGACAGTTGAACGTGGGTTCTTGTTGGTGGATTTCTGGTCAATGGAAATGGCAGGCGGAAGTCCCTCTATAGACTCCACATTCGGCTTCTCCATCTGCCCTAAAAACTGACGCGCATAAGATGAAAGTGACTCCATGTACCTGCGCTGCCCCTCCGCATATATGGTATCAAATGCCAGTGATGACTTGCCTGAGCCTGAAAGCCCTGTAAAAACAACAAACTCATCTCTCGGGATGTCAAGACTGACGCACTTTAGATTGTGTTCGCTGGCACCTCGTATTTTGATGTATTTTCTTTCTTTTTTTGCCATAATTTGTGTTCCTCCAAATTGCTTCCGGATGTTATAAGCTTTTATTTTACGTCTCTCAATGTATTTTTAAGCATAATAAGCTTATCCCTGTACTCAGCAGCCGCCTCGAAATTGAGCTCTGCCGCTGCTTTTTTCATCTTTTTCTCTATATCTGCGATATGCTTCTCAAGCTCTTTTTTACTCATTGACTCCGGATCCTTGTCAAGAGCAGTCTCATCGGCCGCTACCTTCTTTGAGATAGCTATGAGATCACGCACAGATTTCTGAATGGTCTGCGGTGTGATGCCGTGAGCCTCATTGTACTCTTCCTGCACCTTTCTACGACGCTTTGTCTCGTCAATTGCGACACGCATGGAGTCTGTAATCTTGTCAGCGTACATGATAACATGGCCCTCGCTGTTACGCGCAGCACGTCCTATCGTCTGGATAAGTGAGGTCTCTGAGCGAAGGAAGCCTTCCTTATCCGCATCGAGTATGGCAACAAGTGTAATCTCCGGGATATCAAGACCCTCCCTGAGCAGATTGATGCCGACAAGCACGTCAAATACGTCAAGACGCAGGTCACGTATTATCTCCGCTCTCTCAAGTGTATCTATATCTGAATGCAGGTACTTTACCCTGATGCCAAGCTCTGCCATATAGTTTGTGAGATCCTCAGCCATACGCTTTGTGAGTGTGGTGATAAGCACCTTGTGATGGTTTGCAGTCTCCTTATTGACCTCTGACACAAGGTCATCAATCTGTCCCTCAACAGGGCGCACTGATATCTCAGGATCCAAAAGTCCTGTCGGTCTGATAATCTGCTCCGCACGAAGCAGCTCATGCTCATTCTCATACTTATTAGGAGTAGCTGAAACAAAGAGCATCTGGTCTATTTTACCCTCGAACTCCTCGAAATTGAGGGGTCTGTTGTCAAGAGCAGATGGCAGTCTGAAGCCATAGTCCACAAGAGTGGTCTTTCTGGAGCGGTCACCCGCATACATACCGCCTATCTGCGGAATCGTGATATGTGACTCATCCACGATTATGAGAAAATCATCCGGGAAGAAATCTATGAGTGTCATAGGAGGCTCCCCCGGCTTTGCAAAGTTCAGATGTCTCGTATAGTTCTCAATTCCTGAGCAGAAGCCTGTCTCCCTCATCATCTCTATGTCAAAATTGGTCCTCTCTGCTATTCGCTGAGCCTCTATGAGCTTGTCCTCACCTTTAAAATACTTCACACGCTCATCAAGCTCTTTCTCTATATTGAGGCAGGCCTCATTTATCTTCTCCTGCGAAACTACATAGTGGGATGCAGGGAAAATCATCGTATGCTCAAGCGAGCACTTTACCTCGCCGGTCAGCACATCAACCTCCACTATCCGATCTATCTCATCACCGAAAAACTCAACCCTGATTGCTGTATCATCGGCATTTGCCGGAAATATATCAAGCACATCACCATGCACTCTGAAGGTACCTCGGTGAAAATCCATATCATTCCTGGTGTACTGTAAATCTATGAGAGCCCTCGCAAGATCATCCCTGTCCCTCTCCTGCCCCGGGCGCAGCGAAATACTCATGCCTGTCCACTCATCAGGACTTCCAAGTCCGTATATGCAGGAAACCGATGCCACGACAATGACGTCCTTTCGCTCCGTGAGTGCTGCCGTGGCTGAAAGCCTGAGCTTATCTATCTCATCATTTACAGAGGAATCCTTGGCTATGTACGTATCAGACTGCGGCACATAGGCCTCAGGCTGGTAATAGTCGTAGTAGGAAACAAAATACTCTACTGCATTTTCGGGGAAAAACTCCTTCATCTCACCATAGAGCTGCCCCGCCAGTGTCTTATTGTGCGATATGATAAGTGTAGGCTTATTGAGTGCTGCAATGACATTAGCCATGGTAAAGGTCTTGCCGGAGCCGGTAACTCCAAGTAAGGTCTCAAACTGGTTGCCCTCATTAAAGCCCTTTACAAGCTGCTCTATCGCCTGTGGCTGGTCGCCGGTCGGCTTGTATTTTGAATGCAGTTTAAAATCCATAACGCACGCTTCCTCCCAAAATCTGAAATACTGCTTTTCTTAAATATCTAAAAAAGACAAAGTCAATAATTTGTAGTATGCACTTACGTGCCTTATTTTACTACAAAAAATCAACTTTGTCCACAGTTTTCAGAACATTCGTTCTTATTGATTCATATTATGTTAGTGTTCACGCCTATCAGTGTGACTTGCAACGATTACAGCCATTTAAAATTTACTTCACACGTCCACAGCACTGCTTATATTTCTTGCCACTGCCGCATGGACATGGGTCATTCGGATATACCTTGGCTGCTGCACGGCGCTTTGGTGCATTCTGTGCTGACTCATCCTTGTTTGTGCCCGAAATCTTTGCAACCTGCTCTCGCTCAACCTTCTGCTCAACCTGTACATGATACAGCAGTCTGACAGTATCCTCCTGGATAGCTGAAATCATGTCGTCAAACATATCAAAGCCTGCCATCTTGTACTCTACGATTGGATCTTTCTGTCCATAAGCCTGTAAGCCGATTCCCTGACGAAGCTGTGCCATATCATCGATGTGATCCATCCACTTTCTGTCGATTACACGAAGAAGCACGACACGCTCAATCTCTCTGAACTGCTCAGGCTCAGGGAATTCTGTCTCCTTCTGCTCATAAAGCATGACGGCCTTTTCCTTTAAATACTGCTTGAGCTGCTTTGCATTCTTGATTGACTCAATATCCTCTTTTGTAATCGGATCAAGAGGAATGACCGGAAGCACAAGCTCGTTGAGCTCTACAAGATCCCAGTCAGCTCTGTCAATTTCCTCGGAAATACATCTGTCAACAGACTTCTCAACCTGCTCCTGAACCATCTTAAGGATAGCATCACGCATGTTGTCACCGTTAAGCACCTTCATACGCTCGCTGTAGATAATCTCTCTCTGGTCATTGTCCACCTGGTCATACTCGAGAAGATTTTTACGAATACCAAAGTTGTTGGCCTCGATTTTCTCCTGAGCCTTCTCGATAGCAGATGTGAGCATCTTATGCTGGATCTGCTCGCCCTCCGGTACTCCGAGCGCATTGAAAACGCCCATCAGACGCTCTGAACCGAAAAGTCTCATGAGATCGTCCTCAAGTGAGATGAAGAACTGTGACTCACCCGGATCTCCCTGACGTCCTGCACGTCCACGGAGCTGATTGTCTATACGTCTTGACTCATGGCGTTCTGTACCGATAATCTTAAGACCTCCGGCAGCCTTTGCCTCATCGTCAAGCTTGATATCGGTACCACGGCCTGCCATGTTGGTTGCTATTGTAACTGCACCGTGCTGTCCTGCAAGTGCAACAATCTCTGCCTCTTTCTCATGGAACTTGGCATTTAATACTGTGTGAGGGATTCCCTCTCTCTTAAGCATGCCGCTCAAAAGCTCTGATGTCTCGATGGTGATTGTACCTACAAGAACAGGCTGTCCCTTTTCATGTGCCTCTTTAACCGCATCCACAACTGCCTTGAACTTTTCCTTTTTGGTAGCGTATACAGCATCCTGCAAATCAATACGCGCTACCGGCTTATTTGTAGGTATCTCGACAACATCCATGCCATAGATATCACGGAACTCTTTTTCCTCTGTGAGAGCTGTACCTGTCATACCGGCCTTCTTATCAAACTTGTTGAAGAAGTTCTGGAATGTGATTGTGGCAAGTGTCTTGCTCTCTCTCTTGACCTTTACATGCTCCTTTGCCTCGATAGCCTGATGCAATCCGTCAGAATAACGACGACCCGGCATGATACGTCCGGTAAACTCATCTACGATAAGCACCTCATCATCCTTTACCACATAGTCCTGATCTTTGAACATGAGGTTGTGCGCACGAAGCGCAAGTATGATATTGTGCTGGATTTCAAGATTCTCCGGATCTGCAAGGTTCTCGATATGGAAGAACTGTTCTACCTTTTTCACACCATCCTGCGTAAGGTTTACAACCTTGTCCTTCTCATTTACGATGAAATCACCGGTCTCGTCCTGGACAATGCCCATGATGGCATCCATCTTTGAATACTCAGGAACATCCTCACCACGCTTCATCTGTGTAGCCAGGATATCGCATGCCTCGTAAAGTCTTGTCGACTTGCCGCTCTGTCCTGAAATGATAAGAGGTGTACGTGCCTCATCGATAAGCACTGAATCGACCTCATCGATGATAGCATAGTGGAGGCCTCTCTGAACAAGCTGTTCCTTGTAAATAACCATATTGTCACGCAGGTAATCGAATCCAAGCTCATTGTTTGTGATATATGTAATATCACAGCCGTAAGCCTCCCTGCGCTCGTCATTGTCCATGCCGCCAAGTACTACGCCGACCTTAAGTCCTAAGAACTCATGAACCTGTCCCATCCACTCAGCATCACGCTTTGCAAGGTAATCATTGACTGTGACAATACACACACCCTTGCCCTCAAGTGCATTAAGGTATGCAGGAAGTGTAGAAACAAGTGTCTTACCTTCACCGGTTCGCATCTCTGCAATACGTCCCTGATGCAAAATAATACCACCGATTATCTGTACTCTATAATGTTCCATGCCAAGCACACGCTTAGCAGCCTCTCTTACTGTAGCAAATGCCTCCGGAAGAATATCATCAAGTGTTGCTCCGTCCTCCAGACGCTTTTTAAACTCCCTTGTCTTATCCTTTAATTCTTCATCGGAAAGCTTTCCCATTGCCTCCTTATATGACTCAACCTTGTCAGCAATCGGGTAAATTCTCTTAAGCTCTCTCTCGCTGTGAGAACCAAAGATTTTTGAAAATGCGCTCATATTTTTCTCCTATAACTTCAAATTGCCCTTGTACAGGCTCACAATAGTGTTATTGTAACACTTTGAGGATGATTGCACAACCTAAAGGGATGAATGTTTTGTAAACATTTTATAAAAATATTGATGTTTGCGCCTTTAATTTTTTTTGGGGGGCTTCGCGCGAGAAGGCTGTGCGGTCCGGGGGAGTACACAGTATATTCCTCATAAAAAATATGAACTTTTTTATTCTGAACACACTGTGTACTTCCCGGATCCACTTTGTTGTGCGCGAAGCATGGTGGAATTATGTTCAATTCAAAAAGCTCTCCACAAGGGAGAGCTTTTTGGAGTTGCCTATTTTTTAGTTACTTCTGGGCTTCATATGCTTCGCGGCATGCTTTTGCGAGCTGGTCGCCGCAGGATGTATTCTTAAATCCACATTTAATTCCACCGATTTTTTCCTCTACCTGGGCAACTGTGAGTCCTTCGACAAGCTTTGGAATAGCCTGAAGATTTCCGTTGCAGCCTCCTGTAAATTTTACGTTATGTACTACATCTCCTTCGAGCTCAAGCTCAATCTGTGTTGAACATGTTCCTTTTGTTTTGTAAATATATGACATATTTTATCCTCCTGTGTTTTCAGTTTAAATTTGTGTATACATGATTATAACATATATTTTTATATCTTTCCTATATTTTTTCACGTTTTCCAACTCAGTTTTTCAATTCAGAAGTCACTGTTCACACATAACAGTGTAACCAGCAATGATTCAGATTCATAAATCTTTTCTTTATTTATACTATAAAGTACGGGACGCTGCTTGCGGACACCGCGGCGGGCTGTATACACTCCGGTGTCCGCGAATAACGAAGCTGCTTAGATACTGTCGAATTATGCGCATGATACACAGAAATGCCGAGGCATGGACGCCGAGGCAAGGAGAAATCGAGCCATGGATGGCGAGTTTCGACGGTTTCGTCCTCCTATGAAAGCCTATAAGGCATAATTCATACAGTATCTTGGCTGCGCAGTGTAGCGGACACCTGAGTGTATACAGACCACCGCAGTGCCCGCAAGCAGCGTCCCGTACTACTACTAATACTGCAGCACTACAGCCATAGTAAAGCAATATCCCCCACTCTAGAGGATTACCGGCTGAATCTGCCGTCCGGCCATCACTTCTTTTATTGTGCCGACAACCTGTTTTCCGTCACACACGAGTGAATTCGGTTTCTTCACACAATCATCCTGTCCAAATGGAACAAAATAAATATTTTTCATATTCATCAGCTTTCCGATATTCTTAAAGTTGATGCCGAGCGCATCATTTGTGGAAATCCCGATAACAAGCGGTCTGCCGTTTCTCAGATGAGCCTTTGCCGCGAGAAGGACCGGTGTGTCCACTATGCCGTTTGCAAGCTTTGCCGCTGTATTGCCGGTGCATGGGTAAATCACCATCACGTCAAACAGCTTTCCCGGGCCGACACGCTCTGCCTCCTGCAGTGTCCTGATGCCCTCATCCCCGGTAATTTCAGAAATAGTATGCATAAAGTCACCGGCCTTTCCAAAGCGTGTGTTCATCATCTGTGCATTATAGGAAAATACAGGTGTCACATGGGCGAAGCTCTCCACAAGCCGCTTTGCAACATCCTTCGTCTTTTCAAAACTACAGAAGGAGCCTGTAATTCCCATTCCTACGGTGCAATCCGAAATAACCATAAGCCCTCCGTCATACCTTTTCTTTTCATACAGTCATAAAGTATTTTCGCACCGGTTTTCGGACAGTATATGCCCGGAAGGCCGAGCGCATGCGTACAGTTTATCTGATATCTCTTACATGCCTCAAAATCACAACCGCCGGGCTTAGATGCAATATCTATAATTATCGCATCTTTTTGTAAAAGCATGATTAAACTTTCATCTATAACCCTGTCTGGCACTGTGTTTATGAGAAAAAGTGTTTCTAGACAAGCCTTGGCAGGATTATTAAAATCCACCGTTTCATAGCCAAGTTCAGCTGCCTCAAGTCTTGCCTGTTTTCTCCTTGCCATCACCATGACACGGGCTCCCATAGCAGAAAAAATGCGAGCCATTGCCTTTCCGCATTTTCCAAACCCGCTCACAAGCACCTTTGAGCCATATATGCCATGTATGCTTTTTTGTATTGCTATGGACGCAGTGGCCTCGGCCGTGACAATGGCATTCTGCTCTATGACAGTCTCATCTCTCATAAAGTCACAGCCTCTGTCAACGCCTGGGAAGCACTCCGGCATCATGCCGCCCCACACTGCAATATTGTTAATTATTATATTATGTTTTAATTTTTCTATATCACTATTTATAAGCTTAAGCTTTGAAAACGGGGTAGGAAAAACAATATTTCCCACACGCTCATAATCAATCCCACCGCTATTTCTGCAATCTGTCTGTTCTCCTCCCAGCATATCGGCAAGGTATTTTTGTCTTTGGTCCGTAACATATATTATAGTGTCTTTTTGCATAATACTTCTTCCTTTCGCTATAATATATGCGCATTTTTACCTTATGTGAGAGTATTTCGTTTTATCGTAACCGTTCAGTACCTTAACAGTTGCGAGCCGCAAGCACATTAGAATCAGCTGCATAAAGCTTTTCCATGGCTTTGCTTATTCAAAAAAAACAGAGCTTGTCATATATTAATATTACGCCAAGCTCTGTTTTTTTAATGCTAATTGAATTCTAACTGATTTTCAATTTATTCAATTCGATTTTATTTTTATAAATTTTGCATTAGCTTATTACAGCTGTGTGACAACAAAAATATCGTAGATGGCTTTTATTGCCTTGTCAAAGTCATCATTACTTACACCGATGATGATATTGAGCTCTGATGAACCCTGATCAATCATGCGCACATTGATATTGGCATGTGCAAGTGCAGAGAAAATCCTGCCGGCTGTACCACGGTTTGACTTCATGCCACGGCCAACAACAGCGATAAGCGCGAGGTCTGACTCGAGGTCAATGATATCAGGATGAGCAAGTCTTCTGATTGAGCTGATAACCTGCTGCTCCTTGCCCTCAAACTCTGCCTGATGTACGAATACTGTCATAGTATCGATACCTGATGGCATATGCTCTATAGAGATACCGTTCTCCTCAAACGCCTGGAGAGCCTTTCTACAGAAGCCCACCTCTGAGTTCATCTTGTCCTTGTCGATATTTACCGCAACAAAGCCCTTCTTTCCGGCGATACCTGTGATGGTATAATCAGGCTTTTGGCATGTGCTCTCAACGATGAGAGTACCAGGTGCTTCCGGGTCGTTTGTATTTCTGATATTGATTGGGATGCCTGCCTTTCTTACAGGGAAAACAGCATCCTCGTGTAGCACTGATGCTCCCATATATGAAAGCTCTCTGAGCTCTCTATAAGTAACAACCTTGATTGGCTGTGGATTGTCGATAATTCTAGGATCAGCTACGAGACAGCCTGAAACATCTGTCCAGTTCTCGTACATACTGGCATGACATGCCTTTGAAACGATTGAGCCTGTGATATCTGAACCACCTCTTGAGAAGGTGACTACCTTTCCGTCAGGTCCTGCTCCGTAAAAGCCCGGAATAACTGCCTTTTCTGTCTGCTCAAGCTTCTTTGAGAGCACCTTGTCTGTCTTTTCCGCGTCAAAATTGCCATTCTCATCAAAAAAGATGACTGTTGCCGAATCTATAAACTCATATCCGAGATAGTTTGCCATGATGATTCCGTTTAAGTACTCACCACGAGAGGCTGCATAATCTGCACCTGCCTTTGCCTTGAAATTCTCAGCGATAATCTTGAACTCCTCATCAAGTGCCAGCTTTAAATGAAGGCCATTTATGATTGAATCATATCTGTCCTTGATTTTTCTGAGCATAACCTTGAAATCCTGATCATTCTCAGCCAGATCATAGCATGCATAAAGCATATCTGTTACCTTTGTGTCTTTGGAATTTCTCTTTCCCGGTGCACTCGGCACAACATATTTTCTTGACTCATCGCTTCTTATGATGTCGCCAACCTTTGTGAACTGCTCTGCACTGGCGAGCGAGCTGCCGCCAAACTTTACTACCTTTACCATTTGTCTGTTTTTCCTCTGCTTCCTATATAAATAACTGTATTAGCCAATATTATACCGCTTTGATAAATCATTCGTCAATACTCAATGTAGTCAACATCAAGTTTCATAACATCGTGTTCTTTGTCAAATGTGATGATACCATATGATGGCATGCAGCCCCACAGCGGTGCACCGATGCTTCCCGGATTCATCATCGCAAGACCATTGTGCTTATCATAAAACAGCTTGTGTGTATGTCCAAAGAGCGCCAGATCTGCCCCGACTTCCTTCGCATGCAGCTCCAGATGCATATATGACATCTTTACTCCATATGTATGTCCATGGCACATGAGTACCTTATAGCCGTCGATATTAATAAGTCTCTCTGTATCTCCCCGTGAAAAATCACAGTTTCCCGGCACATTGACCATGGTTATATGAGGAAACTCTCTCCTAAGGGCATCCGCATCCACAACGCAGTCTCCCAGATGAAGTATCATATCAGGCTCCTCTCTTTTGACTGCCCGAATCATATTTCCCACATTACCATGTGAATCACTCAGTACCAAAACTCTCTTCATGCGCGTCTCTCCTATATCTTGTTAATATATTATATATATTATCATAAGTTTTCCGCATGTAAAATATTTTTTTCTTTATAATATACGCAAAAAAGCTCCATGCCGACTTCATTGTCAGCCCGGAGCTTTAATCTTAAATTTTAACTATGCAAGCCTCTTCCACTGCTTGCTGCACTTATAATATGAATAGAACATACATCTTTCTGCCTGCTCGCATCTGACCGGTGCACTCTCGATATTGCACTGGCAATTTACAATAGCATCTGCTTTTCCCTTACATGAACCCTTAATCATTACATCGTCTAAAACTTCGTCTGACATTCTCTTTCTCCTCACATTTGTTTGATAGTATATTTACCTGTTACAATATTGATATATTTTATTATTTTTCTCTGTACGGGCTATGCTTTACGTACTCTTACCATCGGCTTAAATACTAACATCTTGTCCGCAACAGTTGTGATTATACTATATATTGTATTTTAAATCCATATGTCATTTCTAACAAAACAAATGATTTTTTATGTCACATTTTTCACTTGACGAATTTCATTTTCATGTTCAAGCCCAAAAATCAAGGATATCTGAGTAAAACTTTTCCAAGGTATCATCATCCGCATTAAATATCTCGTGCTTTGAATCAGGATAGACCTTCTTAATGCCCTGAGGCAGCTTCGCAATAAATTCATCCTCAGCGGTATTTGAAACCAGATAATCCTTTCCCGCCTGGCATAACAGCACCGGTATTTTAATTTCCTGTGCATGCTTCTTTATATATTTGGATGCCTTGCGCCCGGCCCTGCACCATCTGTAGGTGGCGCCATTTGTACGATAGCGTTCTTCCTCCACCTTGCACTTGTATATGTAGTCATAGCGCGCCTTTGACAGACAACAGCTCGATTCAAAATCATACTCATCCGTATACTGTGTCTGGCTCGGCAGATATTTATCGTTCCAGTTAAGCACACTTGCGACAAACAGTATCGCCTCCACGGCAAAATGTGAAAAATTGCCATAAAGCATCTCTATCATAGGGCTTGAAAGTACTGCCTTTGTAAATACCTCCGGATGCTTCTCAAGATACAGGGCAGCTATCGCGCCTCCCATAGAATGTCCGTACAGGTAAAGCGGTCTGCGCCCCTCACGCTTCATCACAATCTCGCGGATAAACATATCAAGGTCACTCACATAATCGTCAAAGCTGTTTACAGTGACCATGCTCATATCTGATACACTTCTTTCCGAAAAGCCGTGTCCTCGATGCTCCACCATATATACTGAGTATCCGGCCTTTGCGAAATAGTAAATCATCTCATAATATTTAGGCATACACTCTGTAAATCCATGTGATATGACTATGGCAGCCTTTGCTACAGGTGTCGTCACATAGCCGTAATGTATGCGTGTGCCATCTGCACTCTTCATATAGCCATCTTCAAAATTAAGCCTGATAAAAGGCAAAACATATCTTGTTAATTCCTCATTATATTTTTCTTCTGTAATAATCATAGCATTCCTCACTTTTGGTATTTGATATTTTGTAAGTAACTATATCTCAATCCGGTCAATAAGATTCAGGTCATATTTTCTGACTATATCAAGTGACTTTTCATAGCTTTCCACATCACATATATTGTCCACTGTATGTGCATCAAGCCCAAGTATCACTTTGTTGCCGATGTCATGCGGTATACACCAGAAGCGCTCTGTCGGATAGTGCTTTCCTGCACTGATACCAAGCATGTTTATCTCAAGCGGTATGTCAAGCTCCTTAAGTGCCTTGCACATCCTCGTCATCTCCCAGTCATAGACGGAATCAAGTCCCTGGTAATTTATTAAATCAGGATGTGCTAAATAGCTGTACATGCCTGTTTTCATGCCCTCTATAACAGTATCCACGTACTCGCGTATACGGCTCTCATCATCTGTCGGTGTGCCTGTATATGGGCCTGTCTGCTCTGATTTCATAAAATGCTGGCCCATTATCATGTAATCACAGCCAAGCCTGTCAAACATAGCCTTCTGCTCCTTGAAAAACTCCGGTATGTACTCCGCCTCAAAGCCAACGTAGAGCTTTATGTCGGATGCATACTCCTTCCCAAGTTCCCTGATGGCATACACATACTCCGGTGCCTGCTCCATCGTCATACGGATGCCCGACACATAGCCATCCTTAAAGGGGCACGGCACATGGTCCGAAAAACCAAGCTCTGTAATGCCCATTCTGATTGCCGCCTCTATATATTCACGCTCACTGCCATATGCATGCTGACACCTATAGGTGTGCGTATGGTAGTTTGCCTTTAAAAATCCCGTCATTACTTAAAGCTCCAAAAATCTATCTCTTATTGCTGTTCAAACAGCTATTCAAATACTACAATTAAAATCAATTTTATCACTTTTTGTACTTTATTACAATCTCATATTTTTGGGACTTTTTTCTCTATGAAATATATATGCGTTATGTTATAATCCATTGATATATGATAGTCATAATAATTCTATCCACCACACAATCATAAATGAGGGGCAAAATACCTTTTGACCCTCATATCATTATATTTTTATATACGGAGGAAATAATGTTCAAAAAAGGAGTGGTTCCCTCCCAGGGACTGAGAATTATCATCGTCGGATGCGGCAAGGTAGGCCGTACTCTCGTTGAGCAGCTTGGCAAGGAGGGGCACGACATAACAATTGTCGACAAAAACAGGGAGAGGATTTCCCAGGTATCCAATATCTATGATGTAATGGGTATTGCAGGAAATGGTGCCAGCTACAAGATACTGCAGGAAGCGGGTATTGATGATGCCGACTTAATCATCGCAGTCACAGGCTCTGATGAGCTGAATCTGCTATGCTGTACCATTGCCACACAGGTCGGCAACTGTGCTGCTATAGCCAGAGTCAGAACGCCTGAATACAGCCAGGAGGCCAAATATCTGCGCGACAAGCTTGGTCTTGCACTCATTATCAACCCTGAGCTTGAGGCAGCTATTGAGATGGCTCATATTCTTCATCTGCCGTCCAGCCTTGAGGTGACAAACTTTGCTCACGGTCAGGCACAGCTCATCAAGTATGAGATTCCCGAGGGCAGCATCCTCGACGGAACAAAGCTCATGGATCTGGGCACCAGGCACCATGCCAACATACTTATCGGTGCAGTCGAGAGAGATGATGAGGTCACTATCCCATCAGGTGATTTTGTGCTCCGCAAGGGCGATAAGCTGTCATTTGTCGGCGAACGCAGACATACAAAGGAGTTTTTCAGCCACATCGGAGTCAATACACACAGCGTAAAAAATACACTGATTATCGGAGGCGGCAAAGCCGCATATTACCTGGCAAAGCAGCTCATATCACGTGGCATAAAGGTCAAAATAATCGAAAATAGCTTTGAGCGCTGTGAAGAACTTTCCATACTGCTTCCGGATGCTGTCATCATAAACGGTGACGGAACAGAACAGGCACTCTTAAAGGAAGAGGGCATAGAGACCTGCCAGTCATTTGTACCTCTTACCGGTATAGACGAGGAAAACATCATGCTTACGCTCTATGCGAAACAGGTTTCCAATGCAAAGGTCATAACAAAGCTTAATCGTATAACTTTTACCAATGTCATAAACAGCCTGGACCTTGGCAGTGTAATCTCGCCAAAATACATCACCTCAGAAGCCATAATTGCCTATGTCCGTGCAAAGAAAAACTCTATGAACTGCAATATAGAGACTCTCTACCACATGTACGACTCAAGAGTTGAAGCAATTGAGTTCTTTGTATCAGAAAACTCAAATGTGACAGACATACCGCTTCGAGACCTAAAGCTCAAAAAGCATCTGCTCATCTGCTTCATCAACCGAAACGGCAAAATTATCATTCCTACAGGTAATGACTGCATACAAAAAAATGATACTGTCATGATTATAACAACCAATACCGGCTTTACAAATCTTCAGGATATTATGGAATAGTGGAGGAATGATATGAACACTTCAGTAATTCGATATCTTTTGGGATATATTTTAAAGCTTGAAGGCTTTTTGCTGCTTCTGCCATGTATTGTTGCCGGTATTTATTATGAAAAAAGCGGCATCTACTTTTTGATTGTTGCACTCATAAGCATAGCTATCGGTTTTATTTTTTCGGCTAAAAAACCGAGGGATTTTACCTTTTACCTGAAGGAGGGCTGTGCTACAACCGCACTGGGCTGGATTGTACTGAGTATATTCGGCTGTCTGCCGTTTTACATATCAGGAGAGATTCCAAGCTTCACAGATGCTCTTTTTGAGACCATCTCCGGCTTCACCACGACAGGAGCGAGCATCCTGCCTGAGGTAGAATCACTCTCCTATTGCATGAATTTCTGGCGCTGCTTTACTCACTGGATTGGCGGTATGGGTGTGCTTGTATTTCTTCTGGCAATCATCCCGCTTTCAGGCGGCAGCAATATAAACCTGATGCGCGCAGAAAGCCCCGGGCCTTCGGTTGGAAAGCTCGTTCCAAAGATGAGGCATACCGCCAGGCTTTTATACATAATATACTTTGGTCTTACGACTATGGAGATTATTTTCCTGCTTTTCGGGAAAATGCCTCTTTACGATGCCATCTGTACCTCTCTCGGCACAGCCGGAACAGGAGGCTTTGGTATCAAAAACGACAGCTTTTGCGGCTACAATGTTTATCTGCAGTGGGTTGTTACCATATTTATGATACTTTTCGGTGTCAATTTCAACGCTTACTACCTGCTTTTCTTCGGTCACATCCGTGACGCACTTAAGGTGGAGGAGGTCAGATACTATTTCGGTATCATAATAGCATCCGTTGTAGTCATAAGCGTGAATATCGCGCATATGTGTACCGGTGTGTTTGACGCAGTCACAAAGGCTGCGTTTCAGGTTGGCTCAATCATCACGACAACCGGATTCTCGAGCACCGATTTCGATAGATGGCCTGAGCTTTCAAAGACACTGCTTGTGCTTTTGATGTTCATTGGCGCATGTGCAGGAAGCACAGGCGGAGGTATCAAGGTATCGCGTATTGTTATCGCTGTAAAGACAATAGGCAAGGAATTAAATGGCTACATTCACCCAAAGAGTGTGAAAAAGCTCACCTTTGAGCACAAGCCTGTAGACCATGATGTTATCAGGTCAATAAATGTTTATTTCATGACGTATGCCGTCATTTTTGTTGTTTCAATGCTGCTTGTTTCCGTTGAAAACTATGATTTTACTACCAATTTCACGGCTGTCGCAGCTACATTTAACAATATCGGACCGGGTCTTTCTCTGGTCGGTCCGACATGCAATTTCGGCTTTTTTAATAATTTCTCCAAATATATACTGATGTTTGACATGCTTGCCGGAAGACTCGAGCTGTTTCCACTGCTCATCCTCTTCCATCCGTCAATCTGGAAGGAATTATTTATTCAAGCAGATAAAAAAGTAAAAGGGAATAGAAAGGAGAAACAAAATGTTCGCATGTAAAAATTGCGGTGGAAATGTGAAGTTTGACATCAAATCAGGCCAGTTAGCCTGTGAATACTGTCATTCACTTTTCGACCCTTACGCGTACGAGGACAAAACCTCTGACGCCGAGGTCCAGAAGGACTTCGACGCAACCATTTTCACATGCCCTCAGTGCGGAGGAGAAATCCTGAGCACAGACGATACCGCAGCAGGCTTCTGCAGCTTCTGCGGTGCATCAACTGTGCTCTACAGCCGCATGCAAAAGGAGCACAAGCCGGCTTATATCATACCATTTACAAAGACCAAGGATGACTGTAAGCAGGCCTACATGAGCCTCATGAAAAAGGCTATTTTCGCGCCAAAGGAGCTTAAGGATCCTAAGTTTATCGATGGATTCAGAGGTATCTACATGCCTTACTGGACATATTATGTAACCCAGAAGGCTCCTATTTCACTTCCGGCGAAAAGATCCCACCGTTCAGGAGATTACATTATCACAGACCATTACAGGCTCGAGGGAGATCTCGATGCCTACTACAAAGGCCTGTCCTACGATGCATCATCATCCTTTGATGACAGCATCAGCGAAAAACTCGCGCCTTATGATGTGAAGAATATGAAGCGCTTTACACCGGCATTCTTAAGTGGTTTTTACGCTGATACAGCTGATTTACCATCAACGATTTACGCAAGTGACGCAATGGATGCAACCTGCACAAACACAGTAAGCGAAATAAGCAAGGAGCCAGCCTTTACCGGCTTGTCAATCGACAGTGACTCTGCTGCCCTTTCGCCTTTAAGTCTTGGCACTACTGTAAAAGAGACCGACTACTCAATGTTTCCGGTATGGTTTTTGTCATACCGCAACAAGGATCGTGTGGCATATGCCACGGTAAACGGCCAGACAGGTAAGGTTGTTGCAGATCTGCCTATATCTGTCGGTAAATTCCTGCTAGGCTCGCTGATTGCGGCAATTCCGATATACATTTTATTGTGCCTGCTGACAGTCCTCACCCCCGGCATGACTCTCACCATAGTAGGTGTGCTTGCGATTATCGCAAATATCTGTTACTCACAGGAGCTGACCATGATTGCCGTAAAGGAAGCCGGCACCGAGGATAAGGGCCGTATCGCAAAAGAACAGCCGGAGGCTCTTGGTGCAATCAACAACCACAGACGCCTTAAAGCTGCAAAAAAAGCCACTAAAACCATAAAGAAAAAGACAAACACATCGTTTGTAGCTTACTTTATACTTTTTATATTTATCATTCAATTTGTACCTGCGCTGTTTACAATCATTGCAGGTATCGGAAGCGGCTTTGGCAATGCAGACGGCAGCCTGATTTTATTTGTTATTTTGACCATCATATCATTTATTTTTTCAATCAGAGCCTTCTCAAGCTTTGACCGGATGCCCGGACACAAGGGAGTTGCCGGACTCATTTTTGGCATGGTATCCATGCTTATTGGCGATGCTGTTCTTTTGTTCCAGCCGGTGCTCGATGCATGGTACTATGGCGCAGCTTTTATCATCATCGCCTCAGTGCTTATCACACTGATTAATGTCATCCGCGCATTCAATGTGCTTACAACACGCAAGCTGCCACAGTTTGCCACACATAAGGGAGGTGATGACCGTGCATAGAAATAATTATAAAAGTCCTTTTTTGCATTGTATAAAATGCATGTGCTCAGCTTTATTTACATTATTTTTGCTTGTTACAGTCCTTGTTTTGAGCAGCTCATCAAATGTATATGCCACCGAGACAGCCGCAGCTTCCAATCTAAGCGGTACAAACAAGTCTACCGGCTATGAGTACATCCTTGAGGACTCTGCCAATTTCATTGACGATGCCGCAAAGAGCAAGCTCATCTCACAGATGAAAAAGACAACCGACTACTGCAATATAGCCGTTGTCACCACTACCTCACATCCTTACGGAAGCACTGAAAGCTATGCAGTCAATACCTTTGAAGACTATTTCGGAACCGGTGCAAATGGTGTCATTTTCGTGATAGACAGAGATTTAGACGAGATTTATCTGGCTTGTGAGGGAAGCACGCAGAGAACCATCCCGAACTCAAAATGTAACTCCATCTGTGACAACACTTATATATATGCCACCTCAAGTCATGATTACGACTATTTCACCTGCTGTATGGAAACAATAGACCAGGTCAACACAGTCCTCGCAGGCGGACATATATCACAGCCTCTCAGATACATTTCCAGTATCTTTATCGCTCTCGCTGCCGGCATGATTTTTTGCTTTGTATATGCATTATCCCTGTCAAAGGGCCGCAAGGCTAAGAGCAACGAGCTCATGGGTGCAGCATTTACAAAGGTAGAGATTCAAAATGCACGCGCACGCTTTATGAGCCAGACAAGACACTACAGTCCACAAAGCTCAGGCTCAAGTGGCGGTCACAGCGGTGGTGGCGGTCATAGTGGCGGCAGTCACAGCGGCGGCGGTCACCACATCTAACCTCTGATTTTGATAAATACAATACCATCATCAGCCCCGACAAATGCCGGGGTTGTTTTATTACAAAAAAACACTAAAAAATCTCAATTTATGATTGTTTTTAGTACAAATACACTATATAATATTCGTAGTATTTTGAATTATCTTTTAAATTGCTTTTAAATTAGACTAAATTGGTTGTGGAGCGGATATGATTAAACGCAGATATATGAGAACACGACAATTGAAACCCGGCATGATTATTGATCAGGTCATCAAGGATCCTACCGGCCGTAACCTGGTGGTACAGGGCTCAGCTATCGATGATTATATCATCTCTTCGCTGCTTAAGCTCGGTATAATGTCAGTATACATCCGCGAGGGAAATGCTGATCCTGACGATCCGGATGCCATACTGTCTCCAAAGGCTGCCGCCATGGTCAAACAGCTGCGTACGGACGACCGTTCCAAGGTCACCTTAAGCGACAGTGTCAGACAGCGTGTATCAACCGGTGTCCAGTACATCTTCAACAACACTAACTCCGAGGAGCTAACACAGGCAACAAACCAGATTGCAGACTCGCTCATGGATGCCATCAATGAAAACGATGCCATAGCTGTCGATATCAGTTCCCTCAAAACCAGCGATGAGTACACCTTCAAGCACAGTGTGGATGTGGCTACTATTTCAATGATTCTTGCCAAGCAGATGAAGCTGCCTGACAACGAAATCCACGACATAGGAGTTTCCGGCCTGCTGCACGATATAGGCAAGACAATGATCCCCAATGAGATTCTAAACAAGCCGGGCAGGCTCACGGATGATGAGTTTAATATCATGAAAAAACATTCCGTGTACGGCTACAATATGCTAAAAGACCGAAAGGATTTAAACAACTCTATACTGATGGGAGTGCTGCAGCACCACGAACGCATTGACGGAACCGGATATCCACTAGGCTTTGATGCACCCAAAATCTGTCAGTTTGCAAAGATTCTGTCTGTCGCAGATGTCTATGATGCGCTTGTCACAAAGCGTCCGTACAAGGATGCCTTATCACAGCGAGATGCAGTTGAGATGCTTATGTCCATGACAAACCAGCTTGATATAGGTGTCATGCGTGCTTTCATGAGCAGTATGATTCTATATCCTGTTGATTCAATTGTACAGCTTAGCAATGGTGAAAAGGCAAGAGTTGTAAAAAACAGCGAGTACTACATTCTTCGACCAACTGTTGTCGGCGTCGATTCCGGCAGAGTATACAATCTGGGCAATGATTTGAAGTGCGCAAGTATTATTATACTTTAGACATAATGATTTGAGCCACCTTAAGAATAAAAAAGCTGATGCGTCATGCTTACATGCAGGCATCAGCTTTTTGTTCTCAATGGTTTTATAGTTATTAATAGCTTGCAAAAATAAAAAGCCCTCAGCACTGTGTACTGAGAGCTTTTTGTTTTAGCAGTCCGTACGGGAATCGAACCCGTGTTTCCGCCGTGAGAGGGCGGCGTCTTAACCGCTTGACCAACGAACCGTGTATTATAATACCATGGTCAATCGGATAATGCAAGCTTTTTTTGAATTTTTTTAAAAATTTTTATTTGTTATTTATCTGCCTTTTTCGCCTTCTTTGCTTTCTTTATACGTTCTCTTTTAAAACGTTCCTTCAGACTCTCTGTAAATGTCTCGAGATACCTGTTCTCCACCTTCGGATTTCTGAATCCCTGTGCCCTGTTAAGCGCAGATTTCTTTAAAGCACCCATTGAATCAATAACTCGGTCTGCACTGGCTCTGATACGTTTTCTCTTTCTGCGCTCCTCGACAGCCTCCACAAGCTCCTGTGACCGCTCCTGCGACCTTTCATCTGCCGCCTTCTTACGCTCTTTAACCTCTTCCACAACCTCATCCATATAGGTGTTGAAATTGTTCTGCAGATTAACGATTGTCCTACTGAAATCTGTAAGCGCTGACACGGTGATTGCAGTGTCTACAGCTAAAAAGCCCATAAGAAGCAGTGAGAAAAACTCATACCATATAGGTGACATCCAGCCTGTGATGAGCTTCGTAAACGGTGCAATAAAATATACCACTATAAGTCCTGCCACACCAAAGCCTACAGAATATGGAAAACACACCCTGCCGTTTATATTAAGCGGCATGCTGCTGTAATCCCACCAGTATGCGTGAAACAGCTTCTCAAGCGCCCACGATGTGCCATATTCTAAGACAATGCTTCCCAAAAATGCCACCAGAAATATCTGCCACCATGTAAATGTCGCATCCGTGTGAGCCGAAATGAAATCTGCTATCGCAGTGATCGCGACACCTCCGGCTCCGTAAATAGGACAAAGCGGACCATAGAGAAAGCCTCTGTTTTCCCATTTTTTTGCTCTGATGGTACAGTAGATGCTCTCATATATCCAGCCCATACAGCTAAATATAATAAAATACACAAAATATCTTGATAACCACATATATAATCCTTTCTCCCCGGATAATTTATGATATACAGCAAATGTCATTGATTCCCTTATGTCTGCAAATTAAAAATCACTCTCCGGATACATCTCATCTAAGTATATATCATACCATTTTGTACACTCATTTGTCCATGAGTCAACAGCGTTTTCGTATTGCTGTCGCAGCTTATCGACATTTTCCTTGGTCCAATCCGCGTTTATTATGTTTTGATTTAATTTTTCTGCTTCTTCAGCCGCCTTCACCATCGGCTCCGCCGCAAGGGCAAGCTTCCACTCGAGGTACGCCTCATCTGTTGAAAGCTGTCTGGTCTCATGCCTCTCCCTCTTAGGAACAGCCGCAAGTGCCTCGACCATCGCAGCATCCTTTGCCTGCATGAGTGCCGGCAGATTGCCGTCCTGTGATGCCTTAAGCCTTGAAATATAATGGTCATAGCCAAACGGATAGTACATCACTTTGTCCTTTTCAAAGACCAGTATGGCATCAGCCACCTGCTTTATGAAATACCTGTCATGCGATACAAAGAGCATGGTGCCGGTATATGCCTTAAATGCCGATTCGAGTGTCTCCTTCGCCGGAATATCCATGTGATTGGTCGGCTCATCGAGTATCATTAAGTTCGGACGGCCTGTCAGAAGCTCTGCTAACACAAGCCTGGACTTCTCACCACCTGAGAGCGAGCTGATGCGCTTTGAGGCATTTGCCCCTCCAAACAGATACATGCCAAGTGTCTTTCTTAAGTCCTTCTCCACAAGTGCCGGAAAAAGCTCGTGAAAATGGTCTCTCACGGTCTTATCGCTGTCTATAAGTGCCGACTGCTGGTCAAAATATCCCACCAGTAGATTATTGCCGAGCTGGCTTGTGCCCTTTATTGGCGGAATAAGCCCTGCCACCGTCTTTAGAAATGTTGATTTTCCTATGCCATTGTCACCGATTACGGCAATCTTCTGACCACGCCTTATACGAAGCGACAGCTCAAGCAGTGCCCTGCCGTCGTAGCCAATTTTTAATTCCTTCGCCTCGTAAATCCATTTACCGCCCGGAAACTGTGGCTCGATATTGCCTGTAAAAATATGAGCTTCGTCTTCAACCGGCTTTTCTATCAGCTTCATGCGTGCCAGCATGGTCTTTCTAGAGCGTGCAAACGCAGCTTTCTTAGGCTTATGCTTGAATTTGTCGATAAGCTCATTATTGTGCGCAATCTCCGCCTGCTGGCGCTCGTAGGCTTTGCGCTGTATCTGCAGATTTTTAAGCTTCTGCTGCCTGTACTGAGTGTAGTTGCCGGCATATCTGTGCAGACTGCCATTTTCAAGCTCATAAACTGCACCTGCAACCGCATCAAGAAATGCCCTGTCATGGGACACCATAACAACAGCCTTGGGATAGTTAATCAGATAATCCTCCAGCCACTCGACAGTTTTCATATCAAGATGATTCGTCGGCTCATCAAGAAGCAGCAAATCCGGCTTTTCAAGCAGCAGCTTTATAAGTGAAATCTTGGTCTGTTCACCTCCAGAAAAACTCCTAAAAAGCCTCGTCTTGTCACTCTTTTCAAAGCCAAAGCCTGTAAACAGCCTGTCGTACTCCATCTCGTAGTCAAACCTATCTTTGGAAAATGTATCCTTATCCGGGCAGCTCTCAAGCAGTATCTGCTCTATTGTCAAATCCTGATTTGATTTATCCACCTGTCTAAGCATATCAATTGTGATATTTCTGGACATGGTGATTCCGGTTTCCGGGTTTCCCGACGGTTTCTTCTTTTTTGCTCTTTGAGCCCTTTTTGCTGTGCCATCTAAATCACTGCCTGCAGTGGCAGCTCCCGTGACCATATCATTGCTTCTGCCGTAGCTGCCCCTGCTGTCATCCCTGTCCGGTGTCAGCTCTCCAGCAAGAAGCCGAAGCAGCGTGGTCTTTCCAGCACCGTTTTTGCCGACTACAGCTATTTTTTCTTTTTCCTTTATATAAAAATCAATATGGGACAGAATCGTCTGACCTCCTGCCGAAACTGTCCCATCCTTAATCTGGTATAACATATCTAATTAATATCCTTCAAGCTGTCCAGAAGCTCGAGATCCGACTGCTGTACCTTGATATTGGATGTCACAGGCTCCTGTCCCGGCTTTGTAACTGTGATTTCAATAACAGAGTCTACCGGGATGCCGCTGCCGAATGCATACTGTAAAAAGGATACAAACTTTGGGTGGTTTGCTGTAAATGTATTTTTTGCTTTCATCATTTTCATTATGCTTGCTGGGTTCATGTATTTTCTCCAATCTTATCTATATGATATCTCTTTCGACGCACATATCTTTACGTTCATTATATTATACCATGAGTCAATTCTATAATCTATCATTTTAGAATTTTTCTGTGTATCTTTCACGAGTAATGTCTAAGTCTGCGCAATTCCCTCGGCGTCATGCCAAACTGCGCCTTAAACATCCTGCTAAAAACCTTGTAATTCGTGAATCCATTGCGCTCCAGAATATCTGTTATCGAATCCTCTGTTACAAGAAGCTCTTCATGAATATGGTCGATCCGTACCAGATTGATGTACTCCAGAAAAGTCACACCCATACATCTTTTGAACATACGGCAGAAATACTCCTGATTCAGCGATGCTATATCAGCCGCTGTTTTTAATGAAATCTGCTCCTGATAGGACTGCGCGACGTACTGCAGCACTCCTTTAAGACGGGCTATCTGTTTTGACTCTTTTTCCATATTAGCATCAATGTGTGAATAGCTCGTATACAAAATATAGAGAAATTCATTCATCTTAGCCATCAGACGAAGCTCATAGCCTTTATCCTTTTTGCAGTAAATTCGTGTTATTGCTTTTAGAAGAGTTTTCATCCGATCATATTTTTTTGTATTCTTTTCTCCATCATAGCATTCCAGAAATCTGACGTGCCCATAATCCTCTATATAATTATCCAAATACATATATGGTACCTGTATAAGAAAGGCTTTAACCATCCCCTTACTCTTTGTGCTGTGGATTTTACTTGAATTTATGATATAGAACTCATCTTCATGAAGAATATGTCCATCATTCGCATATATATCAGTGTTTTCATTACTTGATATCTGTAATTCTCCCTCAAGTACATAGATTATCTCCAGATGATCATGCCAGTGGCTCGGTGACATCTGGCGGTATGTCTCATATAGGAGACAGTATACCGGCAGATGTGGTATTGATTTTATATATTCGTGCGTGTATTGCTGCATGTGAACCTCCATATGCGTAAGCTTTTATACTAGAATTTACAGATTTGAAGCCTTAATTATATATAATATAATGGCAAAGCAAAAAGTCAATATCGACATAAAATAAAGTCATTATCATGATTGAAAATCATTCTATTTTAGCTTACAATTCTTTTATAATATATGAAAAATTATGGTAATTTTATAAATAAAATGCCATACAGACACAAAATTAACTCTATAAACACAATATAAGGAAGGTATCTGCTATGAACAAATGGTCACGAATCAAATTCACTCCTAATCTTCCACTTGGGGCAAATGGTGAAAGAGTTACAGGAAGCAAGGCTCACATCGAGCTTTCAAAGGAAGCTGCCAAGGAAGGCATGGTGCTTCTCAAAAACGAAAACAACGTACTCCCTCTTGCAGCGGGTTCTAAGGTAGCCCTTTTCGGAAAAGGCACCTTCGACTATGTAAAGGGCGGTGGTGGAAGCGGTGATGTAACTGTTGCATATATCCGCAGCCTCTACGAGGGGCTTAAGCTTCAAAAAGATAAAATAAGCGTATTTGAGGAGCTGTGCGATTACTACCGCAACGACATTAAAAAGCAGTATGCAGCCGGTGCGGTACCCGGCATGACTATAGAGCCGGATGTGCCGGTTGAGCTTTTAAACAAGGCAAAGGCATATACCGACACTGCTATCATCTCAATCTGCCGCTACTCCGGAGAAGGCTGGGACAGAAAGAGTGTTGTTGACCCAAACAACAAGGCTCTCTGGGACTACGAACGCGAGATGACGGAGAAGTCGGCAGAGCTTTTTAAGGATGGTGATTTCTGTCTTTCCGTAAAAGAAAAGGAGATGGTTGACACTGTAAAAGCCGGTTTCAAAAATGTAATCGTGATTTTAAATGTCGGTGGAATGGTTGATACATCATGGTTTGCTTATGATGATCAGATTCAGTCAGCACTGCTTGCCTTACAGGGTGGCATGGAAGGCGGACTCGCTGCCGCTGAGCTTTTAGTAGGAGATGGCAATCCTTCCGGAAAAACTGTCGATACATTTGCCAAATCGCTCAACGACTATCCGTCTACTTACAATTTCCATGAGTCAAGAGACTATGTGGACTACACCGATGATATATATGTCGGATACCGCTATTTCGAGACAATTCCGGGAGCAGCGGAGAAGGTTGTTTACCCATTCGGCTATGGCCTCTCATACACCACATTTGATGTGGAGACTGTTTCTGCCGGCGTTGTGAATTCCAACTGTACGTCTGAGGCCAATAAACTTTATGCAAAAGTCCGTGTGACAAATACAGGTAAATTCTCCGGAAAAGAGGTTGTTCAGGTATACATCGCTAAACCACAAGGAAAGCTTGGCAAACCTGCAAAGGAGCTCGTAGCCTTTGAAAAGACAAGAGAACTGCAGCCGGGTGAATCACAGCTTATAACCCTCACATGGGAAATAAACGATATGGTATCATATGATGACCTTGGAAAGGTTAAAAAATCTGCATATGTGCTTGAGGCAGGTTCATATGATATATACATTGGAACGAGCGTCCGTGATGTGACAAAAGCAGATTACTCATATATATTAAATCATGATGTAATCACTGAACAGCTTTCAGCAAAGCTTGTACCTACAAGTCTGCCAAAGAGAATGCTCTCTGACGGAAGCTATGAAGCTCTGCCTCAAAGTGAGCCTGTTGACACCGACTACTCAGCTATTGGCAATATTGACCCTGCCCTGACCGAGGGGGTTGGTCCCGGTCAGAGAGCCATTCCATACTATCGTTTCAGCGATGGCATGGCTAAAAACGGCAGTCACGACATCATGGATGTTGTGGAAGGACGTATCACGCTTGATGAATTTGTATCAGAGCTTTCCATCGATGATCTCATTCATCTGCTCGGCGGACAGCCAAATACCGGTGTTGCAAATACCTTCGGTATCGGAAATATGCCTGAATACGGTATTCCTTCTGCCATGACAGCAGATGGTCCTGCCGGAGTGCGTATAGCGCCTGAGGTCGGTATATATACCACTGCATTTCCATGCTCCACACTGCTCGCATGCACATGGAACCCGAATGTTTTAGAGGCAGTAGGACGCGCGGGCGGTGAAGAATTAAAAGAAAATAATCTTGCCCTGTGGCTCACACCTGCCATTTGTATTCACAGAAGTCCTCTCTGTGGACGTAACTTTGAGTACTACTCAGAGGATCCATTTGTCACAGGAAAGCTCGCAGGTGCCATGGTACGCGGAATCCAGTCAAACAATGTCGGTGCCACACTCAAGCACTTTGCCTTGAACAACAAGGAAACAAACCGCAAAAACAGTGATTCACGCGTTTCAGAAAGAGCTGCCAGAGAAATCTATCTGAAGGCCTTTGAAATGATTGTAAAAAATGAAAATCCATGGGCTATTATGTCCTCTTACAATATGATAAACGGCTACCGAGCCTCTGAATGTGAAGACCTTTTGACAGGAATACTGCGTGATGAGTGGGGCTATGAAGGAATGGTCACAACCGACTGGTGGACCTGTGGCGAGCATTACAAGGAGACAAAAGCGGGAAATGATCTTAAGATGGGAAATGGATATCCTGATCGTGTAAAGAAGGCTTATGATGCAGGTGCCATCACTCGTGATGAGATAGAAACCTCTGCAAAGCGTATATTAGGATTAATATTAAAGCTTGATTAAATTTTACTCCGCTTTATGTAAACCTACCCGGTTCATAATATTCGATACTTATTATACAAAAGCAAAAACGGACATGCAAAACTGCCATGTCCGTTTTTGTATTATATACAATTTAAACTATTACTTTCCATAAATATTGTACTCAGGCACATCCACGCCATCTGTTCCGGCATAGTATGACATCTCCACCTCGTTGAGTCCTTTTTTCTTGTCAAGAATCACATTGTACTGGGATGAATATATTACATCTCCATTTTTATTAAATCTGTATTCAATATTCACTCCATCTTTACCTTTTAATGCCTTTCTTGGAATCTTTGCAAGGAAGATACGCTCACTGTCGGAAATCTTCTTCACCTCGACTGCATCCACCCATTTGAAAAAGACTGGTGCCGCCACTCTTGTATCGTCCATGCTATAACTGTCGTAATCATAGTAGGCTGTGTCATCATCTTCTGTATCCTTTAACACATGATAGCCCATCTGTATGCTGTCCACGCCATCAAGACCGGTATCATCGTTGTTATAGCTGCCTGAATCGTAAGGCGAATATACATATAAAAGGATAAGTTGTGAGCTCTTTACCTCATTTATGCTATCTCTGAATAAATGTGCAGCCTTTATATGAGATACATTGAACTGTCTTAAGCTGTCATTTGTCTCACCTGCCAGCTGTCTTGCATACATGGTGACCATACCCTTATTTTCCATAAAGTCCGCATCTGCCGCAAGCGCCGGAGATGCATCCGTGGAAAGTGACATCAGATATTTGTAGTCTGTATCCTCCATACATACTGTATTGTACCTTGCAACCAGATAATCAGGCCTTGCAAATGCAAGCACAAGATAACATACCCCGATTACTATTATTCCGTACCGGAATAGCGAAAAAGCAGGCTTACATATAGATAAAATCACTCCGAGCATAAACAGCGCTATCACTCCAAGTGCCCAGAACACACAAAGCCTGGTGGCTGTCAGCCCGTACTCTGACACATACAGTCCCATACGATATGCACTTGATGCAATCATGATATATGTGCACAGTGTTATTAAAATTAAAAATGCATTTAATATTTTATTTTTTCTGAACAGTCCACTTCCGAGCAATACGATAATCACATTCAGTATACATACGAAAAGCAGCTGGAAAAAGCCTTCTCTCGCATACCTGGCGTAGGTATAGCCACTTGGAAGCTGCATAAGTCCCCCGAACAGATACACAATCTGTATAAAACAGAAAAATACATATACCACTGATATAGTTGCAGCTACAGTGATGCCTATTGCAGCCGGAAATGCCGGAGTCTCAACCGGTGCATCCGATATACGCTTCTTGCTCAGATACTTTATACCACAGTACGATGAGAAAAGCGCAAATACAAAAAGTAATACCACCTTGCTCACTGTAAAGAAATTGATATCAGCAAATATTTTCTTTATTACTGAGGCAAAAACCGCATCCGCAGAGCACAGCAGCACAACTATCAGCACAACCAGAGGAAATGCAATTGCTATTCCGATAAACACATAAAGCATTCTGTGTTTTTTCACATGTCCCGCTGTGGCAGTTGCATTTGCACTGTCACCGACCACACTTTCACTGCCCATATTGTCACTATCCATGCGCTCATTTCTCATATAGTCGGCAATATCCATAAACGGCTCAGCTATACACCCAATCGCTCCAAACACCGCCTGAAATGCCGCAGTGATATACTTTATGAGCCCCCACTGTCTGTCATTGCAGAAATTGTGAAGCAGCATAAAAACAAGAAACACAAGTATCCAGCAAAAATTAAATCCTTGTATAATTTTATTGCCGGTCAAGCCTGATGATAAGCCTGTGAGTATCATCATCACACTGTACCATATAGTGAGCGGCTTTGCCTCTATATGAAGTATCTTCATACAATACAGGCTGTATACTCCTGTGACGATTGCAAACAACGTAACAAGTATTCCACCTGTATTCTCATACAGGAAAATGGTGTACAGCAGCGCATATATTATCGTAGGTATACATAGCCTGCCAAAGAAATCCGCGTTTCTCCTGCTTTGCTCACGCCGTCTTTGCTCCGCCTCCTGCTGCATCTTCTGCAGTTCAATACCCGACACCCCCATATGTGGCTGTGAAGTCTGTGGCGTGTTCTGTGAAAACTGTTGGGGATTCATGCCCCCGATATTATTATTGTCCATAGCTACCTCCTTACTATCTATGTAGTTATTTTCTCATATTTTTTACTTATCGGCAAGCTAATTGTACTACACCGTTTTTAATTTTGCAATAATTTTTTATCGATTTACGATAAATTAATTGTAATCGTTACAAATGTAATATAAAAAATCGCAGATATCTTATTACGATATCTGCGACTATGCTTATCTTATTTTCTCCTAAAGACACTCCAATGGATAATGACTTAATGCTATCATACAGTTTTATATAAACTACTGCTGCACATTAAACGCTTTAATCCCAGGATAAACTGCGCTCTTTCCCAGCTCCTCTTCAATTCTTAAAAGCTGGTTATACTTTGCAACACGCTCTGAACGCGAAGGCGCACCTGTCTTTATCTGGCATGTGTTGAGTGCCACCGCAAGGTCTGCAATTGTTGTGTCGGCCGTCTCACCTGAGCGATGTGAGCTGATTGCTGTATAGCCTGCCTTGTGTGCCATCTTGATAGCCTCAAGAGTCTCTGATACTGAACCGATCTGGTTTAATTTAATCAGGATTGCATTTCCTGCTCCAAGGCTTATTCCCTTTGCAAGTCTCTCAGTGTTTGTTACGAACAGGTCATCTCCCACAAGCTGTACCCTATCGCCCAGACGCACTGTAAGCTTCTGCCAGCCTTCCCAGTCCTCCTCATCAAGACCATCCTCGATTGATATAATAGGATATTTGTCACAAAGCTTTGCCCAGTGCTCTATAAGCTCCTCTGAGGTGTACTCTGTGCCGGCCTTTGGCAGCTTGTAAAAGCCCTTGCCCTTTTCACTCTTCCACTCTGATGATGCTGCATCCATAGCAATCTTGAAATCCTTGCCCGGTTCATAGCCTGCCTTCTTTACAGCTTCAAGAATTGTCTCGATAGCCTCCTCGTCAGATTTGAGTGCCGGTGCAAATCCACCCTCGTCACCGACTGACGTGGCAAGACCGCGCTCCTTTAATATGGCTGCAAGTGCATGAAATACCTCCGCACACCATCTGAGACACTCCTTGAAGGAAGGCGCACCTACCGGCATAATCATAAACTCCTGCACGTCAAGACCTGATGAGAGTGCATGACAGCCACCGTTTACAATATTCATCATAGGTACAGGAAGTCTGTTTCCCGAGATACCACCTAAAAATCTATAGAGAGGAATATCAAGTGATACAGCTGCCGCCCTCGCACACGCAATTGATACAGCAAGAATGGCATTAGCTCCAAGCTTAGACTTGTCCTTTGTGCCATCTGCCTCTATCATAGCCGCATCTATCGCATATATATCACTTGCGTCCATACCTGTCAATGTGTCGTTGATTACAGTATTTATATTTTCTACTGCCCCGGTAACACCCTTGCCCAGATATCTGCTCTTGTCTCCGTCACGAAGCTCAAGTGCCTCGAACTCTCCTGTTGAAGCTCCTGATGGTGCTGTGCCTCTTGCAACAGTTCCGTCAACCAGATAAACCTCTGCCTCGACTGTAGGATTTCCTCTAGAATCAAGTATTTCTCTGCCCACTACCTTTTCGATTTCTAAATAATTCATTATGAACCTCCTTATGTTGTTTTTCTGATTCAATTTTACATACAACTATTTATAACAAAGAAAAATGCTACACGGTTAGTTTAATCTAACTAATGTAGCATTTCAATAGTTCATAATGATAATATTTCCCAATTACAGAAATATTATGTTCTCACATATCATTTTAAATCTATACATTTTCAATCATTGCTTATATATATTACCTCTTTAACAGCGACTATCTCTCTGCCTCAATCTCACGCGCAACATACACACCGCTTGCCGACGCATGTGAGAGTGAATGTGTCACACCGCTTCCGTCTCCGATAATGTAAAGCCCCTTATATTTGCTCTCAAGCTTATCGTTGAGCTCCACCTCCATGTTGTAGAACTTGACCTCTACGCCGTAAAGCAAGGTATCGTCATTTGCAGTTCCCGGTGCTATCTTGTCAAGCGCGTAAATCATCTCAATGATTCCGTCCAGGATTCTCTTTGGAAGCACTAGGCTTAAGTCTCCCGGTGTAGCTGAAAGTGTAGGCGTAACGAGTCCTTCCTCAATACGCTTCTCATTGCTTCGACGCCCTCTCACAAGATCACCAAAGCGCTGTACAATTACACCGCCACCAAGCATATTTGAAAGGCGCGCGATGCTCTCACCATATCCGTTGCTATCCTTGAATGGCTCTGAAAAATGCTTCGCAACAAGAAGGGCAAAGTTCGTGTTTTCAGTCTGCTTGTCTGCTCCCTCGTAGCTGTGTCCGTTTACTGTTACGATGCCGTTTGTGTTTTCATTTACCACGATGCCATGCGGATTCATGCAGAAGGTACGCACATTATCCTCAAAAAGCTGTGTTCTGTATACAATCTTGCTCTCATACAGCTCATCTGTCAGATGTGAAAAAATCAATGCCGGAAGCTCAACACGCACACCGATATCCACACGGTTTGACTTGGTCGGGATATCAAGGTCATTGCATACCTTCTCCATCCACTTGCTTCCGCTTCTTCCCACTGAGATGATACAGTATCTGCTCTCATATGTGCTATCCGCTGTTTTTACTGCATATCCGGATACATTGTCTGTGTGAGTCTCTTCTGAACCGCAAGCATCAGCACCTGCCGTATTCTCATCATACAGCACCTCTACCGACTCAACAGGTGTATCGAAATAAAAATCCACCTTGTCCTTCAGATGTGCATACATATTTTCCAGAACGACATAGTTTATGTCAGTTCCGAGATGTCTGACCGAAGCATCCAAAAGCTTGAGCTTGTTCTGCATGCAGACCTTTTTGAGCTTCGTGCCTGCTGTAGAGTAAAGCTTTGTGCCTTCACCGCCGTACTTCATGTTAATCTCGTCAACATATTCCATCAGATCAATGGCCGGCTGCTTGCCGATATGCTCATACAAGGTACCACCAAAATCATTTGTGATATTGTATTTTCCGTCTGAAAAAGCACCTGCCCCGCCAAAACCGCTCATAATAGAACAGCTCTTGCAGGAAATACAGCTCTTTATTTTCTTTCCGTCGATAGGACATTTTCTCTTAGCAAGCTCATGCCCTGCCTCAAAAACCGCTATTTTGCAGTCAGGATTCTTCTCGATAAGCTCATATGCTCCGAAGATACCTCCCGGTCCTGCTCCAATGATTATCACATCATAATTATTCATCTGTCAATTGCCTCCCATAATACGTTGCTGTTTGTACGCCCAAGGTGGCGCACGCCAATCACTTATGATACTATATTTTCTCCATTATCGCAAGAGCAATTTCTATATTCCAGCAAATCTCCCGGCTGGCAGTCAAGTGCTTCGCAAAGCTTTGCAAGCGTGGAAACCTTGATTGCTTTTGCCTTGCCGTTTTTTAAAATTGATATATTTGCCATGGTGATTCCCACACGCTGCGACAGCTCCGTAACACTCATCTTTCTCTTTGCAAGCATTACGTCTATGTTAAAAATAATTTCGCCTTCCATGTATCTCTCCCGCTCAAATAAAACTGTAGCGCACACGCTATATTGTCAAATCACTCTGCTCCTGCAGATCTGCAGCCTTTACCACAAGATGTGACAAAACTGCCGCCACGACCGATGCCACGACGCAGGCAAACACTATGAACACAAGAGCCAGTATCACCCCCGGATGATTCACATATATCCTCCACATACAGATATTCACAACAAAAAAATACAATGCATCAAACAGAATTATTTTCGATGCCAGCTTTATATGCCTCGCATTCTCCATGGAAAACGACCTGTCTTTTCCGATATTTACGGCTACTCTCCAGCCCAGATACAATATAACATAGCACGGAATTGCACTGATGATAAACATAACAAGCCATGGTATATACATACCAGAAACCTGCGGATCAGACGCAATAAGCACATGCCCTATCCATGGTATGGCAACCGCACAGACCACTAATCCGCAAAGTGCTACTGCTATTATTACTATCTTTAACCATTTTTCGAGTTCTTTTTGTCTCATTTATTCACCCTGCTTCTCATTGAGAAGTCCATACTCTGCAAGAAGCTTTTTTTGATACTCCTTATCCTTTGAAGCTTTCTGCAATTCATCATATTTGCCTTCGGACAATAAAATCTGATTTAGCTGGTTAATCAATTCTATTCCTTGTTCTAAGCCCTGTTCTAAGCCTTGCTTTATTCCTTGTTCTAAGCCTTCCTCGATAGCATCAGCTCTTTCAAGCTCAAGCTGCCTGTCAAATTCATAAT
>OGLE01000027.1_pt1 | contig 110862 bp, 90 predicted proteins | sample 1572671 | NCBI WGS metagenome assembly OGLE01 (sample SAMEA2581923, study PRJEB24529) | metagenome | biome: Human gut stool | place: China | collected 2011 | reverse complement strand
TCCAATCTGAGATGAAACAATAGAGGCCATCTCAAGTTTATTTTGAGACAGCCTCTACCTATTTATCAGATGTGGTTAAGCGTTATTTGGCAATAATCAGATAATAGTTTTTCTTTCCGCGCTGTACCAGCAGGTATTTGCCGTCCAGCAGGTCAGCTGTCGTAATTTCCTGGTCGAAAGCAGCCAGTTTTTCTTTGTTAAGAGAAACTCCGCCTCCCTGAACCAGCTTACGCATTTCTCCTTTCGAAGCGAATACAGCAGCCTTTTCAGCGAACAGGTCTACTGCCTTGATTCCAGCTTCGATGTCCGATTTTGCCACTTCAAACTGAGGAACTCCTTCGAATACAGAAAGCAGCGTATCCTCATCCAGTTTCTTCAATGCTTCTGAAGTCGCGTTACCGAACAGGATGTTAGAAGCCTCTACTGCTGCATTATAATCCTCTTCCGAGTGTACCATGACAGTCACTTCCTTCGCCAGACGCTTCTGCAATACACGCAGGTGCGGTGCTTCGTTATGTTCGGCAATCAGTCCTTCGATTTCCTCTTTTGTCAGTGAAGTGAAAATCTTGATATATCTTTCTGCGTCCGCATCACTTACATTCAGCCAGAATTGATAGAACTTATAAGGAGATGTATATCGCGGATCCAGCCAGATATTTCCTGATTCTGTCTTACCAAACTTACCTCCGTCAGCCTTTGTGATCAGCGGACAAGTCAGGGCAAATACCTCACCTCCGTTGGTACGGCGGATCAGTTCGGCTCCTGTAGTGATGTTTCCCCACTGGTCGGAACCGCCCAACTGCAGTTTACAGTTTTTGGTTTCATACAGATGCAGGAAGTCGTATCCTTGTAATAGCTGATAGGTAAACTCTGTGAACGAAAGACCATCACGTGCTTCGCCATTCAGACGTTTCTGAACAGATTCCTTTGCCATCATGTAGTTCACTGTGATGTGTTTTCCTACAGTGCGGGCAAAATCAAGGAAAGAAAAGTCTTTCATCCAGTCGTAGTTGTTTACCAGTTCTGCACGGTTAGGGGCATCCGACTCAAAGTCAAGGAATTTGCCCAACTGCTTTTTGATACATTCCTGATTGTGGCGCAAGGTCGCTTCATCCAGCAGGTTACGTTCCTGTGATTTTCCTGAAGGGTCTCCAATCATACCGGTAGCACCTCCTACCAGAGCCAGCGGCTTGTGTCCGCAACGTTGGAAATGACGCAACATCATTACTCCGCAAAGGTGTCCGATGTGCAAGGAATCAGCTGTAGGGTCAATTCCCAGATAAGCTGTTACCATTTCTTTTTCCAACAACTCTTCAGTACCCGGCATCATGGTGTGCACCATTCCGCGCCATCTTAATTCTTCTACAAAATTCATCGAATGAAATTCTTAGTTTAACATGTTGTTATCTATTTCTATCTCGGCAAAAGTACGACTCTTTATCCGAATAACCAATTTTTAGGGGTTAAAAAAGAGGCTTTTAATGGTTTGCTGCAGTTGCGCGGTCAGAGCGGGTACGGAGGTCTGAAGGACATCGGCCATGTGCCGGCAGAGTTGGGCGGCAGGTACCGGGCTCTCATCGGTTTCCAGCAACAGCCGTTCCGGAGGAGTGACTGCCAGTGCTTCTTCCTGGCATTTCTCTCCAAAAGACAGGTAAAATCCGTGCCGGATGAGGCTTTGTGCCACCTCTTTGTTCCCTCTGAACCCATGGATGATCCAAGGCTGTTGCGGCCGGATTTCTTTCCTGAAAGCCATCAGTTCGGGAGTGGCTTTTACCGCATGTATTATCAGGGGCAGCCGATGCTGTTCCGAAAGCCGACAGACATACCGGAAGGCTTCTTTCTGGAGCTCCAGCGGCGTCTTGCACCGCTTGTCGATTCCCGCTTCTCCCAGTGCGATGACTCTCTTGTCCTCCAGCATCTGCCTTAACCATTCCTTCTGTGCCGGCAAGTCCTCCTGAGAGAGAAACCAGGGATGGATGCCAGCCGAAAGAAAACAGGCTGCTGCAGGCGGAAGGCTGTACATATGGCAGCTCAATATGGCCGTTGCAGCCTCTTCGGGCAATCGGTGAGTATGAATATCCAGTAGCATGCGATAAAGAAATAAAAGAATCAGGGAACGGGGTCGTATCCCGAACCGCCCCAGGGATGGCATCTCAACAGTCTTCTGACCGTCAGATACAATCCTTTCACCGGACCGTGCTTTTTCAGTGCTTCTATGGCATACTGTGAGCACGTGGGGGTAAAGCGGCAAGAAGGAGGAGTAAAAGGTGAGATGCAATACCGGTAAAAATAAACCGGCAAAAGCAGGAGTTCGGTAAGCAATTTTCTCATACGATCCTTTCTGCTGTAATCTGAAGCAGCTTTTTCACTTTCTCTGTGACTTCACAAGAATCGTGCAGTTCGTTGTCGAGCCAGATAAAAGCAACGGCAACCTTTTTCCCGGCCTGTTCCAGCGGAGCCGTCAGCAGGGCTTTGTGCATGCGGTAAGCCTCCCGTATCTGACGTTTCACCCGGTTGCGTTTTACTGCCCGTTTGAACCGCTTTTTAGGGACACTGATCAGCAGTGAGACCGTAGGCAGATGATCTCCCTCTACCGGCATGTAGACAATGCGCAAGGGAAATGCGGGAAACGACTTACTTCCGCCGGAGAACAGCTTCTCAATCAGTATCAGGCTGTTCAGGCGTTCACTTTTGGTAAATGTATGCTTTTCTTGTTCTGCCATAAAAAAAAGAATAAGGCACGGAGGTATGAAATCTCCTCCGTGCCTGAAACAAGTATGTTTTTTCTTATTTGTTGCGTTCGCGGATAAACATATCAAGAGCTGCAGGCATAGAAGGTGCTGCGGCACTCGGAGCTTCCAGGTCCAGACGCAGACCGGCATCCTTTACAGCCTTTGCAGTAGTTGGTCCGAAGCTTCCGATTGCAATTTCGTTCTGCTTGAAGTCAGGGAAATTCTTGATCAGCGACTGGATTCCCGCAGGACTGAAAAATACCAGCATGTCATAGTCGAACTTCTCTTCCGGAGTGAAGTCATTGCTTACCGTGCGGTACATGACTGCCTCTGTATGCTGAATCTTATTTTTGTCCAACAGGTCTCTCACTTCATCGTTGTGAACGTCCGACATCGGAATAAGATACTTCTCTGTATTATGTTTGATAATGGCTGGCATCAGATCCACAAATTTACCGGTGGCACCGAAGAATACCTTGCGTTTCCGGTACTGTACATATTTCTGGATATACAGTGCAACCGCTTCTGATGTACAGAAATATTTCATGGTTTCCGGAATGGTAACCCGGAGCTCTGTACAGAGATTGAAGAAGTGGTCAATGGCATGTCGTGAAGTAAATACCACGGCAGTATGATCCAATATCGAAACTTTCTGTTGTCTGAATTCCTTTGCCGACAAACTCTCAACTTTTATAAATGGGCGAAAATCTATTTCCACTCCATACTTCTCAGCAATGTCGAAATATGGCGACTTCTCTGATGTTGGTTTTGGCTGAGAAACGAGAACTTTCTTTATCTTCAATGTACTCATTTTTTAAATGAAAATATTGTTTATATAGACGATCCCTTTCCAAGTCAGAAGAATGGGAATTATTTCGAGGGCACAAAAATACAGAATTAAATGAAGAATACCATAAAAATGATTGAAAAAGTTCCTGATACTCTTATAAAATAACAATATTTTAGCAAAAACTAAAATTAATAGGATGAAATAGAAACTAATCTGCTTATCCAGGCCCGAATAAACTGTCAGCAAGAGTAAGGGGAATAGTAGAAAACAGAGCATGCCGACCAGTCCCAGGTAGGTCTGCATCCATGATCTGTTCTGTTCTTTGTCAAAAAAAATCCAATTTATGAAAGCGTATGTTCCCTGTTTTGCCATGACATAAATCAGCGGAATTCCGATGCTGACTGCAAGTACGGGCAGGCGGAACCGCTCCTCCGAAAGGGCGGGATGCGAGCCGATCAGGAAGTCGTACAGGAAAATGCCGCCAAGGACACAGGTAACCGTAATCAGCAGAAAGAGATAGCGTCCGTTGGGCTTGCTGGCTTCGTCGAACAGGCTGGCGCGTTCTTTATGGCGGAACAGGTCTTTCAGATACTGGACAATGTATTTCTTTCCGTCTTTCAGTGCATAGCAGAGAGAGAACAGGCAGAATATCAGCAGCAGGGTCACTGCGTTTTCCGAGCGTACCAGATAGGGCACAGGGTCTCCGGCCATCCCTTCTGGCGGGATGACATCCGATACACTGGCGTGAAGAATACTGTCCGTCATTTGCGGGTACAGTGTCACAGTGCTGTCGGGAACCGGTGAAACGGATGGGATAATACTCATATTGCTGCAAATTTTCTTATTTCCTTGCTCCATACAGGAGTCTGGTACAGCAGTTCGACGGCTTCCTGCGGACTGGTAGCCACCTGCCATATCTTGCCGTGTTCGGGTCGCATGAAATGCTGGTCGATAGCCGACTGCAGCATTTCCAGCAAGGGATTATAGAACCCGTTGACATTCAGAATCACAATCGGATTCAGGTAAAGTCCCAGTTGCTTCCAGGTGATGATTTCCATCAGCTCTTCCAGGGTTCCGCATCCTCCGGGAAGTGTGATGACTCCGTCCGACATGCTGGCCATCAGTTGCTTGCGTTCGTGCATGCTCTCCGTCTGAATGAGTCGGGTCAGTCCTTTGTGATGCCAGCCCTGTTCTACCATGAACCGGGGAATGACGCCGGTTACCGTACCTCCGGCAGCCAGTGCGGCATCCGAGATGCGGCACATGAGTCCCAGGCATCCTGCTCCGTTGATCAGGTTAATCTGTCGGGAGGCAAGCAACCGTCCCAGTTCTTCGGCTGCTTCAAAATACACAGATTCAATTTTAGTGCTTGAGGCACTGTATACACATACGTTTTTTATCGGGTTCATGATGATTATCGTCTTTATTGGCTGCAAATATACGCATAAACCCCTAATTATCCGCCATATTTGGGGGAAACCGATGATTATTTGCCATACGGTTCATTATCTTTCCCTCTGTGGGAGAAGAGGCTGGGGATTTACCGGAGAGTTTGCCGGTGCATGAAGAAATCCCTGCGGAAATCCTTCCGGCAGGGCTGAAAACAAACATCCCGGATTCTGCTCCATACAGAGAGAATCCGGGATGTGATTATCCGTTATATCCGGTTATTTCAGGCCGAATGCTTCTTTTACGCGGTCTACATAGTCCAGCTTTTCCCAGGTAAAGAGTTCTACCTCTACCGTCTTGTTGCCTTCGTATGCCGATTCAAAATGCTTGGTCACCACCTGCGGTTCACGTCCCATGTGTCCGTAAGCTGCAGTCTCGCTGTAAATCGGGTTACGCAGTTTCAGGCGTTCCTCGATGGCACGCGGACGCATGTCAAAGATCTCGTCCACCTTCTTGGCGATTTCTCCGTCGGTCATTGCCACGTTGCTGCGTCCGTACGTATTGACGTAGATATTGATCGGGCGGGCCACACCGATGGCATAAGAAACCTGTACCAGTACCTCGTCGGCTACACCTGCAGCCACCAGGTTCTTGGCAATGTGTCGTGCGGCATAGGCTGCACTGCGGTCTACCTTACTTGGGTCTTTTCCAGAGAATGCACCACCTCCGTGCGCTCCTGCACCTCCGTAAGTATCTACGATGATCTTACGTCCGGTCAGTCCGGTATCACCGTGAGGGCCGCCGATTACGAATTTACCGGTCGGATTTACGTGATACTTGATCTGGTCGTTGAACAGTGCCAGTACTTCCGGATTGTGGATTTCAGCAATTACGCGCGGCATCAGGATTTCGATGACATCCTTGCGGATCTGTGCCAGCATTTCCTCATCGGCCTTCAGCTGTGCTTCTTTCGAGTCGTCTGCAGGCTGGATAAATTCGTCGTGCTGGGTAGAAACCACGATGGTATCGATACGCACCGGTTTTCTGTTGTCATCGTATTCGATGGTTACCTGGCTCTTTGAGTCCGGACGGAGGTAAGTCATGACTTTTCCCTCGCGGCGGATGTCAGCCAATACCATCAGCAATTTGTGAGCCAGGTCGAGTGAAAGCGGCATGTAGTTTTCCGTTTCCTTGGTAGCATAACCGAACATCATACCCTGGTCGCCGGCTCCCTGGTTCATCGGGTCTTCGCGTTCTACTCCACGGTTGATGTCAGGACTCTGTTCATGAATTGCCGAGAAAACTCCACATGAGTTTCCTTCAAACATATATTCGCTCTTGGTGTAGCCGATCTTGTTGATAACCTCACGTGCCACACGCTGTAAATCGATGTAGGCCGTTGTTTTCACTTCTCCTGCCAGTACCACCTGACCGGTAGTCACCAACGTTTCGCAAGCTACTTTTGAACTGGGGTCGTACGCCAACAGTTTGTCAAGCACAGCGTCGGAAATCTGATCCGCCACTTTGTCGGGGTGTCCTTCAGACACCGATTCGGATGTGAATAAGTATCCCATTGTTTCTGAATTAATTAAATGGTTAAAATGATTTTTTATCCGTGTACGGACGAGAGTAGAGATTGAAAATCAGGGAAGCGTACTAGGTTTTTTAGCATTTTTTTCCGTGGTTGCAAGCTACTCAAATCTTTCCACAATTGTTTTCGGATGCAAAGATACGGATAAAATTGGAATAATTACAATTTTCCGCGCATTTAACATTGCTTTACTTGTTTCCGGTATGGGCGGCGATTTCTTTCATCGTGCGCTGCAGGACGGGATGGATGACATCCGGGGCGATTTCCGCCAGCGGCTTCATGACGAAGTCTCGCTCGTGCATCAGCGGATGCGGTATCGTCAGTCCGTCTGTCTGGAGTATCTGTCCGTCATAGAGCAGAATATCGATGTCGATGGGCCGGTCGGTATAGACTCCTGCCTCCGATTTTTTCTGTCTTCCCAGTTCCCGTTCAATAATCTGGGTGGTTCGCAGCACTTCCTCCGGTGTCAGTGAGGTCTCCACACAGGCTGCGGCGTTCAAGAACTGGTTTTCCGACTCAAATCCCCAGGGGGCTGTCTCATAAAAAGAAGATAGGGAAAGGCATTTCCCTATCTTCTCTTCTATCCATCGGACGGCAGTACGTAAATTTTCTTCTTTGTTTCCCAGGTTGGTTCCCAGGCCTAAAAATACTTTTGCCATGATGCCTGACGGGTTTATTTGTTCAGGATCAGCATGGCGTCTCCGTAAGTACCGAAGCGGTAATCTTCCTTGAGGGCCGTATTGTAGGCCTCCATTACCAGTTCGTATCCTCCGTAAGAGCATACCAGCATCAGCATGGTCGACAGCGGCATCTGGAAGTTGGCCACCATGGCGTCGGCTACCGAGAATTCGTAAGGAGGGAAGATGAACTTGTTGGTCCATCCTTCAAACTCTTTCAGGTGTCCGTCGGTACCCACAGCGGTTTCAATGGCTCTCATCACACTGGTTCCTACCGCACATACCTTGTTGCCGCGGTCTTTGGCAGCATTGACAATACGGCATACGTCGGCTTCCACAAACATCTGTTCCGAGTCCATCTTGTGCTTGGTCAGGTCTTCCACATCGATGTCGCGGAAGTTGCCCAGTCCGCAGTGCATGGTGATAAATGCAGGTTCGATACCCTTGATTTCCATGCGCTTCATCAGCTCACGGCTGAAGTGCAGGCCTGAAGCCGGAACGGTAACCGCTCCCTCGTTCTTGGCGAATATGGTCTGGAAACGCTCTTCGTCTTCCGGTTCCGCAGCCCGTTTGATGAACGGTGGCAATGGGGGTTCTCCAAGGGCATAGAGGGCCTTCTTGAACTCGTCGTGCGGTCCGTCGTACAAAAAGCGCAGGGTACGTCCGCGTGAAGTGGTATTGTCGATGACTTCGGCCACCATTGAGTCGTCTTCTCCGAAGTACAGCTTGTTGCCGATACGTATCTTACGTGCCGGGTCAACCAGTACGTCCCAGAGACGGAGCTCTTCGTTCAGCTCACGAAGCAGGAACACCTCAATCCGCGCACCTGTCTTTTCCTTGTTTCCGTACAAACGGGCAGGAAATACCTTGGTATCGTTGAAGATGAATACATCTTGATCATCAAAATAATTCAGGATATCCTTGAATATGACATGTTCAATGGCTCCTGTCGACTTATGTACCACCATTAACCGAGACTCGTCTCTGTATTTGGTAGGGTGCAGGGCGATTTTCTCTTCCGGTAACTTGAACTTGAATTGTGATAGTTTCATCTTTATCTCCTTTCCTTAATCGTTTGTAACTTCTATTTCTTGTTTTTCCAGCCATTCTTCAAACTGGTCGACCTGCATGCAGTCTTCCAGTCTCACTTCCCCTACACGGGTACGTATCAGTCCTGTCAGGTGGGCACCGCTCTGCAGGGCTTCTCCGATGTCGCGGGCGAGGGCCCGGATGTAGGTGCCTTTGCTGCATACCACTCTGATTTTGATGACCGGTAAATTACACTCCAGCAATTCGATTTCATCGATGACGAGTGTCTTGGGTTTTAACTCCACATTGTCTCCCTTCCGGGCCAGGTCGTAGGCGCGTTTTCCGTCTACCTTGCAGGCTGAAAAGGCCGGAGGAATCTGCTCGATGGTTCCGGTAAACTTTTTCAGGGTTTCCTCCACCATTTCCCGCGTGATGTGTTCGGTGGGGTAGGTGGCATCGATTTCCTTTTCCAGGTCGAACGACGGGGTGGTGGCTCCCAACTGCAGGGTAGCGATGTACTCCTTGGTCTGATACTGCAGTTCCTCAATCCGTTTGGTAGCCTTTCCTGTACAGATAATCATGACACCAGTTGCCAGAGGGTCCAGCGTACCGGCATGTCCGACCTTGATTTTCTTTACTCCCAGCTTCCGGCTGATGTGGTATCTGATTTTATTGACAAGCGCAAACGATGTCCATCGCAGCGGCTTGTCAAAATATAACACTTCTCCTTCCTTAAAGTTCATTACAAATGATATAAAATGAATAAATTGAGGGAATTTATCCCAACAGGCTGGTCACAATGGTAATTGCTCCGGCGATGGCACAGTACACACCGAACCATACCAGCTTGCCTTTCTTCACAATGTTGATCATCCACTTGCAGGCCACACATCCCGAGATAAACGCAGCCAGGAAGCCCGTGATCAGGGCACAGATGCTCATTTCCGCGTCGGCGGCAGCTGCGCCTTTGACGATTTCAAAACCCGACAGCAGGGCCTCTCCCAGGATAGGAGGGATGACCATCAGGAAAGAGAACTGTGCCAGTGTTTCTTTCTTGTTGCCCAGGATGAGTCCGGTAGCGATGGTGCTGCCCGAACGGGACAGACCCGGCATTACCGCACATGCCTGTGCCAGACCGATGATGAAGGCATCGCGCATGCTGATGGATTCCTTCTGGCGGGGCTTGGCGTAGTAGGAGTAAATCAGCAGCACGGCGGTGAGCAGCAGCATACAGCCCACAATCAGCAGTCCCGAACCGAATACTTCTTCTACATAATCCTTGAAAAAGACGCCGACAATTCCGATCGGAATCATTGAAATCAGGATGTTGATGACGTATTTCGTTTCCTTATTCATCTCCCATTTAAAGAGACCACGGAAAATCCAGTCGATTTCTTTCCAGAGTATTACCAGCGTACTCAGCACCGTAGCCACATGCACTACGATGGTGAAAGTCAGGTTTTCCTCTCCTTCAATTCCAAACAGGGCAGAACCTATCGCAAGGTGTCCGCTGCTGCTTACCGGCAGGTATTCCGTCAGTCCCTGCAGAATACCCAATACTAATGCTTCTAGCCAATTCATTGTTCTGTTTCTTCTTTAGTGTAATTATTATTGTTGATGTCTTTGTCTGATAAATCTTTGGGCTTGCGTAAAATTCCGTATATCATGAAAATGAATCCGGCAAAGCAGACTACCGGCGCAATCTTGATGCGTCGTACACTGAAAATGTCCGGTTCGAATGTGGTCTCGGTAGAGCCCGGATCGCTCATCAGCAGGAAGCCGATGATAATGACTACCATGCCTGCCGCAAGCAGTATGAAATTGGTTTTGTCGAAGGCAAAGTTTTTCTTATCCATTTCGCTTCTAAAAGTTATTAGGTTATTTATATAGTTCGCTTACTTTCATGTACAGGTATTTGTTGATGGAAATCAGTGCACAGAGGGTGGTGATGGTGACACCGAAAACCAGTACGGTTCCCATGACAATCAGCATGACGGCCGGGGTAACGACTACCACCAGGTCGGGCTCATAGTGCACCAGCAGGTAGGCTCCCGTCACCAGGATGGCATCAGCCAGTATGCCGGCCAGTACCCCGATCCATACGTTGCGTATCAGGAACGGACGGCGGATGAAACTCCAGCTCGCTCCTACGAGCTTCATGGTGTGAATCAGGAACCGCTGTGAGTAAATGGTGAGCCGTATGGTGTTGTTGATCAGCACAAAGGATATCAGCGTCAGCAGGGAGGCGATTCCCAGCAGGGCGAAACTGACCTTACGGATGTTCTGGTTCACGGAGTCGAGCAGGTCCTGCGGATAGTTGATTTCCATTACCTGTTTATGCTGTCCGATTTCTTCCTTGATCCATGCCACGCTGTCGGCATTGGCATAATCGGCATTCAGTTTCACCTCTATTGAGGCTGAGAAAGGGTTGTACCCCAGGAATTCGGCAGGGTCGGTTCCCATGGCTTCGGTCTGCTCCTGCAGGGCCTGTGCCTTCGAGATGTAGGTGGTCTGCTTGATATAGGGTGCCGCATTCAGTGTCTTCTGGAACTGAAGAATCTCCGGCTCCTTGAGGTCGTCGTTCAGGATGATGGAGAAGGCAATGTTCTCACGCACATATACCGACAGGTTGTTGGCTGCCAGTACGAAAAACACCACAATACCCAGCAGCAGCAGGACGAACATGGTGCTGATGCTGGAGGTGATAAACTGCATACCCCGGAAGAATTCAGATTTCTTACTCATGGCTTTGGTTATTTTTTTCTGAATACATAAATCATGGAACTGCTTCTTTCCTTTCTGGTCAGTGAGGCCAGCCAGGCCTTGAAGCCGATCCACATCCCTTTGACAAAGGCCAGGCGGCTGCCCCGGTTCTTTTCAGAGAGCATGGAGACGTAAAATGCATCGAAGGGCATCGGATGGAGTTCTGCCAGCTTGAATCCGTGCTTGGCGCCAAACTGCTGCATCACCGAAGGGGTGAAGTGCCACAGATGGCGGGGGACGTCATAGGCGGCCCATTCGGCCCCGTAGTGGCGGGCGTCGAACGAACTCGGATTGGGGACGGCCAGGATCAGTATGCCTTGTTTGTCGAGCAACTGGTAAAGCTGTTCCCAGGTTTCGTTCAGGTGCTGCAGGTGTTCCATTACGTGCCAGAGGGTGATGACATCGAAACTGCCGGGCTCAAGTTGTGCAAGGGCTTCGGGAGGAGCTACCTGCAGTCCGAAATGCTGCAGGGCAAATTCCCGGGCCTGCGGACTCTTTTCGATGGCCGATACCTTCCAGCCTTTTTCCTGCATGAAATGGCTGAAATAGCCGGTTCCGGTGCCGATGTCCAGCAGTCGTCCGTGGCTGAGGCCGCTGTTCCTTCTCACCAGTGCCGCTTTCCGGCCCAGCATATACCGTCTTACCCAGTGGTAGATGCGGTTGGTGATTCCCTTGTGGGTGTCGGTGTGTGAAATGTATTCGGGAGACTCGTAATATCTGCCGATGACACTTTCGTCAGGCGCACATTGAGTAAACAGAAAACCACATTCTTTACACTGGTGTATTTCGAAGTGTTCTCCGGTCGCATAATGATCGGTACAGGTATGTGCCACCGTACCGTCATGGCTTTTTCCGCATAGCGGACATATATTGATTTTTAGTATATTCACTTTATTCCCTAATTTGCTGCAAAATAACAAATAAATCGGCTAGGTAGGTTGTTCTGTTAAGTTTCTTTAAAGATTTGCCGGTGCTGATGGGTTTTCTCTTTCCCGGACAAATGTGCTTCGGCTTCCGGTGCGGGGTCGTGCAGCCTCCATAGCGGGGTTATACGACCCGGATTCGGGGGTTATGCGACTTCCGTCCGCGGGCTGGAGAAAAGACGGAGGCCCTTGCGGCAATGCATAAAGGTGGAAATGAAAAAGAGCATCCGGGAAATCAATACCGGATGCTCTCTGTGTAATATGTGGTAATCGAAATTACTCGGTCACTTCCACACCTTTCAGGGTAGCGGAACTGCTTTCGGTGATGCGTACCTTGACAAAGTCGCCGATGCGGTGTGTGCCGCGGTCGAACACTACCACCTTGTTCTGCTCGGTACGTCCGAAGAGCTGCTCCTTGGAACGTTTCGATACGCCTTCCGCCAGTACCTCGAAGGTCTTGCCCACGTCTTTGGCGTTGCTTTCGGCCGACAACTGGTTCTGCAGTTCAATCATCTCGTTCAGACGGCGTATTTTCACTTCTTCGGGAACATCATCCGGCAGGTGCTTCGAGGCATATGTACCCGGACGTTCCGAATACTTGAACATGAAGGCCGAATCGTATCCGCATTCGCGCATCAGCGAGAGGCTCATCTGATGGTCTTCTTCGGTCTCACTGTGGAAGCCGCTGAAGATGTCCGTGCTCAGTCCGCAGTCGGGGATGATGCGGCGGATGGCAGCCACCCGTTCCATGTACCATTCCCGGGTATATTTGCGGTTCATCAGTTTCAGGATGCGTGAGCTTCCGCTCTGCACCGGCAGGTGGATGTGCTTGCATACGTTCGGAATCTCGGCGATGACGTGCAGGGTTTCGTCGCTCATGTCCTTCGGGTGTGAAGTCGTGAAGCGTACGCGCATGCCCGGTACGGTTTCGGCCACCAGACGGAGCAGCATGGGGAAGGTAACGGTTTCTCCGTCCTTCTCGAAATGGTAAGAGTTGACATTCTGTCCCAGCAGCGTCACTTCCTTGTATCCTTTCTTTTCGAGGTCTTTTACTTCCTTCAGGATACTTTCTACGTCGCGGCTTCTCTCACGTCCCCGGGTATAAGGAACGATGCAGTAATGGCAGAAGTTGTTGCATCCGCGCATGATGGAGACAAAGCCCGAGATGTGGTTGCCGCAGATACGTGACGGAATCACGTCACGGTAGGTCTCGGTAGTAGACAGTTCGACATTGATGGCTTTCTCGCCGGCTTCTACGGCACTGATCAGGTCGGGGAGGGTCAGATAGGCGTCCGGTCCGGCCACCAGGTCGACGTGGTGGTTCTCGATCAGGTCGTTCTTGACTCTTTCCGCCATACAGCCCAGCACGCCTACGATCAGGTGCTTGCGCTTTTTGCGGAGGGAATGGAAGAACTCCAGGCGGTTCAGGATTTTCTGCTCGGCGTTGTCGCGGATGGAGCAGGTGTTCATGAATACGGCATCGGCCTCTTCCAGGCTTTCACAAGGGCTGTAGCCTGCCATCTGCATGATGGAAGCAATCACTTCACTGTCTGCCACGTTCATCTGGCATCCGTAAGTTTCGATAAACAGTTTCTTGTTTTCTGATTCAGTTGCAGATTTAAAGTCCGCTCCTGTAATTTCTTTTGTCATAATGTTATTATTTGATAAATTCGGTGGCAAAGATACGGGTTTCTTCCCTAAAATCCATGATATGTTATATTTATTAGTATCTTTGGGCAAGTACTTAACACTTTATCATACTATGGATATTCTGACTTTGATTGTAGCAGTACTGTTGTTTACCTATACTGCCTGGAGCAAACAGAGAAGAAAGCGGCCGGGACGTGCGGATGAGAGAAAACGCCAGACGGGAAAGCGCTATGATTTCCCGCAGCAGGAAGAAGGGGAAGTGGTCATTCAGCCTGTGGAGAAGCTTCAGGGAAGTGGTGTGAAGAAAAAGAAGAAGAAAAAACAGAAGAGTCAGACACAGATAGAAGGTGGCAGCTGTGCGGTGAACCGGCCTGCGCAGGACCCGGTGGCAGACCATCAGACGGCAGCCCCCGGACACGGCATTGCCTTCCGTACTCCTGAAGATGCCAGAAGGGCGTTTATCTATTCCGAGATTTTCCGCCGCAAATACGATGATTGAAGACTATAGTAAGTTTAATACTAACGATATAAAACACTAATACCATGAGTTACAACTTTATAACGGCTGCCGAAGCGGCCAGCCTTATCAAAGACGGAGAGATTGTCGGCCTGAGTGGTTTTACTCCGGCAGGAAGCCCGAAAGCGGTGACTGCCGAATTGGCAAAACTGGCTCGGGAACGGCATGAGAGAGGGGAACATTTTCAGATTGGAATCATTACCGGTGCATCTACCGGAGATTCTTGTGACGGGGAGCTGACCCGGGCGCATGCCATCAAATTCCGTGCTCCTTATACGACCAATGCGGATTTCCGCAAGGCGGTGAACAACGGTGAAATCAATTATACAGATATACATTTGTCGCAGGTGGCCCAGCGGTTGCGTTCCGGATTTCTGGGACATGTGAATACGGCTATCATTGAGGCCTGTGAACTAACGGAGGACGGACGGATTTTCCTGACTGCGGGAGTCGGTATCTCACCGACGGTGGCACGGCTGGCCGATAAAATCATTGTGGAACTGAATGCGGCTCACTCCAAGAGCCTGATCGGTATGCACGACCTGTATGAGATGGAACGGCCTCCTTATCGTCGTCCGATTCCTATCGTGCGGCCGAGCGACCGTATCGGATTGCCTTATATTCAGGTGGACCCGTCGAAAATCGTGGGAGTGGTGGAAGTGAACATGCAGGATGAGGCCCGCGGTTTCCACGAAGCCGACCCGGTAACCGACAAGATCGGTCAGAACGTGGCTGAGTTCCTGGCTGCCGATATGCGCAGGGGCATCATTCCTTCTACCTTCCTGCCGTTGCAGTCGGGAGTGGGAAACATTGCCAATGCAGTACTGAGTGCACTGGGTAAGGACCCGAGCATTCCTCCGTTTGAAATGTATACCGAGGTGATACAGAACTCGGTCATCAAACTGGTGAAGGAAGGACGCATCAAGTTTGGCAGTACCTGTTCGCTGAGTGTAACCAACGACTGTCTGCAGGATATTTATGACAATATGGATTTCTTCCGTCACAAACTGGTACTTCGTCCGTCGGAAATCTCGAACTGTCCGGAGGTGGTACGGCGTATCGGTGTCATTTCCATGAATACGGCCATTGAGGCGGATATTTACGGAAATGTGAACTCTACACATATCTGTGGTACCAAGATGATGAACGGTATCGGTGGTTCGGGAGACTTCACGCGCAGTGCGTATATCTCTATTTTCTCTTGTCCTTCTACGGCGAAGGGTGGATGCATCAGTTCCATTGTACCGATGGTTTCTCACCTGGATCACAGCGAGCATTCGGTGAATGTCATCATTACGGAACAGGGTATTGCCGACCTGCGTGGCAAGAGTCCGATGGAACGGGCACAGGCTGTCATCGAGAACTGTGCGCACCCGGATTACAAGCAGCTGCTTTGGGATTACCTGAAGATTTCTACCAAGGGACAGACTTCTCACAGCCTGTCGGCTGCGCTGGGCATGCATCAGGTATTCATGAAGGAGGGCGATATGCGTCTGACCAACTGGGCTGATTTCCAGAGATAACGGATCTTTAATATTTTCCATAAAGTGACTCCCCTGACAGACAGATAGCTGGTACGTCAGGGGAGTTTTTTTATCGGTTGAATGGAATAAGAGAAGGGCTTCAGGCGTTTTCTTTCCCAGCGCCTGAAGCCCTTCTGTTGTCTCATGTGAAGGATATTACCTTGAGTTATTTGACCAGATCCGTCAGTTTGATGCTTTGGAACGTCATCTGTGCGGCACTGCTCTCGTACAGGATACCGATGTGCTCCTTGTCAATCATGGTCAGGCAGGTGTATCCCCAGCCGTAGCCTTCGTCCAACAGCAACTGATGTTCTTTCAGCCACGTTATTCCTCCGTCCAGACTGATTTTGATGGTAATGTCCTTTCTTTCCTTGGTAGAGTTGGGGTTGGAGAAAATCAGCAGGTCTTTGCCCAGTACATTGTCCTTGGCCTTTACGCTGATGAGGCTGGCCATGCAGACCGGTTCAATCAGTGCCTTGCGTGACGATTCATGTTCTTTCCATGTCTTTCCCAGGTCGGTAGTTGTGCACACGGCACGGCTGCCTCCACGGTTGTCTCTCATGTTGAGCATCAGGACGCCCGGCTCGACCTCCACTACCTGTGCTTCGGTAGTATTGCTTCTGGCTTCGTTATGCAGTTTCCAGGTCTTTCCCCTGTCTTTGCTGTACATGATACCGGCATTCGGAATACGTTCTTTGTCGATGAACTGAATAGGGAAGACCAGGGTACCGTCTTCCATGGTGATGCCTCTTCCCGGGCCTTGCAGCAGGAAATACCATTCCGGCAGTTTCACCTGTTCGGTAATGTTGATGGGTTCCGACCAGGTCTTTCCGTCGTCGGTACTTTTGCACATTACCAGCTGGGCCGTCTGGTGAAGGTCCATACCCGGATGTGAGCTCCACCAGGCGCGCTGGTTACCCATTCCGTGCGTCCATGCGGCTACAATCCATACGGTATTCGTTTTGGTGTCCACCAGAATTGACGGGTCACCCACACCGTTCTGTGCAGCCGGCAGTCCGCCGAACTCCTTGAAAGACATTGGAATCCGCATCTTTTCCCAGGTTCTTCCTCCGTCGGTGCTTCGGCTCAGGCCGATATCCACGTGTTCCTGCAGGTCTACGCTGTTGTTATACCGTACGTCATAGACTCCGAGCAAGGTTCCTTTATTGGTAGTGACCAGTCCGGGGATACGGAAGGCTGCAGAACCGTCGTCACCGGCATGACGCACACCGATACCCATACGGTGTTCCAGGCCCTGTTCGGGAGTGGTCATCTTGATCGGGGTAGCCTTTCCGTCTGCCTGCGCCTCGGTAATCCGTGCGGTTACCTTGGTCTGTAAATCGGCCGAAGGCTTCATCTCCAGACTCACCCAGAAGAAGTTGTATCCCGGGAACAAGGTCTGGTTGCCTGAAAGAGTAATCTTTCTTTGAAGGGCCTCGCTTTCCGACTTCTTTACCGAATACGAAGGATTGGCGGCCATGGTCTTTCCGGGAGTGAAGTTAGTGATGTATTCTACGGGGAAGAAACGCTCTTTTCCCCGGTCCTGCCGGGCATCTGTGCCTCCGTAGTATAGTTTTACCGACTGGATTTGTGACAACGGTACATTGGGACCGAATTCAAGTGTAATGTGGTCCAGTTTCTGGGTCTCTTGCGCGTCCATCCGCATATAGAACAGGACATTGTCTTTCCGTTCAATCAGGACTGGTATCTGTGGCTCTTTGACGAACAGCGTATCCGCGGCTTGTGCGGCCAGTGAGGAAACAAGTCCTGCGGCAAGTAGTAAGATGGTTTTCATGATTGCTGTATTTTTAGATTTTTACTTTTACAATTAATTTGCGTATGCGGCCTTCTCCGATAAGAGGAGCGTGCGGGTCCTCGGGGAATACGACAGCGAATTCCCCCGGTTGCAAATCTACATAAAAAGTGGGTTGGTCGGTATACAAAGCACAGTCGGATGCAGCCTCATAAGCCTGTTTTTCGGCATGTAATCCTTCCAGGGCCTTCCATCCGATTCGTTCTTTGCCTTCGAGCAGGACGTGGATGTCGATATAGTCCCGGTGGACTTCCAGCACTTGTGCTTCGGCAGGGAGGCAGGCTGGAGCGACGTTGTTGATGAAAAGACGGTCACCGTCCAGTTCAATCCGTCCGCATGCCTCGTGCAGGAGGTCGTGCGACTTGATGTAGTCAAAGGCTTTTTTGAAAGCGGGATGGAGCGGTTCAATCCGCTCGCTGTGTTTCAGGTTAGAGATAATCATATTGAAAAAAGATGCCGGTTATTGATTGGATTTTGGATGTAAGAAATACAATTGTGCAAAGAGGGCCAGGGCTACGATAGCTGCCAGTACGGCAAATCCCATTCCCAGATTTCCTCCGTCGCTCCATCTGCCCATCAGGTGGGTGATGAATGCACCTGCGAATACTCCTGTCATGTTCATTACACCATAAGCAGTGGCTTTCTGTCGCGGAGAAACAAACTGGCAGAGGATGGGCATGTTGTTTGCGTCGAACATTCCATAGCCTACTCCGAACAGCAGTCCGGCACCGACTACGGTTATCAGGTTGCTGCTCATACCCAGCAGCAGCAGGGAAGGAATCGTCATTCCGAGTCCGATGGCCCCGGTGTAAATGCGCCCTTTGATGTTCTTCTGTACCCATCTGTCGGACAGCATGCCGCCTATTACGACTCCTACGAAGGCCGAAACGGCAATGGTGATGGTCGATATCGGACCGGCCATTGACATGGGCATGTTCAGGTTCTCAGAGAAGAGGGTGGGGAGCCAGTTCTTGGTGGCCCATCCGGGGAGGCTGGAAACCGCAAAGTAGAAAAGAATCACCCAGAAGGCCGTGTTGGTAATCAGAGATTTGAGACTCGTGATGACTTTCTCGTTTTCATTGCATACGGTTCTTTCTTCTTCGATTACAGCTTTCTTTTCCTTCAGACAGAGAATCAGCAGACAGGCATAGGCGATACCGATGATGCCGAACCAGTGGAAAGTGGTCTGCCACGTAAAGGAGGCCGCTACGGTGGCTCCAAATCCGCCGATGGCCTGTCCGGTGTACAGACCGGTCATGTGGATACCTACGGCCAGGGAACGTGTCTTTTCGGAGTGATAATCGGCAATCAGAGACAGGCCGGCAGGAATATACAGGGCTTCACTGACTCCCATGAGTGCGCGCAGCCAGAAAATCTGACTGAAAGAAGAGGCTTCTCCCATGAGAAACGTTACGGAAGACCATACGAACAAGCTTCCGACGATCAGCCATTTCCGGTTCATACGGTCGGCGACGATTCCGGAAACAGGACTCATCAAACCATATATCCAGAGGAATACTGCCATCAGATGTCCGAAGTTGACAGCCGACTGTAAGGCGGTTATGTCCACTTGCATGGCCTCTTTCATTGTGCTGAGCATTTGTCTGTCCATGTAATTGAGCAAGGCTACCCCCCAGAGCAGGGCCACGACAAACCATGGATATAGTTTAGAAGTTTTCATGTAGAATATGCGGTATTAGATAAGGATTAATAGGTTGGGATGCTTGCCGGAATTATTCTCCGGCAAGTATCTCGTTACATAATGTATAGGCTTTGATCATCATTCTAGGAATGTGGAACGGACCTTTGAACAGGTTGCCTTTGGCGGGCTGTGCAAGACTTCCGTCGCGGTGCAGGTATCCGTACCACTCTCCGTACTCGTGGTCGGGGAAGTGTGCATAGGTCCATTCGCTGACCATCCGGTGCTGCTTGAGGTATTTCTCGTCTCCGGTCAGCTTGTAGGCATACAGGTTGGCAATGATGGCTTCCGTTTGTGGCCACCAGAACTTCATGTCCTGTGAATAGTCCTGAGGCGGGAAGTGCTTGCAGTCCCTGAAGTTGATGATGCCTCCGTACTCTTTGTCCCATCCCCATTCCCAGGACCAGTCGAGAATGGTCAGTGCGGTGTCGATGATGCTTTGGTCCATCTGGCGGTCGCGCGCCACATCGAACAGGAACCAGGCTGTTTCGATACAGTGTCCGGGGTTGATGAGGCGTCCGTTCAGCGTATCCAGAAACTCACCTTTCGGTCCGACCGTTTCGAGCAGTGCCTGGAATTCCTCGTGCATGAAGTAATTCCGCAGGGCGAAAAGCGACTCGTCAATCTGCTTGTCCAGTTCAGGGTCGCTGATGACCTGCCGGATACAGGTAGCCACGTTGATCATGATCATGGTGATGGAGTGTCCCTGGGCCTGCAAGGTCGGCAGGTACTTGGGCTCCAGGATTCCCGGAGTACTCAGGAAACGGCGCATCTCCTTGAAGAGTGCCAGTGCCTTTTCTGCATACGACTTGTCGCCGCTTGCCAGTGCATATTCGGCCATGGCAATGGCTGCAAAACTTTCGCTGAACACGTATCTTCTTTTGCGGAGAGGCACTCCCTGTGCCGTCGTTTCAAAAAACATTCTTCCGTCGGTATCAAAGCAATGCGCTTCGATGAAGTCGAGGGTGGATTTGGCTGCATCCAGCCACTCCTGGTTCCGGGCAATGTGGTTGTATGCATGGCTGCAGATATAGGCGAATCTTCCCTGAAACCAGACCGATTTTGTCGGGTCCATGAGATTGCCTTCCCGGTCGATGCAGGTATATACACCTCCGTTTACGGTATCGAGTCCGTGCGTCAGCCAGAACGGGAGGATATTGGTCTGCAGGTCGGTCTTGTATGATTCGGCCCAATAGCCTAAATAACTTTTCTTATCCATCATAGCTTACAACTGATTACAACGTTCAAAGAAGTGGATGCTTTCAAGTTCGGCCTTCATCCGGCTCTCCTCTTCGTCGGTCATGTTCTGGAACGGCGTACGGTTCTTGCCCAGATCCAGTCCGATGAGCTTCATGATGCGCTTTCCTCCTACGATGTTTCCGCGGTAATGGCAGATTACGTTGATGACTTCCTGTGAGAAATTCTGCAGTTCTCTGGCCTTCTCCAGGTCGCCTGCCTTCCAGGCATCCAGAATGCCTACCAGGTTCACGCCGTTGTAATTGGTCGTACCACCGATACCTCCTTGTGCACCTCCCATTGCCAGTGACGGCAGAAGGGTTTCGTCCTGTCCGTGCAGCATATCGAATTTTCCATTCTTGTACAGGCGGCACTGGTTGTATTCATAAATGCTTTCATACGTATATTTAATACCGGCAAAGTTCGGAATGCGTCCGTCCACACTTTCCAGCAGGGCAGTCATCGGCAGGTATGCACCGTTGAAAGCCGGAATGTGGTAATAATAGAAAGGCAGTTCCGGAGCACCGGCAGCGATTTCCTCGCAGTATTTCACCAGTTCTTCAATCCGTCCGATTTTCGGGAAAGGAGGAGCCATGGCGCCGATTCCCCATGCACCGATACTCTGTGCATGTTCGGCAAGCATTTTACTGGATTTCACGCAGCAGCTGCCCACATGGACAATCACTTTAAAGTCTTTTGGAGATACTTCCATCCAGCGTTCGGCCAGTTTCATCCGTTCTTCGTCTGTCAGCATGTATCCTTCTCCTGAAGAACCGTTGATGAAGACACCTTTCAGGCCGTTTTTGACCAACATGTTTGCATAAGCCTCAATGGGGGCATAGTTTACTTCTCCATTCTTGTCGAATGGGGTAAACGGGGCGTTGATAAGTCCAGTAATTTTTTCCATAATAAATTGAATGAGTGATTAGTTCAGGCAAAAATAATTAATTTATAAATATAAGGCAATTTATAAGGGTTAATTTATTAATATTTTTATTTAATAAATACACTTCATAAAGAATGTTTATTAAGCAGATTGGATAAAGGAAGGCAGATGATGTCATTGCACCGTATTCCCGGTTTGGTTTCTCCACATATCATATACAGGCTGTTACGGTAGCTGACCAGTACGCCTCCTGCTTTGGCCATTCCTTTTACCTGCGGAATGATTTCCCATGTTTGTTTGTCAAGATGGTACACCAGTACGTCGTCATTGAACCGATACCAGTCTACTGGCTTTTTCAAATAATCCTTGGGGGCTTTCCCGTCGAGGGCATTTTTGAAAATACGTGAATTGACTCCGCCGGTCAGAATCAGCCGCTGGTTCCAGCATACTCCACTTCCTCCTGCCAGGCAACGGGGTATCTGACTGGAATCCGATGGGAGTGAAGTCAGTACCTCCCATTTATCCTGTGTAAGGTGATAGCATAAAATATCGTATGACAACTGACTTTCCGCACCGGAGCGTGCCGGCTGGTATCCCCCTGTCAGAAAAAGACGGTCCTTTCCATTTCCCAGTACAATGCTCTGTAATCTTGACGGTCCCGGATAGGCAGCCCGTTTCTCCCATTGTGCTGATTCTTTTTCTAAATCAATGGTATAGAGATGGTTCCCTCCCGTTTCCTGGTCGCCTCCGGTTACGTACAACTGCTTTCCGATAGCTGTGCCCGATAGCTGTGCCATCCGCTCCGGAAGGTCGGGCAGACGGAAGAGGTGAAGCTGGCAGGAATCCGGATCAAATACCAGCTGATAAGCCGTTTTCAGTTTGCCGTTCCTGTTCTCTCCTCCGATGAAATACAGGTTGTCACCTTCGCTCAGCGTGGCTCCGTAGGCCACCGGCTCTGGAAGTTGCCCTATTCTTTTCCATCCCCCCTGCGGGTCGTTGAGGTTCAGTCCGTAAACTTCCTGGTAATACTGCTTGACTCCTCCTTCGGCAGCAGGACAGTCGGGGAAGTTACATCCTCCTCCCACTATCAGCCAATGTCCGGCAGTTCCAGCAAAAGGAGCCGATACTCCTTGGTTGACCGGCAAGGGAGGCACTCCGTTACCGGCAGAGAGTTTAATAAGGGAAAGCAGGATGCAACCGATAAATAAGGAAAATCTTAAGGTTAGTGTCTTCATAAATCACATTTTTCTTGTAAAGTTAAGGATATAATTTAAAAAGAAAACAAAAAAGGATTTTTTCACAGTCGTATTTTGTGGAGATTTGTCTCAGTTAGTTGACAATCTTTAGGATATCCCTCTGTTCCACGTGAAAATTTTTTAAATTATTGCCTTAATATTAGACTATTTTTAATTAAGTTTGCATAGAATCAATAAAATAACGAAAATGGAAATAAAACTGTTTCATGATATAGAGCGGGGAGTGAAAAGTGCATTGACGAAAAAGAGGATTGTCAATTATTATATGTACAATCATTTTTCTACGATTCCGGACTTGGCGAAGGAACTGGACCTGAGTGTCCCTACGGTCACTAAGTTTGTGACGGAGATGTGTGATGAAGGGTACATCATTACGCATGGAAAGATGGAGACCAGTGAAGGCAGACCTCCCACTCTATACGGCCTTAATCCGGAAGCAGGGTATTTTATCGGAGTAGACATCAAGAAATTCGGACTCTCTATGGGAGTGATGAACTTTGTGGGCGAACTGATGGAGAATCCGGTGTCGGTGAACTGCTCGCTGCCTAATTCTCCCGAAGGGCTGAATTTGTTTTGTGAACATGTGAGCCGGTTTATTTCCAGTGTTTCGGTCGACAAGAACAAAATCGTCAATATCGGCGTCAACATATCCGGCCGGGTGAATCCGGAATCCGGATACAGTTTCAGTCTGTTTAATTTTGAGGAGCGTCCGCTGGCTGAGATCCTTTCCGAACGGCTGGGATTCCCGGTGAGCATCGACAATGATACAAGGGCCATGACCTACGGAGAGATGATGGAGGGAGTGGTCAAAGGAGAGAAGAACTTTATCTTTATCAACCTGAACTGGGGACTGGGAGCCGGAATCATCATCGACGGGAAGATGTATCTGGGCAAATCCGGGTTCTCGGGAGAACTGGGACATTTCAATGTCTTTGACAACGAGATTATCTGTCACTGCGGAAAGAGGGGTTGTCTCGAGACCGAAGTTTCGGGAGCTGCGTTTCACCGTATTCTGATAGAGAACGTAAAGGAAGGAAAACGTTCCATCCTCTCGGAACAGATTCTGAAAGACGAGAAGTCCCTGACGCTGGAAGATATTGTGGCGGCTACCAACAAGGAGGATTTGCTGTGCATTGAAATCCTGGAAGAGATTGCCCAGAAACTGGGAAGGTATCTGGCCGGTGTCATCAACCTGCTGAATCCGGAGATGGTGATCATCGGAGGGGTTCTGGCACAGACCGGAGACTACCTGCTGCAGCCGGTGCGCAGCGCCGTCAGAAAGTATTCTCTGAATATGGTCAACAAGGATTCGGTGATTGTTTTGTCGAAATTACTGGACAAGGCCGGGGTAGTCGGAGCATGTATGCTGGCGAGATATAATAAATTTGAGCGCTGATAATTTTATTTTGACTATCTTTGCGTCGGAATACGAAAAAACGAAAACAAATCATATTATCACTTATGGAATACAATTTCAGAGAGATTGAAAAAAAATGGCAGCAGAAATGGGCGGATAATAAGACCTATAAAGTTGCAGAGGATGAATCCAAGAAGAAATTCTATGTGCTGAACATGTTCCCTTATCCATCGGGAGCGGGCTTGCATGTGGGTCATCCGCTGGGATACATTGCCAGCGATATTTATGCCCGTTACAAGCGTCTGCAGGGCTTCAATGTGTTGAACCCGATGGGATACGATGCGTACGGCCTGCCGGCAGAGCAGTATGCCATTCAGACCGGACAGCATCCGGCAGTGACTACAGCGGCCAACATCAGCCGTTACCGTGAGCAGCTGGATAAAATCGGCTTCAGCTTCGACTGGGACCGTGAAGTCCGTACTTGTGAACCGGGTTATTATCACTGGACACAGTGGGCTTTCCAGAAGATGTTCGGCAGTTTCTATTGCAACGCTTGTCAGAAAGCAATGCCTATCAGCGAACTGATCGCGCATTTTGAAGAAAAGGGTACGGAAGGTCTGGATGCGGCTTGCAGTGAGGAACTCGTATTTACTGCCGAAGAATGGAAGGCAAAGAGCGAGAAGGAACAGCAGGAAATCCTGATGAACTACCGTATTGCTTACCTGGGTGAGACCATGGTAAACTGGTGTCCTGCACTGGGTACGGTACTGGCCAACGATGAGGTAGTCGACGGAGTTTCTGAACGTGGGGGGCATCCGGTGGTTCAGAAGAAGATGCGTCAGTGGTGTCTGCGTGTGTCTGCCTATGCACAGCGTCTGCTCGACGGTTTGGAAACCGTAGACTGGACCGACTCTCTGAAAGAGACTCAGCGTAACTGGATCGGTCGTTCTGAGGGTACTGAAGTCCGCTTCAAGGTGAAAGACAGCGACCTGGAATTCACTATCTTTACTACCCGTGCCGATACCATGTTCGGAGTAACCTTCATGGTGCTGGCTCCGGAAAGCGAACTGGTGGCTCAGCTGACTACCGACGCACAGCGTGCAGAGGTAGAGGCTTACCTGGAACGTACGAAGAAGCGTACCGAGCGTGAACGTATTGCCGACCGCCGTGTGACCGGTGTATTCAGTGGTTCGTATGCCGTGAATCCGTTTACCGGTGAGGCTGTACCTGTATGGATCAGCGACTATGTATTGGCCGGTTACGGTACAGGAGCCATCATGGCAGTGCCTGCACACGACAGCCGTGACTATGCTTTTGCCAAACATTTCGGTCTGCCGATCATACCGCTGGTAGAAGGCTGTGACGTAAGTGAAGAAAGCTTTGATGCAAAAGAAGGTATTGTATGCAATTCTCCGAAGGCTGGAGTGACTCCGTACTGCGACCTGAATCTGAACGGCCTGACCATCAAGGAAGCGATTGCTGCTACCAAGAAATACGTGAAGGAACATCAGTTGGGACGTGTAAAGGTGAACTACCGTCTGCGTGATGCCATCTTCTCCCGTCAGCGTTACTGGGGCGAGCCGTTCCCGGTATATTACAAGGACGGTATGCCGTATATGATCGACGAGAGCAAATTGCCTCTGGAATTGCCGGAAGTCGACAAGTTCCTGCCTACCGAAAGCGGTGAGCCTCCATTGGGACACGCTACCCGCTGGGCCTGGGATGTGGAAAAGGGCGAAGTGGTAGAAAACTCCAAGATTGACAACGTGACCGTATTCCCGCTCGAACTGAATACGATGCCGGGATTTGCCGGTTCAAGTGCGTACTACCTGCGTTATATGGATCCTCACAATACTGAGGCACTGGTATCGGAAAAGGCCGATCATTACTGGCAGAATGTAGACCTGTATGTCGGAGGTACGGAACATGCTACCGGACACTTGATTTATTCTCGTTTCTGGAACAAGTTCCTGTTCGACCTGGGTGTCAGCGTGAAGGAAGAACCGTTCCAGAAGCTGGTCAACCAGGGTATGATTCAGGGACGAAGCAACTTCGTATACCGTATCAAGGATACCAATACGTTCGTGTCGCTGGGCTTGAAGGACCAGTACGAAGTGACTCCGCTGCACGTGGATGTGAACATCGTATCCAACGATATCCTCGATGTGGAGGCATTCAAGAACTGGCGTCCGGAATATCATACGGCAGAGTTCATTCTGGAAGACGGCAAATACGTCTGCGGATGGGCTGTCGAGAAGATGAGTAAGTCTATGTACAACGTGGTCAACCCGGATATGATTGTGGAGAAATACGGTGCCGATACCTTGCGTATGTACGAGATGTTCCTCGGCCCTGTAGAGCAGTCAAAACCTTGGGATACCAACGGTATCGACGGTGTACACCGCTTCCTGAAGAAACTGTGGAGCCTGTTCTACGACCGTCAGAACAACTTCCTGCCGGTAGAGGGTGAGGCGACTAAGGAAGAACTGAAGTCCATTCATAAACTGATCAAGAAGGTGTCTGCGGATATCGAGGCCTTCTCTTACAATACTTCCATCAGTGCGTTCATGATCTGTGTCAATGAACTGACTGCTCTGAAATGCCGCAACAAGGCTGTGCTGAGCGACCTGGTGGTACTGATTGCACCGTTTGCTCCTCACCTGGCCGAAGAGTTGTGGGAGGTATTGGGACACACCACTTCGGTTTGTGACGCTCAATGGCCGCTGTGCAACGAAGAATACCTGAAGGAAGATACCGTGAAATATACGATTTCTTTCAACGGTAAGGCTCGCTTTACGATGGAATTCCCGGCCGATGCCGACAACGATACCATCCAGCAGGCGGTAATGAACGAAGAGCAGTCGCAGAAATGGATTGAAGGAAAGACTCCGAAGAAGGTCATCATCGTTCCGAAGAAGATTGTCAATATTGTGCTTTAATCCAATGAACGACTGAAACATGGAAGCAGTGTTGAAAAAGAAGTTGGGCAGGGAGTCGAAAGACTACCTTGCCATTACTTTCGGGCTAATCGTATATTCACTGGCATGGGTATTGTTCATGCTTCCATATCAGATAACCACGGGTGGGGTAACCGGTATTGCCGCGATTATCTATTATGCGACAGGGGTGGAAATACAGATTTCCTATTTTGTGATCAATGCCATTTTTCTGGGATTCGCATTGAAGATATTGGGGCCTCGTTTCAGTATAAAGACCATTTATGCCATCTTTATGCTGACGTTCCTGCTTTGGTTTTTTCAGATGCTGTTTAAGGATGACCAGGGAAATTTGCCGCAACTGCTGGGTCCGGGACAGGACTTTATGGCGTGTGTCATAGGGGCCGGAATGCTGGGACTGGGCATTGGGGTGGTATTCTGTAACAACGGAAGTACCGGAGGTACGGATATCATTGCCTGGATTATCAACAAGTATAAGGATGTCTCGCTGGGCAGGATGATGATGTACTGTGATATCGTCATCATTTCTTCCTGTTATTTTATCTTCCATGACTGGCGGAGGGTGTTGTTCGGCTTTTGTGTCTTGTTTGTCATGAGTATCGTGATAGACTATGTCATCAACAGCACGCGTCAGTCGGTACAGTTCCTGATTTTCTCCAAGAAATACGAGGAGATAGCCGAAGGCATAGCGACGAAGATTGACCGTGGCGTGACCTTGCTCGACGGACAGGGATGGTACAGCAAGAAAGAGATAAAAGTGGTGGTCGTACTGGCCAAGAAGCGGGAATCGCTGGATATTTTCCGGCTGATTAAAGACATCGATCCGGATGCTTTCATTTCGCAGAGCAATGTGGTGGGAGTGTACGGCGAAGGATTTGATAAACTGAAGGTGAAATAAAGAAGAAGGGCGGAAGTTCAGGCTTTTCTGCTCCTCCGATGGAATAAAGTAAGTCGATTACTGTAAAAAGTAGTCGACTTATTTTATTTTTGTAACCGTATGTAATTAACCGAAGACATAATCCGATTTTACATTTTATGAAGAAACAAACAGTTGGGAGGTTTATCTTGATGAGCGTATTGACAACGATTTCATGGGCCCTGCAGCCCTTGTATGCCGGTAACGGAACCGGTTCGCTTGCATTGGACAAGTGGCAGTTCTCACAGTACGGAACGGAAGAATGGCTGGATGCGACGGTGCCGGGAACGGTGCATCAGGACCTGATGGCACACGACAGGTTGCCCGATCCTTTTTACGGGATGAATGAACAGAAAATACAGTGGGTGGAGAAGGAGGACTGGCTGTACCGTACCTCTTTTGTCCTTTCGCAGGAGCAGCTGGACAGTGATGACGTTACCCTGGTGTTCGAGGGCTTGGATACCTATGCCGATGTGTATCTGAACGGCGCTCTGGTCCTCAAGGCCGACAATATGTTTGTCGGATACCGGATTCCGGTGAAGCCGGTACTGCGGTCGGGCGAAAACCGTCTGGTGGTACGTTTCCGCTCACCCATCCGTGAAACGATGCCTCAGTGGGCGAGCAACGGGTTTGACTATCCTGCCGACAATGACCATTATCCGCAGAAGCTGAGCGTGTTCAGTCGGAAGGCTCCTTATTCCTACGGCTGGGACTGGGGTATCCGGATGGTGACCTGCGGCATTTGGCGCCCTGTGCGACTGGAGTTTGCGGAGGGGGCTTCGCTCGAAGATTTCTTTGTCTGTCAGAAAGCCCTGTCTTCGGAACTGGCCAAGGTTGAAAACCAGCTGGAAGTCAGAAATGTATCAGGAAAAGACCTGCAGGCCGAAGTGAAGGTCACCTATCGCTGCGGCAGTCAGTCGGGAGAGACTGCCCGGACAGTGGTACTGACACCCGGAAACAACTGCCTGACGCTTCCGATGGACATCCGTCAGCCCCGGTTGTGGATGCCGAACGGCTGGGGAGAGCCTGTACGCTATGAGTTCCGTGCCACTGTATCAGTGGGCGGTCGTGTAGTCGCTGCCAGACAGCATCGGATCGGGTTACGTACCGTGCGCCTGGTGAGAGAGAAAGATGAGGCCGGAATGAGTTTCTATTTTGAAGTAAACGGCATACCGATGTTTGCCAAGGGAGCGAATGTGATTCCTTCGGATGCCTTGCTGCCACGGGTAACGTCCGAGCGGTATGCCCGCCTGCTGGAGGACGTGCAGCGGTCGAACATGAACCTCCTCCGGGTATGGGGTGGAGGCATTTACGAAGACGACCGGTTTTATGAGGAGGCCGACAAGCGGGGCATTCTCATCTGGCAGGATCTGGTCTTTGCATGCACCACTTATCCGCACGATCCGGCATTCATGAAGCGGGTGGCCGAGGAAGTGGAATACAATGCACGGCGCCTGCGGAATCATCCTTCTCTGGCCTTGTGGTGCGGTAATAATGAGATTTACGAAGGCATCCGTTATTGGGGATGGCGGTCCAAATATACTCCGGAAATATATGGCGAAATGGAAGTTGGTTACGATACCTTGTTCCGCAAGCGGCTTCCGGAACTGATTGCGCGTTTCGACCCGGGACGGGATTACCTGGAGGGCTCTCCTTATGAGGCCAACTGGGGCAGACCGGAGAGCTGGGGGACGGGCGACAGTCACAACTGGGGTACCTGGTACGGAAAGAAGCCTTTTGAGAGTTTGGATACGGAAATCCCGCGCTTTATGAGTGAGTTCGGTTTTCAGGCATTCCCGGAGATGAAGACCCTGCGGACCTTTGCGGCTCCCGAAGATTACGACCTGGAGTCTCCGGTGATGAACGCGCATCAGAAGAGTACCATCGGTAATGCACTGATCCGGCAGACAATGGAGCGTTACTACCGGGTGCCGGAGCAGTTTGACGACCTGGTGTATGTGGGACTGGTCTTGCAGGGATGGGGCATGCGTCACGGAGTGGAGGCGCACCGGAGGAACCGTCCGTACTGCATGGGGTCGCTTCCCTGGCAGCTGAACGACAGTTGGCCGGTGGTTTCCTGGTCGTCCATTGATTATTACGGCAACTGGAAGGCGATGCAGTATCAGTTGCAGCGGGCCTTTGCGCCGGTGGTGCTGGATGCCCGGAAGGAAGACGGTAAATTCCGCTGTTATGTGTTGTCCGACTGCCTGTCACCGGAGGAGGTGGAACTGCAGCTGGAGCTGGCGGATTTCAGCGGGAAGGTGTACCGGCGCTGGCAGCAGGAGGGTACGTTGCCTGTAAATGCGTCTGCGCTCTTCTATGAGGGCGACTGGAATGCGGTGTTTGAAGGATGTGACCCGGCTGCGTCTTTTGTCCGTCTGACGCTGAAAAAACGGAATGGGGAAGCCTGCGTGGCTACACGGTTTTTCTATCCCGTATATCCCAAGGACCAGCATCTGCCGGCTACTGAGATCAGTGCTGAGGCCCGGAAAATCGACGACTGCAACTGGGAGATTGAACTATCTGCTTCCCAGTTGGCCCGGGACGTATTCATCGAGATTCCCGTGCAGGGGGCCCGTTTCTCGGACAACTTTTTCGACCTTCTTCCCGGGGAGACCCGAAAGATTACGGTCACGCTTCCTGAAGCGGCTCCGGCAGGAAAACTCGACATGCGGATCAGGCACCTGGGACAGACAGCCGGATAAATGCCGCGGAGGGCTCTTGTCCTTGTCTGTATATCTTCCTATCTTTGCCTCTGAATTATCAATCATGAGCGTATTATGAGAAAACTGGTTTTTGCGACGAACAATGCCCATAAGCTCGAGGAAATCCGGGCGATATTGGGTGAAAAAGTGGAAATTCTGAGTCTGAAGGACATCCACTGTGATACAGACATTCCGGAAACAGCCGATACGTTGGAGGGAAATGCGGCCCTGAAGGCTGAATTTATCTATAAGCACTACGGTCTGGACTGTTTTGCCGATGATACCGGTCTCGAAGTGGAGGCCCTGGGAGGGGCTCCGGGTGTCTATTCGGCACGTTATGCCGGCGGCGAGGGACATGACTCGGAGGCCAATATGAAGAAACTCCTGAAGGAACTCTCGGGAGAGACCAACCGGAAAGCGCAATTCCGGACCGCTATCTGCCTGATTGAGGGTGGAGAGGAACACTTGTTCGAAGGAGTGGTAAAAGGCGAAATTATCGAAGAAAAACGTGGAAATTCAGGGTTTGGATACGATCCTGTATTTGTACCCGAAGGTTTCAGTCAGACATTTGCGGAACTGGGAGCGGAGATAAAGAATCAGATCAGCCACCGGGCCCGTGCGGTACAGTGCCTGTGCGAGTATCTCAGCCGTAAGTAAGCGGGAACGGGGGAAACTGTCTGCAGGAAGGTAGCCGGAGGTTGGTGGAGGCTGCGGAAGTTTCAATACGATGCAACCAAATCGCAAGGCGGTGAAACTCAAGTTTCATATATAAGAAACTTTGGTTTCACCGCCTTGCGATTTTTTTAAGAACAATGTGTCTTCAGAGAGTCAATCTCCGGTTTATACATTGAAGCGGAAGTGCATGATGTCACCGTCTTCCACTACGTATTCTTTTCCTTCTACATTCAGTTTACCGGCTTCGCGTACGGCAGCTTCCGAGCCATACTGGATGAAGTCGTTGTATTTGATGACTTCGGCACGGATAAAGCCTTTTTCAAAGTCGGTGTGGATTACTCCGGCACACTGAGGAGCCTTCCAGCCTTTGTGGAATGTCCATGCACGTACTTCCATCTTTCCGGCAGTGAAATAAGTCTCCAGATTCAGCAGTTTGTAGGCTGCACGGATCAGACGGCTGACTCCCGATTCTTCCAGACCTACTTCCTGGAGGAACATCTGACGGTCTTCATACGTTTCCAGTTCTGCGATGTCGGCCTCGGTCTTGGCAGCTACAATCAGGATTTCCGCTCCTTCTTCCTTGACTGCCTCGCGTACCTGTTCCACGTACTTGTTGCCGTTTACGGCACTGCCTTCGTCTACGTTACATACGTACATTACCGGCTTTGAGGTAAGCAGGAACAGTTCGTGAGCGATTTTCTGCTCATCCTTTGTCTCAAACTGTACCGTACGGGCCGATTTGCCTTGCAGCAGGGCTTCTCTGTAACGTACCAATACTTCGTATGTCTGCTTGGCTACCTTGTCGCCCCCGGTCTGTGCCTGTTTCTGCACTTTCTGGATACGGCTTTCGATGGTTTCAAGGTCCTTCAGCTGCAACTCGGTATCGATGATTTCCTTGTCGCGCACCGGATCGACGCTTCCGTCTACGTGTGTGACGTTTTCATCATCGAAACAGCGCAATACGTGCAGGATTGCATCGGTTTCACGGATATTTGCCAGGAATTTGTTTCCCAGACCTTCGCCCTTGCTGGCTCCCTTTACAAGTCCTGCAATGTCTACGATTTCTACGGTAGTCGGAACGATACGGTCCGGATTGACCAGTTCCGCCAGTTTGTTCAAGCGTTCATCGGGTACGGTAATGACACCGACATTCGGTTCAATTGTACAGAACGGGAAGTTGGCTGCCTGAGCCTTTGCGTTTGATAAGCAGTTAAAAAGAGTCGATTTACCTACGTTCGGCAGACCGACGATACCACATTGTAATGCCATAATATATTAATTTTCTATCTTTTTTCTATTTTCGGATACCGCCTTGAGGCAGGAATCCCGTGTACCGGTGACAGAGGGTGCTGTCCGGATCCGTACCTGTGCAGATTTTGCCGTATCCGGTGCAAAGGTACTCATTTCTTCTAGATTTACCAAAAGATTGCCTCATAGCGATTTGTAGGGCGGAAAGTGCCGGATTCCCGGCCGGTGGCAGGGTGGGGAAGGAGAATGCTTTCCGGAAGAAGCATGGATGCCTGCTTTTTGATTGATTTCGGACTGATTTTCTCAAACAGGTTATAAATTGTAAGCAAAATGTCGATGATAAGATAAATTTCGCTCCTTTCGGCTACATAAAAAAAGAGGCGCTTCGTCCCGAAGCACCTCTTCCTGTAAGAGAGTTTATGAAATTTTGTTATTATTCGTATGTAATTTGCTTACTGTTCCATTACGGTAGTCATTTCAGGCATACGGACAAAATCCTGAGCCTTCTTGTTCCATTTGTAATACTCTACTCTTACAGAGTTGTTAGTGTAGAAGTACTTGATACACATGTCGTTTTTCCAGCTAGCACTCTTCTTGTCCCATTTCTGCAAAAGATTCTCAACTACTTGCTTGTTGTCATTATATTTGTAGTTGTACTTAGCATAGTGAGTCAGGATACCCTGATTCATGTGATATACTGTTTCCGACAATCTTACCCCGTCTATTTCTTCTGTGTTGTATACCAAACTAGTTTCAGGAGTATTGGCAAAAACTGTAAGGTTTGCGATAAAAGCAATTGCTACAACTAATAAACTTTTGATAAAATTCATTGTCTTCATTTCTTTAATATTTTAAGGTTTTACTTTCTTTTTGTTTTTAAATCCGCTGCAAAATTAGTAAAACCTTTCTAATCCACTAACATTTTGGGAAAAATTTTTCCGATTTTTATCAAAATGTTACGATTTAAAGAAACGTTAACATTTGCTTCCTATCAATGTGCTTCCAGCCAATTTTTACCCCAACCATAGTCTGCGCGCAAAGGTGCTTTCATTTTGTAAGCAGCTTCCATCTCCGAAATCACAATTTGCTGCACTTTTTCCTTTTCTGCAGGCACTACACTGAAGTTCAATTCGTCGTGTACTTGGAGGATCATTTTCGACTGGATTCCTTCTTCGCGGAAGCGCCGGTAGATGCGGATCATGGCTACTTTGATAATATCTGCCGCACTTCCCTGTATCGGGGCGTTGATGGCATTGCGTTCTGCATAGCCTCTGACCACTGCATTCCGGGAGTTGATATCGGGCAGATAGCGTTTCCGTTTGAAGATGGTTTCGATGTATCCTTTTTCACGGGCTACACGGATGCTTTCGTCCATATATTCCTTAACATGCGGATAGTTGGCAAAATAACCGTCGATCAGTTCTTTTGCTTCCCTGCGTTCCACATTCAGCCGTTCGGCCAGTCCGAAGGTCGATATGCCGTAGATAATGCCGAAATTGGCGGTTTTTGCCTTGCTGCGCTGTTCCCGGCTCACGTGTTCCAGGTCGGTCTTGTAAATCTTCGCTGCCGTGGCGGCATGGATATCCTGTCCTTTCTGGAAGGCCTCTATCATGTGCGGGTCCTGGCTCAGGTGCGCCATGATGCGCAATTCAATCTGTGAGTAGTCGGCCGAGAAGAACTCGCATCCGTCTTCCGGGATGAAGGCTTTCCGGATTTCTTTTCCGTCTTCGTTGCGGACCGGAATGTTCTGGAGGTTCGGATTGCTGGAACTCAACCGTCCGGTAGCGGTTACGGTCTGGTTGAATGAAGTATGTATGTGGCCCGTCTGCGGATTGATCAGTTGCGGAAGTGCATCGATATACGTACTCAGCAACTTCTTCAGTCCCCGGTGCTCCAATATCTTTCCGACAATCTCGTGCTTGCCCCGCAGACTCTCCAGTACGTCCTCGGAAGTCACGTATTGTCCGCTCTTCGTCTTCTTGGCCTTTTCCACAATCTTCAGCCGGTCGAAGAGTACCTCACCCACCTGCTTGGGCGAAGCGATATTGAACTCCATACCTGCCAGCTCGTGCACCTCTTTTTCTATCTGCTGCATGCGGGCAGTAAAATGGAGTGAGGTCTCTTTTAGGGCTGCAGTGTCTATTCTTACTCCGTTCCGTTCCATATAGGCCAGTACCGGGACGAGCGGCATTTCGATTTCCTCGAACAATGCTTCCACTCCCTGTTCCTTCAGTTCCTTCTCCAGAATGTGCTTGAGCTTGAGGGTTACGTCGGCATCCTCGCACGCATACTTATAGACAGCCGAAGGAGGGAGGTCGCGCATGTTCTTCTGATTTTTTCCTTTCGGACCTATCAGTTCTTCTATTTTGATGGTTTCGTATTTCAGGTACACTTCGGCCAGGTAATCCATTCCGTGATGGAGCTCGGGCTGCAGCACGTAATGTGCGATCATGGTATCGAACATCCTTCCTCGGATCTCGACTCCGTAGTTGCTGAGCACAAGCATGTCGTACTTGATGTTCTGTCCGACTTTTACGGTTTTTTCGTTTTCGAAGACAGATTTGAATTTATTAACAATTTTTTGCGCTTCGTCACGATTGGCAGGTACGGGAACGTAAAAAGCCTGATTTTCTTTGAAACTGAAGCTCATTCCGACCAGTTCTGCGCGAATCGGATCCGTTCCGGTGGTTTCCGTGTCTAGACTGAAAATTTCTTTTGTAAGGATATTTTGTAAAAAATCGTCTATTTTATCCTCAGTATCAATTAATTGATAGTCGTAATCCAGGCTTTCAAGGCTGCTGAGATTTGAATTTTTTGAGTCTTCTGTATCTTCGGCCGCAAAAAATCCAAAGAGATCGCCTGAAACAGGGGTAGGAGAAGGGGCTGCTTTTTTTTCTACCTTCAGTACCCGGTCGAGGAGTGAGCGGAACTCCAGTTCCTCGAAGAGTCGCCGCAATTCTTCTTCGTTCGGACTCTCGCGCTTCAAGGCTTCCATGTCTAGGGCAACCGGCACGTCGGTTTTGATGGTGGCCAGGAATTTCGAGAAAAGAATCTGTTCGCGGTTGTTTTCGATTTTCTGTTTGAGCGCTCCCTTCAACTGGTCGGTATGCTCCAGCATTTGCTCGATGCTTCCGAACTGGGCGATGAGTTTCTGCGCCGTTTTCTCGCCGACGCCCGGACAACCGGGAATGTTGTCGGCCGTGTCTCCCATCAGACCGAGCATGTCGATGACCTGCGCGGGAGAGTCAATATTGAACTTAGCCTTGACGGCATCTACCCCCATGACTTCAAATTCATGGTCGCCGTATTTGGGGCGGTACATGAAGACACAGTCCGACACCAGCTGGCCGTAGTCCTTGTCGGGAGTCATCATATAAGTCGGTATGCCGCGGCGCCCCGCTTCGGTAGCCAGTGTACCGATGACGTCGTCGGCTTCATATCCCGGTACCTCCAGAATCGGAATCCGGTAGGCCTGTATGATTTCTTTAATAATAGGAACAGAGAGGCGGATGGCCTCCGGAGTCTCTTCCCGCTGGGCTTTATATTGCTCGAACGCTTCGTGCCGGAAGGTAGGTCCTGCAGGGTCGAAGGCAATGCCGATGTGGCTCGGATTTTCCTTTTTCAGCACGTCTTCCAACGTATTTACGAAGCCCATGATGGCCGATGTATTAAAACCTTTCGAATTGATACGGGGATTCTTGATAAAAGCATAATAGGCACGGTATATCAGTGCGTATGCATCCAGTAGAAATAGTTTCTCCATTCGTATAAAAATATTAAGAATTTCTATGTAAAAATACAAAAAAATACCGTATTAGCTGTTTTATTATTACTTTTGTAGGCAAATAGATGCCCAATGGAGAAGAGAGAGATAATCGAGAGACCGATAGAAAAAGAGCTGAGTGAATTTAAGTCACTCTTTGGTGCTTCACTGCAAAGTTCTACTCCTTTGCTTGACGAGGTTCTGGCCTATATCAAGAAGAGGAACGGAAAGATGATGCGCCCCATTTTGGTATTGCTGATTGCGAAACTTTACGGACAGGTGACCGATGCAACCCTGCATGGAGCCTTGTCGCTGGAGCTTTTACATACAGCCAGTCTGGTGCACGATGACGTGGTGGATGAGAGCGACCTGCGTCGTGGACAGTCGTCGGTAAATGCGTTATACAATAATAAAGTGTCCGTACTGGTAGGTGATTATATGCTGGCTACAAGTCTGAAGCATGCGGCCTGTACGGGCAGTGTGGAACTGGTGGATCTGGTGGCCCGTCTGGGACAGAACCTGTCGGAAGGAGAGATTATCCAGTTGGCCAATATCCGCAACCAGGATTTCTCGGAGGAAGTTTATTTCGATGTCATCCGCAAGAAGACTGCGGCTTTGTTTACTGCAAGTGCCGAGGCGGGAGCTATCTCGGCCGGTGCCGGCAGGGAAGAGGTGGAAAAGGCGGCCTTGTTCGGTGAAATGATAGGAATCGCATTTCAGATTAAAGACGATATCTTCGATTATTTCAGTGGGGAAGGAATCGGAAAACCGACCGGAAATGATATGCTGGAAGGTAAATTGACACTGCCGGCCCTGTATGTACTGAACCATAAGAAGGATCCGGAAGCCTGCAGCCTGGCGCTGCGTATCCGCTCACTCGAGGCTACACCCGAAGAAATCGCCTCTTTTGTGGAGTATGTGAAGAGGGAAGGAGGCATTGAATATGCGGAACAGGTGATGCACGATTACCGCAACCAGGCTCTGTCTCTGTTGCCTGATTCGGCCGATGCTTCGGTTTCTGAGGCCCTCACGGCATACATCGATTATGTCATTGAACGGAATAAATAAAACCGCATAATCAGGTCAAAAAAAGAACCTCCTGAAACAGGAAATCCGATGAGGAAATCTGTTTCAGGAGGTTCTTTTTTGTATGAATGCCTTCGTCTGATCAGAAGAATTTTACTTCTTCTCCGACGATATCAGACAACAGCAGGTTGGCCATGCGACTTGTTCCCAGACGGAACAGTTCGTTGGTCAGCCATTCCTTGCCCAATACCTCCTTGACGATGGTATAATATACCAGTGCATCGTGTACCGTATTGATACCTCCGGCCGGCTTGAATCCTACCTTTCTTCCGGTTTCCAGGTAATATTCTTTGATGGCCTTACACATTACCAGTGCGGCTTCCGGAGTAGCTGCCGGATTCTCTTTTCCGGTAGAAGTCTTGATGAAGTCTGCCCCCGAATACATCGAAAGAATAGACGCTTTTTTGATGTTTGAGGCAGTGGCAAGTGCTCCGGTTTCTAGAATCACCTTCAGGTGTTTGTCGCCACAGACATCCTTCAGTTCTTCGATTTCATCGCACATTCCTTCGTAATCACCGCTCAGGAACTTGCCTACCGAAATCACGATATCGATTTCATTGGCTCCGGCATGCAGGGCCATGGCAGTTTCTGCCACCTTGATTTCCGTAAATGTCTGTGAAGAGGGGAATCCTCCCGATACACAGGCAATGTTTACATGGTCGGCTTCCAGGGTATCGCTGACGATTTCTGCCATATTCGGATATACGCAGATGGCAGCCACGTTGTCCAGGTCAGGATATTTGTCTACGAAATCATTTACCCGCTGAGTAAATTTCATTACGCTGGGTTCGCTGTCCGTGCATTTAAGCGTAGTAAGGTCGATGCAGTGGAACAGGAATTTCTTCACTTCCAGTGTATCGTTTTCCTTCACTTTCTGCTCGATGATACGGGCTGTTTCTGCCTTGATATCCTCGTCAGAGAGGTTGGTATTGTACTTACTCAATGCTTCATGATATTTATCTGAAGAACTGGCATAAGAGTCGTTTTCCTCTTCTTCGCAGTCACAACCGCAGTCGCAAGCATCGTCTTCGCAGTTGCACTCAGTGGAGTGGTCATGTCCACAGCAGCATTCATGGTCGTGGTGATGTGTATCGTTACATCCACACTCTTGATGTTCGTTGTACTTCATAATGGTTATAATTTGGGGTTATTCTTATGTCTTTCCTTATCTCTCGATGTCTTTTTCTCCAGATTCTTCCGAAAAGCTTCCGTTAAGTCTACTCCAGTCTGGTTGGCCAGGCAGATCAATACCCAGAGTACATCTGCCATCTCATCTCCCAGATCGTGTTTTTCTCCCTCTTTGAACGACTGGTCGCCATAGGTACGGGCCATGATTCTCGCCAGTTCTCCAACTTCTTCGGTCAGCACTGTCATGTTTGTCAGTTCGCTGAAATAACGAACGCCGTAGGTCTTGATCCAGGCATCGACCGTTTCTTGTGCTTCTTTCAGAGTCATATTATTCTTTGTTTTTGGTGTCCATGCAAATGGTGACCGGTCCGTTGTTGAGCAGCTCTACCTTCATGTCTGCCCCGAATTCACCGGTTCCTACTTTTTTGCCGAGTGCGATTTCCAGTTCGTTGCAGAAATACTCGTAGAGCGGAATGGCTGTCTCGTGTCTGGCGGCCCGGATGTAAGAGGGGCGGTTTCCTTTCTTGGTAGATGCCATCAGCGTAAACTGACTGATCACTAAAATTTCGCCGTTGATATCGGTAATCGACCGGTTCATCACTCCGTTTTCATCGTCGAATACGCGAAGTCCGACAATTTTCCGGCAGAGCCAGTCTGCGTCTTCCTGCGTATCTGCTTCTTCTATTCCTACCAGAATCATGAATCCTTCTCCGATGGCGGATTTGCAGACCCCTTCGATGGTGACGGATGCATGACTCACTCGTTGAATTACTACTCTCATAATTTAAAACTGTTTCTACAAAGATAACAAATATATTCAGTATATGGTTTTTTAGTGTCCTGATTATTTCGGACCGTTTTCCCCGTCGTTGCACAATGCTTCTTTTACGCTCCGTGCGGCGGCTTCTCCGATGACGGCAGTAATCTCTTCCAGACTCGCTCCTTTGATGCGTGCAACGCTCTTAAAATGCTTCAGCAGGGCTGTCTTCCGTTTCTCTCCGATTCCTTTGATGGAGTCGAGGGCGGAAGCAATCTGGCTTTTGCTGCGTTTGTCGCGGTGGAAGGTGATGGCAAAACGGTGTACCTCGTTCTGGATATTTTCCAGCAGGTGAAAGAGGGGAGTGTTCTGCTTGATGCCGATATTTACCGGAGGAAAGCCGAACAGGATTTCCGAAGTACGGTGGCGGTTGTCCTTTGCCAGACCTGCGATGGGAATGTTCAGTCCGAGTTCGTCTTCGATGACCTGTCTTACTACTTCCATCTGTCCCTTTCCACCGTCCGTCAGAATCAGGTCGGGCAGTTCGCCCTGTTCGTTCAGAATGCGCGAATATCTTCTCCTCACTACTTCCTGCATTGACGCATAATCGTCCGGTCCGCTGACGGTCTTGATCAGGTATTTCCGGTAATCCTTCTTGCTGGGCTTGGCTTTCTTGAAAACCACACAGGCGGCTACCGCATCTGCACCCTGGATGTTGGAGTTATCGAAACATTCGATGTGTATCGGCATTTTCGACATGTGCAGCTGCTCCTGGATTTCCTTGAGCAGTCGTACGCTCCGCTGTTCGGGATTCAGCTTTTCGGCCTGTTTCAACCGGTCCAGCTTGTATTGTTTTACATTCATCAGTGAAAGTTCCAGCAGGTGCTTTTTATCGCCCCGTTGCGGGATGGTAAAGGTGACACCCTGGAGCTCCATGTCGAGTTCGAACGGCACAATGATTTCCTTCGACAGACTCTTGTATCTTTCCCGCATTTCAATGATGCCCAGCTGCAGCAGTTCTTCCCGGCTTTCGTTGATCCGTGTCTTATATTCGAAGGTGAAGGCCTGGTTGATGCAGCCGTTCGTAATGTGAAGGTAATTGATGTAAGCCGAATCCTCATCGGTTTCGATGGAGAATACATCGATGTTGTGCAGGACGGAGCTGACCACTTCGCTCTTGGCACGGTAGCTTTCAATCAGGTCGTACTTTTCCTTGATTTTTTGAGCTTCTTCAAACCGCATCTCCTCTGCCAGACTTCTCATCTCTTCCAGCAGAAGATTAGAGATAAGTTGGGTATTCCCTTTCAGAATTTCCTTGATTTGTCCGATGCTCTCCATGTATTCTTCGTGCGACTGCTGTCCGATACACGGTCCTTTGCAGTTCTTGATGTGATACTCCAGACACACGTTGAACTTTCCAGAACGGATGTTTTCCGGAGTTAGTGCAAGGTTGCAGGTGCGGAGCGGGTAGACCTTCTTGATCAGTTCCAGTACGGCTTGCATGGAAGGCACGTGGCTGTACGGACCGTAATAGGTGGAACCGTTACGGATGATTTTCCGGGTCTTGAATACCCGCGGAAAATATTCGTTGCTGATACAAATGGAAGGGTAGCTTTTGTCGTCCTTGAGCAAGACGTTGTAGCGGGGCTTGTATTTCTTGATCAGATTATTCTCCAGCAGTAAGGCATCTTCCTCGGTGTTGACGACAATGTACCGGATATCTGCAATCTTGCTGACCAGAATTCGTGTCTTCGCCGACTGGTGCTCTTTCGTGAAATAAGAGTACACCCGCCGTTTCAGGTTCTTTGCTTTCCCTACATAGATGATTGTACCTTCTTTGTTCAAGTATTGGTAGATGCCCGGACTGCTTGGCAAATTCAATACAATTCCTCGTAAATATTCGTTCGTCTGTAATTCTTCCATTTTCGATTGCAGTGGGGTAGATGTGAGTGAATGATATGCCAAAGGCGAAGCAGGACGCTTCGCCTTTGGCGTATATTGTGGAAGAGAAATCTCTCCTTTCTTAGAGTTGCAGCAATGTAGTTACTTCTACATTTTCATCGAAGGCTTTCCGTCCGTTCAATCCTTTCAGCTCGATTACGAAGTTGACAAATGCTTTCTTCGCTCCACATTTTTGAACCAGGCGGTAAGTTGCTGCCATTGTTCCTCCGGTAGCCAGCAGGTCGTCGTGCAGCAAGACTACATCGTCTTCCGTGATGGCGTCTTTGTGAATCTGAATGGTGTCGGTTCCGTATTCTTTCGCATACGTTTCTTCCATCACTTCAGCCGGAAGTTTTCCAGGCTTACGGGCCATTACGAAGCCGGCTCCCAGACGTGCGGCCAAGGCACCTCCCAGAATGAACCCTCTTGACTCAATACCCACTACCTTTGTGATGCCACGGTCTTTATACATCTCATAAAGCTCGTCGATCATTCCCTGAAGGCATTCCGGGTTTTTGAAGAGAGTAGTTACGTCGTAGAACAAAATGCCCGGAATCGGGAAATCGGGTATTTCTCTCAGGTTTTTCTTTAAAGTTTCTTTATTCATATTCAATCTTTTATGTGTATTCTTTAAACTACTTGTTTCACGTGAAACACTACAGACTTATCTGCCCAGGAGCACCAGCAAGACGTTGATGTCGCTTGGAGAGATACCGGGGATACGGCTTGCCTGGGCCAATGTTTCCGGGTTTATCTTTATCAGTTTCTGACGGGCTTCTGTCGACAGGGACTGAAGGTTGGCGTAATCAAACTTGCCTTGTATCCGGATGCTTTCCAGCCGGTGGATCTTGTCGGCAATCATCCGTTCGCGCTCAATGTATCCTCTGTACTTGATCAGGACTTCTGCGGCTTCTGTAATCTCTTCTTTCCGCTCCTCTACTTTATCCAGTGCAGCCTGGAAGGACGGAATGTGCGGCGCGATGTTGTCTATTGTAATCTGCGGACGGCTCAGCAATTCGATCAGTTTGCAACCGTGAGTCAGTGGAGCTGTTCCGAGACTTTCGAGCGCACCGTTGATCTTATCGGCCTTGATGGAGTATGTCTTTGCGAATTCATACAACCGTTCTATTTCGACCCGTTTCTTTCGGAGCATATCGTAGCGGTCTTGTTTAGCCAGGCCCAACTGGTAGGCACGTTCGGTAAGGCGCATGTCCGCATCGTCCTGACGGAGCAGGATGCGGTATTCGGCCCGTGAAGTAAACATTCGGTACGGTTCGTCCACCCCTTTTGTTACGAGGTCGTCTATCAGCACGCCGATGTAGGCTTCGTCACGACCGAGTACAAACGGAGCTCCGCCATGACAGTTGATGTGAGCGTTGATACCGGCAATGATTCCTTGTCCTCCGGCTTCCTCGTATCCGGTCGTTCCGTTTACCTGTCCGGCAAAGAACAGGTTTTTGATAATCTTCGATTCCAGCGTATGGGTCAGCTGAGTCGGGTCGAAGTAATCGTATTCGATGGCGTATCCCGGACGGTAAACCACCAGGTCGCGGAAGCAAGGTATCTTCTTAAGAGCGGCCAGCTGTATGTCCATCGGGAGCGAAGAAGAGAAACCGTTCAGATATAACTCCTGTGTACTTTCTCCTTCCGGCTCCAGGAAGAGCTGATGCTGGGGCTTGTCGGGGAAGGTAACAATCTTCGTCTCGATGCTTGGACAGTAGCGGGGGCCGATGCTCTGGATCTGTCCGTTGAAAAGAGGGGAGTCTGCCAGTCCCTGGCGCAATGTCTCGTGTACCTCTTCGTTGGTAAAGCAGGTCCAGCACTGCAACTGCTTGAGTCGTCTGGGCTCGCTGATAAAAGAGAAACGGTGGAAATCGTTCTCGCCATCCTGCGTCTCCATCAGACTGAAGTCTACGCTGCGTGCATCAATGCGCACCGGAGTACCGGTCTTCATTCTTCCGGCAGTAATACCGTGCCGGGTGATTGACTCTGTCAAGTGATAGGAAGCCGGTTCCGCGCACCGTCCTCCTGCAAGCATTTTATGACCGATGTGCATCAGTCCGTTCAGGAAAGTACCGGCAGTCAGAACCACACATTTTGCATGGAAGGTCACTCCCCAGCAGGTGATGACTCCTGTAATCTCTCCGTTTTCTACGAGTATTTCTTCTACTGTATCTTGCCAGATATGCAGGTTTGGAATATTCTCCAGAATCTCACGCCAGGCCCAGATAAACTTGCCTCGGTCGCACTGAGCTCTTGGGCTCCACATAGCCGGTCCCTTGGAACGGTTGAGCATGCGGAACTGGATTGCGGTGCGGTCGGTTACCAATCCCATGTAGCCTCCCAGCGCATCAATCTCTCTTACGATTTGCCCTTTGGCAATACCGCCGACGGCCGGGTTACAACTCATCTGCCCAATCTTGTTCATGTCCATTGTAATCAGACAAGTCTTTGAACCAAGGTTGGCTGCAGCGGCAGCAGCTTCACAGCCTGCGTGTCCGGCACCTATTACAATAACGTCGTACTTGAATTCCATTAGTCTAATGTTTTTTATATCTGTTGCAAAAATACGAAAAATAAACGGCTCGTATGGGGTCGGTTAATAAAAAAGAACTTAAAGAGCGGAAGTCTTCTGCCTATGAGTTAGAAAGATAGGATAGGGGGTGCATCCGACTGGGATGAGGGTTTCTCCCTTTCTCTTTTTCCAGGAATTCTTCCTTTAGAGACGAAGTCCTGTCTGTCGGTTTTGAAAGGGCCTGGAATAATTTTTCGTCCTGCTCCGGAATGAACTTACGGAGAAACCGGATGCCGAGAGACGCTATCCGCTTTATGTCGTTTCCATCCGTATGTGCAAGTCCGGTACAGTTGCAATCATGTATGTAATAGAAAAAACAGGGCGGGTAATACATCCCCTGTATGTCGGGTTGATGCATTATCCGCCTTCTGACAATATTCCTTTTCCGGAATTATTTTTGTACGAAATCACTCAGCATCTGCAAGGCTTTGTTTTCGGCAGCTTCCATGATTTCTCTTTCTCCCGGACCCTTGTCATTGATACCGCACAGGTGCAGGATACCGTGGATGATTACCCGGTACAACTCCGTATCGTAAGAAGCATTGAACTGTTCGGCATTGGTCCGGACCGTATCCAGGCTGATGAACAAGTCGCCCGATATCTTGTTTCCTACGCAATAGTCGAACGTGATGATATCGGTATAATAATCGTGCTGCAGGTATTGGCGGTTCACTTCCAGAATCTTTTCGTCAGAGCAGAATATGTAGGCTATTTCTCCTACCTTTTTCCCATAAGTCTCAGCCACTGCCTTTATCCAGGCAGTCGTTTCCCGCTTGTGTATCGCGGGCATTGCAATGTCTTCGGTTTGATAAGTGATCATAAATGTATATCAGTTAAAGAATAAATAACAAATGAATATGGCAGCAATGATACCGGCCAGGTCGGCGATGAGACCGCACGGAACTGCATGCCGTGTACGGACTACTCCGACACTGCCGAAATAGACAGCCAGTATATAAAAGGTAGTGTCTGTGGAGCCCTGGAAGATACATGCCAGTCTTCCGATAAAGGAATCGGCTCCATACGTGTTCATTGCATCTACCATCAGACCGCGGGCCCCGCTTCCGCTAAGCGGTTTCATCAGGGCAGTAGGCAAGGCACCGACAAATTCACTGTCGATTCCCATCCAGCTGACAAGCCGCGCGATTCCTGCAATCAGATAATCCATGCATCCCGAGGTGCGGAAAACCGCGATAGCCACCAGAATGGCTACCAGATAAGGAATGATACGGACCGCTGTGGAAAATCCCTCCTTGGCTCCCTCTACAAACGCATCGTATACATTGATGCGCTTCCTTACTCCTGCCAGAATGAATCCGATGATAATCGAAAACAGAAACACATTCGCAATGGTAGTAGAGTAAATATCGATTTGTGTGCGGGGCAGTGTGCTGAAGAAATAAATGATGCCTCCTATCACCAGACTGATTCCACCGAGGAACAGCAGGATGGTACGGTTCAGCAAATTGATTCTTTGATAAAGACTGACCGCAATGATACCGGCCAGCGTCGAGAAGAAAGTTGCCAGCAGGATGGGAACAAATACATCCGTAGGCTGTGCCGCTCCCAATTGTGCCCGGTATACCATGATACTGATCGGAATCAGGGTCAGTCCCGAAGTATTTAAGACCAGAAACATAATCATCGGATTACTGGCTGTATCTTTCTTCGGGTTGATGGCCTGCAGGCCTTCCATCGCTTTCAGTCCAAGCGGAGTGGCCGCATTGTCCAGTCCCAGCATGTTGGCCGCCAGATTCATGAAAATGCTTCCGGTTACCGGATGCCCTTTCGGTATGTCAGGAAACAGCTTGCAGAATATCGGACTCAGGATGCGTGAGAACATATTGATGACTCCGCCGGCCTCTCCGATGCGCATGATACCCATCCAGAGAGATAAGACGCCGGTCAGCCCGATTGAAATCTCGAAAGCGGTTTTGGATGATTCGAATGTCGACTGGATGATGGCGGGGAATATGTCAGTATTCCCGAAAAAGAACAGTTGGATACAAGCCACGACAAAAGCCGTAAGGAAAAAAGCAATCCAGATATAATTCAGAATCATATTGATGACGGTTTTGAGTTTTACTTAATTATTCCTACAAAAATACTAGAAGAAACAGTGGAATACAAGTGTTTTTATCATAAATTCCGCTTTCAGAATGTGCACCGAATCCGATTGGAAATTCTTTCCGCGACGATATACAGTTCACGCATTCCGTGGCAAATGTGTGATATATATAATTTACGGTACTTTTCATCGGCGCCTTGGTACAATGAAGCGCCTCTCTTTTTGTATTCATTCTGTACCCATGGAAGAATCATCATCCATAGATAGTCTGCATCCATAGATTAATGGAGATTCATATTATATTTGAAAAAAGAATCTGAATACTTTTTCAGGAATAATTTTATCTTTGCGGAAATGATGAAAAAAAGCAGACTGGTCCGCCGGACCCTATTGGCATTGCTGGCTGGAAGTATACTGATGTTCCGTTTCTCTCCTGAAGCCGGCGAATGGTATGCACGCAGTGTGTATCCCAGTCTCTCGTTTCTGCTCTCTGGAATAGCTTCCCTTTTTTCCTTCTCCCTCTGTGAGGTATTCGTATTAGGTGTAGTTGCCTTTCTTCTGGTGTATCCGTGGCTGGCAATCCGTAAAGGAGGTAAAAGTTGGAAGCAGGTCATGGGAACAGAATTGGAACTGCTGGTCTGGGTCGGTGTCTGGTTTTATTGGAGCTGGGGACTCAACTATTTCAGAAAGGACATCTTTCTTCGTTCACAGGTATCGGCTGTTGCTTACGATGATACCCGCTTTCATCATTTCCTTACTCAGTATGCCGACCGGCTGAATGCTTCCTTTGTGCCGGAATCTCCTTTGAACCGTGAAAAGACGGAGCGGGAAATCAAAAGACTGTATTGGACCGTTCCTGAGAAACTCGGGCTGACTCTGCCTCAAAATTTTCAGCATCCGAAACATTCGATCGTCAATTCGTTGTATTCAAGTGTGGGAGTCCTGGGATATATGGGGCCGTTCTTTTCCGAGTCTCATCTGAATCATGAGCTGCTTCCTGTGCAGTATCCGTTTACTTATGCACATGAACTTTCCCACTTGTTAGGAGTAAGCAGTGAGGCAGAAGCCAATTTCTGGGCTTACCGGATTTGTACCCGTTCTGCCGATCCGGCCATTCGGTACAGTGGTTATTTCGGCCTGCTCCCTTATGTGCTTGTCAATGCAAGAAACCTGCTTCCTGAATCCGAATACCTGGATTGGGTACAGACCATCCGGCCGGAAATCATCCAGGAATTGTCAGCCAAACAGGATTATTGGAGCGCCCGTTATAACCGATGGTTAGGGGAGTTGCAGGCGAAAATGTATGACTTTTATCTGAAAGGGAACCGGATTTCTTCCGGCCGGAAAAACTATGCAGAGGTCATCGGAATGATTCTGGCTTTTTCCGATGAAAAGCAATGAAAGAAACCACAAGTGGCAATCCATTATTATAAAGAGATTTTCACGTAGTTTGCTTTTAGGCTTTACTGACGGAGAAAAATTGGAACGTATGCCTGCTTTCTCTTTTCTTTACTTATAATTATGTAGTTTTTTTGAAATACAGGTTACCTGAAGCCGTCTGTAAACTGCATGTGTGGGGCTTGAGCGTGTTAGAGGTACATGATCTCAATTTGATAAAAAATATATACTTGCATATCTGGCATGAGAATGGATTCTGACCAGTAAATCTGATGTTTTTTACCAGTTTTCTACAATAGTCATAAAACGCATATTATCATTTGTTTATTTTATCTTATCGGTTTTTGGACGCGCGTCTCGTTCTCTTGTGGAACAAGACCGGAATCGCCTTATTTTTCGTTTTTAAAATATTTTACAATCGACAATTTTATTCGTAGGATAATTAAAATATTTTTCAGGAAAAATAATAATTTTTGTTGTAAATAGCCCAATAATCTCTATATTTGCGTCCGATAAATCTGATACTAATATGAAGACATGAAGAATGCTATGGCCGGAAATTCTGTCCGGCAGTTTGGGAATCAGTCCCCTTATGTAGAGTAATGTATTATTTACATAAATATGTAATAATCATTTATTACTGTAAAACACACTTAAATTTAAAGACTAATGAAAACAAATCTGAATCGCAAGGGCTATTGCCTGCTTTTTAGCTTTTTGTTACTTGCTGGTAGTGGCAGTCTGTATGCCTCGGACTCCTATCCTGTTAGCCAAGTGCAAGACAATGTAATCAGTGTTTCCGGCGTGGTGAAAGACACCAAAGGAGAAGCCTTAATCGGAGTTAGTGTATTGGTAAAAGGTACTACAAACGGTACTGTAACCGATCTTGACGGTAATTTCTCGCTGAACGTATCATCCGGTGACCAACTTGAATTTTCTTATATCGGTTACGCTTCTCAGACAGTTACAGTGACCAATGCAAAACCCCTGAACATTGTATTGAAAGAAGATACACAGGCTTTGGATGAAGTCGTAGTTACCGCCTTGGGTATCAAGCGTGCGGAAAAAGCACTGAGCTACAACGTACAACAGGTTAAGAGTGATGCGCTCACTACTGTAAAAGATGCCAACTTTGTTAACTCCTTGAACGGTAAGATTGCCGGTGTAAATATCAATCGAAGCGCTACCGGTGTGGGTGGTGCGACCCGTGTGGTAATGCGTGGTGCCAAATCAATCGAAGGTGACAACAATGCCTTGTATGTAGTCGACGGTATTCCTTTGTTTAATACCAACATGGGAAATACAGACAGTGGTATCATGGGTGAAGGCCGTGCCGGAACGGAAGGTATTGCCGACTTTAACCCCGAAGATATCGAAAGTATTTCTGTATTGAGTGGTCCTTCGGCTGCCGCATTGTACGGTAGTAGTGCTGCCAACGGTGTAATCTTGATTACAACCAAGAAAGGAAAAGAAGGAAAACTGTCAGTACAGTTCTCTTCTTCAACTGAATTCAGCAAGGCTTATATGACGCCGGAATTCCAGAATACATACGGTAACAAGAAGGATTCTTATGAAAGCTGGGGTGAAAAACTGGCAACTCCATCTGATTATGATCCGAAAGACGATTTCTTCAACACAGGTACCAATTTCATCAATTCTGTAACGTTGACTACCGGTACAAAGTCTAATCAGACTTTTGCTTCGTTCTCATCTACCAACTCAGACGGTATCGTGCCGAATAACAGTTACAACCGCTTGAACCTGACTATCCGTAATACATCTACTTTCCTGAATGATAAGCTGCAGCTTGATTTGGGTGCATCTTATATCAAGCAGGATGATACCAACATGGTATCTCAGGGTCGTTACTGGAATCCGATCGTTGCGGCTTACCTGTTCCCGAGAGGTGAAAACTTTGAGGATATCAAGGTATTCGAACGTTTCGATGACGGACGTAAGCTTCCGGTACAGTACTGGCCGGTATCAGATGCCACTTATGCTTCTCAGAACCCTTACTGGACTGCCTACAGAAACGTATCTACCAATGAAAAGAGCCGTTATATGTTCAATGTCGGTCTGACTTACAAGATTACCGACTGGATGAACATCGCAGCCCGTTATCGTATGGATGATACTTACGTAGAGTTTGAACGTAAGATTTATGCATCTTCAGACCAGGTATTTGCAGAAGGAAAGAAAGGTCACTATGAATTCAGCAACTATAAAGACCGTCAGGAATATGCAGATGCCATGTTGAACATCAATAAGAACATACAGGATTTCAGCCTTTCTGCCAACTTCGGATGGAGCTACTCTAACTACTGGGCATTGCTGAGAGGATATAAAGGAACCTTGCTGGGTGTTCCTAACAAATTCGCAGCTTCCAACATCGACCCGTCAAACGGACGTATCCTGGAAAGCGGCGGTGACAGCCGGGTACGTAACCACGCCATTTTCGGAAACGTGGAACTGGGATGGAGAAGCATGCTGTATTTGACACTGACCGGCCGTAACGACTGGAACTCACGTCTGGTAAATACTAAGGAAGAATCGTTCTTCTACCCGTCAGTCGGTCTTTCTGCCATTGTTTCAGAAATGGTGAAACTGCCTGAATTCATCTCTTACCTGAAAGTTCGCGGATCATATACCGAAGTAGGTGCTCCTGTATCACGTTCAGGTTTGACTCCGGGTACAATTACTACTCCGATTGTCGGTGGTAACTTGAACCCAACCGGTATTTATCCGTTCTCAGATTTCAAGGCCGAACGTACCAAATCTTATGAATTCGGTTTGAGCCTGCGTCTGTGGAATAAATTCAATGCAGAAGTTACTTATTATAAATCAAATACTTACAACCAGACATTTATCGGAACATTGCCTGAATCTACAGGTTATAAGTCAATTTACCTGCAGGCTGGTAACGTAGAAAACCGCGGTTGGGAAGCTTCATTCGGATACAATGATCATTTCAAGAACGGTATCTCTGTTTCTTCTACACTGACATTCTCTAAGAATATCAATGAAATCAAGGAAATGGTCAACGATTATCATACCGATCTGATGGAAACTCCTATTAATATTCCGGAAGTATTGAAAGACAACGGACGTACTATCCTGAAGGTAGGTGGAAGTATCCACGATATCTATGCAACCCGTTTCTTCAAGAAAGACAGCCAGGGATTCGTTGATGTAGGCAGTGACGGTACTTATGAAATGGTAGACGGTGATCCGGTATATCTGGGCAAGACAGCTCCTGATTTCAATATGGGATGGAGCAACTCGGTTTCTTATAAAGGACTTGGCTTGAGCTTCGTAATCAACGGTCGTTTCGGTGGTGTAGTAACATCTTCTACTGAAGCTATTCTGGACCGTTTCGGTGTATCTCAGCGTACTGCTGATGCACGTGACCAGGGAGGTGCTTTGTTGGCAGGACAGGGCCGTGTAGATGCCAAGACTTATTATCAGATGATCGGTACTGGTAACTACCAGACTTCAGGATACTATGTATACAGTGCTACCAACATCCGTCTGCAGGAGTTGGCCCTCAGCTATACAATGCCTAACAACTGGTTTAAGAATATCCTGAAAGACGTTACAGTTTCATTTATTGCAAATAACCCGTGGATGCTGTACTGCAAGGCTCCGTTCGATCCGGAACTGACTCCTTCTACAGCTACATATGGACAGGGTAATGACTATTTCATGCAGCCTAGCGTTCGTAGCTTTGGCTTTGGATTGAAATTCAAACTTTAACAGATTTATATTATGAAAAATATCAATAAATATAAACTTTTTGCAGTTGCCTTTACCGCGTTGTCACTGGCTTCTTGCAACTACGAAGAAATCAATACCAATCCCTTCGAAATGACAGAAGAAGAAGGAGTTATGGATGGTATTGCTATGGGAGGACTTGTTACTGCAATGGAAAAATCAGTTTTCCCGACCGGTACTCAGGCAGATGATACAGACCCTGTCAATGCTTATCAGACAGCTTATGATTTGTCGGCCAACGCATGGAGCGGATACATCGGAATCAACAATACTTTTGAAGGCGGTAACTGCCACCTGAACTATGTAATCGTTGATAGTTGGGTAAAGACTACTTTCTCTAATTCATATACCAATTTGCTGGATCCGTGGAAAAAACTGACAGCTTCGGCTCAGGACAATGATACTCCGGAACTGGCTGCTCTGGCACAGATCCTGAAGATTTCGGGCTGGCATAAAGTATTGGAAAGTTTCGGTCCGATTCCTTATACTCAGGCCGGACAGGGAACCATCAATGTGCCGTTTGATTCTGAAGAAGTGGTTTATACCGAAATGCTGAAAGACCTGGCCAGTGCGGTAGAAGTATTGACTCCGAAGGCTGTGAGCGGCGTGAAGGTAATGGCCGATTACGACCTGGTTTTCGAAGGTGATGCCACCAAATGGGTAAAATATGCCAATTCACTGATGCTGCGTCTGGCAATGCGTATCCGTTCGGTAAAACCGGAATTGTCAAAACAGTATGCTAAACTGGCTGTGGAACATTCAATCGGCGTGATGACAGATGCAGGTGATGCTGCCGGAGCAGGTCCGGGTGCCGGCATTTCTCTCCGTAACCCGATGTTCTGGCTGGCTGATAACTATAACGACTCTCGTGTAGGAACTACCATCCTGTCTTACCTGTTGGGATATCAGGATCCTCGTTTGAGTGCATATTGCCAGCCTGCCAACAGTCTTTGTACCGTAGCTGTACAGGCATACGACGGTAAGTCTTACCAGGGAGTTCCACTGGGACACTTGTTTACCCGTTCAGATGCTTCAAGTACCGAATACGACAGCTATTACTATTATTCAAAACCCAATATCAAGGCTGAGACTCCGTTGTACTGGATGCGTGCTTCAGAAGTTTACTTCTTGCGTGCAGAAGCTGCCTTGTTCTGGGGCGGAGAATTCGGTGATGCTGAAACTCTTTACAAACAGGGTATTGAAACATCCTTCCAGGAAAATGGCGTAAGCGGTTCGGTTGATGATTACATGTCATCCGGCAAGACTCCGGCTGCCAATAAAGTTGCCGGTAAGTATGGATTTGACTTCAGTGCTCCTTGTCAGGTAACTCCGGAATTTAGCGGAAACCAGGAAGAAAAACTGGAAAAAATCATCATTCAGAAATACATTGCTTTGTATCCTAACGGTCAGGAAGCATGGACTGAGTTCAGACGTACCGGTTATCCGAAACTGAACCCGATTGTTCAGGGAGGTAACCATAACTCAAGCATCGACAATGTAAGAGGTATACGCCGTATGTCTTATCCGGTCAGCTTCAACGGTACTGACCAGTCTAAAGAAATCTATCAGGATGCACTTAACAAGTTGGGTGGACCGGACAATGCGGCAACCGACCTGTGGTGGGCAAAGAAAAACTGATGACGGGTTTATTATGAATAAGTAATGTAATATTGAACTTATTAACAGGAATAGCAATTATGAAAGCATTTAAAAAAATATTATATCTCTTCTCTTTGTCGGGCTTGATGGCAACAGTGGCTTGTACAGAGGTAGAGAATCTGGAAGTAGAGCATATCGGTGGATATAATACGATAGGCGACAGTGAATATTATGAAAACCTGAGAGCATATAAGGAATCGGCTAAAAACTATGGAAGACCGGTTGCTTTCGGCTGGTTCTCAAACTGGTCTCCGGCCGGTGCATACCGAAGAGGTTACCTGACCTCTATGCCTGACAGCATGGATATTGTTTCCATGTGGAGTGGTGCTCCGGGCCCGGGTTCTATTACTCCGGAACAGAAAGCTGATAAAGAGTTCGTACAGAAAGTAAAAGGCACCAAACTGCTGGAAGTCAGCCTGCTCTCTTATATGGGTAAAGGAAGAACTCCCGACTGGGTATATGCTGAAGTAGAACAGCAGGCTAAGGACGAAGGCTGGAGCGAATCTCAGCTGAACGAAGCCAGAAAACAGGCCCGTTGGAAATTCTGGGGATTTGAAGGAGTAATCGGCAGTGACAATTATTATGAATCTATGGACCGTTATGCCAAGGCTTTGTGCGACTCGCTCTTTGCCGGCGAATGGGACGGATATGATATCGACTGGGAAATCGGTAGTGGTGTATTCGATATGGATGGTACATTGAGCAGGAACGACCAGTTGATTTATCTGGTAAAAGAAATGAATAAGTACATCGGTCCGATGAGTGATCCGGAAGGCAAAGGCCACAAACTGCTTTGTATCGACGGTGGATTTACTTCATTGGTTCAACCTTTGGAAGGCTATGTAGATTACTGGATTAAACAGAGCTACGGAAGTTCTCGTCCGAGTCTCGAATATGGTACAGATCCTAAGAAGATCATTATTACTGACAACTTTGAATCTTCTGCTGCATCGGGTGGAGTTTTGTTGCAACAGGCCGCTCACATGCCAGCCAACGGTTATAAAGGTGGAGTAGGTGCATACCGCTTTGATAATGACTACGACAATACACCCGACTATAAATGGATGCGTCAGGCCATTCAGATCAACCAGCGGGTTTTCAATGAATGGAAAGCCAGCCAGAGCGGAGAAGGTGAATCGCAAAAATAAACATGAATTGTAAACTTGTAAAATAATAATAGTATGAATAAACATATATTCAAATGTCTGGCATTGGGGGTTACAGCACTGCTGATGGGTGCTTGTAATGACAGTGAAAGTGACCTCCTGGAGCCTAGAGTATATTTTGAAAGCAGAGAATATACTCTGTCTGTAGAAGATGGACACGAAGTGATCAATTACAACCTGACTTCCCGGTTGTCCTCTCAGACTTCGGAGCAAGTGGATGTTTCATATTCTATCGCTGATAAGAGCGTGGTAGATGAATACAATGCAAAATACGGAACTGCTTACGAAATGTTTGATGTGTCAAACGTGAAGTTGAGCAGTAATGAATCGGTAATTCCTGCCGGAAAACTGTATGCCGACAATGTTACATTGGAAATCTCTAACCTGGCAAACGTAGAAGAAGGTAAGCCTTATGTATTGCCTATCCGGGTAACTTCTAATTCGGTATCCACGCTTCCGGGAACCAGTGTGGCATATTTCTTTATCTCTAAACCGCTCAAGATTACCAAGGTAGGTACATTCAACAGCAACTATATTTCTGTGAAGTTTGCTCCGGGAACCTACTTCGCTTCATTCACTTACGAGGCCATGATTTATGTGAACCGGTTTAGTGACAACAATACGATTATGGGTACAGAAGGTGTGATGATCTTCCGTATCGGTGACCAGACACTGCCTTCTAACAAGACATTGGAAATCGCAGGCCGTCAGCACTACAACGTATCAGAAGACTTGAAAGAAAATCAGTGGTATCATGTGGCTGTAACATACGATCAGCCGTCGGGTAAGACTGCAATTTATGTCAACGGTTCCAAGTGGGCTGAATCGGCATGGAATATACCTGGATTTGATCCGAACTCAGACGTTGGTTTCAATATCGGTATGATTCCTGGATTCCAGTGGGGTACTCGTCCTCTCTATGGTTACATGAGTGAAGTACGTGTTTGGAACGTAGCCCGTACTGAAAATCAGTTGAACCAGAACATGATGGGAGTTGACCCGAAATCTGAAGGACTGGTATTGTACTACAAACTGAATGGTTCTGAATCACAAGAGGGCCGTACTATCAAAGATGCTACCGGTACAATTGATGGCGGTACGAACGGTATTACTATCAAGGAACTGGAAACTCCGATTACGATTAAGTAAGTAGGAAGGTAAGAAGATAAGACTATTGTTTTATTGGATAAGGTTTAAAGGAGCCTGTTTCCCGGAAGGATTTCCGGAAACAAGGCTCCTTTTTTATATGTATCGGTATCGGTTTGCATGAATCTCCTTTTTATTTGTACAACCCTCCTGCGGAGGTCAGTAAACCTCGATACGGAAGTTCTCCGACCTCCGCAGGAGGGTTATAGCACCTTGCATGGGAGGTTGGAGTTCAGAAATGCAGGAAGTCTGATTCCCAAATGCTTGGAAGAAGAAACCGACGGAGAGGGGAGAACAGGCCGGTCTTTCCATGCCGGATGCCCTAAAACCCGGAAAAGACCTTTGTATCCCCGTTGAAAAAAACTATTTTTGCAGAAACTTATTAACAACGAAATCAATATGATCTGGAATATTTTATTCTTAATTGGCGGGCTTGCCCTGATTCTGTGCGGAGCCAATGCCCTGACCGACGGAGCTGCTTCGGTAGCCAAGCGTTTTCACATTTCCGACCTTGTAATCGGACTCACCATCGTTGCCTTCGGAACCTCCGCTCCGGAACTTGTCATCAGTTTGCTGTCCTCCATTCAGGGAAGCGCGGAGATGGCCATCGGTAATGTCGTCGGAAGCAATATCTTCAATATCCTGATGATTGTAGGCTGTACGGCCCTGGTACTTCCCATCAAAGTCGGGGAAGGTACCATGAACAAGGAAATTCCCCTGGTTATCCTATCCTCGTTTGTCTTCGCCTTCATGGCCAACGACATCTGGCTCGACGGAGGCAGCCGTAACGTAATCGGACGTGCCGACGGATGGATTCTGCTTGCCTTTTTCCTGATTTTCATGCGCTACACCTTTGCCATCGCACATAATCAGAGCGAGTCGCAGGGAGAAGAACAGAAAATCAAGGAAATGCCGGTCTGGCGTTCGGCCCTTTATATCGTAGGCGGACTGGCGGGACTGATCTTTGGTGGACAATGGTTTGTAGAAGGAGCCAGTGGAGTGGCCCGCTCACTGGGAGTCAGTGATTCAATCATCGGTCTGACTCTGGTAGCCGGCGGAACCTCTCTGCCCGAACTGGCCACCTCGGTGACCGCTGCCCTGAAGAAGAATCCGGGAATTGCCATCGGTAATGTCATCGGTAGCAACCTGTTCAACCTCTTCTTTGTACTGGGATGCAGTGCCGCTGTCTCTCCGCTGCCGATGGGAAACATCAACAACTCCGATATACTGGTACTTATCGGTTCCTCTATCCTGTTCTGGCTGGTAGGATGGTTCTTCAAGAAGCGTACGATCACCCGCATCGAAGGCGCCCTGCTGGTAGTCTGCTACATTGCCTATACCACCTATCTGATCTTGCAGCAACAGGCGTAAAATGCAAGTAAATAGCGGAATTAAGACCGGGGTAAAGACTGAAAATTAAAGCTGAAGTCCGCTTCTTCGGATAAAAAGTGTTATCTTTACCCCCTGAAATTTCAAGTATTACAAACAAATGGCCATTATAATCAAGAAAGTTACTTCTCCTAAGGAGTTGAAGACATTTATTCGCTTTAATTACGAATTATATAAAAATAATCCCTATTCAGTACCCGACCTGTACGATGACATGCTGAACACTTTCAGCCCGGAAAAGAATGCTGCGTTCGAATTCTGTGAAGCCGATTATTTCCTGGCTTACAAGGACAATAAACTGGTGGGACGTGTGGCTGCCATTATCAACCGTCGGGCCAATGAAACCTGGAACAAGAAGGAAGTCCGTTTCGGGTGGATTGATTTTATCGACGACCTGGAAGTATCGAAAGCACTTTTGGCCACTGTGGAAGACTGGGGCCGGCAGCGGGGTATGGAAGCGATCGTAGGACCGCTCGGATTTACCGATATGGATGCCGAAGGTATGCTGGTAGAAGGTTTTGACCAGCTGGGTACCATGGCGACCATCTATAATTACCCGTACTATCCGGAACACATGGAAAAACTGGGGTATGAGAAGGAAGCGGACTGGGTGGAGTTCAAACTGACTGTTCCCGACAAGCTGCCTGAAAAGTTTGTCCGTATCTCGGAAATCATTCTTCAGAAATATAACTTGAAAATCAAGAAACTGAGCCGTAAGGAACTGAAAGAAAAGAATTACGGACAGCGAATTTTTGATTTGATCAATGAGGCATACGCTCCGCTGTACGGTTATTCAAAGATGACCCAGCGTCAGATTGACCAGTATATCAAGATGTATCTTCCGCTGATTGACCTGCGCATGGTTTCGCTGGTGGAAGATGCCGAGGGTAATCTGGTGGCAGTGGGTATCTCCATGCCTTCTTTGTCGAAAGCCCTTCAGAAAGCAAAGGGAAGAATGCTTCCTTTCGGCTGGTTCCACTTGCTCAAGGCGCTGTTTATCAAGAAGCCGAAGGTACTCGACCTGCTTCTGGTAGGTGTCAAGCCGGAATATCAGAGCAAGGGTGTCAACGCACTGCTGTTCTATGACCTGGTTCCGGTGTATCAGCAGATGGGCTTTGAGTATGGCGAGAGCAACCCCGAACTCGAACTGAACAAGAAAGTACAGGCGCAGTGGACTGCCTTTGAATCGGTGCAGCACAAGCGTCGCCGTGCATTCAAGAAAAATATTTAATCCTAAGAACTTCAGCATAATATAATAAGGAATATGGAAGAAACGATTCATCAGACGCAGACTGCGGCTACAGTCTCCTATACCGAGGAGAATATCCGTCATTTGAGCGATATGGAACATGTACGCACCCGTCCGGGTATGTACATCGGTCGCCTGGGAGACGGTTCACAGGCCGAAGACGGTATTTATGTATTGCTGAAGGAAGTGGTGGACAACTGTATCGATGAGTTTAAGATGGGAGCCGGCAAGCGTATCGATATTCAGATGGAGGACAATCTCCGTATTTCGGTGCGCGACTATGGACGTGGAATTCCTTTGGGAAGTCTGGTGGATGCGGTTTCCATGCTGAATACCGGAGGTAAGTACGATACCAAGGCATTCAAGAAGAGTGTCGGACTGAACGGTGTGGGTGCCAAGGCGGTCAATGCGCTGAGTACCCGTTTCATCGCGCGGAGTGTGCGCGACGGACAGATGCGCGAGGCTACTTTTGCCAAGGGAGAGCTGGTGAATGATGTCACCGGCACCACCGACGAGGAAAACGGAACGTATATCTTCTTTGAACCCGATAACTCGCTTTTCCTGAATTACCACTTCCGTCCGGAGTTTATCGAGACCATGTTGCGTAACTATACGTACTTGAATACCGGACTGGCCATTTATTACAACGGTCACCGTATCATCAGCCGTAACGGTCTGGAAGACCTGCTGAACGACAACATGACCTCGCAGGGACTTTATCCCATCATCCATCTCAAGGACGAGGACATTGAAATCGCATTTACCCACAGTCCGCAGTACGGCGAGGAATATTATTCCTTCGTCAACGGACAGCATACCACTCAGGGAGGTACGCACCAGAGTGCCTTCAAGGAACACATCGCCCGCACCATCAAGGAGTTTTATGGCAAGAACATGGAGTTCCAGGATATCCGTAACGGACTGGTGGCGGCTGTGGCCATCAATGTGATTGAGCCGACGTTCGAGAGCCAGACCAAAATCAAGCTGGGCTCGCTGACCATGGCTCCTGAAAAAGACTCGGAGGGCAACCCTTATCCGCTGTCGGGAGTCAGTGTCAATAAGTTTGTCGGCGATTTTGTCAAGGAGAATGTAGACAATTACCTGCATAAGCATCCCGACGTGGCCGAAATCCTGCTTCAGAAGATTCAGGAGTCGGAAAAAGAGCGGAAGGCCATTGCCGGGGTAACGAAGATTGCGCGTGAGCGTGCCAAGAAGGCCAACCTGCACAACCGGAAGTTGCGCGACTGCCGCATTCACCTGAATGACATCAAGGGAGCTAAAAAGGACGAGGAAAACGATCCGCGTCTGGAGAGTTCTATTTTTATCACCGAGGGAGATTCGGCCAGCGGATCCATCACCAAAAGCCGAGATGTGAACACGCAGGCAGTCTTCAGTCTTCGTGGTAAACCTTTGAATTCCTTCGGGCTGACCAAGAAGGTGGTGTATGAGAACGAGGAGTTCAACCTGCTGCAGGCGGCACTGAACATCGAGGACGGACTGGACGGCCTGCGCTATAACCGGGTCATCGTGGCAACCGATGCCGATGTCGACGGAATGCATATCCGTCTGCTGATGATTACTTTCTTCCTGCAGTTCTTCCCCGACCTGATCAAGAAGGGACACGTATATATCTTGCAGACCCCGCTTTTCCGTGTCAGAAACCGCAAGAAAGGGGTGTACGAGACCCTGTACTGCTACTCGGAAGAGGAGCGTCAGGCGGCCATCGAGAAACTGGGCCCGAATCCGGAAATCACCCGATTCAAGGGACTTGGAGAGATTTCTCCCGATGAGTTCCGCAATTTTATCGGCAAGGACATGCGTCTGGAGCAGGTAACCCTGCGCAAGACCGATGCCGTGAAGGAGTTGCTGGAGTTCTATATGGGGAAAAATACCATGGAGCGTCAGAACTTTATCATTGACAACCTGGTAGTGGAAGAAGACATTATTAACTAGAGCATGTGTATATGAGAAAAGCGATATTTCCGGGTACGTTCGATCCTTTTACCATTGGACATTATTCGGTGGTGCGACGGGCACTGACTTTTATGGATGAGGTGATTATCGGTATCGGGGTGAACGATGCGAAGCGGACGTGGTTTCCTACGGAGAAGAGGGTAGCCATGATACAGAAACTGTATGCCGACGAGCCCCGTATCAAGGTGGCGGCGTACGACGGACTGACCATTGACTTTGCACGTGAGCAGGAAGCCGGATTCATTATCCGTGGAATCCGTACGGTGCGTGACTTTGAATACGAGGAGACCATTGCCGACATCAACCGTAAGCTTTCGGGCATCGAGACCATCCTGTTGTTTACCGAACCTGAACTGACTTCGGTGAGTTCGACCATCGTGCGAGAATTGCTGCAATTCGGTAAGGATGTGACTCCTTTCCTCCCGGAAAACCTGGATATCAACCTGTAGGAAAGGCCGGAGAACCCTTCTGGCGGGAAGACGGAAAAAACAGTGGGGAGGTGGAAAATCCTTTTCTGCAGGCCTCATTGACAGTATAAGACTTATAATAAACAGAACGAGAGTATCATATGATAAAAAAGAGAATAGGGGCAGCCTTGTGCTGCCTTTGCTTTATCGCTTTTGCGGGAGCACAGAATAAACTGCTTCAGTCGCCGGCTCGGAAATTACAGCTGGCAGAGTTTGCCATCGCAAACTTGTACGTGGATTCAGTGAACGAAAACAAACTGGTGGAGAGTGCGATTGTCCGTATGCTGGAAGAACTGGACCCGCATTCCACTTATTCCGATCCGGAAGAGGTGAAACGGCTGAATGAGCCTTTGCAGGGAAACTTCGACGGCATCGGTATTCAGTTTAACATGGCTACCGACACCCTGTTTGTCATTCAGCCGGTATCGGGAGGTCCTTCCGAAAAGGTCGGAATACTGGCCGGAGACCGGATTATCGAAGTCAATGACACGGTCATCGCAGGAGTGAAGATGAGCATGGAGGAGGTGATGCGCCGTCTGCGGGGCAAGAAAGGCACCAAAGTCAATGTCAAGGTGATGCGTCGTGGCTCCGACGGACTGATTCCTTTTACCATCAAGCGCGACAAGATTCCGGTTTACAGCCTGGATGCCTCTTATATGGTCAACAAGCAGGTGGGTTATATCCGTGTCAGCCGCTTTGCTGCTACCACCGGCAAGGAGTTTGCCACTGCCTTGCAGAACCTGAAGAAAAAGGGTATGAAAGACCTGATTCTGGACCTTCAGGGCAACGGCGGAGGTTATCTGAATGCGGCTATCGACCTGGTAAACCAGTTTCTGGGAAAGAAAGAACTGATTGTATATACCGAAGGACGCCGTAATCCGCGTGCCGAATTTGAGGCGGAAGGAGACGGTACGTTCCGCGACGGACGGGTGGTGGTGCTGATTGATGAGTTTTCGGCTTCTGCCAGTGAGATTGTGACCGGAGCCCTGCAGGACTGGGACCGTGCTGTGGTAGTGGGACGGCGCAGTTTCGGTAAAGGACTGGTGCAGCGCCCTATCGACCTGCCGGACGGTTCGATGATCCGTCTGACGGTGGCACGTTATTATACCCCTTCGGGACGTTGTATACAGAAGCCTTACGAGAGCATCGAGCAGTACAACAAAGACTTGATTGACCGTTATAATCGGGGCGAAATGCAGAGTGCCGACAGTATTCATTTCCCGGATTCGCTGAAATACAAGACCTTACGCTTGGGACGTACCGTATACGGGGGAGGAGGCATCATGCCCGACTACTTTATTCCGGTAGACACGACGATGTATACGGATTATTACCTGGCGCTGCGCGACAAGGGGGCCATTGTACAGGCGAACCTGAAGCTGATTGACCGGAACCGTCAGACCTGGATGAAGAAGTATAAGAATTTCGAGCGCTTCGACCGTTCGTTTGAGGTTTCCGAAGAAATGCTGAAAGAGCTTGTCGAACTGGGTAAGACGCTGGGAGTTCCTTATAAGGAAGAACAGTACAGGATTTCCCTGCCGCTGATCAAGGTACAGATCAAGGCGCTGATTGCCCGCGACCTCTGGGATATGAACGAGTATTTCCAGGTGGTCAATGCATTGAACGGAAGTTTTGTGAAGGCTGTGGAACTGCTGGACCGTCCGGGGATGAATTTCCCGGACCGGAAATAAAATGCAGGTTTTTGAGCAGGTTTTTTACCGGGTAAATTGCATACTGCGTGATTATTTATACCTTTGCATCCCGGTAAACACATTCAGTCTTAACACTATTAAAAAACATTCTGTTTATGAAGATTGTCGACTTCAGCCAAAACAATACTTTGCTGAACCAGTTTCTGGCGGAAATCCGTGATGTACACATTCAGGGAGACAGCCTGCGCTTCCGTCGGAACATTGAGCGTATCGGAGAGATTATGGCTTATGAAATCAGCCGTGATTTTCCTTATATGCCGCTGACTGTACAGACTCCTTTGGCTCAGGCTACGGAGAATGTACCTGCTGTACAACCGGTAATCGCTACGATTCTGCGTGCCGGACTTCCTTTGCACCAGGGTTTCCTTAATTATTTCGACCGGGCAGAGAATGCTTTTGTCTCGGCGTATCGCAAATATGTGGATGCAGATCATTTTGATATTCATATCGAGTACATTGCCTCTCCCCGTCTGGACGGAAAGGTACTGATACTGGTCGACCCGATGCTGGCTACCGGGGGATCGATGGAACTGGCCTACCGTGCGCTGCTCACGAAAGGAGAGCCTGCACACATTCATGTGGTATCGGTGATTGCCAGCCGTCAGGCTGTGGAACACGTGGCCAAAACGCTTCCTGCCGACAAGACAACGATCTGGTGTGCGGCAATCGACCCTGAACTGAATGCACATTCTTATATTGTTCCCGGACTGGGAGACGCCGGCGACCTGTGTTACGGTGAGAAAGAGTAACCGAGGAATGAAAACTGAGATGAGACACCTCTCCGCAAGGAAAAGCGGGGGAGTGTCTCATTTTTTTATGGGGCCGTTCAGGCCGGATTTTCTGTCCCGAAAAGGAAACAGCCCCTGTATAAAGCGATAAAATGGGTTTTAAGGTGCCTTCCATTAAAGAATAATTTCCGTAATTCCTTGTATTATCTAAGGAAAACCTCTACATTTGTAACATGTTTCAGACTGTAGGAACCGAAATTTTAGTTCAAACAATTAAATAATTTAAATTCAATCATTTATGTGGTTAAGTAATTCATCTATTGGAAGGAAAGTGGTGATGAGTGTAACTGGTATCGCCCTTGTCCTGTTTCTGACATTTCACATGGCGATGAACTTGGTTGCTCTGTTCTCGGGTGAGGCGTACAACCTGGTTTGTGAATTCCTGGGAGCTAACTGGTATGCACTGGTGGCAACTGTGGGATTGGCTGCCTTGTTCGTAATTCACATCATCTACGCTTTCTGGCTGACTATCCAGAACCGTGCAGCCCGCGGTAGCGAACGCTATGCGGTGACTGTAAAACCGAAAAATGTAGAATGGGCTTCACAGAACATGTTGGCGCTGGGTGTAGTAGTCATCCTGGGTCTGGCACTTCACTTCTACAATTTCTGGTACAAGATGCAGTTTGCTGAAATTATCGGTAATCCGATGCTGGGAGGTCTCCACGCTACTGACGGTTACGGTTATATCCTGCAGACTTTTGCTAATCCGGTATTCTTCGTATTGTACCTGGTATGGCTGGCTGCTCTGTGGTTCCACCTGACTCACGGATTCTGGAGCTCAATGCAGTCTTTGGGTTGGAATAACCAGATCTGGATCAACCGTTGGAAATGCATCTCTAACATTTACTCAACTATCATCGTGCTGGGATTTGCACTGGTTGCAGTAGTGTTCTTCCTGAAGAATATCATGGGTTGCGGTGCTTGCTAATTAAGAAAGTGTAACTGATTAAATTGAAAAACATTATGACTAAAATATTAGATTCTAAGATTCCTGAAGGCCCGATAGCTGAGAAATGGACTAATTATAAAGCTCACCAGAAATTGGTGAACCCGGCTAACAAACGCCGCTTGGATATCATCGTTGTAGGTACTGGTTTGGCAGGTGCTTCTGCTGCTGCTTCACTGGGTGAAATGGGATTCCGTGTATTCAACTTCTGTATCCAGGATTCTCCTCGCCGTGCACACTCTATCGCTGCACAGGGTGGTATCAACGCTGCAAAGAACTACCAGAATGACGGTGACTCTGTATATCGTCTGTTCTATGATACTGTAAAGGGTGGTGACTACCGTGCCCGTGAAGCTAACGTATACCGTCTGGCTGAGGTTTCAAACAACATTATCGACCAGTGCGTGGCACAGGGTGTTCCTTTCGCACGTGAATACGGCGGTACTTTGGCTAACCGTTCTTTCGGTGGTGCTCAGGTTTCTCGTACTTTCTATGCTAAAGGTCAGACTGGTCAGCAGCTGCTGCTGGGTGCTTACTCTGCATTGAGCCGTCAGGTAGGTATCGGTACTGTAAAACTGTATACTCGTTACGAAATGCTGGACGTAGTATTGGTTGACGGCCGTGCCCGTGGTATCATTGCCAAGAACCTGGTAACTGGTAAGCTGGAACGTTTCGCTGCTCACGCAGTGGTAATCGCTACTGGTGGTTACGGTAACACTTACTTCTTGTCTACCAATGCAATGGGATGTAACGTAACTGCTGCAATGTCTTGCTACCGTAAGGGTGCAATGTTTGCTAATCCTGCTTACGTACAGATCCACCCGACTTGTATTCCGGTTCACGGAGACAAACAGTCTAAGCTGACATTGATGTCTGAATCATTGCGTAACGACGGTCGTATCTGGGTTCCGAAGAAACTGGAAGATGCAAAGGCTTTGCAGGCTGGAACCAAGAAGGGTAGTGATATCCCTGAAGAAGACCGTGACTACTACCTGGAACGTCGTTATCCGGCATTCGGTAACCTGGTTCCTCGTGACGTGGCTTCACGTGCGGCTAAAGAACGTTGCGACCATGGCTTCGGTGTAAACAATACTGGTTTGGCTGTATTCCTGGACTTCTCTGAAAGTATTGAACGTCTGGGTATCGACGTAGTTCGTCAGCGTTATGGTAACTTGTTCGACATGTACGAAGAAATTACTGACGTTAATCCGGGTGAACTGGCAAAAGAAATGGGTGGCAGAAAATATTATAACCCGATGATGATTTATCCGGCTATCCACTATACAATGGGTGGTATCTGGGTTGACTACGAACTGCAGACTACTATCAAGGGATTGTTCGCAATCGGTGAATGTAACTTCTCTGACCACGGTGCAAACCGCCTGGGTGCTTCTGCGCTGATGCAGGGATTGGCTGACGGTTACTTCGTATTGCCTTACACTATCCAGAACTATCTGTCTGACCAGATTACTGTTCCTCGCTTCTCTACTGACCTGCCTGAATTCGCTGAAGCTGAAAAGGCTGTACAGGCTAAGATCGATCACCTGATGAACATCAAGGGTAAGAAGTCAGTTGACTCAATCCACAAGGAATTGGGCCGCGTAATGTGGGAATATGTAGGTATGGGACGTACTGAAGAAGGTCTGAAGACTGGTCTGGCACGTCTGAAAGAAATCCGTAAGGAATTCGAAACTGAACTGTTCATCCCGGGTTCTAAAGAAGGTATGAACATTGAGCTCGACAAGGCATTCCGTCTGGATGACTTCATTACAATGGGTCAGCTTATCGCTTACGATGCATTGAACCGTAATGAATCTTGTGGTGGTCACTTCCGTGAAGAATATCAGACTGAAGAAGGAGAAGCTAAGCGTGATGACGAAAACTTCTTCTATGTAGCTTGCTGGGAATACCAGGGAAGCGACGACAAGGCTCCTGTACTTTACAAAGAACCGTTGGTTTACGAGGCTATCAAAGTACAGACTCGTAACTATAAGAGCTAATCAGTACCGTTAAATTATTAAAGATTATACACAAATGGATAAAAATATATCATTTACGCTGAAAATTTGGCGTCAGAACGGACCGAAAGATAAAGGTCATTTTGATACATTCCAGATGAAAGATATCTCGGGAGATACTTCATTCCTGGAAATGCTGGATATCTTGAACGAACAGTTGGTAGAATCTGGTAAAGAACCGGTTGTGTTCGACCATGACTGTCGTGAAGGTATCTGCGGTATGTGTTCTTTGTATATCAACGGACATCCTCACGGACCTGCTACAGGAGCTACTACTTGTCAGATTTACATGCGCCGTTTCAAAGATGGTGATGTAATCACTGTTGAACCTTGGCGTTCTGCCGGTTTCCCGGTTATCAAGGACTTGATGGTAGACCGTTCTGCTTATGATAAGATCATGCAGGCTGGTGGTTTCGTAAGCGTACGTACAGGTGCTCCTCAGGATGCCAATGCAATCCTGATTCCGAAGCCAATCGCTGACGAAGCAATGGATGCTGCTTCTTGTATCGGTTGTGGTGCTTGTGTGGCTGCTTGTAAGAACGGTTCAGCTATGTTGTTCGTTTCTGCAAAGGTTAGCCAGTTGAACCTGTTGCCTCAGGGTAAACCGGAAGCACTGCGTCGTGCGAAAGCGATGTTGTCTAAGATGGATGAACTGGGATTCGGTAACTGTACAAACACTCGTGCTTGTGAGGCTGAATGTCCGAAATGCGTTTCTATCAGCAACATTGCGCGCTTGAACCGCGACTTTATCAAAGCTAAACTGAAAGACTAATATTTTCTCTTTCTATTATAAAAAAAGCTCCTTCATTGAAGGGGCTTTTTTTATGCCTTTCCAGAAGGGGAAAAGGGGGTGAAGAGATGAACTGTGGGCTGCAAGATTGTTATTTTGTGTACGTGAACATCGCGAAATGCAAAATAGTTTTAAACATTTAGTAATAATCTAATATTATTTTGTGCTTTTGAGATAAAACGTTACTTTTGTTTCGTGATTTTTTTCATAGTATTAGATTTAAGGTTAACAAGGTTGGGAGAAAGCGTTCTCCCATTTTTTTGTCCCTATCCGAAGTTTCTATTGAAGCAGGCGGTACATGCCTCCGGCAAGTGTCCGTACCATTCCTTTCATTTCCATATCAAACAACAGGCTGGCCATGCGGTTGACGGGGATATTGCATTGCACCACCAGGGTATTGATCTGCATGCCGTCGGGATACATCTTCAGACATTCGATAATTTTCTCTTCTTCCTCGGAAAGTTCCGGGAAGAGCTGTCGCTGTATGGCCTGAGGCCGTACGGTTGTTTCTTTCCAGTTCATGGCCTCTACCAGTTCCTCTGCACTCTGAATGAGGGAGGCCCGGTTGGTACGTATCAGCAGGTTGCAACCGGCCGAATACGGGTCGGTAATGCGTCCCGGAAATGCAAAACAGTCGCGGTGATAGCTTTCTGCAATGTCTGCAGTGATGAGAGAACCGCCTTTTTCCGCCGATTCTACGACAATTGTGGCATCGCTCATGCCGGCAATGATGCGGTTCCGTTTGATGAAATTCTGCCGGTCCGGGTTGGTTCCGCTCATGAATTCAGTGAGCAGTCCTCCCTGACGGAGCATTTCGGCAGCTGTTCCCCGGTGCGCAGCCGGATAGATACGGTCCAGCCCGTGTGCCAGTACGCCGATGGTCTCCAAGCCCTGTTGCAGGGAAGCCCGGTGGGCGTGTATGTCGATTCCATACGCCAGTCCGCTGACAATCAATGTATCCGGGAGCAGCTCCTGCAACTGACGGACAAACTGCAGGCAGAGGTCCTTCCCGTATTCCGTGGCATGGCGGGTTCCTACCATGCTGATTACATGCGACTGGTTCAAATCGGCATTCCCCCGGTAGAAAAGCACGATGGGGGCGTCACTGCATTCGCGCAGGCGGGAAGGATAGGCCTCGTCTTCTTCCGTCAGACACTGAATCTGGTTTTTTTCGGCAAAGCGGAGTTCGGCCTCACAGATACGGAGTGTTTCCGGGGCATCAAAGGCAGCTGCAATGTGGGGCGCAATGCCGGGGATCAGTTCGGAGAGGTTTTTCCGGTTCTCGAACAGACATGTGGCACTGCCTGCTGCTTTCAGCAGATTGTGGGCCCCGATGATTCCGATTCCCGGAAGTCGAGTCAGAGCCATCCGGTAGAGGGTCTCCTGGCTGCTCATTCAGAAAGATAGGGGGCAAAGGTTTGGTCTAGCTGTTCGCTGGTGCCCAGGCGTCCGTGAATCAGGCAGACGGTTTCGACGGTCGACTTGATGACAACTTTCATGTCGGGCAAGCGGTAAATGTCCTGGAAGAAAATGTATTTGATTCCTTCTTTCTTGAGATACAGCTTGGAAACAAATTCATCTCCGCTCTTCAGGGGAGTCTTGAAAGCCATGTTCAGCCGGGCCACTACGGCATCGGTGCCTTCCTCATGCAGTTGTGCGAAACTGATACCGGCCGTCTGGAGAAACTCGTGGCGGGTATGCTCGATGTAGTGCTGGTAGTTGGCATTGTTGACAATGCCCTGAAGGTCGCATTCGTAGTCGCGCACCTTCATTTTCAGTTCAAAAATATAGTTGTCCATGAATGTTTTTAATGTGTATTTTACAAAGATAGCGAAATATCTGTATATTTGTTCCTGTTATGCAAGAGATTATGAAAGCAATTTATGCGGCCCCGTTACAGGGATATACGGAGGCGGCGTGGAGAAATGCGCACAGTGAGGTTTTTGGAGGAGTGGATGCGTATTACACTCCTTTTGTGCGTCTGGAAAAGGGAAGTATCAGAAATAAAGACCGGCGGGAACTGTTGCCGGAACAAAATAAAGTGAACCGCCTGATACCGCAGGTTGTGGCTTCGGAAGCGGAGGAGTTTGACCAGCTGGTGAGGATGGTCACGGCATTGGGATACCGGGAGATTGACCTGAATATGGGCTGCCCGTTCCCGCTGATTGCCAACCGTGGAAAAGGTTCGGGACTGTTGGCCTTTCCCGACCGGATAGCGGGACTGTTGGAGGTGATGACCCACTGGACAGAGGTCCGTTTTACCGTCAAGATGCGTCTGGGATGGAAAGAGGCGGATGAGTGGAAAAATGTGCTTCCGCTGCTGAACCGTTCGGTGGTGCAGGAGGTGGTGCTGCATCCGCGCATCGGCAAGCAGCAGTATAAGGGAAGTGTCAATCAGGAGGAATTCCGTTCGTTTTATGAGGCCTGTGAACTGCCGCTGGTGTACAACGGGGATTTGACGGAGGCCGATGCCGTCCGGCACCTGCTGGACGAATACCCTCGTCTGAAGGGAGTGATGCTGGGACGCGGACTCTTGGCCGATCCGTCCTTGGCCGTTGCTCTCCGTACGGGGGTGGCAATGGACCGTTCCTGCCTGTATGAGAAAGTGTATGAGATGCACCGCCGGATATATGCTCATTACGAATCGGTGATAGAAGGCGGAGATGCACAGCTGCTGCAGAAAATGAAGACACAATGGGAGTATCTGTTGCCGGACATGGACCGTAAAGCCCGGAAACAGATACTGAAGAGCCAAAGCCTGGAGCGGTATCTGCAGGGAGTGAGAGAAGCCTGCCGGATTTAAGTCGGTTGATCCGGAACGGCGGCTTTCAGGTATTCGTAGCCGAAACGGCAGTACAGGCATTTCTTGGTATCACAGTAATTCTTTTTCAGTTCAATCAGTGCCTGGCTGTCTCCTGCGTGTGCGGCTTTAATGCCGCATTCACCCCATAGCCGGATGATGTGGTTGTTTTCGGGCCTGATTTCTTCCAGCAGCCGACTTGCACGCAGCAGCAGAGACTCTTCGTCTCTCCGTTTCCCGAAGGCATACAGGAAAGGCACGACGGTATTGATAATCAGCAGGTCGATGGAGGTGTTGCTGAGTGCTTTGGGACGTGCCTCCGAAAGTTCGCCCAACCGGTAGTGGGTGAGCCAGTACTCGGAGGTGCCGCCTTTGAGCAGGTCGCGCAGTGATTTTAAATCGGCGGTTTCCATCAATTGCGAGAAAAGTCCCTGGGAACGGTGATACAGACAGGCCAGTTGGGCAATCCGTATGTGCGGAAAATTGCCCGGGCGCATGCGCAATAATCTCCAACGGCATTCGCTGGAGGGACATAATCCGAACTTATGCCTTAAATATCCGTATTCTTTGATTAAACGTTCCGAGTAATCATCGGCCGGAAGCTCTTCCAGCAAGCCGGCTTGTCCGAAAAAGAACGCTTCAATCTGGAACAGGCTGTCCCGGTGCTTGTTGACGGCCTGCAGGGGAATGTTCCGGGCCCATAATTCAAAAACATCACTGTTTACCCCAAACCCGAAGTTGCGGGCAAGGATGATGAAGAAAGCCTGTTCCCAGTCGTTGTCGGTCTGGTTCAGCAAATTCCCGATCTGCTGGGTCTTGCGGGCAAAGCGTTCGCTCTGCAGGGCATTGAGCCAACTGTGGACGGTTAGTGCCGAAAGATTGGGGATGATGCGGAAGCAACTGGGGTAGCGGTCTTCGCGAAGCAGGGTTTCGTATTGTGTCTGTAGGTAAGGAGGGCAATGGAGAGCCAGCTGAGGAATGATTTCTCCGTTGCTGCGTGTGACTTGGCAGTCGATTTGTTCGGCAACGTGCAGGATGACCGAATCGTAGTTTTTGTCTAGTTGGTGCTGGTGGCGGAGCCAGTCGGAAGCGCGCCGGTGGATTTCTACATTTCCTACCCAGAGCATGCCATTGATTTTTATCTTTGCATTGAAGAAATCCGGGCCGGCATGGGCATTGGGCAACCCCGGGTCGAGGATTTCAAGAGATTCTCCTGTAACCGTCCGCAACGGTTTCAAGTCGAAAAGCTTGTGCTTCCATACATAATGTAAAAGTTGTTCCATGTTAACGAGGTGTAAATGTTCGCTAAATGTAATGATTAATAATGAAAAACGTTATCTTTGTGGCTAAAATAATTAGCGTTTTATGAAAATAGCATTAATAGGATATGGAAAAATGGGACGGGAAATCGAGCAGATCGCTCTTTCCCGGGGGCACGAGATAGTTTGTATCATCGATGTAAATAATCGTCAGGATTTTGATTCAGAGGCTTTCCGCTCGGCCGATGTGGCAATTGAGTTTACGGCTCCTTCGGTGGCATACGGCAACTGCCTGGAGGCATTCCGCCAGGGAGTGAAAGTGGTATCGGGAAGTACCGGATGGATGGGTGAGCACGGTGAGGAAATGCGCCGTCTGTGCCAGGAAGAAGGAAAGACCTTGTTCTGGTCATCCAATTTCAGCCTGGGAGTAGCCATCTTCTCGGCTGTGAATAAGTATCTGGCGAAAATCATGAACAATTTCCCCAATTATTCGGTTTCAATGGTGGAAACTCACCACGTACATAAGTTGGACGCTCCGAGTGGAACGGCCATTACGCTGGCTGAGGGTATCCTGGAGAATCTGGACCGGAAGAACAAGTGGGTAATGGGTACGCTGACAGCCCCCGACGGTACGGTGACAGGTACTACCGACTGTGCGGCAGATGAGTTGCCGGTCAGTGCTATTCGCGAAGGAGAGATCCCGGGTATTCATACCATCCGCTATGAATCGGAAGCCGACTCTATCGTCATTACGCACGATGCGAAAAACCGGAAAGGATTTGCATTGGGAGCGGTACTGGCAGCTGAATATACGGCTCAGCATGAGGGATTTTTAGGAATGAGTGACTTATTTCAATTTTAAGTGATATGATACAGGCTTCACGGAAACAGTGGATAAAGTTCGGCGTGGTACTGGCATTGTACCTGCTTTTCCTGCTTTGGCTGAAAAGCTGGCTGGGATTGATTGTCGTGCCTTTTATTTTCGATGTATACATTTCAAAGAAGATTCCTTGGACATGGTGGAAGCGTTCTACTAACCGTACGGTGGTAACGGTCATGGGATGGGTGGATGCGATTGTGTTTGCCCTGGTGGCTGTTTACTTTGTGAATCTGTATTTCTTTCAGAATTATGTGATTCCGTCTTCTTCTCTGGAAAAGTCGCTGCTGGTGGGAGATTATCTGTTTGTCAGCAAAATGAGTTATGGAGCACGTATTCCGCAGACTCCGCTGCATATGCCGCTGACACAGCATACCTTGCCTGTCTTCAACTGTAAGTCGTACCTGGAGTGGATCAAGTGGGACTATAAACGTGTGGATGGACTGGGAAAGGTGGAACTGAACGATATCGTTGTATTTAACTTTCCTGCCGGAGATACGGTGGCAACGGCTATTCCAGCCGAGGATATCTACCGTCTGAGCATTCAGGCTGGCCGGGAACTGTCCAAGCCGATTGATATTTCAGGACTGACCCTGGAACAGCAGCGTCAGGCTTATGAGTACTATTATCGGACAGGACGTGAATACATCGACCAGAATCCGCAGTTGTTCGGTGAACTGGTGGCTCGTCCGGTTGACCGCAGGGAGAATTATGTGAAGCGCTGTGTGGGATTGCCTGGCCAGACACTGGAAATCAAGGACCGCATAGTATATTTGGACGGAAAGCCCAATAAAGAACCGGATAATGTTCAGTATCGCTACCTGGTTTACACCAAGGGACAGTTGCCTGAAGACTTGTGTCATGAACTTGGTATCAGCCGGGAAGATCTTTCGGCCTATTATGTAGAGGAATCTGTATATAACATGCCTTTGACGGAAAAGGCGAAGGCTGCCTTGCTGGCACGCAAGGACCTGGTGACAGACATCAAGGATGTACCGGAAGACAATGCTGGCGGACTGTATCCGGTAAATAAGTATACGGGTTGGACAGTAGACAATTACGGTCCGGTATGGATTCCTAAGAAAGGAGAGACGGTGACACTGACTCTGGATAATCTGCCGATTTATGAGCGTCCGATTCATGCCTATGAGGGCAATGAACTGGAAGTTCGCGACGGCAAGATTTATATCAATGGAGTGGAAACCGACCGGTATACTTTTAAAATGGATTATTATTGGATGATGGGAGACAACCGTCATAACTCGGCCGACTCACGCTTCTGGGGATTTGTACCCGAAGACCATATTGTCGGTAAGCCTATCTTTATCTGGCTGTCTCTGAATCAGGACCGGGGATGGATGGATGGAAAAATCCGCTGGAACCGTCTCTTTAAATTAGTGGATTCAATAAAATAGTATTTCGTAAGTGCTTTGTTTTCTGATAAATGGCAGAAAACGGGCAAAAAGGGAGATGCGTGAATAACAGAAAACTCAACATAAGGTGGAAGTTGGCGGCAGGAACCGTATTGGCAGTGTTGCTTGTAAAAGCACTGCTTGTCACTTCTTGCTTTATCCCTTCTTCGGGTATGGAGAACAGTCTGTATCAGGGTGAGGGGGTACTGGTGAACAAGTGGAGCTATGGCTTGCGTCTGCCTTTTCCTTCTGTATGGGGGTATCATCGCTTGGGTGTCAGCCCCGTACAACGGGGAGATGTGGTGTTGTTCAATAATCCCAAGCCTGAGAATCCCGGACAGCGGCTGGAGTTCCGCAAACTGTTTATCAGCAGGTGTACCGGGCTGCCGGGAGACACTCTGATGCTGAATCATGAGATGATGGATGTGGGCAGTCCTGTCTTCAGTCCGGATGCGAAATCCCTTTATACGTATCCGGGCAGCAAGGAGGATATTTTGCTGGCGCTGCTGGATGTGGTAGGAATAAAAGGAAATACATTGGTCGGATATACGGAAAATGGAGACTATATCCGGAGTTTCAGTGCTTATGAACTGTATCTTCTGTCGCAAAAGGCGGGTGATTATCTGACCTTTACTCCCTTGAACCAGACTGAAAAGAACAAAGAAGCCTATCCTTTTGTGGTGCCGGCGAGGGGATATTCTGTGAAGGTATATCCATGGAACCGGGCCTTGCTGTGCAATACCATCGTGCAGCACGAAGGCAGGCAGGCGCAAATCAAAGGGGATACGTTATGGGTGGAAGGTATTCCGGTAAAGGAATATACGTTTTCCAAGAATTACTACTGGATGTCTGCCAATGATCCTGTCAACCTCTGTGATTCCCGTCTGTTCGGGTTTGTTCCCGAAGACCATTTGATCGGTAAGGCTTGGTGTATATGGTTCCCGGTTTCCTGGGAAAGGTTTTTACAACGTGTGCAATAATATATGGAGAAAGAAATTATATTGACTTCGGCTTATCTGGCCCCGGTAGAATATTATGTAAAGTTGTTTGCGTATGATAAAATTTACGTGGAAGGGGAAGACCATTATGTGAAACAGACGTACCGGAACCGCTGCGTGATTGCTTCTGCCGGAGGAGAACTGGCATTGACGGTGCCTACCGAGAAAGAAGAGTCGGACAAGGTCAGAATGAGGGATATCCGTATTTCGGACCACGGCAACTGGAGGCATGTACATTGGAATGCGCTGGTGGCGGCATACAAGCAGAGTCCTTTTTTTGACTATTATGCAGACGAACTGGCTCATTTTTATGAGCATAAGTATGAATTTCTGTTTGATTTCAACTGGGATTTATGCGAATGGGTGTGCCGGCAGATGGATCTGGAAGCGCAGATATGCATTACGGAGGAGTATGTGCCGGAATGGAAGGGAGTTGATGATTTCCGGGAACTGATTCATCCTAAAAAAGATTTCCGGGTGGCAGATCCGGATTTTTTCCCGAAACCGTATTATCAGGTTTTTGAGTTGAAGCATGGTTTCCTTCCCAACCTGAGTATCGTGGACTTGTTGTTTAATATGGGGCCGGAAAGTATCCTGGTGCTCCGTGATGGTGTCGTAAAATCAAAAAGATAGAAATAAGTATGAATAACCTACCTACAATAACTAAGAATTTATTGATTATCAATGTGCTTTGCTTCTTTGGAAGCATTGTGGCACGGCGGTATGGCATTGATGCCGAGAATTTGTTGGGCCTGCATTTCTTTCTGGCTTCCGATTTTAATCTGGTGCAGCTGGTTACGTACATGTTTATGCATGCCAATTTCCAGCATATCTTCTTTAATATGTTTGCCGTATGGATGTTCGGACGGGTACTGGAACAGGTGTGGGGGGCCAAGCGCTTTCTGCTTTACTACATTGTCTGCGGTATTGGTGCTGGACTGATTCAGGAAGGAGTGCAGTATGTGGAATACCTGACTACCTGGGTGAACTACGATGGAGTGGATACAGGAGCCGGAGTCATTCCGATGGCTGAGTTCCTGAACCAGCTGACCACGGTGGGAGCCTCGGGTGCGGTGTATGCCATTCTGCTGGCATTCGGTATGCTTTTCCCAAACAGCGAGATGTTTGTGTTCCCTATTCCTTTCCCTATTAAGGCAAAATACTTCGTGCTCGGATATGCCGTGCTGGAGTTCCTGCTGGGAGTAAGTGCAAGTGACAATGTCGCGCATTTTGCTCATTTGGGCGGAATGTTGTTTGGCTTTGTATTAATCATCTATTGGAGGAAGAAAAATGGCGGTGGACAGCAGATATTTTACTAGTTTAAAGGATAATTTCAGAAAAGGGGATATCGTTACACAGCTTATTTATATTAATGCCGGTGTCTTTCTGCTGGTATCATTGATTGGAATCATCTGTACGCTGTTTAATGTAACCGGTCTTTTCTGGGTAAATTACCTGGAACTGCCTGCGTGGCTGGAGCGGTTTGTCTGGCAACCCTGGTCGCTGCTGACTTATATGTTCATGCATGCCGGCGTATTGCATATTCTGTTCAACATGCTCTGGCTGTACTGGTTCGGACGTTTGTTCCTGCAGTTTTTCTCATCCAAGCACTTGCGGGGCTTATATGTCCTGGGAGGTATTTGCGGCGGATTGTGTTACATGCTGGCATACAATGTATTCCCGTATTTTGAAGATAAGATTTACGGTTCGTATCTGGTCGGTGCCTCGGCTTCCGTACTGGCCATTGTAGTGGCTACTGCCGAGCGTGAGCCCGATTATCCGGTACAGTTTATGTTCCTGGGCAGTGTCCGGTTGAAATACGTGGCCTTGTTTATGATTCTTCTGGGTCTGCTGTTTATGACTTCGGGAAATGCCGGAGGCCATATCGCACATTTGGGAGGTGCCCTGGCCGGCTGGTGCTTTTCGGTGGGACTGAGAAAAGGTACCGACTGGACCAAATGGATCAACAAGACGCTGGATGTGTTCAGCACCGGCTGGAAACCGTCTGCGCGGAAGCCGAAAATGAAGGTCCATTACGGAGAAAAACAGAAAGATTACGATTTTAATGCCCGGAAAAAGGCTTCTTCGGAAGAAATTGACCGTATTCTGGATAAATTGCGGAAGTCGGGTTACGGCAGTTTGAGCGAGGAAGAGAAGAAAAGTTTGTTTGACGCAAGTAAAAAATGACCGACTGCAGAAGAATCAGCATATGATGAAGTTTTTCGGAAATATTATCGTCTTTTTATTGTTTCTTGCCAACCTGATGGTCTGTATCGGCTTTCTGGTTTGTGCATATAGTCCTTATATCTCGCCTTACCGGCATCCGGTCTGGTCGTGTGCGGGACTGGCTTTTCCGATATTCATGGCAGGGGTGCTGGGGTTTGTTTTCGTCTGGCTGTTTGTCCGGCGCTGGTTCATGTGTCTGTCGCTTTTTACCCTGCTGCTGGGATGGGGGAGTCTGAAGGTTTATTTTCCTTTGGGTACCTGGGAAGAGCCTTCTGGAGAAAGCATCAAGTTGCTGACCTATAACGTAGAGGGATTTCCGAAGGAAGAAGGGGATGAGGAACATTCTATCTTGAAGTACCTGAAAGAGAGCGGTGCCGATATCATCTGTCTGCAGGAATTCAGGACCGACGGTCGTCTCAGTCTGAAGAAAATCAATAAGGTCTTGGCCGATTATCCGTATTATAAGCATACTCCACTGGGAGGAGGAAGTCAGTTGGCCTGCTATTCCCGCTATCCGATTCTGTCTTCACGGAAGATTAATTATAAAAGCCAGGCGAACGGCAGTGTCTTGTATCGGTTGAAAATGGGGAAAGATACACTGATATTGATCAATAATCACTTGGAATCGAATAAACTGACAGGACACGATAAAGAGGTTTATCATGATTTGCTGAAATCTCCGGGCGGAGAAGCACAGGAAGGGGGAAAATACCTGTTGCATAAACTGGCTGCGGCAAGTCCCATCCGCGCAGCCCAGGCCGACACGCTTGTCAAAGTGCTTGAGCGCAACCAGGCACGTTACATGCTGCTTTGCGGAGATTTCAATGATTCTCCGGTTTCGTACGCTCACCGTGTGGTGAATAATGTGCTGACTGATGCGTATGTGGAGGCCGGGAAGGGGGTAGGCTTCAGTTACAATCAAAACCATTTCTATTTTCGTATCGACCACATTTTTGCGAGTCCTTCGTTTCGTGTACTGCAGTGCAAGGTAGACCGCTCCATTCGTACTTCGGACCATTATCCGGTATGGTGTGTATTGGAAAAATAATCCTCCAGTGCCGGGATGGGGCCCCGGTATTTTCTCCAACTTATTTTGATAAAGGAATATTCATGTGATATCGATGCATTTTTTCCCTTTGACAGAGAAATATTTAAGAAGCTTTCCATATGTAAAGGAAAAAAAAACTATATTTGCAACCTTGAATAAACGTATATAAATTAAAAAAGTAAATATAATAATTTAAGTAACATGCAAAACAAAGGATTCGTAAAGGTTTTTGCGTTATTGTTGACCCTTGTCTGTGTGTTCTATCTTTCGTTCTCATTTGTAACCCGCTATCACATGAACAAGGCGGCTGAGGATTCGAAGGGTGCAGCACACTATCTTGATTCTATACAGAATGAAAAGGTTTGGCTGGGCAGCTATACGCTGAAACAGTGTCGTGAGATGGAAATCGGGTTGGGTCTTGACCTGAAGGGTGGTATGAACGTGATTTTGGAAGTTTCTGTACCGGATGTGGTAAAAGCCTTGGCTGACAACAAACCGGATGAAGCTTTTAACAAGGCGGTAGGAGAGGCTGCAAAATTGCAGATTACCAGTCAGGAAGATTTCATTACCCTGTTTGTTCGTGAGTATAAGAAATTGGCTCCTAACGGCAGCCTGGCAGAACTTTTTGCCACTCAGCAGTTGAAGGATAAGGTAAACACCCGCAGTACTGATGCGGAAGTGGAAGCCGTATTGCGTGCTGAGGTAAAAGCCGCTGTAGACAATTCATATAATGTATTGCGTACTCGTATTGACCGCTTTGGTGTGGCTCAGCCTAACATCCAGACATTGGAAGGCAAGATGGGACGTATCATGGTGGAACTTCCGGGTATCAAGGAACCGGAACGTGTAAGAAAACTTCTTCAGGGTTCTGCTAACCTGGAATTCTGGGAAACTTTCGAAGCCGGTGAAATTACTCCAGTATTGAATTCCGCTGATGCTCGTGCACGCGACCTGATGGCTGTGGCTTCTACTGATACTGTAGCTGCCGACACAGCAGCTGCCAAGGTGGTGGCAGAAGCAAGTGCAGTATCTGCAAAAGACAGCTTGACTGCTGCGTTGAAGGGAGAAACTGCTTCTTCAACTTCAGCTGCTGATATGGAACGTGTGAAGAAAGAACATCCGTTGCTGTCTGTTCTGCAGTTGAACCCGAACAAAGTAGGTCCTGTAGTAGCTTATGCAGATTACAAGGATACTGCTGAGGTGAACCGTATCCTGAGCATGAAGGAAATCAAGGACATCATGCCGCGCGACCTGAAACTGATGTGGGGCGTTGCTGCTTCTGAATGGGATAAGTCAGGACGTATCTTCGAATTGTATGCAATCAAGTCTACTGAACGCAACGGACGCGCTCCGCTGGAAGGTGATGTAGTAACAGATGCCAGAGATACTTACGACCAGTTCCACAAGCCTGCTGTAAGCATGTCAATGAATACAGAAGGTGCTCGTCGCTGGGCTGCTTTGACTAAACAGAACGTCGGCCGTTCTATCGCTATCGCATTGGACGGTTTTGTATACAGTGCACCTCGTGTAAACGGTGAAATCACCGGTGGTAACTCTGAAATCTCAGGTAGCTTTACTCCGGAACAGACTAAGGACTTGGCCAATGTGTTGAAGTCTGGTAAGATGCCGGCTCCTGCACGCATCGTTCAGGAAGATATCGTCGGACCGTCACTGGGTCAGGAATCAATTAACCAGGGTATCATCTCATTCGTGGTAGCTTTGGTTGTATTGATGATTTATATGTGTGCAATGTACGGATTGATCCCGGGTATGGTTGCCAATCTCGCATTGTTCGTCAACTTCTTCTTTACACTGGGTATTCTTTCGTCTTTCCAGGCAGCTTTGACAATGTCCGGTATCGCCGGTATGGTATTGTCACTGGGTATGGCCGTGGATGCGAACGTATTGATTTATGAACGTACGAAGGAAGAGCTGAGAGCCGGAAAGGGAACCAAGCAGGCGTTGTCTGAAGGTTACTCAAATGCATTCTCTGCAATCTTCGACTCTAACTTGACTTCTATCCTGACAGGTATTATCCTGTTTAACTTCGGTACTGGTCCGATCCGTGGTTTTGCCACTACATTGATCATCGGTATCTTGTGTTCATTCTTTACAGCCGTGTTCTTGACTCGTCTGGTTTACGAACACTATATGGGTAAGGAAAAATGGTTGCACCTGACTTTCACTACCGGTGTATCTAAGAATCTGATGCAGAATGTTCATTACAACTTTATGGGTGTTACCAAACGTGCATTCGTTATTTGGGGAGCCGTAATCGTTGTATGTATCATTTCATTCTTTGTCCGTGGTCTGGCACAGAGTATCGACTTCACCGGTGGACGTAACTTTGTGGTTCAGTTCGAACAGGTTGTTCAGCCGGAAACTGTCCGCAATCTGCTTCAGCCGAAAGTGGGTGATGCTAACGTACAGGCTATTGCCTTAGGTACCGACGGCAAGACTATCCGTGTGACTACCAACTATCGTATTGAAGAAGATTCACCGACAATCGATGCGGAAATCGAGGAATTCCTGTACAACGCATTGAAAGAAGGTAACTTGCTGGGTGAAGGTACTACACTCGAAATCTTCATCGACCGTGATAACCGCGCCGGTGGTTCTATCATCAGTTCTCAGAAAGTAGGTCCAAGTATCGCAGACGATATCAAGACTTCTGCTATCTGGTCTGTCCTGCTGGCTGTGATTGTGATTGGTTTGTACATCCTGTTGCGTTTCCGTAACATTGCTTATAGTGTGGGTGCAACTGTAGCGCTGGTAGTCGATACCGTACTGATTATCGGTATGTACTCTCTCGGGTATGGAATTCTGCCGTTCTCACTCGAAATCGACCAGACTTTCATTGGTGCTATCCTGACCGCTATCGGTTATTCTATCAATGATAAGGTGGTAATCTTCGACCGTGTACGTGAATTCTTCCACCTGTATCCGAAACGCGACCGTGCAAAACTGTTCAACGACTCATTGAATACGACTCTGGCACGTACCATCAATACTTCTTTAAGTACATTGATCGTATTGCTCTGTATCCTGTTCCTGGGTGGTGACAGTATCCGTAGCTTTGCCTTCGCAATGATTCTGGGTGTCGTAATCGGAACTCTCTCTTCATTGTTCGTAGCTGCTCCTGTGGCTTACCTTACAATGGGACATACAATGAAAGATACAGAAAAAGCACAGGCTTGATCTGATAAAATAGTATGAATGGAAACGGCTGTCAATCGCAATATTGGCAGCCGTTTTTTTGTGGGTATGGTCTTTTCGTTTTATGAGCCTGCTTTTATTAAATATTTTACTTATATTTGCGTAAAATTGAAATTTCATAAACCTATATTCAAGTTTAATCTAAATTTATTAACGATGAAAATCCAACATCTTTTCTTCTCACTATTGGTCTGTGGAGGGTTGGCCTCGTGTTCTTCCGCTGTGGTAAAACAAGCTGACTATGAAGTGATACCTCTTCCTCAGGAGATTCTTCCGGCTGCTTCCGGCGAATTCCAGTTGAATGGAAATACGGTGATTACGTACCCGAAAGGGAATGAAGCCATGAAACGCAATGCTGAGTTCCTGGCAGAATATATCAATGCCCAGACAGGGGTAAAACTGAAAGTGACTGATGAACCTGCATCTAAAAATGCCATTGTGCTGACACTGGCGCTGGCATCCGACAACGAGGAAGCTTACTCACTGCAGGTGAATCCTGACCTGATTACTCTGACCGGTGCTTCGGAAGCCGGTGTATTTTATGGCGTACAGACATTGCGTAAGTCCATTGCTGAAGCTGAAGCCGGTGACAAACTGACATTCCCGGCAGTAACCATCAACGATTATCCTCGTTTTGCTTATCGTGGAGCTCATTTCGATGTATCCCGACATTTCTTCCCGGCTGATTCGGTGAAGCGATTCATCGATATGCTTGCCCTGCATAACATCAACCGTTTCCACTGGCACCTGACCGATGACCAGGGATGGCGTGTGGAAATCAAGAAGTATCCCAAACTGACTGAAGTGGGTTCGGTACGTCCGGGTACAGTGATCGGAAAAGACTGGAATTCTTCCGACAGCATTCCTCACGGTGGCTTCTACACTCAGGAAGAGATGAAAGACATTGTGGCTTATGCACAGGAACGTCACATTACCGTTATTCCTGAAATCGACCTGCCGGGCCATATGCTGGCTGCGCTGACTGCTTATCCGGAACTGGGATGTACAGGTGGTCCTTACCAGTTGTGGCAGCGTTGGGGAGTTTCTGAAGACGTATTGTGTGCCGGTAATGAGAAAACCCTTCAGTTCATTACTGATGTCCTGGAAGAAGTGACTGAAATCTTCCCTTCAAAGTATATTCATGTAGGTGGAGACGAATGTCCGAAGGTCCGTTGGGCTTCTTGTCCGAAATGCCAGGCTAAGATCAAGGAACTGGGACTGAAATCGGATGCTAAGCATACAAAGGAACAGCGTTTGCAGAGCTATATCATTAACTACGCAGAAAACTTCCTGAACAGCAAGGGACGTCAGATCATCGGATGGGATGAAATCCTGGAAGGCGGACTGGCACCGAATGCTACCGTGATGTCATGGCGTGGTGAAGTAGGAGGTATTGAAGCTGCCCGCCAGAAACATCAGGCCATCATGACTCCTAACTCTTACCTTTATTTCGACTATTACCAGACTGCGGAAATCGAATCTGAACCGTTGGCTATCGGAGGATGTCTGCCGGTAGAAAGAGTGTATAGCTATGAACCGATTCCGTCATCACTTACTCCGGAAGAGGCATCTTATATCATCGGTGTACAGGCTAACTTGTGGACAGAATACATTCCTACTTTCAGCCACGTAGAATACATGGAATTGCCGCGTATGGCTGCCCTCTCAGAGGTACAGTGGACCATGCCGGAAAAGAAAGACTACGTAAGTTTCCTGAAACGTCTTCCGCAGCTGATTCAGGTGTACAAACAGCAGCATTACAATTATGCTAAGCACGTACTGGGTGTATCTGCCTTGTATCTTCCCGACTTCAATGAAGGTGTGATGAAGGTGGTGTTGAGTACGGTTGACAATGCACCTATTTACTATACTCTTGACGGAACAGAACCTACTGTAAATTCTCAGTTGTATTCTGATACCTTGAAGATCAATTCTACAGTTGCCTTGAAGGCGGTAGCTATCCGTGATGGAGAACCTTCACTGTTGCTGGCAAAGGACATTACCTTTAATAAGGCTACTCTGAAACCTATCCAGATGCTGAAACCGATCTGCGAGCGCTATAAGTTCAAAGGAGAACAGACACTGGTAGACGGTATGGCCGGTGGACCGAACTACGGTACGGGTCAGTGGATTGCTTTCCAGAAGAACGATATGGAAGCTGTAGTCGATTTGAAAGAACTTACATCCGTTGAAAAAGCATGGGTACGTACTTACGTGGAAATCGGTGAGGAAGTTGTCGACTTGCGCAAGTTTACGGTAGCAGTATCCGAGGACGGAAAGAACTTCAAGGAAGTGGCTTCTGAATCATATCCTGCCGTATCGGAAAACGACAAGAACGGAATCTATACTCATGAACTGACATTCGCTCCGGTACAGGCACGTTATGTGAAACTCATTGCGCAGCCGGAAAACAGCCTGCCTGCATGGCATTGGGGAAAAGGACGTCCGGGATTCATCTTTGTCGATGAAATCGGTGTGGAATAATGCCGTATGCGACATATATGGGAGAAGAGGGCGTAAAGCCTTCCTCTTCAGTCTCAGCATAAAAAAGCCAGTCTGAATGTTCAGGCTGGCTTTTTTATATAAAATCAGTAATACGGTCTTAATTAAAGCTGATGGTTCTGGATACGCAGTTTCAGTTTCTCCAGCATGTCTCTGGTCATTGCATCCAGGTCGTATTCCGGTTTCCAGTTCCACTCTGCTCTTGCGCAACTGTCGTCCAGTGAGTTTGGCCATGATTCGGCAATGCCCTGTCTCAGACTGTCTACTGCATATTCCATTTCGAATTCCGGAACATATTCCTTTATCTTCTGATAAATCATTCCCGGTTCAAAGCTCATGGAAGCGATGTTGAAAGAGTTGCGGTGTACCAGTTTGGTCGGATCGGCTTCCATAATCTCAATGGCAGCACGCAGTGCATCCGGCATGTACATCATGTCCATGTAAGTACCGGCAGCAATCGGACACTGGAATTTTTCTCCTTTGGCAGCAGCGTAATAGATGTCTACGGCATAGTCGGTAGTACCACCTCCCGGAGGAGTCACGTACGAAATCAGTCCAGGGAAGCGGACAGAACGGGTATCTACCCCGAAACGTGTGAAATAGTAGTCGCTCAGCAATTCTCCGGTTACTTTGGTTACTCCGTACATGGTTTTCGGACGCTGAAGCGTATCCTGTGGAGTCTGATCTTTAGGAGTTCCAGGACCAAATGAGCCGATAGAACTTGGGGTAAATACTGCACACCCTTTTTCTCTTGCGACCTCCAGCACATTGCATAACCCGCCAACTCCGATTTTCCAGGCAAGCTGGGGCTTGTTTTCAGCTACTGCCGACAGCAGGGCTGCAAGGTTGTAAATGGTATCAATCTGATACTTCTCTACCGCATCGGCAATCTGTTGTGCATTTGTGATATCCACCACTTCAGAAGGTCCGGATTCCTTCAATTCTCCTTGAGGAGCAGCATTGGGGATATAGCCGGCAACTACGTTTCCTGTATAGATATTACGTAGTTTCATGGTCAGCTCCGAACCAATTTGTCCGGTAGAACCAATGATCAAAATGTTTTTCATTTGAACAATATTTTGGATTTATTATGATTGCAAAGATAGTAATTTGCAATAACCTTGTCGTAAAAAACGATTATTTATTTGTTCTTATTCAGATATTCGGGAAAAAATTGCATCTTTGTACCATAATAAACCTAAATTTGATACAGGTATGTATAGCAATTTTAAAGACTTTCTGGTTCAGGAACTGACTGCGATAGAAGCTGCCGGTTTGTATAAAAACGAACGAATTATCACTACCCCTCAGCGTGCCGATATCCGTGTTGGCAAAGGGGATGAGGTACTTAATTTTTGTGCCAACAATTATCTGGGATTGTCCGACAACAAGCGTCTGATTGAGGCTGCTAAAAAGGCAATGGATACACACGGGTATGGTATGTCGTCGGTTCGCTTCATCTGCGGAACTCAGGACTTGCATAAACAGCTGGAGGCTGCCATTTCTGATTATTTCCACACTGAAGATACTATCTTGTATGCAGCATGTTTCGATGCGAACGGAGGTTTGTTTGAACCGTTGTTCACAGAGGAAGATGCGATTATTTCCGATGCATTGAATCATGCTTCCATCATCGACGGCGTACGTCTCTGCAAGGCAAAACGCTACCGCTATGCCAATGCCGATATGGCCGATCTGGAACGTTGTCTGCAGGAAGCACAGGCACAGCGTCACCGCATCATTGCTACCGACGGTGTGTTCTCTATGGACGGTAATGTGGCCCCGATGGATAAGATTTGTGAACTGGCCGAGAAATACAATGCGCTGGTAATGGTCGATGAGTCTCACTCTGCCGGTGTGGTAGGTCCTACCGGACACGGAGTTGCCGAACAGTTTGGCGTATACGACAAGATTGATATCTTTACTGGTACCCTGGGCAAGGCCTTCGGTGGTGCGATGGGTGGTTTCACTACCGGTAAGAAGGAAATCATTGCCATGCTGCGTCAGCGCTCACGTCCTTATCTGTTCTCCAACTCAGTCGCTCCTGCCATTGTAGGTGCCAGCCTTGAAATGTTCCGTATCCTGAAGGAAAGCAATGCGCTGCACGATAAACTGGTAGAGAACGTGAACTATTTCCGCGACCGTATGCTGGCTGCCGGTTTCGACATCAAGCCTACACAGAGTGCCATCTGTGCCGTAATGCTGTACGATGCAAAACTGTCTCAGGACTTTGCTGCCAAGATGCAGGAAGAAGGCATTTACGTTACCGGATTCTATTATCCGGTGGTTCCGAAAGGACAGGCACGTATCCGTGTGCAGTTGTCTGCCGGACACGAAAAAGCTCATTTGGACAAGGCCATCGCAGCCTTTATCAAGGTGGGAAAAGAACTGAATGTAATCAAATAATCTCCTTCGCAAGAGGAATAAAAAAAGGATGCCGCATCAGGCATCCTTTTTTTGTCTGTACCCCCGAGGGGAATCGAACCCCTATCTAAAGTTTAGGAAACTTCTATTCTATCCGTTGAACTACAAGGGCAATCTTCTGCAAAAGTAAGTATTTTTTAGAATATCCCAATATTTTTCGAATAAAAACCCAAGCACTTTTACCGGAAAAAGACTGTGGCAGACTTGAGTGGAAATAAATCTTTTTTTATTTTGTTTTTTGAAGTAAGTTCGCCATTTTTGCATCTATTGATTTTGTGAACTTTAAAGAATATATTATGGCAGAAGAAATGATTGTCAAAGAACTGGAAGATGTAGTAGTTCGATTTTCGGGCGATTCCGGTGATGGCATGCAGTTAGCTGGAAACATGTTTTCAAATATTTCAGCTACCGAGGGAAATGATATCAGTACGTTCCCTGATTATCCGGCAGATATCCGTGCCCCGCAAGGTACGCTGACCGGTGTTTCGGGATTTCAGGTACATATAGGTTCAGGCAAGGTTTATACTCCGGGTGACAAGTGCGATGTGCTGATCGCGATGAATCCGGCCGCATTGAAAACCCAGTACAAGTATTGCAAGCCTCAGTCTGTGATTATCATTGATACGGATTCTTTTACCAAGCGCGACCTGGAAAAGGCGCAGTTCGTACTCGAAAATCCTTTTTCGGAACTGGGTATCAAGAATGAAGTGGTAGAAGCTGCCATTACTTCCATGTGCAAGGAGAGTCTGAAGGATAGTGGACTGGACAACAAGACTATCATGCGGACTAAAAATATGTTTGCCCTGGGACTGGTCTGCTGGTTGTTCCACCGGGATATTCAGGTAGGTGAGAAGTTGCTGAGAGAGAAATTCGCCAAAAAGCCGGAGATTGCAGAGGCCAATATCAAGGTGCTTTACGACGGCTATCATTTCGGTGAAAACACCCATGCTTCTGTTTCTACCAGCTATATGGTGCCCAACAAGAACCAGAAGCAGAAGGGACGTTATATGGATATCAACGGCAATAAGGCTACGGCTTACGGACTGATTGCTGCTGCTGAGAAGGCCGGTCTGGAACTTTATCTGGGTTCTTACCCCATTACTCCGGCTACGGATATCCTTCACGAGCTGGCCAAGCACAAGTCGCTGGGTGTAAAGACCGTGCAGTGCGAGGATGAAATTGCCGGTTGTGCTTCGGCTGTCGGAGCTTCTTTTGCCGGGGCACTGGCCGTCACTACCACTTCCGGACCGGGTATCTGTCTGAAGAGTGAGGCCATCAACCTGGCAGTAATTACCGAATTGCCACTGGTGATTGTGGATGTACAGCGGGGTGGTCCTTCTACGGGACTTCCGACCAAATCGGAACAGACCGACTTGCTGCAGGTGTTGTACGGAAGAAACGGAGAGAGTCCGATGCCGGTTATTGCGGCTGCTTCACCGACCGACTGTTTTGATGCGGCATATATGGCTTGCAAGATTGCCTTGGAGCACATGACTCCGGTAGTGCTGCTGACCGATGCTTATATCGCAAACGGTTCTGCGGCATGGCATCTTCCGGACTTGAAGGAATATCCGGCTATCTGTCCTCCTTACGTGACACCGGATATGGCACAGACATGGACTCCGTTCCAGCGCAATCCGGAGAATCTGGTGCGTTATTGGGCGGTGCCGGGTACCGAAGGCTTCATGCACCGCATCGGCGGTCTGGAAAAGAGCGGAGAGACCGGTGCCATCTCTACGGAACCTGAGAACCATCACCGGATGACACAGTTGCGTGCAGAGAAGGTGGCCCGCATCGCCGATACACTTCCCGAAGCAGAAGTCGAGGGAAATCCGGATGCCGATTTGCTGATTGTCGGTTTCGGCGGTACGTACGGACACTTGCATTCGGCCATGGATACCTTGAACCAGCAGGGCAAGAAGGCTGCACTGCTGCACCTGCGCTACATCAATCCGCTGCCGCGTAATGTGGCCGACCTGCTGCGCCGTTATCCGAAAGTGGTGGTGGCTGAGCAGAACATGGGTCAGCTGGCAGGCTATCTGCGCATGAAAGTAGAAGGAATCCATTTACATCAGTTTAATCAGGTAAAGGGTCAGCCGTTTGTGGTACAGGAACTGGTTGAGGCATTTACCAAAATATTGGAGGAATAAGTCATGAGTGAAACAAAATATACAGCAGCCGACTATAAGGCGGGTCAGCCCCGCTGGTGTCCGGGATGTGGAGACCACGCATTTTTGGGATCTTTTCATAAGGCATTGGCCGAACTGGGAGTTCCTCCACATCAGATTGCAGTGATTTCGGGTATCGGATGTTCGTCTCGTCTGCCTTATTACATGAATACGTATGGCATGCATACCATTCACGGACGTGCGGCAGCCATTGCGACCGGTGCCAAGGTGGCCAATCCGGATCTGACCATCTGGCAGATTTCGGGCGACGGTGACGGACTGGCCATTGGTGGAAATCACTTCATTCATGCCATCCGCAGAAACATTGACATTAATATTGTCTTGCTGAACAACCGGATTTATGGACTGACCAAGGGACAGTATTCTCCGACTTCGGCCCGTGGCTTTGTCAGCAAGTCGTCTCCATACGGTACGGTAGAAGATCCTTTCCGTCCGGCAGAATTGTGCTTCGGTGCCCGTGGCCGTTTCTTTGCCCGCTGTGTGGCCGTCGACGGTGGTCCTTCTGTCGAGGTACTGAAGGCGGCTGCAAAGCATAAGGGAACTTCCGTAGTGGAGGTGTTGCAGAACTGTGTGATCTTTAATGACGGTACCCACAATGCCGTGGCCAAGAAAGAAGACCGTGAGAAAAATGCCATTTATCTGGAACATGGCAAACCGATGCTTTTCGGTCCGAATCATGAGTTCGGTCTGATGCAGGAAGGCTTTGGCCTGAAAGTGGTTCGGCTCGGGGAAAACGGCATTACCGAAAAAGACATCCTGGTTCACGACGCTCATTGCGAAGACCATACCCTGCAGTTGAAACTGGCATTGATGGAAGGTCCCGACTTCCCGATTGCACTGGGAGTCATCCGCGACGTAGAGGCGCCTACGTACGAGGCTGCCGTCGAAGCACAGATTGCCGAGGTTTCTGCCAAGAAGAACTATCATTCGTTCGAAGAACTGCTCGAAACCAATGATACCTGGGAAATCAAATAACCGGTAAGGTTGAGATTATTTATCGGAAAGAAGGAGGTGAACCCACTGGGAATTCATCTCCTTCTTTTGCATAAGTATCCGTATATTTAACAGATAATCGAGGCTTAAAAGGAGATATTTCCAGCAAGTAGCCTTCCGGATTTGTATAATTCGTAAAAATTTCTTATTTTCGCTTATTATAGCTTTAAAACAAAAGGTGTTTATGAAGAAAATTTTATCAGTTTTGTTGTGCGTGGCTGCATTATGGATGGCATTGCCGGCACAGTCTCAGGTCCGTGTGGGCTTGAAGGGAGGTTTGAATGTTTCTACCGTGACTTTCTCTGAAGATATTTTTGATGGAGATAACCGTACCGGCTTCTTTATCGGTCCGATGGCTGAATTTTCCATTCCTTTGCTGGGACTGGGAGTCGACGTAGCTGCGTTGTACAGCCAGACTGATGCGCGCGCCAGTGTATCTTACGAAGGCGAGACTGCTTCTACCAGTAACACACTGAAGTCGGTGGAAATTCCCGTGAACCTGAAATGGAACTTCGGACTGGGAAGTACTGCCGGTGTTTATGTGGCAGCCGGACCTCAGTTCGGATTTAACATCGGAAGCGGCCATTTTGCAGAGGCTTTCGATATGGAGACCTGCTATACTACCTTCAACGTAGGTGCCGGTGTCAAGTTGCTCCGTCATATACAGGTGGGTCTGAACTACAACTTCGGTATCAGCAAGATGGCCAAGACGGTATCCGAAGATTATGAAGGTCCTGAAATCAATATGAAGAAGAATACCTGGCAGGTATCTCTGGCATACATGTTCTGATATCCGGCAGGATAAGGAATAAAGAAAACCGCGACAGACTTCCGACAGTCTGCCGCGGTTTTTTTATGAGTCATGCTTGGGGTCAGTCGCAGGGATAACATACTCCCCATTCTTTTCTCAATGCATCCATCTGCCGCATGATCCGGAGAGTTTCCTGATGAGGCATGTAGGGCGACTCCAGCCATCCGTGAGACAGGGCTTCCATGCAGGCTCTTACCTGGTATTCGAAGCCGGTGATTTTCGGAGGGGCCTGATATACGGCCGTGGTCTGGTACTGGCTGTCTACGATGCGGAGGGTCTCCGGACAGTTGATGTTGTCTACTATCAGGTGGCCCTTGTCTCCGGCAACGATTCCCATGCGGTCGCTCTTGGCATAGATGCTCGACTGCAGCGATGCCATTCTGCCGTCTTTGTACAGCAGCGTGATACTTTCCTGGGCATCCACACCGGTCGGTGTTTTCTGGCACACCGAGTGTACGGACTCGATTTCGGTACCGAAGGCCATGGCTGCAAAATTCAGGGTATAGATTCCGATATCCAGCAAGGCTCCTCCTGCCAGTTCGGGGCGGATAATCCGTTCCTTATCGGCAATCGGATAGCTCAGGTTGGCGGTCAGGGTATGAGGGGTACCGATGGCTCCCTGGGCAAGGAGTTCCTGCATTTTCAGAGATAGGGGCAGGTAGCGTGTCCAGATAGCTTCTGTGATGAAGACCTGCTTGTCTTTGGCCAGACGGAGAAGGGCTTCGGCCTGCCGGGCATTGGCTGTAAAGGCTTTTTCGCAGAGAACGGGTTTCCCTTTTTCGATGCACATCCGCGCCTGTTCGTAATGCAGTGAGTGCGGAGTGGCAATGTATATCAGGTCGACTGCCGGGTCATCGGCCAGTTGCTCATAAGACCCGTAGGCTTTCTCTGCCTTCCATTTACGGGCGAAGGCGGCTGCTTTTTCCTGACTGCGTGAGGCTACTGCATAACAGCAGGCGTCTTCCATCTGCCCCAGGGTGTCTGCCATCTTTTCTGCAATGTGGCCGCAGCCGATAATACCGATATTAAACTGTTTCATGTGTATGGGTTTAGTGTGAATAATTTCTGCAAAGCTATAAAAGTTTACGGTCTGCATCTTCCTGTCGGGTGGTTTTTATTTTCAGCAGCGACTGTGACAGGTGACTGTCTGGGTACTTTTTCAAAAAAACGGGACTTACTTTTCTAAAAGAAAAATAAATTCATGGACCGGAAGTCTGCCTTTTTGTACCTTTGCAGTATGAAAACATATGTGGATGTCATAGTGCCTTTGCCCGTTGCGGGATTGTTTACCTATTCATTGCCCGATGAATGGGTCAGCCGGGTTTGTGAAGGATGCCGGGTGGTCGTGTCTTTCGGTCCCAGAAGGTATTATACTGCAATTGTAGTGTCCATTCATCATACGCCTTCGGGGGAGTACGAAATCAAGGATATCTCGGAGGTGCTCGACCGGGAGCCGATGCTGCTGTCACGGCAGTACCGGTTCTGGAAATGGTTGTCCGAGTATTACCTGTGCCCGCTGGGCGATGTCTACAAGGCTGCGGTGCCTTCGGGTATGAAACTGGAGAGCGAGACGCAGGTGGTTATTAATCCGGAGTTTGAGGCCGACGGACCTTTGCCACCCAAGGAACAGCAGGTGCTTGACTTGTTGTCTGCCGATGCGGAGCAGTGCATTACGCAGCTGGAGAAGGGAAGTGGCATCCGGAACATTCTACCGGTGGTGAAATCGCTGCTGGAGAAGGAGGCTATCTTTGTGCGCGAGGAACTGAAGCGCAACTACAAGCCCCGGACGGAGGAAAGGGTACGTCTGGCTCCTGCGTTCCGGAACGAGAAGGCACTGCATATTCAGATGGATCTGTTGAAAAGGAGCCTGCGCCAGCAGCAGGTGCTGATGAAGTTCCTGGAGATGGCAGGGTGGGGGGCACCCGATGCAGCATTGAGGGAAGTCTCCCGGAAGGAGTTGCAGGAGGCTTCAGGGGCTACGTCGGCCATTGTGAAGCAACTGGTCGGAAAAGGGGTGTTCGAACTCTACCGGCAGGAGGTGGGCCGCCTGCAGGAAGGTGGCATGGAGACCTGTCCGCCTTATCCGCTGAGTGAGGCTCAGCAGACGGCTTTTCAGCAAATCATGAATTCGTTTCATCAGAAGAATGTGTGTCTGCTTCATGGGGTGACAGCCAGCGGCAAGACTGAAATCTATATACATCTTATCCTTCAGGCCATACAGGCTGGCAAACAGGTGCTGTATCTGTTGCCGGAAATTGCACTTACCACTCAGATTACGGAACGCCTGAGGAGGGTGTTCGGTAACCGTTTGGGGGTATATCATTCCAAGTTCCCGGATGCGGAGCGGGTGGAGATCTGGAAGAAGCAGCTCTCGGAGAACGATTATGACGTGATTCTGGGAGTACGGTCGTCGGTCTTCCTGCCTTTCCGGCGACTGGGACTGGTGATTGTGGACGAGGAGCACGAGACTACGTACAAGCAGCAGGATCCGGCTCCCCGGTATCATGCGCGGAATGCGGCCATCGTCCTGGCTTCCATGTATGGGGCGAAGACGTTGCTGGGTACGGCTACTCCCAGCATAGAGACGTATTATCAGGCGCTGCACGGCAAGTATGCCTGGGTGGAGCTGAAAGAGCGGCACCGGAATCTGCAGTTGCCGCACATCGAACTGGTGGACACAAAGGAACTGGCACGCAAGAAACGGATGACGGCTCAGTTTTCTCCGGTCTTGCTGGGTAAGATACGTGAGGCGCTGGAGAACCGGGAGCAGGTGATTCTGTTCCAGAACCGGAGGGGCTTTGCTCCGATGATTGAATGTCATACGTGCGGATGGGTGCCCAAGTGCAAGCATTGTGACGTGAGTCTGACTTATCATAAGGGGTTGAACCAGCTGACGTGTCATTATTGCGGGGCGACGTATCAGGTGCCGAAGTCGTGTCCGGCCTGCGGGGGAGTGGAACTGAGAAACCGGGGGTTCGGAACGGAAAAGATAGAAGATGACATCCGGCAGATTTTCCCGGAGGCACGGGTGGCGCGGATGGACTTGGATACGACGCGTACGCGGACTGCCTACGAGCGGATTATTGCCGACTTCCAGGCGCAGAAGACCGATATCCTGATCGGTACGCAGATGGTATCGAAGGGACTGGACTTTGAGCATGTGAGTGTGGTGGGTATCCTGAATGCCGACTCGATGCTGAATTATCCGGATTTCCGTTCGTACGAAAGGGCTTTCCAGCTGATGGCTCAGGTGGCCGGACGTGCGGGCAGAAAGAACAAGCAGGGATGGGTGGTCTTGCAGACAAAGTCTCCCGAACTGCCGGTAATCCATCAGGTGCTGGTCAATGATTACGAGGGGATGTACCGGGAGCAGCTGGAAGAGCGGGCGCTTTTCAAGTATCCTCCTTTTTACCGCCTGATTTATGTGTACCTGAAGCACCGTAAGGAGGAAGTCCTGACGGAGGCTGCCGACTGGGTGTCCGAAGCACTGCGGAAGGGATTGGGAGAGCGGATACTGGGACCCGACCGGCCGCCGGTGGCGCGTATACAGACCTGGTTCATCCGTAAGATCATGATCAAGGTGGAACCGCAGGTTTCCCTGGGTAAGGTGCGTACGTTTTTGCTGCAGGTGCAGCAGGCTGTACTCGAAGAGGAGCGTTTCCGGAGCCTGCAGATTTATTACGATGTCGACCCGATGTAATCCGGTGAACGGGACGGGGACGGCGATTGGAGAAATTAATTAAACTGGAACAAGATATGAAAATAGAATTAGATGTACATACGCATACCCTTGCCAGCGGACATGCTTTCAGTACGCTGCAGGAGATGGTTCAGGCGGCGGCTGAGAAGGGACTGAAGTTGCTGGGGATTACGGAGCATTCGCCGGGAATACCGGGAACGTGTGATCCGATTTATTTCCGCAACTTGCACGTGGTTCCCCGCCGGATGTACGGGGTAGACCTGCTGCTGGGGGCGGAAATCAATATCCTGAATACGCAGGGCGACCTGGATATGGAGGAGTGGATGATGAAGTACCTCGACCTGAAGATTGCGGGAATCCATTCGTTGTGCTATGAGGGCGGTACGGTGGAGGAGAATACGGAGGGAATGATCCGGGCAATCTCGAATCCGCATGTACACATCATCAGTCACCCGGGCGACGGAACGGCTCCGCTGCTTTTCGAACCGATTGTTCAGGCTGCGAAAGCCCATCATACGCTGTTGGAAATCAACAATTCGTCGTTGAAGCCTTGCCGCCACAAAGCGGAGGCCCGCGGAAACAACCTGGAGATTCTCCGTCTGTGCCGGAAGTATGAGGTGCCGGTGATTCTGGGGAGTGATGCACACATCTCTTTCGACATCGCTACTTATGAGTATGTGCTGCCGCTGTTGGCGGAAGCCGGCTATCCGGAAGAATGGGTGATGAATACGAGTGTGGAAAAATTTAAGCAATATTTGAATATTCAGTAAGGAAGATGAAACGGATATTATTTGTTTGCCTGGGGAACATCTGTCGTTCTTCTTCGGCAGAGGAAATCATGCGGACCCTGATCCGGAAAGCGGGACGGGAAGCAGAATTCGAGGTCGACTCGGCAGGTATCAGCAGCTATCACCGGGGTGAACTGGCGGACGAACGGATGAGGGCGCATGCCTCCAGACGGGGATATCACATTACGCACCGTTCCCGTCCGGTGTGTACGGATGATTTTTATGAGTTCGACCTGATATTGGGCATGGACGACCGGAACATTGAGGCTTTGCGAGAGAAGGCACCGGACGTGGAGTGTGAGAAGAAAATCGGGCGGATGACGGATTACTGCCGGGTGAAGGTGGTGGACTATGTGCCCGACCCGTATTACGGCGGGGCGCAGGGATTTGAGAATGTGCTGGATATACTGGAAGATGCCTGTGAGGGACTGTTACAATCTTTAACAGAAAAAGAATGAGGTGAAGTCTTGACTTCGCCTTTTTGCGATTGTATATTTGCGAAGAAGCGGAAGGGGACCCGCGCACGGTGGTTGTACGACCTCCGTACGCGGGTCTTATAGTCTCCGTACGTGGGCCGGCCGACTTGCCTGCGGGGGTGGAAGATGGTTAACCTGTTAAATCTCAAATATATGAAAGCACAGTATGATTTTCTTACGGTTCCTTCTACAAAGAAGGGGAGCCGTGCGGTGATTTATCCCAAACTGGTTTCGGGCGGTACGGTTTCCTTTATGGAACTGGCAGAGCAGATAGACCGTGCCTCAGGGTTTCAGAAAGGTACGGTGATAGGAGTGGTGGAGGAAATAGAGCGCTGGGCGCAGCATTATCTGCAGCATGGCCGCCGGGTCCGTATCGGCAACCTGGGCACATTGTCGGTAGGGCTCAAGGCCCTTCGTCCGGTGGAGGATGAGGCTGCCATCCATGCGCAGTCTGTATGCTTCGGGAAGGTCCGTTTTACGGTATCCCGAAAATTCCGCTGTCACGGAACGCTGGAGCGTGCCGGGGCTTCCCGCAAATTCAGGGCGAGTTCACGCCGGCTGACGGAGGAGGCGCGTTACGGCCTGCTGATGGACTACCTGACCTCGCATGCCTTTATTACCCGTACCCGCTACACCGAACTGACGGGTCTCTTGCGTACGCTGGCTCTGAAAGAACTGAACCGGTGGCTGGAAGAGGGTAAAATCGGTTCGGAGGGGAGAGGCTCCCATAAAGTCTATGTGAGAAAGCCGGAGACCGGTGATAGGGAAGTATAAAGAGGTATAAAAAAGATGGCATGTGCAAGTGATAGGATTTATCACTTCACATGCCATCTTTACGTTATGCAGGATATTCCGGAAGGAATGGGGATAAGGCCCCCGCATTCCGGACATTATTTCTTCAGTTTTACGGCCTGTTTCAGCACTTTCTTAGCCTGGTTGATGGCTTCGTTCTGCTTCTTTTCCGGTTTTTCTCCGGCTTTTTCCATGACACGCTGCAACTGCTTGTTCAGTTGGTCGGTCCGGGCTGCCAGTTCCTCTGCAGGCACTTCGGTGCGTGCTTTCTTCAAGGCATCCATCCATCCCTTCATGGCTTGAGTCTTCAGGGTCAGGGTAGCTGTCTCTGCTGCCAGTTCTGCCTTCGCTTCATCGGCAGGAGCTGCGAATGCGTGAGTATATCCTTTCACTTCGTTCCAGTGGCCGCGTGTGAAATCAGGGAAAGCTACGGCTGCGCAACCGTTGTCCATGGAGATGGCTCCCAGTTCGGCGAGTGCACACCATTCAGCCAGGTCATATACGTCCATGTCCAATGGCAGTCCGTTCTGCAGGCAGTATACCAGACGGCTGTCCATGATGAAGTCCATACCTCCGTGACCACCTACTTCTTTTGCCATCTCTCCGTATTTCTTCAGGATAGGGTGCTGGTATTTTTCTACCAGTGCATCCATTTCCTTTTTAGGAAGGAAGGAATGGGTGCTCAGGTTATCTACCTGAGGCTGTACGCCCGAAGCCTTCATCTGGGCAGCGTCAACGGCATAACCTTCTACCGGATATTTGTTGGCGAAACCTTTGGTTCCTGTCAGCTGGTAGAGGCGGTTGTACGGCTGCGGACTCATTACGTTATGCTGTATTTCGATGACCTTTCCGTTTTCGGTACGGATCAGGGTAGTGCTGTGGTCTCCGTTGCGGAACTCTTCACACTTTTCTCCCGTAGCTCTTTCTACCAGTGCCTTGCCGTGAACCGATTTCGTATCCATGGCTACCAGGGTCTTCATGCGGTCGCCACGGTGAATATCCAATGCCTGTGCCACCGGGCCCAAGCCGTGTGTGGCATATACGTCACCGCGGTTTTCCTTGTTGTAGCGCAGACGCCATCCCAATTTATCTTCTTTTCCGTTCTTCCAGTAATAATTCCAGAAGTCGTCGAGGTTATGGATATAGGCTCCCTGGGCACGGATTACCTCACCGAATACTCCCTGCTGTGCCATGTTCAGGGTATTCATTTCAAACCAGTCGTAGCAGCAGTTTTCGAGGATGAAGCAATGCTTGCGGTTCTTCTCCGACAAGTCGATGAGTTTCCAGCACTGTTCCAGGTTCATGGCCGAAGGAACTTCGATGGCCACGTGCTTGCCGTGCTGCATGGCATATTCGGCAATGGGGAAATGATGATCCCAGTCGGCGGCAATGTACACCAGGTCGATGTCGGTACGCTCACACAGTTCCTTATAGCCTTCTGCACCCGAATAAACGGCTGCTTCTGGCAGACAAGCCTTTCTTAAATACTTCTGGCAGGCCTCTGCACGTTCCTTTTCATGGTCGCACAACGCTACGATTGCCGTACCCGGAATGTATGTAAAGCGTTCTACGGCTCCCGGACCGCGCATACCGAGTCCTACGAAACCGACCCGTACCACTTCCATTTTCGGTGCAGTCAGTCCGATTACGGGTTCCTGTCCGGCTTCACGTTCGGGGGTCTGGATGACGATGGTTCCTTTGTTCCATTCCCATTTAGTTGACGATGAAAGACTTTGGGCTGAGAGGTGCATTGCCGGAGATCCTGCCAGCATGAGCAGTGTACAGGCACCCCAAAGCGTTTGATTAATGATTTTCATGGTTAGATAATATTTTGTAGTTAAAATAGTTAATCTTAGGTTAGATTTGTGATACAAAGTTATAAGAAAAAATACAGGAATCTTTCAATTAACTATTTTTCAATGTTTTTTATAATTTAATTGCTCCCAGATTTGACAAAACGATGCGAAATGTCAACTCTGGGAGCAATTGACCGGGGGGATACTGCCCCTTTGCAGCCCCCACGGAAAAGAGAAGGTTACTTTTTCAGTTCCGGATAACTGATGCGTGTATGGTACATGGTTTTCAGTTTTTCCTTGAAGACGGCCTTGACCGTGGCGATGTCCTTGAAGGTAATCGGGCATTCCTTGAAGTATCCTTCCTGTACCTGACTGTCGATGATTTTCTCCACCAGGTTGGAAATGCTTTCTTCCGTATATTCCGGCAGACTTCTGGAAGCCGCTTCCACCGAGTCGGCCATCATCAGGATGGCCTGTTCCTTGGTAAACGGATTCGGTCCCGGATACTGGAACGGTTCCTTGTCGACTACCTCATCGGGGTGTTCGTTCTGGTACGAGATGTAGAAATATTTGGTCAGTCCCGCACCGTGATGCGTACAGATGAAGTCCTTGATGACCTGTGGCAGGTCGTATTTGTCGGCCAGTTTCATTCCGTCGGTAATGTGACTGATGATGACCTGTGCGCTCTGCTTGTAGCTCAACTGGCTGTGCGGATTGAATCCCGACTGGTTCTCGGTAAAGAATGCAGGGTTCAGCATCTTGCCGATGTCATGGTACATGGCACCTGTACGGACCAGCTGACTGTTCGCCCCGATGCGGTTGGCTGCTGCGGCTGTCAGGTTGGCCAGCTGCAGGGAGTGCTGGAAGGTACCCGGAGCCACTTCCGACATCTCGCGCATCAGTTTGTTGTTGATGTTCGACAGCTCTACCAGCGTTACGTTCGAAGTAAATCCGAAGGTCTTCTCCAGGATAAAGAGAAGCGGATACGTAAACAGCAGCAGGATGCCGTTGATGATGAAGTTGATGTATACGGTAGTACTCAGCTGTGCGATTTCGCTGACGTGAATCAGGTCGAGTGCCAGGTACAGGATGGAATATACACAGACCACAATCAAGGCACTCCGCAGCAGTTGGGAGCGCTGTGAAAGTTCACGGAGACTGTAGATACCGGCCATGCCCGCTACCGTCTGCAGTAGGATGAACTCGTGCGGCGTGCGGAGCGATATGGAACACAGCAGGATGGAAATGATGTGCGCCATGAAAGCCGTGCGCGAATCCAGGAAAATGCGGATGATGATGGGCAGCATGGCAAAAGGAACGATATAGACGCTCATGATGGCATGCTCTACCATGATGAATGAAAGGATGGGGAAGAAGATGATGATGCAGAACAACAGTCCCAGGCTTCCTTTCTTCAGGTAATAATCCCGGCGGAACAGTTCCAGGTAAATGAAGAAGCAGCTGATGAGGATGGACACGAAGAGGATCTGTCCCAGCAGGGTCAGTCGCTTTTCAGTCGCCGTCTCGTTTCTTTTGTCCCATTCTTTTTCCAGCGACTTCAGGATATTATAGGTTTCCTGGTCGATGATTTCTCCCCGGTCGATGATTTTCTGTCCGTTCATTACAAAACCGTTGGCCCATGAGATGCTGGACAGCAGGTCCTGTCTGGCGCTTTCCGACCGCTCCTTGTCGTACACCAGGTTCGGGGTCAGGTAATTGTCGAGGTTGCACCGCTGCATCAGGTTCTTCCGGTAGTGGACCGTATCCGAATTGATCAGTTCCTCATAGGCCCGCTTGATGCTGTAGAGCTCGCCGATTTCCTGCAGGCTGGAGGTATTCTTGGAAACAATCTGTATGCTTCTCAGGCTGTCCATGTTCAGTTGCATCAGGTCTTCCGGAGAGATGATGCCTTTCTCGTAGATGTTTTTCAGTATCCGCTCGATGTGATGTGCATAACTGGCTTCGGGAATGATTTTCTTGAGTTCACTGTTGTAGTCCGACTTGAAGCGGGCAATGGCCTTGCTGCCGCTGTCGTTCAGTGAAAAATAAGGGTGGTATTCCGCCATGATGCTGTCCTGCTCTTTCTGCACCTGGGCATCGTCTTTGTAGATGGGAAAATCGAAAGACGCCTGCAGCAGACCGTACTTCCAGGGCTTGTTGATATCGAACTGATAATTGAAAGCCCCCTTCTTGGGCAGGAAATAAACAATGATGGTTACCGTCGCCAGGAAAATGGCACATTTGTAAAGCAAGTCTTTATAGGAAAATTGATTATTCGTCTGGAAACTTTTCATGATGTAAGATATTTTGGGCGCAAAATAAGAAAAAAACGGGAAATTTAGCTTATTTTTGCAGCGTATTTTTAGATGAAAATCATTATGGCAGAAAGAAAAGTAAGAGTTCGTTTTGCACCCAGTCCGACCGGTGCATTACATATAGGCGGTGTCCGTACTGCTTTATATAACTATCTGTTCGCCCGTCAGCATGGGGGAGACCTGATTTTCCGTATCGAAGACACGGATTCCAACCGTTTTGTTCCGGGTGCGGAAGAATACATTATCGAGTCGTTCAAGTGGCTGGGCATTCATTTTGATGAAGGAGTGAGCTTCGGTGGAAACTATGGTCCTTACCGTCAGTCTGAACGCCGTGACATCTACAAGAAATATGTGAAGGTGCTGCTGGACAACGGAAAGGCTTATATCGCTTTTGATACGCCGGAAGAACTCGAGGCGAAACGCAAGGAAGTGCCTAACTTCCAGTACGACGCTTCTACCCGTACTTCGATGAGAAACTCATTGGTGATGCCGGAAGAAGAAGTGAAGCAGCTGATTGCCGAAGGCAAGCAGTATGTGGTACGTTTCAAGATTGAACCGAATGAGGATGTACATGTACACGACCTGATCCGTGGAGAAGTGGTGATCAACTCTTCTATCCTGGATGACAAGGTATTGTATAAATCAGCAGATGAACTTCCTACTTATCATCTGGCCAATATCGTAGATGACCACCTGATGGAGGTTTCTCACGTAATCCGTGGCGAGGAATGGCTTCCTTCTGCTCCGCTGCACGTACTGTTGTACCGTGCTTTCGGATGGGAAGATTCAATGCCTGAATTCGCTCACCTGCCTTTGCTGCTGAAACCGGACGGAAACGGAAAACTCAGCAAGCGCGACGGAGACCGTCTTGGTTTCCCGGTATTCCCGCTGGAATGGCACGATCCGAAAACGGGTGAGGTATCATCGGGATATCGTGAATCTGGTTATCTGCCCGAAGCGGTCATCAACTTCCTGGCCCTGCTGGGATGGAATCCGGGAAATGATCAGGAAATCATGTCGATGGATGAACTGATCAAACTGTTCGACCTGCACCGCTGCAGCAAGGCCGGAGCCAAATTCGATTATGAAAAGGGAAAATGGTTCAACCATGAATATATCCTGATGAAGAGCGACGAGGAAATTGCTGCTCTCTTCATGCCGATCCTGAAAGAACACGGTATCGAAGCACCGATGGAAACGGTAGTTACGGTAGTGGGACTGATGAAGGGTCGTGTAAGTTTCGTGAAGGAACTGTGGGAAACCTGCAAGTTCTTCTTCGTAGCTCCTACAGAATACGATGAAAAGACCGTGAAGAAACGCTGGAAAGAAGATTCGGCAGCACGCATGCTCGAACTGGCAGACGTACTGGAATCTTTGGACGATTTCTCACTGGCTCATCAGGAAGAGGTGGTAATGAAGTGGATCGAAGAGAAGGGTTATCACCTGGGTAATATTATGAATGCTTTCCGACTGACTCTGGTAGGAGAGGGTAAAGGCCCTCATATGTTTGATATATCTGCGGTTCTGGGTAAAGAAGAGACGCTTGCCCGTATACGTCGCGCCGTAGAAGTACTCAAATAATAGATTTCAGGGAAATGATTTATAATCTTTTTATATATCTTTATGTAAGTGCAGTCCGTATGGCTGCACTTTTCAGTGAAAAGGTATCGAAAATGGTGGCCGGACAGAAGAAGACTTTTTCTGTCCTGGAACAACATATAGACCCGAAGGCGAAATACATCTGGTTTCATGCGGCCTCACTGGGAGAATTCGAACAGGGACGTCCGCTGATTGAAGAGATTCGCCGCAGGTTCCCGGAGTACAAGATTCTTCAGACGTTTTTCTCTCCTTCCGGATACGAGGTGCGCAAGGATTACAAGGGGGCGGACGTGGTTTGCTATTTGCCTCTGGATACTCCCGGCAACGCCCGCAGATTCGTAGAGAAGGCACATCCCTGCATGGCTTTCTTCATCAAGTATGAGTTCTGGAAAAACTATCTGACGGAACTGCACGAGAGACAGATTCCTGTATACAGTGTATCGTCCATCTTCCGTCCGGAGCAGATTTTCTTCAAATGGTACGGTGGGGGATACCGGGAGGTATTGAAATGCTTTACCCATCTGTTTGTCCAGAACCAGGAGTCGGTGGATTTGCTCAAGACTATCGGGGTGACGGAAACGTCCATTACCGGTGATACCCGTTTCGACCGGGTACTGGATATTTGCAGCCAGGCAAAGGTGCTTTCGCTGGTGGAACGCTTCAAGGGCGACCGGCTGACAATGGTGGCTGGCAGCTCGTGGGCACCCGATGAAGATATCTTTATCCCTTATTTTAATGCACATCCTGAGATGAAGCTGGTCATTGCGCCTCACGTGATCGATGAGTCACATCTGAAGGAGATTACCGGTAAGGTAAAAGGAAAGGTGGTCCGTTATTCTCAGGCTACGGAAGAGAATGTGGCGGAAGCCGACTGTCTGATTATCGACTGCTTTGGCCTGCTTTCTTCTATTTACCGTTATGGAGAGATTGCCTATATCGGCGGGGGCTTTGGAGTAAGCATCCATAATACACTGGAAGCGGCGGTGTACGGTATACCTGTCATCTTCGGACCGAACAACAAGAAGTTCATGGAGGCCCAGGGACTGAAACAGTGTAAGGGAGGTTTCGAAATACAGGGCGCTTCCGACTTCAATGAACTTATGGACCGGTTCAGGGAAGACCGTCAGTTCTTGCAGCTTTCGGGTGAGAATGCCGGAAATTATGTAAAGAAAAATGCAGGTGCCTTGGAGAAAATCCTTGGAACCATCCGTTTATAGTTAAAGACGACAGAAGTGAAATAAATAAAGGTATGAGGCCATCTCAAATGTGAGATGGCCTTTTTTCTGACTTCCAGAAATGTTCTCTCTCTGCTCTGTTTGGACGTACTGAAGTCACCATATCTTCCAGGAAGTGACATGAAAGTCTTCTAAGGCTTTACAGACGACTTTTTTCACTTTGGCCGGCACCGGTTCCTTTATATTTACTCTTAGTTGCATTGAATTTATACGAAAGCTGAATACCGACACGTTGCCAGTCACGATAGATACGATTCCCATTATAGGAATCGATTCCATACACGTTAAAATGATAATAACCGGTACGAAGAATATCATTGGCTGTCAGCGACAGGGTCAGTGCATCTTCTTTCAGGAAAGACTTGCTGACACGGGCATTGACCCTTCCTTCAACTCGAAGTACCACAAACCCCATCCGGGCAGCTGTATGCAGGTTAGCCTGTAAGTTCAGAAACCATCCGTGTGGCAGATTAAAACTGTTGTCCCATCCGAAATCGAACAAAGGTTGATTCCGGTATACATTAATTCCTAAATTACGACCGTCTGGAGCAGAAAGCGAAGCCGATACACTGAACTGCGGCTGCCACATGCCCATTTGGGGAGATGCTGTAAGATTGAAAGAGAAAGCATTGTATGCAGGTAAGTTAGCGGCACTAAAAAGCAATACTCCCGGATGTGTTTCTTCGTTGTAGGGCATGGTAATATTTGCAAGCGAGTTTTTGGGGCGGATGTATTGGATGCTGGCAAACAGCCATTTATAGGAGGTGTTGAGAGACAAAATATTGGTTTGACTCGGTTCCAGTCTTGGGTTTCCGGTCGTATACGAATACTGTGTCCGATAACTGATCGCATTGGTCAGCCAGTTGTAGGAAGGATTATTCTTCATCATCCGATACGTAAGTGCCAGGTTAAAATTACGGTGCGACCAGTTGACGGATACCGTAGGAACGAGTTCATCATAAACCGGGCTCTGCTCATCCATACGGATACCTTGGTCATAATAATCGGTTTCCCTATGCTCATATCGAAATCCGGCATTGGCTTTCCACTTACCCGAACTGATGGAATATCCTGCGAAAAGAGCAAATGTTTTCTGCCGGATAAGGTTGTCCGCATCCTCTGAAAACCCACTCTGTGTAAAAAGGGCCTTCCGCTCTGTCAGTGTACCTTCCGTTCCGAAGGATAATTGTCCTTTTCCCAACGATACACCCACCTGCAATTTTGCCGCATAAAGTTTGCTTCGTGAATCAGAATTACTGTGGATATCTTCTTGGCTTCCGTCTTTGGCATATTGACGGTTATCAGACTGATTCTTCAGATAATCTGCATTGAAATCAACCGTCCACCGGCCCAACTCACCTACATAATAAGCATTCACAGCATGGTTCAGCCCGTTTTTGAACTGGGAAAACTGTTCAAAATCCGAATGATCTATTTCGGTTCCATTGCAGAAAGCGGTTGTTTCGCCCCACGATTCTTGACGCCCTCTGCCCAATGTACTTTCCGGCGTATATCTCATGCCGAAAGAATGATGTTCGTTCACCTCGTAGTTAAATCCGGTTTCGGCTGATAATCTCTTTGATCTGGATGTCTGTATATCATTGGCAATTGTTTCCCACTGATTTTTCCCGCTTGTCTGTATGACTGCATTCGTCTGTCCATACGAGTTGTCTTCACTGACATATCCTTTTACAAAAATATCCAGTCCTCCGGTCCGGTAGTTCAGGGAAACCTGCTGGTTGGCGTTAGCCCAATGTCCTTGGTCATATGCCAGGTTAACATTGCCACTCCATCCTTGTCCTCTTTGTTTGAGGGTACGAATACGAATGACGGCAGGTACATCGGCTGCATATTCCGGACCGGGTGTAGTAATCACTTCAGCTGAAAGAATTTCCGTAGCGCGAAGTCTGTCAAGTTCTCCCATGTCATGTACTTTCCGGTTGTTGATATAAATTTCCGGACTTCCGCTACCTAATACAGACAAACTTCCATCTTTAGTTGTTACGAACGGAAGATGCTTCAACATTTCATTAGCAGTTCCCATCTGTGCAAGCGATGTGCCGGCCACATTGGCTTTCAAACCATTAGCTTGAGATTCTATCAGCGGACGATGAGCCGTAACAGTTACTTCCTTCAGAGTTTGAGTATCAGGAAGGAGTTGTATCAGATTCGTAGGTTCTACCGTTTGTGAAGCGGTAGTATAACCGATGTAGGAGACTTTAAGCAGATAAGGAACTTCCGCCTCACCCGTCATCAGAAAGGTACCATCCTCTTTAGTCACACATCCGTTTACAAATACAGAATCACTGGTAAGTAACAATACGTTGCAATAGGGCATGGGTTGCTGGTTTTCATCTACCACCATGCCTCGGATAGCAACCGGTGTCTTTTGTGCACTTTTCGGCAGAATAATGATATACTCATCTCCTTTTCGCACATAGGTAAGTGGTTTGTTTCCCAGTATTTTTTCTATCGCTTGTGTAATCGTATTTTCGTGAATGGAGGCCGTTACCCGATACGATTGTACATCGCTGTATGTAAAAAGAATTCGATAGCCGGACACCTGTTCCAGTTTCTTTAAAGCAGTCGGTAACGTTTCACCCTTCAATTCAATGTTGATACTGTCTTTTGTCTGTGCCGACAGTACACAGGTAAGACTCATAAAAGCCAGCAAAAGATAAATAATTTTTGTTTTCATAATTCCTATTAATTAATATTCTTCTGCAAGCAATACGGAGTCCTCTGAAAATCGGGTACCACAAAAAACAATTTTTTCAAAAAAAATTAGATACCGACCACCACTTTTCCTTTTTTTATGCTTGCCTTTACCCGTTGCATACTGTTCAGCAACTCCAGAATATCCTGCAAGGAATCACTGCGTTCGGCCTGAAAGTGCAAACGCTCCTGCATGATGTCTTTGTGGGTAAAAATAATGTCTACATTATACCAGCGGCCCAATTCACGCATAATTTCAATGAGCTCTACATTATCGAAATAAAACTGTCCGTCAGTCCATGCCCGATAGCCGGTACTATTCTCTACCGATGTTTTATGCAGTTGGCCATCTGTATGTTCGCCCGGTTTCAACTGTAATTCGTTATTATGTCTGTCACTTACCTTCACACTCCCTTTCAGTAATGTAACCTGTGTGTCGTTCCCTGAATAGGCCCTGACATTAAACGAAGTACCCAGTACTTGAGTTTTCAAAGCATCTGTTTTTACCATAAAAGGATGTTCCGCATCTTTAGTCACTTCAAAATAGCCTTCTCCTTTCAAATATACCTCACGCTGTTTCTTCCCATCAAAACTTTCGGGGTATTGAAGTGTGCTTTCGGCATTCAGCCAGACCCGGCTACTGTCTGGAAGTACCAGCAGTTTGTTCATTCCTCGCGGGATGTGTAAGGTATGCATGCCATTCTTGGTTTCGATCGAGATAACCTGTGCCTCAAGGTCTGCGCTAAATACGGTATATTCTTGAGGAATTGACGGGCGCAACAATAAAAACAAGATAACTGAGGCTGCAACCGACAGGGCAATGCTGATATAAAGCATACGCTTCCTTTTTTTCGGTTGTATAGATGCCTGGCATAACCCTTGCCGCTCTTTGAAAAGCTGCCATTCAGCCTTTATGTCTGGAGCTGTAGCATAACGGCGTGCCAGTGCTTCGCGGCTATCCAATATATCGCGACAGATACGGACACACTCCTTGTCGCCCAGTAAAACATCCAGCTCTTCCTTCGTGAAGTTTTCGGGATGTTCCATTGCGTCCAGCGTACGTACGATTTTATCTTCCATTTCCATCATCTTATTATCTGTTCTATCTAATTTACGTTTAGGATTTTTTTTCGGGTACCTTCTTCATGCCGAATTCCTCTCTTAATAGTCTCAAGGCTTTCATAATATGCTTTTTGACACCATTAATACTGATACCGAATTTCTCTGCAACTTCCTGATATTTCTTATGATTAAAATAACACTCCTTTAGAATGGTTTTAGTCGGGTCTGTCAGTTCTTCGATAATTTTTTCAATACGCTGCATCCGTTCTTCCATTTCCTCAGGAACAATATCTGTATCCTCCTCGGTTACAATCTGATAAAAGTCTGCGTATTGTTCCTCAACCTGCCGATGCCGCAAATAATCGATGCAGCGGTTCCTGGTCTGTGTATACAGATAGGCAGTTGCTGTTTCTGGTCTCAAATCCTCAAAATTCTGCCAGGCTTTCTCAAATACATCGTTGACAATATCCTTACATAATTCTTCATCCGTAATGAAACGGAAGGAATAGTAATACAAACGAGCATAGTTCTCCTTATACAGCTGCTCAAATTGATGTATTTTTGAAAAAGAATTTTGCATAATTATTGGGGATATTATTCTCTGATTTTGGCACAAAGATAATATTTTTATTGGCAATGCACTTTTTCGTCGATGAAGACCTTGGTGACTGATGGCATGCAGAGCGCTATCCAGCGGATATGAATGGGGGAGTCTGTTGTTTCGTTTCTGGTATGTCTTGCATAAACTTATGGCTATATCCTGAGCTGACAGAAACCTGTAATGTAATTAATAGTCCAGGCTCATTTAAAAACAAAAAAAAGAGCCAGATTCTGGCTCTTTTTTATGATGATTCCGAGTGAAATAAAAAACGGATGTACGTTTCTTATTTCAGGTCTTGTTTATTGTTTTCTTCCGCTTTCAGCAATCAGGTTCGTAATCCGCTCATTGAACTGGTCTGCTTTCATCAGCTGTTCAATAGAGAGGTGCATACGCCACCTCCAGTAATGCTTCGGATTCGCCGGAATGTTGATGCGTTCTGCCTCAATGTCCGGATTACGCAGTTCCTCGTCGATGGAAGTCCAGTCCTGCCAAGTCAGGATGCAGAGCATGGACGGGCTGTCCAGGTGCTGGCGGACAATCTCTTCGCACAGCCATCCGGGTGCATGTTCCGGAAGTTCGCCCCAATGTCTCAGCTCATGCCAGTAGAAATGTCCGGTTACTTCACGGTTTTCTTCCCACCATCCTCTCAGAGTAGACATGTCGTGGGTGCCGATGGTACATACCGACCGGTACGGATATTCGCTGACATGTCCGAATTCATGTTTCGGATCCTTAGGCATGCGCTGGATTTCCAGTGACAGAATCTGCAACTGGTTCATTACCCAAGGCACACAGTCGGGCACCATACCCAAATCTTCTCCGCAGACCAGCATGGAAGTTGACTGAGTGAGTATCGGCAACTTCTTCATGGCCTCGCTGTACCAGAATTCGTTGTGGCGCTGGTAGAAGTAATGATTGTACAAACGGTTGAACGCTTCCTGTTCCTGGCGGTTCAGCTGGTTGTAGATAAAGTCGGTCTGTGCGGCGATGCGCGGATGATACATGTCCGGATTCTTGCGGTCTACCACAAACAGTACGTTGCTGATCAGGGTATACAGTCCTTCCTTGATGTACAGGCTTTCATTGTCAATCTTGCCGTTGAAGAAGGCTTCTACCTTACGCTGCGTGTCAAACTCTTCGCGCATGCGGTAGATACCATATCCGGTATGCTCAACAAATGTATTGCGTACATAGTCGCTGTGTTCGCCGAATACCGTATCCAAGATGCGGTCGTTGATGAACGGCTTGGTCATGAAGTCACGCTGGAAGTACAGTCCGAAACTCTGGATTTCCTCACGGCTCATCGGCAGAGCAGGTACAAACTGGCCCAGCAGACCGTGTACGGAATGAATAGGTATTTCCCAGATGCGGAAGAAGCCCAGGATGTGGTCGATTCGGTAAGCGGTGAAATATTCAGCCATTTTCCGGAATCTGCGACGCCACCACTGGTATCCGTCTTTAGCCATCACTTCCCAGTTGTAAGTCGGCATACCCCAGTTCTGTCCCTTGGTAGAGAAGGCATCGGGTGGAGCTCCGGCCTGTCCGTTCATGTTGAAATAATAAGGTTCTACCCAGGCTTCCACACTGGTACGGCTGATACCGATTGGAATATCTCCCTTGACGATGACTCCCAGTTCCCGTCCGTGAGTGCATGCTGCCAGCAGCTGGATGTGCAACTCATATTGGACGAAATAATAATAGGCGATGTCCTGATAAGCAGGACTTTCTGCCTGGCACAATGCTTCGATTTTTTCTTTCTGATAAGTCTGGAATTCTCCCCACTGTGAAAAATCAGGTGTTCCGTTGATGTCGCGCAGATACGAGAAGGCTGCATACGGCTGCAGCCAGTCGCGGTTGTCTTCAAAGAACTTCAGGAAGTCAGGACTCTTCAGAATGTTTTCCTGTTCCTGAGCAAATACTGCTTTCAGGTATTTGTGCTTCAGTTCGTTGACGGCTTCGTAATTGACCTGTGGAAGCGCATTGAGACGGATACGTTCTTCCTCAAACTCCTTTGCTTCCTTCCAGTTGTCGAGCGACGGGAGCTGACGGAGGTCGGTAAACATCGGATGGAAGGCATAAATGGAAATGCTGCTGTACGGATACGAATCAGTCCATGTCTTGGTAGTCGTCGTATCATTGATCGGGAGAATCTGTACGGCTTTCTGTCCGGTACTTGCTGCCCAGGTGATGAATTCCTTCAGGTCGCCGAAGTCGCCGACACCGCAGCTTCCTTCCGACCGGAGTGAGAAGACCGGGATGGCACTTCCGGCAATCCGCTTGGGAGCCTGTGCAAAGAAGACTTCCGTTTCGGGAGCCAGGTAAGTCTCACCGCGCTGCAGCGGCTGGATATGGAACACACGGTTGTCATGGGCTTCCCATTCAACCACCGCTCCGGTTTCGATGTCAACGGCTACAAACTTATATTCAAACGGGTATTCCAGTTTGGAAGCGTCAAAAGACAGGTGCCATACATTCGGCTGTACCTCCTGCATACGGATAGGACGGCAATATTCCCAGTTGCCGAGGAGGTTGCAGTTGCCGATGATACCCAATGCCTGGTGGTGTGTGCTCAATTCCGGGCAGAGGGCACGGAAAGTAATGCAGCTTCCGGTATGATTTTGTATGGGAGCAGGATCCTGGACACGATGTATACTGTTGAAGGCCGAGCTGTACCGGTGTGCGGCTTCCGGCAGGTCGCGCCAGCAGTCGTCAATCAGGTAATGGCTCTGCTGGGCATTCCCCGGATAGCAACTGTGCGGGATGCTTCCCAACTCTTTCCGTATACATGTCTGGTCACGGTATACGCCATAACGGTAGGTGAGCGCTTCATTCAAAGGATAGTCGAAGCTACCGTGCCATTCCACCCCGTCTCTTGTTGTGAGTTCCAGTGTACGGGTTTCGTCGTCGTTGAGAATGACTCTCAGAGACTCACCCCATACAGTATGATACTGAATACGAAATGTAATTTTCATTTTGTAATAGAGGTATTAGAGTTTATAGTTTTTATCAAAAATAGTGATTTTGATTGGTTTTTAGGAAATATGAAATGAAAATATAAAGAAGATTTCAGGCAAATGGCTGTAAGATAGTCTGTTATTCCGCTTTCTCAATCGGAAAAATATAAATGAGATTAATGAAGCCTGAAAAGGAAAAAGGCGGTTCAGGAAGGGGTACGGCCACTCTGAAAAGCCTTCCGGAAGGGAAAAGACAGAATAATTTTTTCTGAATCTATAGTGTATTATTCGGCTTTTTTCCTACATTTGCCTGCGTAAAATCAGAAATCAACATTAAATATTTTATATCATGGAAAACGAAAAAAACAATAATCAGCTTCAGATAGAACTGAAAGAAGAGGTAGCTCAGGGAACTTATGCAAACCTCGCCATCATTACTCATTCGACTTCAGAATTCATTTTGGACTTTGTCCGTATCATGCCGGGTATTCCTAAGGCAGGTGTGCAGTCTCGTATCGTAATGACTCCGGAACACGCCAAGAGACTGATGTATGCCCTGCAGGACAATGTGGCAAAATATGAGAATAATTTCGGCCCGATCCGTATGCCGGAAGAACAGCAGGCTCATGGCAAAACATTCGTTCCGCCATTGAGCGACTTCAAAGGAGAAGCTTAAAAAAGTATAAAATCAGGACTTTAGCGCCCATTTTTCGTCTTTTTGCGAAAAATGGGCGTTTTTTATTTTAAAACAGTTTGTCTATTAAAAAGTTATTTGTAATTTTGCAGCCCGAAATGTAGTATTTCGACAAGGATTGTAGAAACAATAAGAAACAAATATATAACAATTAAAAATCAAACAAAATGCCTACTATTCAACAGTTAGTAAGAAAAGGAAGAACGGTTTTGGTTGATAAGAGTAAATCACCTGCATTGGACTCATGCCCTCAGAGACGTGGTGTTTGTGTACGTGTTTACACTACAACTCCTAAGAAACCGAACTCAGCAATGCGTAAAGTTGCTCGTGTACGTCTGACAAACTCTAAGGAAGTGAACTCATACATCCCGGGAGAAGGACACAACTTGCAGGAACACTCAATCGTATTGGTTCGTGGTGGTCGTGTGAAAGATCTTCCGGGTGTACGTTATCACATTGTTCGTGGTACTTTGGATACAGCGGGTGTGGCTGGTCGTACACAAAGACGTTCTAAATACGGTGCTAAACGTGCTAAAGCAGCTAAAAAGTAATCAAGTCTACACAACGAATTGATAATCCATAAGGAGGGAAACACATGCCGAGAAAAGGCCCTGTAACAAAAAGAGACGTTTTGCCGGATCCTGTATACGGTTCAAAACTTTTGACAAGATTTATTAATAAGATTATGCTTGACGGTAAAAAAGGCGTTGCTGAACGCATTGTATATGATGCTTTCGATCTGGTTCGTGCTAAAACTGGTAAGGATCCTCTCGAAGTATTCGATGCAGCTATGAAAAACGTTATGCCGCTTTTAGAAGTACGTGCTCGCCGCGTTGGTGGTGCTAACTACCAGGTTCCGGTTGAAGTCCGTGCAGACCGTAAGACCACCCTTGGTATTCGCTGGCTGGTCAACTACTCCCGTTTGCGTGGTGAAAGAACCATGTGCGAACGTGTTGCTGGTGAGATCATGGACGCAGCAAACGCTACCGGCGCTGCTGTGAAAAAACGCGAAGATACCCACAAGATGGCTGAAGCAAACAAAGCGTTTGCACATTACCGCTGGTAATGGCCCGATCCCTATAACGAGGAGGATAAAAAAGTGGGCAGACAATTTCCGCTTGAAAAAACAAGAAACATCGGCATCATGGCTCATATTGATGCTGGTAAAACTACTACGACTGAACGTATTCTGTTCTACACCGGTAGGGTTCATAAAATCACCGACACCCATGATGGCGGCGCTACCATGGACTGGAT